>Ga0307373_10007724_pt1 | contig 16676 bp, 11 predicted proteins | sample OX2MG_FD_202534 | JGI IMG/M metagenome (GOLD analysis project Ga0307373, IMG submission 202534) | Soil microbial communities from Risofladan, Vaasa, Finland - OX-2 | ecosystem: Environmental > Terrestrial > Soil > Coastal area > Acid sulfate soil | place: Finland: Risofladan, Vaasa | collected... | reverse complement strand
GGACCAAACCACCTCTGACACAAACAAATACGAAGTTCAAAGTTTCAGTAACACACTTTTGGTGGCCCTATCCACTGCTGACTCAAACAAATGGTTACTTCTTAAAGAAGGCCATATGGAGAGGCAAACCCCGGAAGTTATCACCTCCTCTGATTATCAACTACTTGGCTCAATCCGTCAACGACAGAGGCGGCTCACTGAGGCTCAGGTGGCCGAAATGAGGACGAAATACCAGGCAGGAGCCACAGTGTACGAACTAGCTGCTGAATTTGGCTGTCATCGCACGACCGTGGCCGAACGGCTCAAGAAGGCTGAAATTGTAATGCGAGGCCAGTCTCCAACATCCGAAGCCATCAATTCGATGGTGCGTCTGTACTCAACCGGCTTGTCATTTCAGGAGGTCGGCAAGCAACTCGGATTCTGTGCGAATACTGTGCGGAATTGCCTGCGGAGGTTGACCGAGTAGTTACAGCATCAATCCATGTGATGGTGGTGATGTTCTTCTTCTGGAGATCCGCCCATCATTTTCATCATGGCCATACCGCCAGTCCTTATGAAGCGAATGATCAGGCCTACCGCAACAATTAAGGCAAGAATGTTGAGCACGGTGGTGTAGTTCCAGGTAACAGCTATCTCTCCTACTTTGGCGTTTCGGACAGTTGGCGTCAAATGTAAAAGACTGAAAATGATCTCAACCAGATATCCCGCCATCACCATGGTGACGTAGAAACTGCCCAGAATGAACAGCATCATCTTGGTGCCATAATACTTTCGATAAATAACCAAGATCGGGATAATGATCAAGTCGGCAAACATAAAACTGATAACGCCACCAAAACTGATGCCGCCATTCCACAGGACTCCTGCCAGCGGAACGTTACCAATGGAACAGACGAAACTAAGCAAGCTAACGATTGGCCCTATGATTGGCCCCCAAATCTTTGAAAGAAGCGGGTGACCAACTGCAAAGAAATGTCGCCAAAAGTTATTCGGTACCCAAGCAGCGATTGATCCAGCAATCAAGAGGCCGAGAACAATGTCTCTGATCACGGCAGCCCATTCCATGATGAAGATGTGGGAGACCGCAGTAGCGCCATTCTTGGAGCCAAGCCGATGGAGCAAACTGCCATCATCATTGATCGACATGTCCATGGCAGCATGACCTTCCATTGAACCTGCCAAGTTCATATTGGCCTGAGTCTTTGCAGCTTCAATAAGACGCTTACGTAAAAAGAGTCGAAAGATGACGGCGACGAGAACGATCATGATTGGACCACCAACAAACTCAGCGGCCGTGAACTGCCACCCAATCAAAACAGCCAGTATCACACCAAGTTCAATGACCAGATTAGTCGAAGCAATCTCGAAGACCATTGCTGATGTGAAACTGGCACCTTTCTTAAAAAGCGAACGAGCTAGCGCTACAGCTGCATAGGAACAAGATGATGACGCCACTCCAAGTCCCGTAGCAAGAAACAGTGTTCGTGGTCGATCATCGCCAAGACGCTTGGTAATCGTTTCGCGACGAACGACTGCCTGAATTATCGCTGATAGAACAAAACCAAAAATTAGAGCCCACAATATTTGCCAGGTCATCGAACCTGCTTCGGTTAGAGCGTGACCAATTGCATCGAGCCATCTCACGCAGCATTCATTTCTAGATACGGGTTCATGGTTTAAGTATGGGCGACTCTAATGCCAATTGCAATCGCCTAGAACATGTCGTCTGAGTTGTTATGTTTCGCAACTTGGATAAAAGCCCTTGCCAACTTTTGAAGATCTGGTTCAGGATTCATGATCGGTCTGACCACAACCTGTTTCTTACGCGTGATGATCTCTGCCACTTCGGGCCTTGGCCTCGTGAACTCTTTGAAGTGCTTGCCAGCCTTGTGAGCAAGACTCGGTTCATGTTTGTTGATGTAGTCGCGGTAGCTAGCGAGCTCATGTTCTTGAATATCAACTGTAGGTAGAAAGAAACGATGCAGTTCAAGTTGAGCCGTTGGACTGAGCAGACTGAATAACTGTCGGTGTGTTTCCCAAAGGTAAGACAGCAATCCATGACGAATGAAATATTGTGATCGATTTAATCGGGGCACCGGTACATCTACCTCAGTTAGAAAATGATCGATTTATTGTCTCATACGTGTACCGGTGAGCAAAATACGTTATGAAGTTCAACTCGTTAACAGGGGTGGGTGTTGTCAAAAAGAAATAATTGTTCGAGTAGCGATGTAAGGGAGTACCTTCGGGGAACTGACTAAAACTTGGTGGCCCTATCCACTGCTGATACAAACAAATGGCTAACCCTTGTCGAAGCCCATTTGAAAGGCCAAAAATCGGAAGAAGTTCACCCTTCATCGGATTATGAACTACTTGGCCCAATCAGTCAACGACAGAGACGGCTCACAGAGGCTCAAGTGGTCGAAATGGCCGCGCGCTATGAAGAAGGAGCCACGGTGTACGAGTTAGCTGCCGAATTCGACTGTAATCGCACGACCGTGTCCGCACGGCTCAAGGAGGCTGGTGTTGCGATGCGTCTCCAGTCCCCGACGTCCGAGACTGTCGACTCGATGGTGCGCCTGTACGCGACTGGCTTTTCATTTCAGGAGATTGGCAAACTAGTCGGATTCTGTACGAATACAGTGCGGAACTGCCTGCAAGGTCGCCGAATCTAAGCTCGAGATACACATGGGCGAGGTTGTTAAGCCTCTGTGGTGATTGAGATTACATATGCAGTGATGACGGTCGGTTGAAGTGCCTGATTCAATAACTTGCAATCAACTATTTGGTCTATGACGTAATTTCAAAGGGCGTTGTCTTCAGTATCCCGAATACGACGTTCTTCCATAGGACCAACCGCAGCAATCCATTCTTCTCGTAAATATTCAGGAACGGGCTCCCGATCGACTTCGGATATAACATGTCCATCAATCCAAAAATCTTCTAGTTCTCGAATTATCAGCAACGATTCGACATCCATCTTCTCGCCCATGATGGTCTCATAAAAATCTTGCTCGGCTGATCTAGATTGTTGCTTTCGTCTGAATAGTTCCATAACTGACATTATTTATTCTCCTAAGTGTATAGAAAGTATCGTGAACTGTCTAGCTGGCAATTGGAACAACAGCTTTAGAGATCTCCTTTGATACGCGATACGTCCTTGATCTGACTTCCTTTACGTTCAAGTTGACCGGGTGGGAAGATAGTGAATCGACAACGACGCAACCAATGAATCTGCTCTCAGGATTTTCAGAATCTTTGAAGATTGGCCAAACTAGCACTGAGAAGTATTTTGCTCGAACTCGCTTGTACTGTGGGTATTTCAATCCGAGTTTTTGTGGCCCATCAAGAGCATCCCACTGTTCCTCTGATAGTTCTGAGTCACCCCAAAGACTTGGAAGTTCGAAGTAATGCTTATCGCGATCTCGCCAGCAGAGACCAATTGCCCCAATGTCACGAGTCCACGCGATATCGGTGCCGTCGTGGTCGTCTTCCTTGAGTCTGAGATTGCAGGCCCTCCACATTCTGGGCGTCGGAAGTTTCCCTCGCCAACTTTTCGAAGTTAGTCGTCGTACGAATTCTGGAACAAGGTGCCAGTGCCATGTCGGCACCATCCAAACATGTACGCCGATGCGTTCTCGTGTTGCTCTATTAATTCCAACAGTACTGATTTCGTACCATGCAGGGAAGATTCGGCTATTGATTTCAGTTCTAAGTTCGTTCCGTCGACGAACGCGGCGACGCTCCCACTCCGCATCAATAAACTGCCAGATGATCCCCGCCGAAATTAAAGCCATGGAAAAAAATACAAGGTCAGAGGAGGGTTTCCACCAGCCGTGCTGTTCAAGCGAACTGGTGTCAAAAGAAATGACGAAACCACTGAAAGCGGTTGCGACGGCAACGATGAATCGTAAAAGCCAGCGCAAACCTTGCTCCAATTCCATGACTCGATACAAAGGGTTAGATCAATCCAACAATAGGCGCCGTCTCGACGAAATGTTGGAACATCCGCGTGCCAAGACACAGCTCCTTTGTGGGAGTGAGGGCTGCGTGAGACCCTTGGGGTAACTTCATTCATTGGTCTGCGCTTGACATCACCACCGACGAATCGGACGCTGCATCTCGTAGAGTCAGCTGGCCCGGTAGGCCACCGTGTCTTTAAGCAATATCGGAAAACTAACTTTCATCTGCCAACATATGAACAGTTGATAAGCAGCCTAAGACGTACTTTAATTTCATCTCCTAGCTATTTTACAACACAAAAGATCTTATGTTTAAAAGTTTATTGAAAATCTTTGAGAGAATCTGATACCTATATAGTAAATCGGGACACCGTATTACCTACGGAGCTCGCCACCCATAGATTAGTCCCATCATATAGCATAGTAGCTCGCTCGGCGCCATTAAATCCATTGAATCTTGCTACTGTCTTCATGAACACTCCATTTTGATACTCATTAATTGAGTATTGGGTAGCGTTCTCACTCACAACAAACAAGTAATTGCCGGTAAAAATAAGTTGGGTTGGATTACCGAGAATGTTAATCCTCCTTACATATGCACCATTGGATGCGTTATATTCAAGAACACTATTAGTGTTTGTGCTACTTATCCAAATATAGCCGCTATGATACGAGACACAATCTATTCCAACCCCCTCAGCGGCAGATGATGTCGTCCTGAGATAGCGTCCAGCCAAAGAATACTCAAACGCCGTAACGCCGTTGCTATCAGACACCCATAAGTTAGTACCAGTAAACGCTATACATGTGGGGGTTCCAGGATACTGAAACAGAGTATTTTTAACCGCATTAAACATATTACCAGAAGATGCATCAAAGGCCACGAGCGCTAGAGCCGGTCCCTTAACAGTACTATTTGCGTTTCCTACCCAAATATGAGTCCCGTCAAAAGCTAGCGCAATGGGTGCTGCAATATCTGATGCCGTTACAGTTCGAATCCACGTTCCAGTAGATTCATCTAATTGAGTTAAAGAATTGCCTGACTCGTTGGCTACCCAGATATTAGTCCCGTCAAAAGCTAGTGCGTCAGGACAGTTAAACCCGTAATCATAAGATGGGTTGGACGTATTAGTCAAAATCATAATAACTTGTTTAGTATTCTTATTAATCTCAGTGACTGCGTTCCCCCCACAACTAGCAACCCAAATGTCTGAGCCAGCCTGAACAAATGCATTAGGACCGGCTGGTACGGATATAGTGTTGCTGGTAGTTACTGGAGGCGGAGTTGTTGTGGTGGTTGGTGGCGTCGTGGTTGTAGGGACCGTAGACGTTGGATAAACAGTTACCGTCAAGGTTTTAGATGTTGCGCTCACATCACCGTTAACTATCAAGGTAAAGAGGTAGCTAATTTGAGCGAATTAGCTGGCATTACTATAGGGACCGTAATTGATCCTGAACCGCAAGGCACATCGCCACCAAAGCCTGCGAGCGCTGGACTGACTGTCAAGTGACAGCTCGTCGCATTAACTACTTGTGCGGCTAGCGAAATAGTCCCTCCGGCATTAGATAGTCCAGTGCTTGAAGCAGTAAGGCTCTTGATGACTGGCCTCGGAGCTGCCATTACGGTCACTCGTTTCAGTGGTGCCGTAGCGACGACACCGTTTGGGCCCCTCGCCACCAGGTGAATCGCGTAGCTGCGAGCCTTCTTCGATCTGTTGGCCGGGAGTGTCACCCGATCACGTACCCGTCCTGACCTACACGAAACTCTTCTTGCATCTCGAGCAACTCTCGGCGTGACGAAGAATGTACAGATCGAGGCGTTCTTGACGGTGGCGTGCACCTCGACCGTTCCACCAAGTCGACTGACTCGCGCCGCCGACACATTGATTGAACCAACGGTGGGTTTAACGCCCGCTGCTCCCGTTGAGACCGCCGTCACCACGGAGAAGGTCAGCAGTAGGGACGCCAGTACTGACAGTGCCTTGAGGACAGATGTCCGTTGTGGCTTTGACATAGCGGGGCACCTTTCGCCGTTGCCCGACACTACCTACAGTGACCAGCCCTTTGCTCGTTATCCGGAAGTTCAGCGCTTCGTAGCCTGGTAACGAGCGATGATGTCGGCGGCGATGCGACCGCGCGGACTGACCTTGATCTTGTTCTTGATGGCCCAGGCCCGAACTTCGGCCAACTGTTCTTTCGAAAGTCCCGACGCGGTGCTGCGCCGAGTACTACGGGTCGTCGCAACCCTGGCTTTACGGGCCTTGGTTACATATTTCTCGATCGCCTTATCGAACGCCACGGCATTCTTCTTCGACAGATCGATCTGGTAATCGGTGCCTCGGTAAGAGAAGTGGAGCGTCTCGTCGGCGATTCCTCCATCGAGATCATCCACTAACGTCACGATTACCTGTTGAGCCATAAAGGGCCTTTCGTTGTTCTCTATTTCCAGTCTAACGTTTAAGAATTGACGTCAGAGGATACAGAACGACTATTAGTTAAGTGGCCATATACAAGACGGTCGTCGAGTATTCATTCCTATTGCTAACTGTTCTTTCCGGTTGCGTTAAAAGAGAGAAATATTTATACTAAGTAAGTAATTAGTCACGCAGTACATGAACAAAAAGCATCAACAGCAACACAATCAAGGTAGGCAGGCTAGTGAGACAGAACGTCCGGCTGCTGCTCGCCGCTCGTCACCAATATCCCGCCTGAACACATCGATTCATTCAACACTGGGTGACGTCATCACTCGGCGAACGTCATCGAACGTGTCCCCCCAAGTTGGTTCGTCGTCAGTCAAAACAGCGGCACCGCAACAACGCCGTCATCGATGGTTAATTCAATCTCGATTACCGCGGCTACCTATTCCAAAAGTAATCCGTACTTGGTTGGCAATTCCTCGCCATCAACTCCTCATCGGAGCGTCATTGCTCATCGTATTTGGCTCTATCGGCTACGTCGTAGTCAGCCATCAACTGATGGCCATGCGCTACCAGTTGCTACCGAGCGTCGCCAAGACGATTGGCCCCGCCGATAATGCACTGCTTACCAAGGTGCACTACAACCTCAAACAAGCGAGCTTCGTCATGTCGGCTAGCAAGACGCCAGCGGTCACTCACTCCAGTATTTCTGTTGGCAGCCAACCAACCAATCCCAGCTATAGCTTTCAACTGCCAACTCATCTGAGTAAAGGTATTTCGGTAACCGACCCTGTCACCAAATTATCGATGCAGCTGATACCGACTACCGGTGCATCAATCGGGCGTCGAATAGATAACCACTATGTCTACCCGCTAGCAGTAGCTGGTGCTCAGGACATCTTCACCGTCAAAGCCAACGGTCTCCAGGAAGACATTGCGCTGCCGAACGGCCTAACGCATTCATTAAGTTTCAGCTACACCCTGAAGTTACCGAGTGATCTTCAGGCCCGTCAGAGCGCCAATGGCACCATCGGTATCTACTCGGCGGCTTCGGCTCTTTTTGGCAACATCTCTTACGGGACGAGTGCTGATCAGGTATTAGTGAACACTGCCCGTCAGAACGGCCAGAAGACCAACCTGGTGTTTGCTATCCCGGCACCAGTTATCGAAGAAGCCAGCAAACCAGGCTTTCCCTCACCGTCCGCCAATTCCGTGAAAGCGAGTTACCTACTGAAGGGCGATCAACTGACCTTGGTAGTGCATGTCTCGCATGCCATCACTGGCCCCATCGTGATCGACCCCTCAATCGTGGTAACCAGCGCCGGTGATTTCAATACCGGCAACAACGAAGGGGATATCTCCATTAACACTACCAACAACTCAATTTCAACTGGTGGTCTAACCGGGGGAAGTATCAGTGCTGGCTGGCCAGCCACCACTAGCCTGCCCGCTGCCACCTACTACGCCACCTCCGTCGCCTACAACGGCTACGTCTATGAGATCGGTGGCTACACCACTGCTGTCACTGCCGTTGTCGACTACGCCCCAATAAACTCGAACGGCACTCTCGGTGCTTGGACGGCCACCACCAGCCTGCCCGCTGCCACCTACTACTCCGCCACCTCCGTCGCCTACAACGGCTACGTCTATGAGATCGGTGGCTACACCACTGCTGCCGTTGCCACCGTCGACTACGCACCGATCAACGCCAACGGCACTCTGGGGGCCTGGACGGCCACCACCAGTCTTCCCACTGCAACACGTGTGGCCACCTCCGTCGCCTACAACGGCTACGTCTACGAGATCGGTGGCTACAACGGTTCGGCTGCTGTTGCCACCGTCGACTACGCACCAATAAATGCCAATGGCACAATTGGCGCCTGGACAGCCACCACCAGCTTGCCAACTGCCACCCAACTTTCCACCTCCGTCGTCTACAACGGCTACGTCTACGAAATCGGTGGTAATACCGGTTCTGCTATCGCCACCGTCGACTACGCCCCGATCAATGCCAATGGCACTCTGGGGGCCTGGACGGCCACCACCAGCCTGCCCCTCACCACCGACCAAGCCACCTCCGTCGTCTACAACGGCTACGTCTACGAGATCGGTGGTTGCAACGTTAATTGCACGGCTATCGCCACCGTCGACTACGCACCGATTAACAGCAATGGAACTCTTGGTGCTTGGACCGCCACCACCAGCTTGCCTGCCGCCACTGCTCAAGCCACCTCCGTCGCCTATAACGGCTATGTCTATGAGATTGGTGGTGAAGTCGCAGGTGCCGTCGTTGCCACCGTCGACTACGCCCCGATTGATCCAGCAGGAGTAGTGAGTGGTTGGGCTAGCACAACGGGCTTGCCATCCGGTACCGAGCAAGCCACATCCGTCGCCTACAACGGCTACCTCTACGAGATCGGTGGTCATTATCAACAGGCATTTAATTACACAGGAGCGAGTCAATCTTTTACGGTACCGGCTGGAGTCACTTCAATTTCAGCATGGTTGTATGGCGGAGGTGGTGGCCTCGGCGGTGCCGGTGGAAATGATCCCTCTACTACTGCCGGTCTCGGTTTTGAAGCCTTAACAGCTATAGCTGTTACTCCAGGAGAAGTATTAACGGTAATTGTAGGTGGTGGTGGCGCTAATTCAAGTGGTCTCACTGGAGCGCCTAGTAGTTATGGCGGTGGCGGTGCGGGTGGAAATGGTTCAAGTCCTTATGGCGGTGGCGGTGCCGGTGGTGGTGCAACACAGATTCTGACCGGTTCTACTGAGCAAGCAATAGCGGCTGGTGGTGGCGGTTCAGGTGGTGGTGGTAATGGTGTTGGTGGTAATGGTGGCGGTTCTACCGGGAGTCCTGGTACTGGAAGCTATGGCGGTGGCGGCGGTACTCAAACTGCCGGTGGTGCCGGTTATGGCAATGGCGGTTCCGGTGGTTCCCTTCTCGGTGGTGCCGGTGGCGGCTCCGTTGCCGGTGGCGGTGGCGGAGGCGGTGGCTATTACGGTGGCGGTGGCGGCGATGGGGCAACCTACGGTTCGTCTGGCGGCGGCGGTTCATCACTTGGAGCTTTCGCTTCAGCAATTTGGTCCGGCAATGGCTATGCGTATATTCAATATGACACCACCGCTGTCGACTACGCTCCAATTAGCAGCAATGGCACTCTTGGTGCCTGGACGGCCACAACCAGCTTGCCGACTACCAACTACTCGGCCACTTCTATTGCTTACAACGGCTATGTCTATGAAATCGGAGGCCAAAACGGTAGTGGTGTTAACATCGCCACCGTCGACTACGCCCCAATAAACGCTGACGGCACTCTTGGTGCCTGGACGGCCACCACCAGCTTACCGACTGCAAATACTTGGGCCACCTCAGTCGTCTACAACGGCTATGTCTATGAAATCGGAGGCCAAAACGGTAGTGGTGTTAACATCGCCACCGTCGACTACGCCCCAATAAACGCTGACGGCACTATCGGTTCCTGGACAGCTACTACCTCATTGCCAGCTGCTAATCAACAATTCACCTCAGTCGTCTACAACGGCTACGTCTACGAGATCGGCGGAAACGGCGTCGCTACCGTCGACTATGCGCCGATCAACGCCAACGGCACTCTTGGCGCCTGGACCGCCACCACCAGCCTGCCCGTCGCCACCTCTGTTGCCACCTCGGTTGTCTACAACGGCTACGTCTACGAGATCGGTGGCAACATCGCCACCGCCACCGTTGACGTGGCACAAATCAACAACGGTGGGCCTGGAACACTGAGCGCGTGGACAGCCACCACTAGCCTTCCTGCCGCTACTGAGTACGTCACCTCCGTTGTCTATAACGGCTACCTCTACGAGATCGGTGGCTACACCACTGCCGCCACTGCTGTCGTCGACTATGCCTCAATCAACGCCAACGGCACCCTCGGCGCCTGGACGGCCACCACCAGCCTGCCAGCTGCCACCTACTACGCCACATCGGTTGCCTACAACGGCTATGTCTACGAGATTGGTGGTACCACCACTGCCACCAACTGGACTGCCACCGTCGACTACGCCCCGATTAACTCGAACGGCACCCTTGGCGCCTGGACGGCCACCACTAGCTTGCCCGTCGCCATTACCACCGAAACCTCCATCGCCTACAATGGCTACCTCTACGAAATCGGTGGTGCCAATAGTTCAGGAGCCTCCATCGCCACCGTCGACTACGCCCCGATTAACTCGAACGGCACTCTCGGCGCCTGGACGGCAACCACTGCTTTGCCGGTTGCCACCCGCTATGCCACCTCAGTCGCCTACAACGGCTACGTCTACGAGATTGGTGGTGATACTACAAGTATCATTGCCACCGTCGACTACGCCCCGATTAACTCGAACGGCACCCTTGGCGCCTGGACGGCCACCACCAGTCTGCCGCTTGCCACTGCTCTAGCAACCTCCGTCGTCTACAACGGCTACCTCTATGAGATAGGTGGCGAGATTAATCCCTCTCCCTATATCATCGCCACCGTCGACTACGCCCCGATTAACTCGAACGGCACTCTCGGCGCCTGGACGGCAACCACCTCGCTGCCTGCTGTCATCTCCGGCGCTACTTCTGTGGCTTACAACGGTTACGTCTACGAGATCGGTGGATGTAATAATTGTACTGCCACCACCACTGTGCTCGCCACCGTCGACTACGCCGGTCTCCAATCCATCCCTCGAATTGGTGAGTACTCACGACTACTCGATCTAACTGGTAGTTCAACCAATGACCCAACACCCATTGAGCTATTGACTAACGGCACCAACGTTGGTAACCCAGGTATTGGTGGAGTCAGTGGTCTTGGCACTGGTGGAATCTCGGTCAGCTATAGCTTTGCTTCTAATGCTTGTTCTACGTTCTCTCCACCAAGTAATTTGATCACCGGCAGTAAGAATCAGCTGGGAATGCCATTCAAGTTGAACTTCACCACCAACGGCTGTGGAACGGCAACCAACATTGGACGCTACGTCTGGGTGCGCTACACCATTGATGATTCACATACTGCTTCCTTCCCGGATATCAACGGCAACCATACAACTATTAGTAACTTTACTGTTTATTATCACCCATCATCTACTAATAGATTACGTGGAGGAGCTACCTTCAGTAACGGCAGCTTGCAGACACTCGACGCACCACCGTAGATACAACTCACGCGGAAACTCAGCCCACCTCTTCGGAGAGGCGAGACAGGTCGCTAACCAATGATGGTGGAGCACCGTTGTTGTGTAGGAGTATTGAGATATCTATGACAACCGTCGACACTCTCATCAATCCCGAGGGAGATCCTTTCTCATCTGATCAGATTGAACAAGCCCGAGTATCACTCGGTGTGATGAACGATGCTGAACGTAAGGCATTTCGGACCAAGAACTCACAAGACATCGTTGCTCACACGTCAAGAAGGCTACTAATCGTTTCAGGACCAGGAACCGGCAAGAGCTTTCTCTTCCGTGACCGTATCAAGTATTGGCTCCCAATATTTCCTACGCATCTGGTGTACGTCTCAAGTTTCGTACGCAAACTCGTAATTGATTTAGAAAAGGAGATCGAGACCGACGTTGGCATCAGCGAAGAGGACGCAAAGAGAATCAGCGTCTCGACTTTGCATCGCTTGGCAAGAAGCATCGTCGAAAGCAACCATGGCAGTCCATCTGTTCGATTTGCACCCCATATCCAGGTCTTAGTTTTCCCATGGACGAAGACTGTGTGGAAAGACGTTCTTGGTTTTCACAACGAACTAGATGGCTCAAGTTTTGAATGGGACGATTTCGAGGATCAAATTCAGTCGGAGAATCTCGATTCGTCGTCCGCCTGGTTAGCAGTACGCGCCACTTACACCGAACTCTGTCGCTTCTACAATTGCACCAGTTTCGCAGACATGATCTCTCTCGCAGCGGAAGCAGTCGAAGCGAAACCAAGTTTGGTTTCTCAGCTGCTTTGGATCATTGATGAATACCAGGACTTCAACAAGTCCGAGGATCGTCTGATTAGAGCCGTGACATCTTCGGCGGAAGCGGTCCTCATGGCCGGTGACGACGATCAAGCGCTCTACGAGCAATTGAAATCCAGTTCGCCAGAAATAATCATCGGCTACTACTCAGATAACGAATTTGCCAATGCAATGTTGCCGTTTTGCAATCGATGTAGTTTTCACATCTGTCTTGCGGCAGCCGAGTTTATTGGCAAGCATCGCGAGGCGAAATCCGTGGAGAAGGTGTACCTACCATTGGAGGTGACCCCGGAAGCCCCAAAGGTCAAAGTGGTAGCCACGTACACACCGAGTACTGCAGTCTCGTACATCGCGAATTTTCTGAAAGAACACAAGGCTGACCTCGAAGCGCACATCGAGAGGATGAAATCTCGCGAAACCAGTGATCCGTTTTTGCTGATTCTTAGTCCAGATAGTCAAGTTGCATATTTCAAGACCCGTAAGGCGGATCGGTCACTTCACGAATTGGTGTCACAATTCTCCACGATCTCTCTCGGGCGATCAACTGACTACAAGAAGGTCATGGCCTATTGCTCCGCCGGGCTTGACTCTTCCAACAGTCTTGCGTTCAGAATGGTCTTGAGCTACGAGCAAATTCAAGAAAGCACGATTCACGAGCTTCTCAAACAGGCGCTTGAAGAGGGCCGAACCCTTAGCGCCGTAATTGGAGAGTCAGCTCCAACGATTCTCCAAAAGATCGAGAACGTGAGAGACATCGTCATTTCGAGCAAGACGACATCGGACGGCAAGGTTTCATCCCTCGGCTCGTTAATTAGCATTTCTGATCCGTCGGGATTATCGACGGAATTAGAAGATCACCCCATAACATTCTTTGACGACTTAATCGAGGCAGGAGCAGACGAAGCCATTGAAACCGCCGGTGAACTCGCACCCGTCGAACTGATGACCATAGTCAAGTCCAAGGGACTTTCAGCCAAGCACGTAATTGTTCTTGGTTGCGACGACGTCAACATGCAACGATTATCTCCACTGGCCTTTTACGTTGCGCTCACTCGTGCCAGAGAATCGCTCCACCTAATCACTTCGCTCCAAGCAAGAGGTCATCGACCCGCACAGTTCGTACTTGATCTTCCTGAAGACAACTGTGAATACCTCACCTACAAAGCAACTGGCGCAGACATCTTGGACTCACGAGCTCGGTTCGAAAGTCAAGTCGAGAATTGGGATTCGGCGATTACGCGTAACAGAAAGCGGAAGTAGGGGCTGGATATTTCGTCACCTATCGTGGATTGACGAAGACTGATTGCGTTCATTGAACGACCAGACGGGCAGTTGAATATTTTCGTCAATCGCTCGCCGAGATCGTCGGGGCCGATCGAGTAGTAGAGGTCGCCGACGATGTAATCAATTCTGATCTCACAAAGGCCAGAAGGACTGTTCCGGCTGCCTAGGCTGGGCCAATGGAAGCGGACGGAGCTTTTGACGTTGATCAAACGCGGGTAGTGGTGATTCTGGGCGCGGGTTTCTCCCACGCCGTCTACTCCGCTACCCCAATGACCGACGAGCTCGGAGAAGCGGTCCGGGAGCGGCTCGATTCCGCCGACAGCGCCAAACTGCCACCAATCAAGTTTGTAGACGGCCGGTTCGAGGAGTGGTTCTCGTATATCTCCGAGCCCCAACCACACCTCAATCCCGAGGAAGTTGCCGATGCCAGGACCCTCGCCCTTCGTGTTACGCGTATGATTTGCGAGATTCTTTCCGAGGTGCAAGCCAATGCGCTTATCGCCGAACCCCCTGAATGGTTCTGGGAGTTCCTCTCGGTGCTTCACGTCTTACGCGCACAGGCCATAACCCTCAATTACGACAATTTCGTCGAGTCTGGAATTCACACCCTTGGCCTGCAGAACAGCGGGTGGCTCGAAGCGAGCACGGTGTGTGAAGACGACATCCTGGCGGGACTGCCTCCTTGCGCCGACTTTCCTGGAGTCTCGGTGCAGACGGCGGTACCGCGTACTTACGATGGCGATCCGATTACCACAGACCAGAGGCGCCAGAACACCTTCAAACTCCTAAAATTACACGGGTCTCTTTCGTGGTACTGGCTTCCCGACAGCGGCGGCGGCTCCACGTTGAGGCGCTGGCGACTCCCCGGCGTGTTCGGGGAGCAGTGGGATGGGGAAGAAGAGCAACGACGCCAAGAGTTGCCCGCTCACGAGGTATTCATCGTCCCACCGGCTGCTCTCAAGGGTCAGCGTCTCGGGGAACCCGTAACAAAAGAACTTTGGCGCCGTGCCGCCATGGCGCTCAGACAGGCCGACCGCGTTGTCCTTATCGGCTACTCGGTGCCGCTGGCTGACCACTCCATCATCGGCATGCTGTCCGACGCTCTCTTGGGGCGCAATGTCCGCGTCCAGATCGTAAACCCCTGTCCCTCTGCGGTCGAATCACGTCTCGTACGCCTCGGCATACCAGCCAACAACATCGAACACATCGATGGTGACGACTGCATTGCCCGATGGACGGAGTCAGAAGTGGAGCGACTGGCAACTGAAGCGGTCGCCGCGCTCAGGAGCGATGCCACCTTGACCGGCAAAGAACTGATGTTCGTTGATGGACCTCGTGTGGACCGGTTCGACCGCTTTGACACCGGCGAGGGCATCTCGGCTCCGGTCACTCTCCATGTCAACCCAGTAGGGCAGCAACTCACCAATCCGCTGCTGTACGAAGGCGTTCGGGACGCTCTCGCCAGCGCCATGGGGTGCAGCGTTGAGATCGATGGCCAAGTTCTACCAATCATTGACTATCGGACGTTACCCGAGGGTGCCCGTGGAGGACTCATGGCCCAACTTCACCTCGTGACCGCCCGCCGTACGGGCCGGACCGGCAATGGTGCTCTGTCGCCGCTATCGCGGGCGATGTTGGCTGAATAAATTCACTTCATCCTCGAAGCCCCCCGTACGCCCTCCCGTCGCTTACGGAAACAGTCATCTCCATGCGCCGAGCGAATACTAGGAATTAGTGTACTTCTTTACCCGTTCCCAGAACTCTTGGATTCGCTTGAGTTCTCGCTCCATCTCTGCGATCGTCGGAGCAGTGTAGTTGGTTTCCTCGCTTTTGTCGTGGCGTCTAGCCCATGTGGTGACGTTCCCATAGCCGGTTTGAAAATCAGTGTTGTCTTGGTCGGTGACCTTGGCAAAGACTCGAAACTGTTTCGCCTGCACGTTGCCCGTACCTCGGTCAACAGCCGTGAAGACGATCTCGCTTCGCACGATACGCTCCCACGTCTCGGAGACCTTTCCGGCCCAATCTGACGAAGCTTTCTCGAAATCTTCTGACAACATGGTTGACTGCTTACCCTTAAGTTTCGTCAGTTCGGTCTCAAGGGAAGCAAGACGGGCTTTCGCGTCCTTGGCTTTCCACGGGTGGTTGTTGACAACCAACCCCGGCTGCTTCGCTCCATTTCGTTCAATCGCTCGCTCGGTTACCGTCACTTTGAGTTCGCCAGCAATTTTCACAATTTCACCAAGAAACACTAAATCGTGCGTAAATACAATGACTTGACGGTCCTGTGCGATCTCAACTATTCGGCGGGCAGCTTTGTCTCGACGCTCATGGTCGAGTGACGACATCGGGTCATCGAAGATAACCGCAGACTTGGATTCATCAAAGTGGACCTCGGTGAAAAATCCTGCAAGACCTGCAGCCGTCTTCTCGCCTTCACTTAGCACTTGGCGTGGGGAGTTGCCCGCAGCACCTAGAAGTGCTGGCTGGTGTCGGAGTTTGCCCTTCGTGCTCCCCTTGTCACCAAGGACGACATGCTCGAGTTTCAGTTGTTCCGATTCACGCACGAAGTGGTCTTTGACGACATCGGTTACATACTTGCGAGCAAGATCAGCGCTTGCTTTCGTGGCTGATGCCGTGCTGATTCCACTGGATAGGTCGCGGAGAACCTTCTCGTGCTTTAGGCGTGCGACCTCCTCTTTGATCGCGCCTTTCAGATTGGCGACAGCAATCTTGTCCTTCAGTTCGTTCATCGCTGTTGTCGTGGTCGCGAGCGACTCCTTGAACTTAGTTTCGTCAATCTTGCCCGACTTGGCCGCGATAGTAGTTGCCAGCGACCGGAGAGCCTCGATATCCACATCCGCGAGCTCTATCAGCTTGTCTTGGGTCTCACCGCGCAACCGCTGTCCAAGTCTTTCTTTGGCCGACTGAGTCATTGTCAGTGCCGACTGCAGAGCCGTACCTAGTTTTCTATCGTCCTTCTTGATGAAATCAATGGCTGCAGTTGCCTCAGTCGTCGATACCTCAAACTCTCTGAT
>Ga0307373_10007723_pt1 | contig 16678 bp, 14 predicted proteins | sample OX2MG_FD_202534 | JGI IMG/M metagenome (GOLD analysis project Ga0307373, IMG submission 202534) | Soil microbial communities from Risofladan, Vaasa, Finland - OX-2 | ecosystem: Environmental > Terrestrial > Soil > Coastal area > Acid sulfate soil | place: Finland: Risofladan, Vaasa | collected... | reverse complement strand
ATTCTGAGCCAGAATCAAACTCTCCATCAAGATTCGTTGAGAACCGAAGTTCTCTCGTAATCAGAGAGCCAGGCGGATGACTCTAAGTTCCACCTGACAACAACGAGTACCACGGGGTGGCCTCGCTGCCTACTGCAATTTTTGACGAACGACGTCAACCTTTAGAGAGGTTCGCGTCGCCCGTACTGGCTTTTGGCTCTCGTTCTTCCGTTTTCAAGGAGCGACCACACACACGAGCAAGCTCGGAGGTGCGAGGTACACCCTCGGGAATCGCTTCCCGAAGTCCGGCCACCAAGTTTCCTCGGTGACAGGGATTACCACTGTAACAGCGCGGTCTGCCTCGCACAAATCGTGCTGGCCGCCGTCTCTGCGGGTGGGTTACTCATACTAGCAGGACCATCACGCCAAAGTGGCATTTAAACCGAAGCGTTTTCCACACTTTCCTGGGCGTATTCAACAAAGGCGCAAAGCGTCGAGATCAGGCGCATTCCCTCCAGGTCCGCGGCCCTTGAGTTCAAGAGCTCCTCGGTGCAGACGAGAAACGCCAAGCAGCGAGCGCGACTCACGGCGACGTTCAAGCGATTGCGCGAAAAGAGAAACTCCGGACCGCGAGGCATATCTTGGGCCGAAGACGTCGTCATCGTGAAAAAGACGACCGGCGCCTCGCGCCCTTGAAACTTGTCGACGGTGCCCACCTGAACCCCGTGGAGTCCCGCCGTCTCCAGGGCGTCACGCAGCAGGCGAACCTGGTCGTTGTAAGGCGCTACCACCATAAAGTCCTTGGCACCCAGCTCCGCTTGGACACCGGCTTGATTCGTCCACGTGGTTCCCACCATCGCGCGCACCTGTTCGACGACGAGCTTGGCCTCCTCGGGCGACTCCGTGGAACGCTCCTCGTGGCGCGCGCGAAGCCAGCGCAACCCGGTTCCCAGGGCCGTGTTTTGTTGCTGGCAGGACTCGTGACTCGTTAAGCGTCCCTCGTAAATCTGATTCGAAATAAAACGGCACACGTCGGGATGCATCCGACGCGACTCGGACATGAAGACGCCTTCGTCATCGGGAATGGTGACGTTCTCACCCAGCAGATGCTCAAGGACGCTGGCGCCCGATCCGTTCGGGTGAACGGCCTTCGAAACGTGAGCGAGCTGGAGCGGGTCCCCTAGCAGCAGCATGTTGCGCGCGCCATTGGTGGCCGCGACGGCGTCAGCCAGTGAAAGTTGACCGGCTTCGTCGACCACGAGCACGTCAACGGGCAACTGTCGAAGTTCCGCGCGCGACCACAGCCACGAAGTCCCCCCGATCAAGTTGAAGCGATCCGTGGTCAAGAATTCAGCTTTCTTGGCGTAGGTCGCAAAGTCCAGCGTGACTTCGTTGGTCGACCACCAGCGCAGTGCCTCCAGCGAAGCGACGTCGTCGTGCTGTTGAAAGACTTCATAGGCGGCACTCATCAAGTGATCAATCGACAGGTTGCCCGTGGAAACGACGCCGACGCGCAGTCCCGCTTTGATGAGGTGGTAGATGACGTGCGAGCCGCTGTAGGTCTTGCCGGTGCCGGGCGGACCCTGAAATGAAACAAAGCTCTCGTCGAGTTCGCCGACCCACTCGTAGATGTCCTCAAGTTCATCGCTGAATGTTGCGTCGCGCGGACCCGCCGCCGAGCGAAACCGCGGGCGCTCCGCTTCGAGCAGCGCCATCGATAGGCGACTCGGTTCACCGTGGGTGACAGGATCGAGGACTTGGCGCGCGAGGTCCTTCAACGCCGCGAGTTTGCTGCCCGGAGCGAAGTCTTCGTAGCACGTGAGATTTCGTGGAATCGTGCCCACCTCTTCTTGAAACGCCCCCCAGACAATGGCCAACTCGCGCGCTTCAACGTCCAAGCGTCGAAGCGAACCGAGGCCGTGAGCCTGCTCGGCGCTGGAGAACGCGACCTTCTGGTTGTTCGAGAAGTACTTGGGATCAAGTGGTTGTTCGGGAAAGGTGAAGACGAGGGCCCGATTACGTTCACGGCCCTTTGGCTCTTCGACGCGTACGAACTCAAGTCCGACCACAAAATCGGGACTCTCAACCAGTTCAATCGCGTCACTGTCCAGGGCCGCGAACCGTGGCGTCATGTCGGCCGTTCGCTCACGGCGCCAATAGTTCAACAGGTCGCCCAGGAGATACTGGGGCGTTTCAACGTCAAATTCGTGCAGCTGTTCGACGAGTTCGTCGGTGTCGAACTGATAGACCTCGTTCGTGACGAAGGCATCGCGCCACGCCAACGCGGCGGGGCGCTGGGACACCAACCAGTCTCGCAACGCGAGGGTCGAGGCGACGTCGTCACGGTTGTAGCGGGCTATATCAATGAGGATCTCGTCGTCGGGATCTTTGAGCCACTTCTCGTATTCGACCACGGCCCCGGCGCCTTGATCTATCCCCTCTCCCCTAACGAAGCCGACCAGTGGCTCGAGGTGCTTGAGACCGTACGACTCGACCCCAACACGAACCGCGTTACGCGCCACGACGAAGAGGTCAACGAAGAGTCCCGACTCATCGAGCGACGCGAAGAGGTTCGCGTCGTCGGCGTCGTTCATAAGCCGTTCCATCGTGGAACGCTCCGTATGGTTGTAGTGATAGACGTGCATCTTGGGGAAGCGCTCCCGACGATCGCGAAAGAACTCCATGAGCCCGCGAATCATCAGTTGTTGATCGTGCAACGTGTGCGCCCAGCGCTCGTCGTAGGTCCATTCGCCCGCGTCGTCTCGGTAGTACAAACCCGCGAGAAACATCAGGTCGTGTTGCGGTGTCCAGAACGGGTCACCTTCGAAGTCAAAGAAGACGTCGCCGCCGTCAGGTTCGGGCATCTGCTCAAAGCCCCGACCGTAGTTGGGGTCGTCGCCGGGTTCGATGACTTCAAAGCGCGGCGGCGCGTCTGGAGTCGCGCGAGACGCCATCTGCAGGTTCGCCTGATTGACCAGGCGCGAAAGCCTCTCGTCACGGAGCCGCTCCACGCTCTCGCGTCGACCGGCGAGCGCGACCATGGTGCGAACACCCGCGGCCTCCAAGCGTTCGCGTTCTTCGGGGCGAGAGTTCGCGACGAAGGTCAGCGAATCTTCCTCACGCCACTGCCCTTCGCAGTGCTGGAAGTATTCGCAGTACTCGCACGTGTCACAGAGCCGCGGTCGCGTGATGCTCGCGGAGGCGTCTTCTTCGAGCAACCCCTGGAGCTGAACGCGAAGACGGCGCCAGTAGGGCAGAAACTCCTCGACGAGTAACTCTTGCGTCGAGCCCGATCCGAGCCACAGGTGCATACGCTTGGGCGCCCGGCCCAGCAGTGCCGTCATCGCCTCTGCGTAAAAACACAACTGCAGCACGTGGCCGGGCTTGGCCTTGGTTCGTGTCAATTTCGCGTCGACGGGCTCAAAATGAGCAAACCCCTCTTCGGGATCACGAACGCGGACCAAAAAGTCAGCGATGCCACGAATGCCGTCATGGATAAAGGGCATCTGATAGATCACGTCGACGTCGAGGGACAGGGGATCTCCCACCCGCGCCACCCACGCTTCGAATGATTCGTCAACGTTGCGACCAGGAACTTGATAGACGTGACGCCCCATTGCCTCGTAGTCCTCAAGGCAGGCGCGCTCGTGTTCGCCACCCTTCTCAATCAGCACTTCGGCCAGGTCGCTCAGGGTGTTGGGGCGAAGACGCAACGCCCCCGCGCTCACGGCGTTACTGAGCGTGAGTGAATGCGCGCAGCCCAGCCAAGAAGTGATCTTGGAGGGCGTCAGCAAGCGTTCACTCATTGGTGTTCACAGTACGTCTTGAGACGGCGTGGTCTGGCACGCTGCAATTCTCGTTTAGGTCTGTGACACGTCAACCAGTCGTGCACGCAGTCCTTCGAGCGCCGCCTCGAGGCGTTCACGCTGACGCGGCGCCGCCGCGGGACCCGCCGCGCCGGGCGAGGAACGATTCGTTAGGGCCGCCCCTAGTTCGAAGAGCCCATCGAAGCGCGCCAGGGCGGCGTCCTCGGCGACGACCTGACGTAACGGTCGCTTCGAATTCACGGCCGTCGCGACGAGATGTCCCACCCGCTCGTGGGCGACGCGAAAGGGCTCCCCCTCGGCGACGAGCGCTTCGGCAAGGTCAATGGCGACGAGAAGGTCGTCACTCGCCGCTTCAGCCATCGAATCGACGTTGACGCGTAACGAAGCGTACGCGCCCGCGAGCGCGCGAAGAACCAAAAGCACTTGACGAACGGAGTCAAAGAGCGGCTCCTTGTCCTCTTGCAGGTCGCGGTTATAAGAAAGCGGCAGACCCTTTAACGTCACGAGGAGCGACGTCAAGTTCCCGACCAGGCGACCCGACTTGGCGCGCGCCAGTTCCGCCACGTCGCTGTTCTTCTTTTGCGGCAGCATTGACGAACCCGTCGTGAACGCGTCACCGAGTGTCGCGAAGGCGAACTCGCTCGACGTCCAGAGCACCAATTCTTCGCCCATTCGCGATAAGTGCACTCCGAGCAAGGCAACGTCGAAAAGTGTCTCCGCCACGAAGTCCCGGTCGGAAACGGCGTCCATGGAATTCGCAAAACTCGTCGTGAAGCCGAGCAGCTGAGCGGTGAAGTCGGGTTGAATCGCCAACGAGGTGCCCGCCAGCGCACCGGCGCCTAGCGGAGAGACGTTCGCTCGTTCACGCGCGTCGAGCAACCGGTCAACGTCACGAACCAGCGCGAAGACGTGGGCCTGCACGTGGTGGCTCAAGAGAACGGGTTGAGCGCGCTGAAGATGGGTGTAACCGGGCAGGCAGGCGCCGGGGTTTCGATCGCCTAGGTCCACCAACGCCTCACCGAGTGCGAGCGTCGCGCGCGCGACTTCGTTGAGCGCATCGCGGGTGAAGAGTCGAAGGCTGGTCGCCACCTGGTCGTTGCGGCTGCGCGCCGTGTGAATCCGCTGGCCGAGCGGTCCCACTAGCTCCGTCGCTCGGCGTTCGATCGCCATGTGAAGGTCCTCGTCGCTCTCGTGGCGCACGAAACTTCCGTCGCTGAACTCGAGTTCAATCGCTTCGAGGGTCGCGACGAGCGTGGCGACCTCGTCACCGCTGAGCAGTCGCGCCTCTCCGAGACCCTTCACGTGGGCAATGGACCCGGCGATGTCGTAAGCGTGCAGTGCCGCGTCAAAGGAAAAACTCTCGGAGAGGTCCCACAGACTCTCGTCCATCGAAGCGCTGAAGCGGCCTCCCCAGAGCGTCATGACGCTGACGGGCGCGCATTCTTCGCCCCCTGACGCGCCGCCCACGTCTTCACGCCCAAGCCGTAGATACGAACGAATCCTTCGGAGTCCGCGTGGCGAAAGGTATCCTCGGCGTCGTACGTCGCCAACCCGTGGTCGTAGAGCGCCATAGGGCTTCGACGCCCGACGACGCGAACGAGCCCCGGTGCTTCGAAGCGCAGGCGTACGTCGCCCGTGACGTGGCGCTGGGTCTCGGCCAAAAAGGCGTCCAGCGCCTCTTTCAACGGCGAAAACCACATACCGTCGTAGACGAGTTCGGACCAGCGCGGCTCCAGACGCGCCTTTTCGTGATGCAGGTCGCGCTCGAGGACGAGGTCCTCGAGGTCGCGGTGGGCCGTGATGAGCGCCAGCGCGGCCGGGCATTCGTAGACCTCGCGGCTCTTGATGCCCACACGTCGATTTTCGACCATGTCGAGTCGTCCGTACCCCGTCGCGCCCGCGCGAGTATTCAACGCCGCGATCAAGTCGGCCAGGCCCATGGGTCGTTCGTCGAGCGCCACGGGGACACCAGCCTCGAATCGCACGACCACCTCGAAGGGCTCGGTATTGACGACGCGCGTCAAGGTATAGGGCTCTTCGGGCGGTGCGGCCCAGGGGTCTTCGATAGCCCCGCACTCGATGGCCCGTCCCCAGAGATTTTCGTCGATCGAGTAAATCTTCTCCTTGGTGGCTCGAATAGGGATCTCCCATTTCTGAGCGAAGTCCACCGAGTCCGCGCGCGTCATCCCCCAGTTACGAGCCGGGGCGAGCACCTCGAGATCGGGGGCCAACGCGTGCGTGCCGACTTCGAAACGAACCTGATCGTTACCCTTCCCCGTGCAGCCGTGCGCGACGGCCTGCGCGTTGAAGCGTCGAGCTTGATCAACGAGATGACGAACAATCACCGGACGCGACAGCGCTGAGACGAGGGGATATTTTCCCTCGTAGAGCGCGTTGGCGGCGATGGCCTTCGCGCAGAACTCCTCGGCCATCTCCCTCTTCGCGTCGACGACGACGCACTCGATCGCCCCGGCGGCCAGGGCACGCGCTTGGATGTCGGCGAAGCTCTCGGAGCTCTCGGCGTCCTGGCCGACGTCCACGAGTACGCACACCACTTCGACGCCCCACTCTTCGATCATCCAGCGCACCGCCACCGAGGTATCAAGTCCGCCGCTGTAGGCGAGAACCACACGCTTTGCCATTACCGTCCGCTCCCTATTTCATTCATTTCACCGAGTCCCGAAAGTTCACGGAACTCCCTCGCGAGTTCTCGTCCGCTTCGAGTTTCGGTCGCGATGACGAGAATCGTGTCGTCGCCCGCCACGCTGCCCAGCACGCCTTCGAGCGCGCTGCGATCGAGCGCCGAAGCCACCACGTGCGCACAGCCTGGCGGCGTTCGAACGACCACCAGGTTGGCCGAACATTCCACGGAGATCACCCACTCGCCCATCATGCGTCGCAAGTGGTCGAGGGGCGCGGGCGCCAACTTCGGTGACGCGGCCAGCACGATGCGCCGAGCCCCGTGTTCGTCGCGCACCTTGATGGTGCCCAGTTCTTGAAGGTCCCTCGTGACCGTGGCTTGGGTGGCGCTTACTCCCTCAGCCTTCAAACGCGCCACGACTTGCGCGGCGGTGGAGATGACTTCGTGCTCCAACAATTCACCGATCCGATGCTGGCGCTGCGTCTTGGTCATGAGTCCTCCTTGATCCATCGAAGTGCCGCACGCATCGCGCTGCGACGATGGAAGACCTGGCGCCAAACACGGTTTCGCGGCGAGTCCAGGACGTCGCTCGTGATCTCGTCACCCCGATGCGCCGGCAGGCAGTGCAGCACCACCGCGTGCGCCGCCGCCTTGTCCACCAGCTCTTGATCGACTCGAAAACTAGCGAGATCGATGCGTCGCTGGGCGGTCTCCTCTTCGAAGCCCATCGAGACCCAGGCGTCGGTGTAGATGGCGTCAACGCCGTCGACGGCGCGCTCGGCGCTGTCAAAGAGTTCCAGCGAGCCGCGGCTGGCGTACGCCCAAGGATTCTCGAACCCAGTCTCTTTGAGCTGGTAGTGATACGGCGCCCCCACTCGCACGCCCACTCCGAGTCGCGTCAAGGCGGCCGTCAATGAGCGCGTCACGTTCGTCGCGTCGCCCACGTAGGCGACGCGAAGACCCTTCAGTCCCTCGACGTCGCCATCACTGAACTCATCAGCCAGGGTCAGTACGTCGGCAATGGCTTGAGTCGGGTGGGCGTCGCTGCTCAACAGGTTGATCAACGAAAGGCGCTCCTGCGTGGCGACGCGCATCCGCTGAAAGACTTCGTGACGGCGCAGCCGCAGAGCGGCGATGGCGTACGTCTCGTTCAGCGTGCGCGCGACGTCCTCGGCCGATTCGCGCGTGTCAAGCCCGATCTCTTCGTCGCCGAAGAACGTCGCGAAACCTCCGAGTTCGGCCACCGCCGCGGCGCTGGACGCACGCGTGCGCAGACTTGGCCGCTCGAACACGAGCGCCACCCCTTGCCCCTTCAAGAGCTCGTCGTCAAAGGGCGAACGTGCGAGTTCATAGAGCTCAAACAAGTCCTCATCACTCAAGGAATCGATCGTCAACAAGTGCCTGGTCACGCGGTCACCTCCGTCGAAGCCAAAACGCCGGACAACAGTTGGGCCAGCGCGTGGGCTCGGCGACCATTCGCCAAGCGAACCCTCGACGCCCCCCCGTCGAGCGCGTCGAGAGCGGCCGTGAGCTTGGGGCGCATACCCTCGCGCGCGGTTCCGTTTTCGAGCATCGCGTTCGCCTCGCTTCGGGTCAGCGATTCGATCACGCTGGACTCGTCATCAGGGTTCGCGCGAACTTGGTCGACGTCGCTCAGGAGCACGAGTTCCGTGCCGAGCGCCGCGGCCATCGCCCCGGCCATCGTGTCGGCGTTGCAATTGAGCAGTCCGCCGTCCTCGTCGAGACCCACACTCGAAAGCACCGGCGTGTAGCCCAGGTGAAGCAGGTCTCGCACCAGCGTTGGATCAACGACGGGTTTCGTCGCCGCTCGTCCCCAGGGGTCGCCCAGCGCCGTGGCGTACAGCATCCCGGCGTCGGCGCCCGACAGCCCGACGGACTTAAGGCCCGCGGTGTTCAAGGTGGCCACGATTCGCAGATTGACGAAAGAAAGTGCGGTCGCCACGACCTCCATGGTCGCGTCGTCAGTGACGCGAAGTCCCTCGACGAAGGAGCTCGGCATCGCCAAGGAGCTCAGCAGCGCGCCAATCTGGGGCCCGCCACCGTGCACCACCACGACGCTGGTCCCCTCGACGCGTAACGCCGCCACGTCACTGGCGAGATCGGCCAGGACGGGAGCGCCCACCTCGAGGTGGTCGAGCGCGTGGCCCCCGAGTTTGACGACCAACGTCTTCACGGCGTCAGTCCCGCCCGGGAAAGTCCCGTCGTCTCGTCGACCCCGCGTGACACGTTCCAGGCCTGCACCGCTTGTCCGGCCGCACCTTTCACCAAGTTGTCCAGTGAGCTCATGACGATCAACGTTGAGGTCCGCGCGTCAACGCAAGCACTGACGAAGCAGAGATTGCTGCCGAGGGGATCCTTCAGGGTGGGCGGCTCGTCCACGACCACCACGAAGGGATCGTGCCGATAGGACTCGCGAAGCATCTCAAGGGCGCCCTCGGTGGTGAGGTCGCGCACCGGCGCGAATCCGCTCACCAACATGCCGCGACTCACCGGCACCAGGTGCGGCGTGAAGAGGACGCGGCGGCCGAGTTCTTGTTGCATCTCGGCAGTGTGGCGATGGTTCGGCAACCCGTACGCCTCGGCATTGCCCGCCAGTCGAGAGAAATGTAGGCGGTCGCTGGTCGCACGTCCCGCGCCTGAGGCCCCGGTGAGGGCGGTCACGAGCAGCATTGCATCGTCCAGCACGCCCGCGTCGACGAAAGGGCCAAAGGCGAGCGCCGTCGCCGTCGGAAAACAGCCCGGCACCGCGATCAGTGTCGCGTCCTTCAACTCGCCACGATGGCGCTCCACGAGTCCGTAGACCGCCTGGTCGAGCAGCGCTGGCGCGCGATGTTCGTCGTGGTACCACGTCGGATAGTCCCGTGCGTCGCGTAGGCGAAAGTCGGCCCCCAGGTCGACGACCTTGACTCCGCGTTCGAGCAACCCGGGAACGAAGTCTTGGCTCTTGCCGTGCGGTAGCGCGATGAAGGCAACGTCGAGTTCAATCTTTTCAAGATCCTCGTTCGCCAGAAAGCGCGCGTCGCGATAGAGGCCGGCGAGCGCGGGGGCGTGCGTGGCGACGAGGCTGCCCGCGTTGGTCTCGGCGCTCGCCGCGACGATCTCCATGTCAGGGTGCTCGCCGGCGAGTCGCAACAACTCGGCTCCGACGTAGCCACTTGCTCCCATGACGCCCACACGCATAGTGACATTTTATGCACAAAAAAGGACAAAAGTGCAACATCGAACTTCGCCGGGTAGTCTGAAGCCCATGTCCCGTCGCGGCTGGCTCTTCTTTTTGGCGATGGCCGTGATTTGGGGCATCCCCTATCTGCTGATCCGAGTGGCCGTTCGCCAACTCGATCCAGGAGTCTTGGTACTCGCCCGCACGGCTCCCGCCGCGGCGCTGCTATGGCCCCTGGTGCTCGCACGCCGACAATTCGCCACGATGATCGCCAATTGGCGGTGGATCGTGGTCTTTGGCGTCATTGAGTTCGGTGTCCCGTGGTACCTCATGGCCAGCGCCGAGCGACACATCACGAGTTCACTCACGAGCCTGCTGATTTGCTGCGTGCCGTTGTTCTCGATCCTGGCCCAACGGCTCCACGCTCAGCGCGAACACGTCGCGAAACGTCGCCTCATTGGCTTGGGCGTGGGGGCGCTCGGCGTCTTGTTGTTGGTCGGACTCGGCGTCAAGAGCGGCTCAGTGCTCTGGATTGCTGCGATGCTCGTCGTGTGCCTGGGCTACACCCTCGGTCCGGTCATCCTGGCGGCGAAACTCACCCACGTACCTGGGCCGACGATCGTCTGCGGCGCGACCACGATCGTCGCCCTCGCTTGGATCCCGTGGTCCTTCACCCACTGGCCCGTGCACGTCAATTCGGAGACGATTTCAAGCGTCGCGGTGCTCTCCATCGTGTGCACGGCGGGCGCCTTCCTCTGCTTCTTCGAACTGGTCAAGGAGGTCGGTGCCTCGCGCGCGACGGTGGTGACGTACGTCAACACGGCCATCGCCGTCGTGCTCGGAATCGCCGTGCTCAACGAGCCTCTGACCACGGGTATCGCGCTGGGCTTCCCCCTCGTCCTGGTAGGCAGCGTCCTGGCGACCAGCACCCCCGCGGCGGGGAAACTGGAACTCGACTCAACCTCCGTAACGCGCTGACACGCGGGTTTGGCCGTTCACGACCAGCCACGCGAAGTTCTCGCCGTGTGCGAGAACCACCCGGTCGCCCCACTCCACCGCACCGTGGTGAACGACCGTCACTGAACGAACGTCGTCGCGGGCGACCTCGTGGACGGCCTGCCACAGCGCCGCGTTGTTCACGTGTCCGACGATGTCGACGTCGGACCGTCGAAGCGTCCATTCGCTGAGCGTGGCACGCTCATCGATCGGGGGGGTCACGACGCGCCCCGAGACCTTTCGCCCCTTCACCGCCTCGCCGTACACGGCGAAAAAGCTTGGGCGCATTCGCACGGGATGTCCACTTCGGTCGGTGGGCACCCAAAGGGCAACGGCCTCCACGACCAAAACGTCACCCACGTAGACGTTGGTGCGTCGTTCGGCCCACGCGGCGCCCACGCCACCGCACCAGGTGACGAGTCGCATGCGTTGTAGGTACGTGGGCCACCGTGCTCCCTCGACGAGGCGTATGGAGGTGCGTCGAACGACCCAGATGTCTTCAGAGTCAACGCCCGTGTCTTGCCAGTCGTCAGTCGCGACGTCTTGGAGGTAGCGGGCAATGCCGTCGAGGCGTAAAACACCGCGCTCGTCCACGTCGCCGAGGCGCACCGTGAACTCTTGATGGAACTGACGCCCCACCTCGCTCAGGGTGATGAACTCAATCTCATCGGTCACGTCGAGCGTAGGACCGCGCCCAGGGCGCCGGCCGCGGCCACCAGGGCCTGGCGAGTGGCCGCGACTTCTTCCTCGCTCAGGGTGTGATCGTCAGCACTCAATCGAAGGGCGAAGGCCAGGCTTCGCGTGCCTTCGGGCAGATTCGAACCTCGATAGACGTCAAAGAGACGGACCTCTTCGACCAACGCACTTGCCGTTCGAAGCGCGAACCCGAGTTCGTGCGCACTGACTTGGTCGCTCGCCACGAGAGCCAGGTCAAACATCGCGCTCGGGTAACGACTCGGCATCACGGTGAGCTCAGAGCGCCGCAGCGCTTTTTCGGGATCGAGCAACGCGTCGAGGTCGACGTCGATCAAACCCACGCGACGCGAGGGATCGACCGCGAGAACGTCTGCGATCAATTGGGGATCGGCCTCGCCGACGTAGCCGAGTTCGACCTTGGTCGTGGCGTCGACCAGCACCGCACTTCGCGTGACGTGCCAGCCCGCCGGCAGTTCACGAGTGGAGCGAACGACGACGTCTTGCAAAGCGAGTCGCCCCGAGAGACTGGACCAAAGACGCAAGGCACGCGAGGCATCGTCGTTGACGCGTCCGAGCAAAACAGTCAGCCGTTCATTCTCCTGGGGCAAGACCAGTTCGCTCACGCCACCCAGTCCACCGCGAGTCACGCGCGGCGTCGCGACGGTGTTCGGATGGGCGAAGACCACCCCGAACTCGGCCAAGATGACGTCACCGAGTCCGCGTTCGACGTTCTTGGCCCACGCCTTGACGAGTCCGGTGACCATGGTGGCGCGCAGCACAGACTCGTCGGCGGCTAAGGGATTCGTCACGCGCACGCGCTCGACTCCGGCGTGGAGGCGATCAAAATCCTCGTCGCTGCCGAGCGTGGGTGTCCACACTTCCAAGGCGCCCAAGTCCACAATGAGATCGCGCACCACTCGCCGTTCACGTTGACGCCGGGTGAGCCCTCCAGGCTCCCCCCACGTCGGGGTGCGCCGCGGGAGTTGGCGATACCCGTGCAAACGAGCAATCTCTTCAATAACGTCGGCACGCCCTCGAGCACCCGTACGAACGTCAGGGCGCGTGGACGGCGCGACCACTTCAAGCCCTCCGTCAATCGCACGCACCGTGAAACCTAGGCCCTCAAGCAGACGCGTCACTTCGTCCACGCCTAACGCCACGCCTAAAAGGCGTTCGACGTCGTTTTGGCCCAGCACCAGCGTCGCTCGCGTCGGCACCGTGCCCGCCACGTCAAGCGGCTCGGCCAACCACTCGACGCCCGGTGAGGACTCGCGCAAAATGGCCACGAACCGTGCCACGGCCCGCAGAGCGAGCTGGGGGTCGACGCCGCGCTCGAATCGAGCCGATGCTTCCGAGCGAAGAGCGTGACGCTTCGAGGAGCGCGCGATCGCCATCGGATCGAAATAGGCCGCTTCAATCAGGACCTCGCTCGTGGTGTCGTCAATCTCGCTCGACGCGCCTCCCATGATTCCCGCCAGGCCAAGAACGTGATCGTCTCCGTCGACGATGACGCAGTCCTCACCCGTGTCGCCGAGCCCACGACCCGCCATCGCCAGATTTCTCGTCACCCCATCCAACGTCTCAAGGGTCTCGCCCACCCGCGCGCGACGCGCGCGCAACGTTTGGTGCGCGACCCGCGTCGCGTCGTAGGGGTGGGTGGGTTGCCCCAGCTCAAGCATCACGAAGTTCGAGGCGTCCACCACGTTGTTTATCGAACGCATGCCCGCGCTCTCAACACGGCGCACCACCCAGGCGGGCGACGGCCCCACCTGAACACCTCGCAGCAATGACACGGTCAGACGACCGCAAAGATCAGGGTCGTCGATTCGCGCGCCGGCCAGCGAAGCAGTCGGCGTGGACGAGTTCGTTTCAGCAAGCTCAACGTCGCGCATTTCTCGCCCGAGACGAACGGCAAGATCGCGAGCAACGCCTTCGATGCTCCACGCGTCGGGTCGATTCCCTTCAATCGAGAGGTCGAAAACAACGTCCGGGGTGATCGCCAGAGCGGCGCGCAACGACGCACCGGGTGACAAGTCCGAACGCAGGATCATGAGTCCGCCGTGATCATCACTCAAGCGAAGTTCTCGTCCCGAGCAGAGCATGCCGTTCGACACGACCCCACGCATCGAACGAGGGGTGATTTCGAATCCACCGGGTAAGACGGCTCCCACCGGCGCGAGCGGTACCAGATCGCCGACGGCAAAGTTCATGGCGCCGCAGACAATGTCGAGTGGCTCGCCGCCGGCATCCACGTTGACCAGCCGAATGCGGTCAGCGCCTTCAATCGCCGAGATCGCCTTGACCCGCGCGACGACGACGTCTTCGAGACCCTCGCCCACGAACTCGACACCCTCGACGACGAGGCCGAGGTCATCAAGCAATTCGCGCAGTTCATCGTTCGTCTCGGTAAGTTCGACGAACGTCTCGAGCCACGAGCGCGCCACTTTCATCAGACCTGCCTCAAGAAACGAACGTCATTTTCAATCAGCGAGCGCATGTCGGCGATTTGGTGGCGCATCTGGGCGCAGCGGTCGATGCCAAAGCCGAAGGCAAAGCCGCTCCACTCCTCCGCGTCGACACCCACGGCTTCAAAGACGGCCGGGTCCAACATGCCACAACCGCCAAGTTCTATCCAGCCAGTCTGTGAACAGGTGCGACAACCGTCACCGCGACAGATCGTGCAGGTGATTTCGAACTCCGCCGAAGGTTCGGTGAAGGGGAAATAGGCGGGGCGCAGACGAGACGAGATGTCGGCACCGAAGTAGGCGCGGGTAAAGGTCTCGATCGTTCCCGCCAGGTCAGCAAACGTGATGTTGCGATCCACGACGAGTCCCTCTACTTGGTGAAAGGTCGCGAGGTGACGCGCGTCGGGTGTGTCTCGTCGATAGCACCGACCCGGCATCACCGAGTGGATCGGCAGCGAATCACCCGCCACGGCCGCCTCTAAGAGATGAATCTGCGTCGGTGAGGTGTGGGTGCGCAGGACGACCGTTTCGGGTTCGCCGAGTTCAATGTAAAAGGTGTCCCACATGCCGCGCGCGGGGTGCGCTGGAGGTATGTTGAGCGCCTCGAAGTTGTACCAATCGCTTTCGACTTCGGGGCCGTCGGCCACACGAAAGCCCATTGCGACAAAGACGTCCTCGAGCTCTCGCTGGGTCCGTGCGACCAACCCGGCGCGTCCGTCGGCGAGTGTCCACAGCACGTCGCTGGGCACCACGTCGCCCAGATCGAGGGCGTCGCTCTCCATCCTGGCGAGGCGTTCGCTGGCCCCCAGGGCGCTCACGCGTGCCTCGAGCGCCGACTCGAGCGTGCGACGAGCCTCTTGCAGTCGCGCGCCCGCGCCGCGCCGCTCTTCGGGGTCCAAAGCGCCCAAGGAACGCTGCCACCTCGCCAACGGCGAGCGGCGTCCGATCAGCGTGGCCTCGGCCTCGTGCGCGGCATCAAGAGTCTGAAGACCCTCAATGACGACGAGCGAATCGGCGACGAAGGGGTCAAGTTCGCTCAGGGAGGCGTCGGACATGACTTAGAGGCTAGAACGTGGCGCGTCGTCGGCCGCGCCTTCACGCTGATACATCGTTTCAAAGGCGAGGAGTGAACCCGCGACGCCGGCATTGAGCGACTCCGCCGAGCCCGCCATGGGAATGGTGACGACAAGGTCGGCCGCGCTGATCTCGCTCGGGGAGAGACCCGTCGCTTCATTTCCCACCATAAGGGCACTGGGTCTCGCGAGGTCGACCTCGCGCGGGTTCGCGCCCCCTCGGGCGACCGAGGCCACCAGTTGAATGTGCTCGCGCCGGCAGAACGCGCGCAGCGCGTCGAAATCCGCGACGACGATGGGGACGTGAAAAACCGAACCCGCACTCGCGCGCATGGTCTTGGGGTTAAAGGGGTCGACGCTCTGCCCGCAAAAGACGACCGCACTCGCGCCCGAGGCGTCACTGGAGCGAATGATGGTTCCCGCGTTTCCCGGGTCTTGCACGTCACAGAGGACCAGCACGGTCAACGCCCCGGTCAGGGCGTCCAAATCGGCGATGGGGAGTCGAACGCTGGCGAGCAGACCCTGGGGCGTCTTGGTATCGGCGACGCGCTCAAAGACGGCGCCGTCAAGCGCAAAAGTCCTCACGCCCGCGCTCTCGGCGCGCCCAATGAGGGTCGCCGTCGCGCCATCGACTTTTTCAAGGTCGACGAAGAGCGCTTCGAATTCAACGCCCGACGCTAATGCCGCCTCCACGAGGTCAGGGCCCTCAATCACGCACGCGCCCTCACTCCAACGAAGCACGCGCTTCGTCGCGAGACGGCGAAGCCGTCGAACCCGCTGGTGCGTCGAGCTCAGTGTCTCGATCGTGACCCCTACTGAGCGAGGGCCGTCGTGGCCTGCTCCACCAGAGCGCCGAAGGCGGCCGCGTCATTGACGGCCAGATCGGCCAGCATGCGACGGTCAACTTCAATGCCCGCCGCCGACAGTCCCGCGATGAGACGGCTGTAGCTCACTCCGTGAAGGCGAGACGCTGCGTTGATGCGCTGAATCCAGAGCTTGCGCATCTCGCCCTTGCGTGCGCGGCGGTCGCGAAAGGCGTAGACGCCCGAGTGCTGGACTGCCTGGTTGGCGGCGCGAAAGGTACGGCTACGGTCTCCGTAGTAACCCTTGGCCTCTTCGAGTACGGCCTTGTGGTGCTTCTTGGCGTTAACCGCTCTCTTGACACGAGCCATTTTGTCTCCTCTGCTCTCTCTTGCGTCCTACAGGCCCAGCATGCGCTTGACGTTCTTCTCGATACCGGGCGAGATGTCAGAATCTCTACCGAGACGACGCGCGCGCACCGAACTCTTCTTCTCCATGATGTGACCGCGGAAGGCCTTGCGGCGGCGCAGGCGCCCGCTTCCCGTGATCTTTATGCGCTTCTTCGCGCCCGAATCCGTCTTCATCTTTGGCATTTCAGCTCTCCTCAATCGATACTTCAGTGGTGGCGACCGCCGCCTTGGGCGGCGATGGCGCCTTCGTTACTTCGGCGCTCTTGGCGCGGACTTTCTTGTCCGGGCCGAGCACCATGATCATGTTGCGCCCATCCAACTTCGGCGCTGACTCCACCTTCGCCACCTCGTCGAGTCGCTCGACGATGCGATCCAGGATCTTCTTGCCGAGTTCGGGGTGGGCAGATTCGCGGCCGCGAAACATGATCGTGACTTTGACCTTGTGACCTTCGCTCAAGAATTTCTCGACGAGGCGCGTCTTCGTGTCGAAGTCACCCGCGCCGATCTTCGGGCGATACTTCATCTCCTTGACGCCCACGTTCAAAGACTTTCGACGTGACTCCTTGGCCTTTTGGGCCTCGTCGAACTTGAACTTTCCGTAGTCCATGA
>Ga0307373_10007721_pt1 | contig 16679 bp, 14 predicted proteins | sample OX2MG_FD_202534 | JGI IMG/M metagenome (GOLD analysis project Ga0307373, IMG submission 202534) | Soil microbial communities from Risofladan, Vaasa, Finland - OX-2 | ecosystem: Environmental > Terrestrial > Soil > Coastal area > Acid sulfate soil | place: Finland: Risofladan, Vaasa | collected... | reverse complement strand
AGCACGGTCGGAAAGAGCGATTGCAGATGGAACAGCCGCGCGGGGGCGAGCGGCGCCAACTCGCTCACCGTGCCGAGATTCACGTTCGCGTCGCCGACGATTATCGAATAGGCCAGGATGGCGCCGTGCTCGGTGCGCAAATTGTAGCATCCGGACGGCAGATGCTGCGCGAAGGAGCCGTCGCTATGGGTCGGCGAGAGATAGATGTCCCGGGTGACGCAGTTCTCGAAATGGAGATCGCGGCTGGCGTAGGGCGCACCCCGATAGGTGGTCAGGCTGCCGCTGACCCGCGCGGCGCGGGCCACGGCCGGGGCGATCAGGGCCAAGCCCGCGGCGATAGCGGCGGCGAGGCTTGCGCGCTTCGCGCCCGTGAGGATTGCGCGCGTGGTGCGTGGCGGCCCGCCGGGATTTTTCGCGCGCCGCTTGCGGTTCACGATGGACATCGCTGGAGTCTCCGTTGGTTGCGGGGGATCACTGCGGCCCGACGATTAGTCGCACGATTCGAATGGGCGACGGGCCGGACCGCGCACCGCAGGCTTGACATTTCGCGGACCCGGCGCCGGCCGCCGCTCGCCTTATGGCTAATCTCTCGCCAGCGCCCGCGGCTTCGACTATCATTGAAAGCATAAACGATCGCACCCGTGAGGATCGACGATCTTCGATGCTAGCATAGACGATCTTGGCCGGTCGCGGGTGCAGGGACGAGCAAAATTATGGAACGAGTGACGTTTTATCACAACCCCGGCTGAAGCCATTCGCGCGCCGCGCGGGAAATTCTCGCGCGCCGCGGTGTCGAGTTCGACACTATTGAATATCTCAAGACTCCGCCGACCCGCGCCGCGCTCGAGCAGATTGTCGCAATCGTCGACGCGCCGCCGGCCGATCTGATTCGCCAGGACAAGCGCTTTGCCGAGCTCGAACTCAAACCTGCCGATTACACGACGGCGGACGAGGTGGTCGCGCTCTTGCTCAAATATCCCGAGCTGATGCAGCGTCCGATCGTGATCCGCGCGGGGCGCGCGGTAATCGCGCGGCCGGCCGAGCAGCTTATCGCGCTGCTCTGAGGCGTGGGCGCCGGGCCGCCAGCATCGGACGATGACCGTGCCGGCTCAGGCGCTTTTCAGCACCCGGCCGCTACGGATACAGCGCGTGCAGACCAGGATCCGCTGCACGCCGCCGCCGATCACCGCGCGCACCTCCTGCAGGTTGGGCTTCCAGCGCCGCTTGGTCTTGTTATTGGCGTGGCTAACCAGGTTGCCCACCGAGGGCCCTTTGCCACATACCCCACACTGTCTCATCGCAGATGCTCCCGACGGTTGAATCGCCGCGCCAGATTTTCCGTCTCGAGATGCTCCATCTGGAGATTGCCCATCTCCAGAGCGTTGCGGCGCGTCCGAACCAGCCAGCCTATCGCGCCGCGCGGCGAAATTGAAGAGGGGGGTGCGCCGCCGCCGCACAGAATTCTCCGGCCGCGGGTGGCTGTCCACAGCCTCTGCGCCGCGCGGCGACGCGCCCTGTGCGGAAATCTTGCGCGGTGGCGCGCCGCTGGCCGCCGCCGGCTTGAGTCGCGCCGCGCCACCGCCCATCCTTGATCCTTCAGGCTGGGGCCGCAGGCGGGCGATGGACGATCGGATCATTCATATATTGCCGGAGCAGGTGGCGAGCCAGATTGCCGCCGGCGAGGTGGTCGAGCGGCCGGCCTCGGCGCTCAAGGAGCTGGTCGAAAACGCGATCGACGCCGGCGCGCGCACGGTCAGCGTGGCGCTCGAGCGCGGCGGCGCCGGGCTGATCGCGGTCGCCGACGACGGCTGCGGGATGAGCCGCGGGGACGCGCTGCTCGCGCTGCGCCGCCACGCGACCTCCAAGATTCGCGGCGCCGCCGATCTGGCCGCAATCGCCACGCTGGGCTTTCGCGGCGAGGCCCTGGCGGCGATCGCCAGCGTCGCGCGGCTTAACCTGACGACCCGCCGGCCGGGTGACGAGCACGGCCTCGAGCTCGTGGCGACCGGCGGTGAAGTCGCCGACGTGCGCACCGCCGCTTGCGCCCCCGGCACGCGGATCGAGGTGCGCGACCTGTTCTTCAATACGCCGGCGCGGCTCAAATTCCTGAAAGCCCCCGCGACCGAGCAGGCGGCCGCGGCCGAGGCGCTGCAGCGCCTGGCGCTGGCCCACTTCCGGGTCGCGTTCAGTCTCACGGCCGACGGCCGCACGCTCTACGATCTGCCGCGCGCGGCCACGGCGCGCGAGCGCCTGCGCCAGCTCTTTGGCGCCAAGCTCGCCGCCGCGATGCTCGATTTCGACTATCGCGAAGCCGGGATGCGCGCGTGGGGCCTGGCCGCGCAGAGCCACGAGTCGTTCGCCACGCCGCGGATGGTGCTCGGCTTCGTCAACGGCCGCGCGGTGCGCGATCGGATGATCGCGCGGGCGATCGCGCTCGGCTACCAGACCCTGATTCCGCGCGGGCGCCATCCGGCGATCGCGCTTTTCGTCGAGCTCAGTCCGGCCGAAGTTGACGTCAATGTCCATCCGATGAAGACCGAGGTGCGCTTTCGCCACTCGGGCGGGGTCTTCGAGCTGATCGTCCATGCGCTGCGCGCGCGGCTGGCCGACCAGACCACCGCCGCCGACACCGCGGCCACGGTCGCGTTTGCCTCCGCGGCGAGCGCGCTGACGGCGGCGGATAGTTCGGCCGCGGCGGATAGTTCGGCGGCCATCGAGGTGGACCTCGCGGCGTATCCGGAGACCGCGCCCGAGCGCCGCCTGCGCCTGGTCGCCGACGCGGCGGCCATGACGACCGGGCGCGCGGCGCAGCGCCCGCTGGGCCTCGGCTGGAAGCGCGGCGGGGCGCGGCCCGCGGGCGATCAATATATGGCGCCGGGCGCGCTCGCGGCGGCGCCGGCCGGCGCGGGGGTTGCCGACGGCCGGGCCGTCCCGCGCTACGCCGAACTGCGCGTCCTGGGCCAGATCTTCGCCGGCTATATCGCGCTCGAAGACGACGACGGCCTGGTCCTGGTCGACCAGCACGCGGCGCATGAACGGGTGACCTTCGAGCGGCTGCGCGCCGAGCTCAAGGCGGGCGGCATCCGGGTGCAGCCGATGCTCACGCCGGCGGCGCTTGAGCTCAACCCGGCGCGCGCCGCGCAGGTCGCCGCAAACCTGGCCGAGCTCGCCGCGGTGGGCTTCGAGCTCGAGCCCTTCGGTCCGGCGACGATCCTGCTCAAGGGCGCTCCGGCGGTGTTCGGCGCGCAAGCCGGAATCCGCCTGCTTGGCGATCTGATCGACGGGCTCGGCGACGGCGGTTTCAAGGCGGGCGGCGCCGGCGCGCTCGAGGATCTGCTCAAGCAGCTCGCCTGCCACGGCTCGGTGCGGGTCGGCCGCACGCTCGGGCGCGACGAGATGGCGGCCCTGCTCAGCGACCTCGACGCGACCGAGTTCAAGAGCAACTGCCCGCATGGCCGCCCGGTCCATATCCGCTTCGCCCGCGGCCAGATCGAGCGGCTCTTTCGCCGCTGATCGCGCGCCGCGCCGCGCGGCCAGCTATAATCGCCCGATGAACGTGTGGGCGGAAAACTCGCCGGGGCGGGCGCGGGCCGGCTTTATCGTCGGGCCGACCGGCGCCGGCAAGACCGCCGTGGCGATCGCCGTCGCCGAGCGCCTGGGCGCCGAAATTGTCAACGCCGACTCGCGCCAGATCTACCGCGGGATGGACCTCGGCACGGCCAAGCCCAGCGCCGCCGATCGCGCCCGCGTGAGGCATCATCTGATCGACGTCTGCGATCCGCGACGGCCGATCGACGTGGCCGAGTTTGCGCGGATAGCGACCGCCGCGCTTAACGCGATCGCTGCGCGCGGCCGGCCGGCGATCGTGGTCGGCGGCAGCGGGCTCTATCTGCGCGCGCTGCGCGGCGGAATCTTTCCCGGACCGCCGGCCGCGCCGAAGATTCGCGCGGCGCTGGCCGCCGAGGCCGCGGCGCACGGCACGTCCCCTCTGCACGCCCGCCTTGCAGCGATCGACCCGGCGAGTGCGGCGCGGATCGCGCCGAACGATCTGCGGCGCGTCATCCGCGCGCTCGAGGTCTGGGAGGTAAGCGGGGTCGCGCTCAGCGAGCATCAGGGGCGCCATCGCTTTGGCGGCGGAGTCGGCGCTGGATTGATCCTGGGCCTGACGCGCGAGCGCGCGCGGCTGTGCGAAATTATCGATCGGCGCTTCGACGCGATGCTCGCGGCGGGGCTGGTCGACGAGGTGCGCGGGCTGCTCGCGGCCGGCGTCAGCGCCGGCGGGCCGCCGCTCGAGACGATTGGTTACCGCGAAATCGCCGCCTATCTCGGTGGCCAATGCACGCTGGCCGAGGCGGCCGATCGCGCGCGCCGCGCAAGCCGCCAGTTGGCCAAGCGCCAGATGACCTGGTTTCGCCGCGAGCCCGGCGTCCAATGGCTTGACCCGGAGCGCGCTATCGATCAGGCTGGCGCCCGATTTGCCGAATTCTTCGCCGCGGAGCGCGCGCAGCTCAATGGATAATCGTCCCGACCCGATCGAACTCGAGGCCCTCACCGCGCTGAGCCCGGCCGAACTCGAAGCCCGGCTCGACGCGCTTGCGCTGGCGATCGCCACCGAGCGCAAGCCGGCCGCGCGCCGCCTGCTGACCGCGCGGCGCAAGCGGCTCGAGGATGCGATCAAATCGCGCCTGGGGGCGCTCGAGCGCGTGCGTATCGCGCGCAATCCGGCGCGCCCGCAGACGCTCGATTACGTCGAGGCGCTGATCACCGATTTCTTCGAGTTGCACGGCGACCGCCGCTACGGCGACGACGGCGCGATCGTCGCCGGCCTGGGCTACTTCAAGCGCACGCCGGTGGCCGTGGTCGGCCATCAGCGCGGCCGCTCGACCAACGAGCGCCTGCGCCGCAACTTTGGCAAACCCCATCCCGAGGGCTACCGCAAGGCGGCACGGCTGTTCGACCTCGCCAGCCGTTTCCAGCTCCCGGTGATCACCTTTATCGACACCCAGGGGGCTGAGCCGGGGGTTGGCGCCGAGGAGCGCGGCCAGTCCGAGGCGATCGCGGTTAACCTTGAGCTGATGGCGCGGATCGCCGCGCCGGTAATCGCCTGCGTGATCGGCGAGGGCGGCTCGGGCGGCGCGCTGGCGCTCGGCGTCGGCAACGTTATCCTGATGCAGGAGTATGCCTGTTACTCGGTGATCACGCCCGAAGGATGCGCCGCGATTCTGTGGCGCGAAGGCGGCCCCGAAAAAATTGCTGAAGCCGCGCGTGCGTTGAAACTCACCGCCGAAGACCTGCTGCGCCTGGGCGTGATCGACGAGATCGTACCCGAGCCGCCCGGCGGCGCGCATCGCGAACCGCCCCAGGCGATCGTTGCGCTGGGCGCGGCGATCGCGCGCCATCTGGCGACGCTCGTATCGCTGGCTCCGGCCGAGTTGCGCCGGCGGCGCGAGCGCAAGTTCGCCGCGATGGGCACCGCGTTCGTCACTGACGGCGCGCCGGCGCGGATTGAAAACGGCGGCGCGATCGGTTAGCCCTGTCCCCGGCGATGGCGACTCGGCGCAAATCTCTCCTTCTCGGCAAAGCTCCCAGGCTCGGCAAAGCTCCCCGGCCCGGCCAGCCGCTCGCGCTCGAGGCATTGCGCGAGCGGATCGACGCGATCAACCGCAAGCTGGTCGTGCTGCTCAACCAGCGCGCGCATCTCGCCCAGGCGATCGGCCAGATCAAGCACGCCGACGGCCAGCCGATCTATCAGCCGGTGCGCGAGCGCCAGGTGCTGGAACGGATCACCGCGGATAATCCGGGTCCGCTCAGCGCGGCCCATCTGAAGAGCATTTTCCAGGAGATTATCTCGGCCTGCACCGCGCTCGAGGTGGTGCTGCGCATCGCCTACCTCGGCCCCGAACATACCTACTCGCATGAGGCGGCGCGCGGCCGCTTCGGCGCCAGCGCGACGTTTGCCCCCGAGCCGTCGTTCGCCGCGGTCTTCCACGCGATCGAGACCGGCCGCGCCGACTACGGGGTGGTCCCGGTGGAAAATTCCACCGAGGGCTCGGTCAGCCTGACGCTCGACCTGCTGATCGACACGCCGCTCAAGATCATCGGCGAAATCCTGCTGCCGATCCGCCACGTCCTGATGGCGCGGGCCGACGCCATTGGCTTCACCCGGATCGTGTCGCATCAGCAGTCGCTCGGCCAATGCCGCGACTATTTGGCGGTCCATTATCCGCATTGCGAACTCGAGGCGGTGGCCTCCAACGGCCTCGCCGCGCGGCGCGCCGCCGACGATCCGTCATGCGCGGCGATCGCCGCGGCCGCGGCCGCGCGCGCCGCCGGGCTCCGCGTGATCGCCGAGAATATCCAGGACGTCGCGCAGAACACCACGCGCTTTTTGACGCTCGCGCGCGAGGCCGCTCCGCCGAGCGGCGCCGACAAGACCAGTCTGCTGCTGGCGCTGCCCGAGCGCGCCGGCGCACTCCACGGCGCGCTCTCGCTGTTCGCCCGCCAGTCGATCAACCTGACCATGATCCAGTCGCGCCCGCAGCGCGATCGGCCGTGGGCGTACGTGTTCTTCGTCGACTTCGAGGGCCATCGCGACGACGCCCGGGTGCGCCGCGCACTCGCCGCGCTCGAGCGCCAGGCCCTTTTGCTCAAGGTGCTGGGATCGTATCCTGAGGGTAAATCCGCCTGACGCCGCGGCGCGCGGCCCGTGCCGCTCGCGCGCTAACGTGATCACCCCTATGAAACCGCAAGATCTGGTTCTGCCCACGGTCGCCGCGCTCAATCCCTACGAGCCCGGCAAACCGATCGAGGAGTTGCAGCGCGAGCTCGGCATCGGCGATCCGATCAAGCTCGCCTCCAACGAAAATCCGCTCGGCCCGGCGCCCCTGGCGGTGGCCGCGATGCGCGCCGCGCTGGCCGACGTCAATCGCTATCCCGACGGCGCCAACTGGGCCGTGCGCGGGAAGATCGCCGCGCGCCATCGGATCGCCGCCGATCGCGTCTTTATGGCCGGCGGCTCGGTCGAGGTGCTGAACCTGCTCGCGTTTCTGTTCCTGCGCCCGGGCCTCAACGCGGTCTTCTCCGAGCATTCGTTTGCGATCTACGCGCTGGCTACGGCGGCGGCGGGCGGCGCGGGACGGGCGGTCGCGATGCGCGACGGGTTCTACTTCGACCTTGACGCGATCGCCGAGGCGATCGACGGCGACACCCGTATAGTCTTTCTCGATAACCCGACCAATCCCGCCGGCACCATCTTCAAGCGCGCGGCGTGGGAGCGGCTGCTCGCGCGCCTCCCCGAGCACGTCGTGATCGTCGCCGACGAGGCCTACTTCGAGTTCGTCCGCGACCCCGGCTATCCCGACTCGCTCGATTATCACGATGGCCGGCGGATGATCGTCACGATGCGCACTTTCTCGAAAATCTTTGGCCTGGCCGGCGTGCGCGTCGGCTACGCGGTTTCGAGCCCCGAGATGGTCCAGTTGCTCAACAAGGTTCGCCAGCCCTTCAACGTGACGTCGATCGGGCAGGCCGCGGTGCTCGGCGGCCTCGACGATCACGACCACGTCCATCGCACGCTCGCGGTCAACGCCGCCGGGATCGAGTATCTCGAAGGCGAGTTTCGCCGGATGGGCGTGGCGTACGTGCCGAGCCACGCCAATTTTATCCTGGCCGAAGTCGGCGACGGCCGCGCGGTCTACGAGCGGATGCTACGCATGGGCGTGATCGTGCGCCCGATGGGCGGCTACGGATGGCCGCGGCATCTGCGCATCAGCGTTGGCCTCGAGGCCGAGAATCGCCGCCTGGTCGAAGCGCTCGCCGCCGCGCTTGCCGCGTGAACCGGCGGCGAATCGATCCGCGAAGCGAATCGCCATGCAGCGCGAATTGAATCGATCAGTGATTTGAATTGATCAGTAAATTTTAATGACCGCCCTGTTTCGCCAGATGACGATCTGCGGCGTCGGCCTGATCGGCGGCTCGCTCGCGATCACCGCGCGCCGCCACGGCCTGGTCGAGCGGGTTGTCGGATTGGGCCGCACGCAGGCCAATCTCGACGTTGCGCTCGCGCGCGGCTTCGTTGATATGGCGACGCGCGACCCGGCCGAGGCCGCCCGCGGCGCCGACCTCGTGATGCTCGCGACGCCGGTGATGACCTTTCCGGAGACGCTCGCCGCGATGGTCCCGCATCTGCCCGACGACGCGGTCATCACCGATGTCGGCAGCGTCAAGCAATGGGTGGTCGAGGCGCTCGAGCCGATTCTCGGCCCGCGCATGACGCTGGTCGGAGTACATCCGGTGGCCGGCAAGGAGACCACCGGCGCCGCCGCCGCCGAAGAGGGTCTCTACCGCAACCGCCGCGTGATCGTCACGCCGTCGGCGCGCAGCACACCCGCGGCGGTCGCGAAGATCGAGGCGCTGTGGCGCGCGACCGGCGCCCACGTCGAACAGATGTCGCCCGCGACGCACGACGCGATCCTGGCCCGCGCCAGCCATCTGCCGCAGTTGGTCGCTAGCGCGCTCGCCGCGGCGCTCGAGGGCGAGCGGGTCGATGGCCGGCTGGCCGCCGAATTCGGCGCGGGCGGCCTGCGCGACACCACCCGTATCGCGGCCTCGTCACCCGAGATGTGGCGCGATATCTGCTTGACCAATCGGGCCGCGATCGTCGAGGCGCTGACGCTTTTTCGCGCGGCCTTCGACGCCTTCGAAAACGCGGTCGCGATCGGCGACGCCGGTCAGTTGATCGCGCTGTTCGAACGCGGCCGCGCGATGCGCGAGCGGCTTAAATAGATCGCTGCGCAGAGTCTTAATTATAGCCGCGGCTGCGCAGAGTCCAAATTTGTGCGCACGTCGCCGACTCCTTGGCTCGGCTCCGCGGCGCTTCGCCTAACGCGCACCCCATGCCCGCTACGCCCGTTTCACCCGTTTAATTTTGCGGGAGGTGTGGAACCTCGCAGAGGTTCCACTTGCTGCTGCTGCTCTCTTTATCATGGGACGCGGGCAAGTCTGCGCAGCCGCGCGATAAGTGAGTTTCCGCGCGCGCGGCCGGATAATTTCTGAATCTTGGCGGCCCGCGATGCGCCAGCGAAGAAACCTGCTATACTCATCCGTGCGCGGGCCTGAGCGACGCGCAATCACTCGCCCGATGAATCATCGATAACTTGTCCCAGCCGTGCCTCACAGCGAATAAGCGGGTGCGTCCCATCGTCGCGATCGACGGTCCGGTGGGTGCCGGCAAGTCGACCGTCGCTCGTGCGCTGGCGCGCGCGCTGGGCTTCGAATATCTCAACACCGGCGCGATGTACCGCGCGGTGGCGATCGCCGCGCGCGAGGCGGGAATCGACGGCGGGGCGCTCGTATCGGACGGCGCCGCGACCGCTCTGGAAGCGCGCCTGCGGCCGCTGCTCGAGGCCATCTCGATCGAGCTTGCGGGCGATCGCGTGCTGCTCGATGGACGCGATATCACGGCCGCCACGCGCGAACCGGCGATCGGCGATCTCGCCTCGCGCCTGTCGGCGCTGGCTCCGGTGCGCGCGCGGCTTCAGGAGTTGCAGCGCGCGGCGGGCGCCGCGGGCGGGGTCGTGATGGAAGGGCGGGATATCGGCACGGTGATTTTTCCCGACGCCGAAATAAAATTTTTCCTGGTCGCCGACGTCGCCGAGCGCGCGCGCCGGCGCTGGGCCGAACTCACCGCCAAGGGCGTCGCGATCGCCCTCGCCGAGGTCCGCGCCGAGCTTGAAGAGCGCGATCGCCGCGACGCCGGACGCGCGCTCGATCCGCTGCGCGCGGCGCCCGACGCGATCGAGATCGATTCGACGGCGCGTGGCGTCGAGCAGGTAGTGAATGCGATGTGTACGCGTGTAAATACGGTTTCACACGTCCTGAAGGGCTTGAAACGAGCCTAGCCTCCTTGTATGGATTGCAGTAGCCTCGAGTCCCGCGGAAGGTCCCACTAAATGGAGAAAGATTTGTCGGAAAACACGAACGGAGGAACGAATGACTTCGAGTCGCTGATGGAACAGAGCCTGCGCGCACCCCGCTCGGGCGATGTATTGATCGGTACGGTTCTTTTGATCACGCGCGACAACGTCATCATCGATATCAATTACAAGTGCGAAGGTCAGGTGCCACTCGCCGAGTTCCTGGATCACGACGGCAACGTCGCGGTCAAGGAGGGCGACGAGGTCGACGTCTATTTCGAGGGCACCGAAACCGAAAACGGCACCGTGATGCTGTCGCACGCCAAGGCCGAGAAGTTTAAAGTCTGGCGTGAACTCGAAAGAGCCTTCCAGAACGAAGCCGCGGTCGAGGGCGTGGTGCTCGGCAAGGTCAAGGGCGGCTTGCAGGTCGATATCGGCGTGCCCGCCTTCCTGCCCGGATCGCATGTCGATCTGCGGCCGGCGCGCAATCTCGATCGCTACGTCGGCCAGCGTGGCCGTTTCCAGATTCTCAAATTCAACCGCGCCCGCGGCAACGTCGTGGTCTCGCGCCGCAGCGTCATTGAACGCGAGCGCGCCTCGCTCAAGGAGCAGACCCTCAAGGTGCTCGAAGAGGGCGTGATCCTCGAGGGCGCGGTCAAGAACATCACCGACTACGGCGCGTTCGTCGACCTGGGCGGCATCGACGGCCTGCTCCATATCACGGATATGGCGTGGGGCCGCCTGCAGCATCCGTCGGAAGTGCTCAAGGTCGGCGACAAGGTCAAGGTGGTCGTGCTCAAGTACGACCAGGCGCGCGAGCGCGTCTCGCTCGGCATGAAGCAGATCATGCCCGATCCGTGGACCAAGGCCTCCGACAGTTATCCGGCCGGCGCGCGGCTCCACGGCAAGGTGGTCAGCGTCACCGACTACGGCGCGTTCGTCGAGCTGGAAAAGGGCGTCGAGGGACTGATTCACGTCTCCGAGATGACCTGGAGCAAGCGCGCGGTGCATCCGTCGAAGGTGGTCAACGTCGGCGACATGGTCGACGTCCAGGTGCTCGGCGTCGACGAGGGCAACCGGCGCATCTCGTTGGGCCTCAAGCAGACCGAACCCAATCCGTGGGAGGCGCTCGGCGAGCGTCATCCGATCGGCAGCACGATCCGCGGCAAGGTCAAGTCGATCACGGACTTCGGCGTGTTCGTCGAAATTGAGGCCGGCATCGACGGGCTGGTGCATATCTCCGATCTGTCGTGGACCAAGAAAGTGCGCCATCCGTCGGAAATCTACAAAAAGGGCGACGAGGTCGAAGCCGTGGTCCTCGGTATCGAAGTCGAGCACGAGCGCGTGAGCCTCGGCGTCAAGCAGCTCACGCCCGATCCGTGGGACAGCGTGGCGCAGCGCTATCCGATGAACACGCGAATCAAGGGCAAGGTCAGCTCGGTGGCCGATTTCGGCGTGTTCGTCGAAATCGAAGAGGGCATCGAAGGCCTGATTCACATCTCGCAGCTCAGCAACGAGCGGGTCGACAAGCCGTCCTCGCTGTTTAAGATCGGCGATGAAGTCGACGCGATCGTGGTCCAGGTCGACAGCAAGGAGCGGCGCATCGGACTTTCGGTCAAGGCCTTGCGCGCGCACGAAGAGCGCGAGGAGATGCAGGCCTATCTCAAGCGCGAGCATGAAGCGGCGCGCTTTTCGATGGAAGACATCCTCAACGAGGAGCTGCGGCTCGATCGCGACGATCGCGGCGGCGCGCGCACCGGGCGGGGACGCAACGGCTGAGCCCGCGATAAGCGTCGCGTGTCGCCGATCTGGCGCGATACGCGGCGCGTATCGCCGGTCTGGAATAATCGCGGCCGCTCAAGCGAGCAATGACCAAGCGCGGGATAATCGAGGAGCTGCTGGCGCGGCGTGAGAGCTGCTCGCATCGCGAGTCGGAGACCATCGTCAACGCGATGTTCGAGGCGATGGCCGGGGTGCTCGAGCGCGGCCGGCGCATCGAGATTCGCGGCTTCGGCAGCTTCGGCGTCAAGCATCGGCGCGCCCGCCAGGGGCGCAACCCGAAGACCGGCGACGTGGTTGCGGTCGCGGCCAAGCGGATTCCGTTTTTCCGCGCCGGCAAGGATCTCAAAGTGGAAGTAAATGGCGCGGCGGACTCCGCCCAGGCGCGCTCGGCCTGAAGGGGCCGGCGCCGGGTGCCTGTGGGCGCCCTGGCGCTCGGCCTATATCACGCGGGCGCGCGCCGGCGGCGCGCGATGCATCTTCTGTTTCGGCCGGCTGGGGGAGCGCGGCCGCCGCCAGCGCCTGGTGCTTCACGCGGACCCGCTCGCACTCGTGATGCTCAACCGCTATCCCTACGCCAGCGGCCATATTCTGATCGCGCCGCGCCGCCACGTCGCCTCACCCGAGATGCTCACCGCCGCCGAACTCGCCGCGACCTCCGCGATTATCGCGCGGGCGGTCGCGCATCTGCGCGCCGCATATCGGCCCGATGGGCTCAACCTGGGCGCGAACCTCGGGCGCGCGGCCGGCGCCGGTATCGCCGATCATATGCACTGGCATGTGGTGCCACGCTGGGAGGGCGACACGAACTTCATGCCCGTGATAGGTTCAACGCGCGTGCTCCCGCAGGCCTTGGAAGAAACCTACGCGCTGCTCGGACCGCATTTTCAGGCGGCCGGCGCCGCGTTAACTTGAGTTCAGGAAATTTAACCTCCGGGATTGGCTAATGGATCAAACTCTCTTGCAGTTGCGGACGATCGGCGACCTCAAGCGCGCGGGCCATCGCGTCAAGCCGGTGCGCCTCGAGATGCGCGACAACCTGCTCGAGCGGCTGCGCAACAAGCAAAGCGCGCTGCCCGGCATCGTGGGCTACGACGAGACCGTGCTGCCGGAGATCGAAAACGGCGTGCTGGCCGGCCATCATATGATCCTGCTGGGCGAGCGCGGACAGGCCAAGTCGCGCATCATCCGATCGCTCGCGCTGCTGCTCGACGAACACGTGGCGGCGATCAAGGGCTGCGAGATCAGCGACGATCCGTATGCGCCGATATGCGGGCGATGCCGCGCGCTGGTCGCCGAGCATGGCGACGAGACCGCCATCGAATGGGTCGCGCGCGACAATCGCTACGCCGAAAAGCTCGCCACGCCCGACGTCTCGGTGGCCGATCTGATCGGCGAGATCGATCCGATCAAGGTCGCCGAGGGCCGCTACCTGGCCGACGCCGAGACCATCCATTACGGGCTTATCCCGCGCACCAACCGCGGCATCTTCGCCATCAATGAATTGCCCGACCTGACCGAAAAGGTGCAGGTCGGACTGTTCAACCTGATGGAGGAGAAAGACGTCCAGATCAAGGGTTACAAAATCCGCCTGCCGGTAGATGTGGTGTTTGTGGCCAGCGCCAACCCCGAGGATTACACTTCGCGCGGCCGCATCATCACGCCGCTCAAGGATCGCTTCGATATCCAGATCCGCACGCACTATCCCAAGACCATCGCGCACGAAATCGCGATCATGGAACAGGAATGCAGCTATCCGCTGCGTGCCGAGATGCCGCTCCGGGTGCCGCTGTTCATGAAGGAAATTCTGGCCCAGGTGACCTTCGAGGCGCGGGCCTCGAACGAGATCAACCAGGCCTCGGGCGTGTCGGTGCGCGTGACCATCAACAATTACGAGTCGGTCATCTCGAACGCCGAGAAGCGCGCGATCGTGATCGGCGACCACGAGATCGTGCCGCGGCTCTCCGACCTGCATTCGCTTTACGCCTCGACCGCGGGCAAAATTGAAATCGAATACGTGGGCGAGGACAAGAAGGACGACGACCTGATCGAGCGGCTGATCAACCGCGCCGTGCTCAAGGTCTTCGACCGCTACGTCAAGCTCGAGGATCTGAAGCTGGTCATCGCCTACTTCGAGGACGGCTGGGGCGTCGAGGTCTCCGACACCGCGCCACCGGCCGAGTATCTCGACGCCTTGCGCGAGGTGCCCGGACTGCGCGAGGCGATCGACCGGCTCGGTGTGTTCGAGACGCCGGGCCTGATGGCGACGGCGAGCGAGTTCATTTACGAGGGCCTGCACCTGCATCAGAAGCTCAACAAGGAGCGCCAGGGCGGCCGCTACGCCTATCACTCCTGAGCGGCCGGGGCGCCGCCGCCGGCGGGCCTCGCGGCGCGCGGTTACGCACGATGGTCAACACTCGCTACACGCAATGGGACGGCTCGCAGAAGCTCCAGCTCGACGCCGACAAGGTCTTCGAGAAGCTGGCGGAATTTCTCTCGTCGACCGACGACGTGCGCCAGGCGATGGACTGGATGATGCGCCAGGGCATGGACTTCGACGGCGTCAAGGTGGCCGGCCTCGATGAGTTGCTCGAGCAATTGCGCCAGGAGACCCGCCAGCGCTATCGCGACTTCAATCTCAAGAACGCGCTTTCCGAGGTTGAGCAACGGCTCGACGAGATATTAGGCCAGGAGCGCGAGACGCTGGCCGCGATGCGCGGCGCGAAGCCCGGCATCGAGGAGAAAGAGCGCCAGTTGCAGCGGATGCCGCGCAAGGTCTCGGAGGCGCTGCGTAAGCTCGAGAGCTACGAATTCGAGAATCCCGCGGCCAAGGCCGAATTCGACAAGTTGCTCGCCGAGTACGAAAACATCCGCGACCTCGAGAACTTCCGCGATCGCTACAACCACATGTTCCACGGGCCCAAGAGCCTCGACTACCAGCCCGCGCTCGACCTGATGCGCGAGATGGAGCGGATGCGCCAGCTCGAGCAGGACCTGATGGCCGGCAACTTCGAGAGCATCTCGATGCAGGACATGAAAGACCTGCTCGGCCAGCAGGCGCAGCAGGACTTGCAGAACCTGCAGCAGGTGATGATGCTGCTGAGCCAGTCGGGCTACATGGTGCAGAAGGGCGACCATCAGCAGCTCTCGCCCAAGGGCGTGCGGCGCATCGGACAGCTCGCGCTGCGCGATATCTACCAGGGCCTGCTCAAGGATCGCCCCGGATCGCACATGACCGACCATCGCGGGATCACCGAGATGCGCCCCGATCAGACGCGGCCCTACACCTACGGCGACCCGCTCAACCTGAACCTGGTCGCGACGCTCAAGCATGCGCTGGCGCGCAAGCCGGGCGTGCCGCTGGCGCTCAGGCCCGACGACTTCGAGATTTACGAGAACGACTACGGCAGCTCGTCGTCGACCGTGCTCTGCCTGGACATGTCGTGGTCGATGAGCTGGGAGGGACGCTTCGCGGCGGCCAAGAAGGTCGCGATGGCGCTCGAGACGCTGATCCGATCGAAGTATCCGCGCGACTATTTTTCGATCGTTGGCTTCTTCACGCGCGCGGTCGAGCTCAAGCTCAAGGATCTGCCCGAGGCGTCGTGGAATATGGGCGATCCGTTCACCAACCTGCAGGACGGTCTGCGCCTGGCCGCCGACCTGCTGGGCCGCCATCCGTCGCGCAACCAGCACATCATCGTGATCACCGACGGCCAGCCGACGGCCTACTTCCTCAACAAGCGGCTCTATTGCGAATGGCCGTTGTCGTTCGGCGGCATCAGCATGCGCGCGGCGCAGGAGACCCTCAAGGAGGTCGAGCGCGTCACCCGCAAGGGCATCACGATCAACACCTTCATGCTCGACGATTCGCCGAGCCTGCGCGCTTTCGTCGAGAAGATGACGCAGATCAATCGCGGACGCGCGCTCTATACCCGCCCGGCCCATCTGGGCGAATACATGCTGGTTGATTACCTGTCGAAAAAGCGCAAGAAGGTCTAGTCGCGCGGGCACGCGCCGCGATGGGTGCGCGACGTTGCGCACGGCCATCGCACAGGCTCGCCGGGATCCGTCAGGGCGCGTCGTCCGAGGCGTCGTCGGGCGCGACCGACTCCTGGCCGGCGGTGGCCACGGGTTGCGAGTCTTCGGTCCGGTTCCACTGCGCCAGATGCCATCCCTCTTTGAATGCGTCGACGCGCTGCGTGCTCGTGCCATGGCTGGAGCCGCGGCCAAATTCGTCGCCGGTCATGCTCCAGTAGGGGGCGAGGCCGGTGGCTGGCACGCCGAGCTTGCGCATCGTGTAGCCGGCGAAGCGGTCGGCCTCGAGTTCCTTGGTCTGGTTCGGCACGGCCGCGCGCGACGGATCGAAATCGCCGTGATTCTCATGGCCGACTTCGTGCGCGAAGATTGCGTAGAGCATCGGTTCGACGACGTTGGCCTCGCGCACATCGAGGCGCCCGCCAATCAGATCCACCATCTCCGCGCCATTGTAGAAGATGCAGCCGCCGGGCCGCGCGTGCGGACCTTCGGGCGCGACGCTCTGATAGACGTGAACATCCGATCCCCAGGCCTGATTAATCTGGCTGACGATCGTCGCGACCTTCGCGGAGGGCGCCGTCGCCTCTTCGCCACAGGCGATCACGACCCCGGCGGCAGCGGCGGGCGCGTCCGCACTCGCATGATGGTGGCGGGCGGACGGCGCCGCGGAAGCGCCAGCGCTGGGCGCGGTATTCGGCGTGACCACGTCCCAATCGTCGTCGGCCAGCGCGCGCCCCGCGACGGATACGACGGAAAACGAGGCGAGCGCCACGAGGACGATCGCAAATCCGCGAGGGCGGCTGATTCGCTCAATGAAATGCATGCTCCGCGCCCCTTCCGGCCCTCCGGTTCATCGATCCGCGGCTGGTCTTAGGCCATCGCAACGCCGCCCGAGAGTCAAGCCGCAATGCGCCTGTTTGGGCGCAATCACGCACGTTCGCCATTACACCG
>Ga0307373_10007720_pt1 | contig 16679 bp, 16 predicted proteins | sample OX2MG_FD_202534 | JGI IMG/M metagenome (GOLD analysis project Ga0307373, IMG submission 202534) | Soil microbial communities from Risofladan, Vaasa, Finland - OX-2 | ecosystem: Environmental > Terrestrial > Soil > Coastal area > Acid sulfate soil | place: Finland: Risofladan, Vaasa | collected... | reverse complement strand
GGGCTCTTTCGGTACCAATTTGCCCAGTCCCCGTACGTAGGGACCCATGTCGCGGTGCGTGAGTTTGAACCACGCCCGGGAGAAAGCGTCGTTGAACTCCTCGGGGTTCTCTCGGAAGCGCTTCGAGATCGGCCCATAAATAGGGTCGAACCGCAAGGAGAGGTCCGTCGTGAGCATCGTGGGGGCGTGTCTCTTCGTTGGATCGTGGGCGTCGGGCACGGTGTCGGCGGCCGCGCCATTCTGGGGCTTCCACTGGGACGCGCCGGCCGGGCTCTTCACGAGCTCCCACTCAAAGTCGAAGAGGTTGTCGAAGAAGTCGTGGTCAAACTTCGTCGGTGTGTCAGTCCACGCACCTTCGAGCCCACTGGAGATCGTGTCGTCACCCGAGCCGGTACCAAAGCTGTTCTTCCAGCCCAGGCCCTGCTGCTCCAGGGGTGCGCCTTCGGGTTCGCGACCGTTGTACTTGTTGGGATCAGCCGCGCCGTGGGTCTTGCCGAACGTGTGACCGCCGGCGATGAGCGCCACGGTCTCAACGTCGTCCATCGCCATGCGCAGGAATGTCTCACGAACGTCTTTGGCGGCGAGCAGCGGATCGGGGTTGCCGTTGGGACCTTCGGGGTTGACGTAGATGAGGCCCATCTGCACGGCAGCGAGGGGATCGTCAAGTTGTCGGTCGCCGCTGTAGCGCTCGTCGCCGAGCCAGACGTCTTCGAGTCCCCAGTTGGTCTCCTCATCGGGCTCCCAGATGTCCTCGCGCCCACCGGCGAAGCCGAAGGTCTTAAAGCCCATCGACTCCAACGCACAGTTACCGGCGAAGACGATCAGGTCGGCCCAGGAGATTTTCTGTCCGTACTTCTGTTTGACTTCCCAGAGCAGTCGGCGCGCCTTGTCGAGGTTCACGTTGTCGGGCCAACTGTCAAGGGGCGCGAAGCGTTGCGCGCCCGAGCCCGCTCCGCCGCGGCCGTCGCCGATGCGGTACGTGCCCGCGCTGTGCCACGCCATGCGGATGAAGAGCGGCCCGTAGTGGCCGTAGTCGGCGGGCCACCAGTCCTGGGATGTGGTCATCAACGCCTCGATGTCTTTTTTGAGGGCATCGAGGTCGAGCGTCTTGAACTCCTTGACGTAGTCGAAGTCCTTGTCCAAAGGATTGGCTCCAGAAGAGTTCTGGTGGAGCAGCTTCAGGTTCAGTTGATTGGGCCACCATTTCTCGTTCGGCTGGCTTCCGGCCAAGCGCGTGTTCGCCCCCGTTACCGGGCACTCGTTCTCGTTTGTCATGCTGTCTCCTTTGCTTGCATCATATGTTTTTGGCACGAGGACGTTATTCGAGCCGGACTTGTTGCATTGGTTATGGCTCGGGCGTGGCGGCGCCGTCTGGCGCTGACGTTAATTTATTGGTCGAGCCGAATTCGGGTCAGATCGGTGAAAGCCCGTGTCCCACATGGCGGAAATGCAATCACTGTCTGCGTCGGTCGAAATTGGTCGGCTGCCCAGGTCTTGATCCCGCCTTGGGATCCGATCGACGCCTCAAAGCGCGACGTTATCGAATCGCGTGCGACTCGTTAGAACCACCGAAGGCTTCTAGTCGAAGCCTTTTGTATGACAATCGGCCTGACGCTAATTGAGGTCCGTTTCAGCCGTGCGACTGCTCTTGACGCGATCCTGTGACGAGTCGAACCTGTCCGGCGACTCGATTTGGGAGAAAACATCGACACGCGCGGGTACGAAGGCGCGGCGGCGCTCAGAATTTTCGTGCGAGATCTTGCTGTCCGTTTGATACTTCTCATCTACGCCAACGCTTCGCCCTCGCGGCAATTCAGGCGCATCGCCCACATTCTTCGATCGAGCAACTCGCAACTGCTCGGTTCACACTCCGGCTGGTCAGCCCGCGTTCATTGGGTGCGCAGGCTTGTTACGCGGGTTGCATCTCTTGTAGGACAATCATATACTCGCCGTAGTACCGCGCTCCGAGTCGGTACGGTCGTGCCGGAAGCACGCGTCTGTCTTCACTCAAGGGGGAATCCATGGCAAGTGACAGCGGGAAGATTAGTTCGCTGTTGTCGGTGAGGTACGGCGAACGCGTCGTGCATAAGAGCGACGTGTTTTACGATTACGGCGCCTACGGCTTACCCGACGGCGACCTGCACATGGACTACAACTTCTGGGTCATGAAGTCGGGTGACAAGGTGATTTTGATGGACACGGGGTACGACATTGCCGCGCGTGACTGGCTCGGCGAACTAAGCGTCATGCCAACGCCAGAGGCGCTCAAGGTGATCGAATTGGACCCGCTGGACGTCGACATGGTCATCACCAGTCATTTCCACTACGACCACATTGGCTACCTGAGCCTGTTCGAGAACGCGCAGGTCGTGTCCGGCCAAGCCGAATATGACTACTGGTTCGGTAAGCGTGACGCCAACGCCCTTGAAGGTGAGTTCACCACGGAGGAGAACCTGGTCCCGGTCGAAAAAGCGCAGCGAGAAGGGCGACTGCGCTTGATCTCGGAACCGACGGAGGTCTTTCCCGGTATCACCGTCTACCAAGTCGGCGGCCACTGCCCCGGTGAAGTCGTGGCGCTCGTACAGACCACGTCCGGGCCGTTTATCATGGCCAGCGACGCGGCCCACTTCTACGAGCAACTCGAGAATGAGTGGCCCTTCTTCGCCTTCACCAATTTGGATGAAATGCGTAGTGCGCTGAAGTTCATCTTGAAGTTAGCCAAGGAGACCGGCGCGACGATCATTCCCGGACACGACGGAAGGACACGGCAAAAGTTCCCCGCCGCGTCAGGAGCGGCCGGGGCTATCGCCACGGTTCTGGCCTAGGCGTTTGCGTCCGCCGGTCTAACCGGATGGGTGGAAAGTTCAGTTGGTCCGAGAAAGGTGGGGAGTGAGTCATCGCAATGATCACTACCAAGTCGTCATCGTCAAGTACGGGACTCGCGAAACCGTAAGAAGCGACGTCTACTTGAACTATCCCCTTTACCACGAGGCCGACGGCCCGATTGGCATGGACTACTTCTTTTGGATCATCCGCAACTCGCAGCGTACGGTCGTGGTCGACACCGGATTCTCGCGCCGCGGCGGCGAGGTCCGCAACCGTACCTTCCTCGCGAGCGTGCCTGAGCTCTTCGAACAGTTGGGCGTCAACCCGAAGCAGTCACCGGACGTGATCCTCACCCACGCGCACTACGACCACACCGGCAACCTCCGCCACTTCTCAACTTCGCGCGTGTTCATGGCCGAACAAGAGTTCGCGTTCTGGTCGAGCCGTCATGCCCAGCGCGTGTTGTTTCATCACGCCGTCGAGGACGAGGACCTCGCGTATCTAAGGGAGGCGGCGGAGCAAGGACGGCTCACGCTGTTCAGCGACAGCGTCGAAGTGGCTCCGGGTATCGAGGTCGTGGTGGTGGGCGGACACACGCCCGGCCAGAGCGTGGTCAAGGTCCAGACGGACGAGGGCGTGGTCCTCCTCGCCAGCGACGCCATCCACTACTACGAGGAGTACGAGGCCGACAAGTTGTTCGTGACCGTGGCCGACCTGGTCGAGATGTACGAAGGGTTCGACCAGATTCGCGAGATGGAGTTGTCGGGGACGATCCGACACCTCGTGTCGGGACACGATCCCGACACGCTCAATCGCTTCACTCCCGTAACGGGGGAGCTGGCCAGTCTCGTCGCCACCATCGGCACACTGGACGACGCGACGCCCGAGGTCGCCTGATGGCCACGCGCTTCGAAGGACTCGTGGTGGTGGTGACCGGTGCCGGGGGCGGCCTCGGAAGAGCGTCCGCGCAGTTACTAGCGAACGAGGGCGCCCACGTCGTCGCCGTTGACGTGAACCGCGCGGCGGTGGAGATGGTCGTCGAGGAGTTGGCCACGAAGTCCATCGCGGTCGAAGCGGACGTCGCGGACGAGTTCGCCGTCCAGCACTACATGGACCGCGGCGTGTCAGCGTTCGGCCACGTCGATCTCTATCACCTCAACGCCGGAGTCTTTGGTACATTCGCGGCGCTGCCGGACCTCTCGGTCGAGGAGTTCGACCGTGTGATGAGCGTGAACGTGCGCGGGCAGTTCCTCGGGCTTAGGTCCGCGTTTCGCCAGTTCCGCACACAGGGCACGACGGGATCGATCGTGGTGACCGCCTCAATTGCCAGCTTGACGGGCAGCGCCGACCTGCTCGCGTACCAGACGTCCAAGCACGGCGTCGTCGGCTTGATCCACGGCGCGTCGGTCTACGGCGGGCCGCTGGGTATCCGCGTCAACGGCGTCGCCCCGGGGATCGTCCCCACGGAGCTCTTCGCCCACTCCGCGTCGGCCACGGGCGGCAAAAACGACATGGCGAAGCGGGCTTCGACGACGCCGCTTCGCCGAGCGGGGTCGGCGAAGGAGATCGCCACCGTCGTCGCCTTTCTCTTGAGTGAGGACGCCTCCTACGTGACCGGTCAGGTCGTCAGCGCCGATGGTGGGGCGACGATCGTCAACACGGTGCGCCCCTCGGGCGGCGCGGGCGCCTGGGACACTGAAGCGCTCGACCGGCTTATCTACGGAGGCGAGTGAAGTGGAGATGCGATGACGACACCAAAGATTGGTTTCATTGGTCTGGGCAATATGGGCGGACGGATGAGCAGGTGTATTGTTCGAGGAGGCGGTGAGGTCCTCGGCTTCGATACGAACGCCGCCGTCATCCAGGGGGCGGGCGCGAGCGCCGCGAGCTCGGTGGCCGAAGTGGTCCGTGAATGCGTCGTCGTCCTTCTTTCGTTGCCCGACAGCCGGGTGGTGGAGGCGGTAGTCCTCGGTGCGGACGGGGTGCTGGCCAACGCGAAGAGTGGTCAGGTCGTCGTCGATCTCAGCACGGCGGCGCCGGAGTCGACCCGACGGATCCACGCGCAGTTGGGTGAAAAGGGGGCGGCGTACCTCGACGCGGGAATCTCCGGCGGCGCCGCGGCGGCCGACGTCGGAAAGCTGACGCTCATGGTCGGCGGTGAGAAGGACGTCCTGGACCGGGTCCAGCCCGTGCTGGACCACTTCGCGTCCAACACCTTTTACGTCGGTGGCTCCGGCGCGGGGCACACCACCAAGCTGCTCAACAACTTCCTTAACGCCGTGTCTCTCGCCGCGACCGCTGAGGTCATGGTCGCCGGGAAGAAGGCCGGCCTTGACCTGGCGGTGCTGCTGGAGGTCTTTAACAAGAGTTCCGGCGTTAACTTCGCGACGATGAATCGCTTTCCCAAGATCATCACCGGTGATTATCTAAAGGGTGGCCTCACCAACACGCTGATGATGAAAGACGTCGTGCTCTACACCGAGTTGACGAGTGAGCTCGGTCTGGCCAGTCTCAACTCCGCCGGGCCGTTGGCCTGTTTCGGATTGGCCAACGCCCTCGGGTACGCCGACGAGATCAGCAACACGGTGGTCGACGCGATGGGCGACGTGTCCGGTGGCGTGCGGCTCTTCGAGAAGAAAGACGGAACCTCATGATCATCATCGCGCCACGGAAACACGCGGGCATCACTGGCAAACCGGGCTCGCAGTTCACCGGTTCGGTGTTCCCTTATATGACGATGCCCTCGACAGACGGTGTCACCATCAACACCGTTAACTTCACCCCTTGCGCTCGGACGTTCTGGCACCACCACGAGGGTGGGCAGATACTTATCGTCCTTGCGGGCCGGGGTCTCATCCAGGCCCAAGGCGGACCGGTCAGGGTGATCCGCGCCGGGGACACCGTGTGGGCGCCGCCCGGAGAGCGCCACTGGCATGGCGGTTCGCCGGATTCCTTCATGACGCACACCGCCATCTCGCTCGGTGTCACGCAGTGGGCCGAAGAAGTGACCGAAGACCAATTCAATGCGGTACCGAACGATGAGGAAGAGTAATGCCATCAGATAAGACGCACGAGGAAAGTTACCAGGAAGGTCTTCAGATACGACGCGAGGTTCTCGGCGCGCAGCACGTTGACCGCTCCGTCGCCGAGGTCAGTGACTTCGTGCGCCCGATTCAAGAACTCGTCACCGAGTACTGCTGGGGCATGGTCTGGTCGAGGGAGGGACTGCCGAGGAAGACGCGCAGTCTCTTGAACATCGTGATGCTCACCGCCCTCAATCGCTCCCACGAGCTCGGTCTGCACATCCGCGGAGCCCTCACCAACGGCGTGACGGTCGAAGAGATTCAAGAGGCGCTCTTGCAAGCCGCTATCTACGTCGGTGTGCCCGCCGCGCTCGAGTCGTTTCGCGTCGCCGACGCGATTCTGAAAGAGCAAAGTGGCGGCGCGTAGTCCAATGAGAAAGGTCGGCTTCGTCGGCCTGGGCGCCATGGGCACGCCGATGACGCGTCGCCTCGTCGAGGCGGGGTACGAGGTCGTCGGTTTCGATGTCGCTGACGAGGCTCGCCGTCGAGTGAGGGCGTTCGGCGTGCGAAGTGTTGAGAGGGTTGAACAATCGGGCGATGACGTCGACCTTGTCGTTTTGATGTTGCCCGACTCGAACGTCGTGGAGTCGGTACTCTCTGATGCGGGGCTCCTCGCTTCGTTGTCGAATGAGACGGTGATCGTGGATATGAGTTCCTCGGAGCCACTGCGCACGCGCGAACTGGCCGCGCGGCTGAACGAGCGGGGGATCCGCATGATCGACGCTCCGGTATCGGGGGGTGTCGCGGGGGCCACCAACGGGAAACTGACGGTGATGGTCGGGGGACGGCGCGAGGAGTTCGACGAATTGCGTCCCTTCCTCGAGGTCTTCGGCAAGGTCGTTCACGCCGGGCCCATCGGCTCGGGCCACGCCGTGAAGGCCCTCAACAATCTCCTCTCGGCGACGCACCTGTTGATCACGAGCGAGGCCATCCTCGCCGGCGAGCGCTTCGGGCTCGATCCTGCCGTCATGCTGGAGATCTTCAACGGATCGAGCGGCCGCAGCGGCTCGACCGAGAACAAGTGGCCTAACTTCATCCTTCCGGGCACCTTCAATTCGGGGTTCGGCCTGCGGCTGATGCTGAAGGACATGAGGATCGCCGTGGAACTGGCGGCCCAGTTTGACGTGCCCTGCGAGCTCGGCGACGAGGCGGTCTCGCTCTGGAGCGCCGCCGCCACCGCCCTGACCCCTGGCGCTGACCATACCGAGATCGCACGGTGGCTCCGAGATCGCGAGCAAGACCGTGCCGGCTGATGTTCCCGGGCCCTTTTGGGGCGTTCGCCATTCAATTAAACGTGACGTTCGGCGAACTCGTTGCTTATAGTTATCCCATGTCGTCCGCTAACCGCCCCTCGAAGATGGCCGTCAAGCCGCTCAACTTGAGGTCGGCGGTACCTATCCGCGAGCAAACGGTCCAAGCGCTTCGTCAGGCGATTCTCAACTTCGAACTGAAGCCCGGGCAGCGTCTGGTGGAGCGCGAGTTCATCGACCGCCTGGGCATCTCGCGCACGACGTTTCGAGAGGCGCTGCGTGAGTTGAGCTCGCAGGGCCTCGTGACGGTCGTGGCCCAGAAGGGCGCGAGGGTGAGCGTGCCGTCGCTGAAGGAGGCCACCGACCTCTACGAGATACGAGCGGCGTTGGAATCCCTCGTCGTGACGAGGTTCGTCGAGCGTGCGAGCGACGAGGAGATCGCCGCGCTGGAAAAGACCATCGACGACTTCGACCAAGTGGTCCATCGCACTACCAACACCCTGGATCTCTTGGAGTCCAAGGAGATGTTTTATAGCGTGCTGTTCGCTGGCGCGCGCAGCGAGATCTTCGAGCAGGTTCTCAACGGCATCAAGGCCCGGGTGCGTGCACTGCGTTCGACGTCGCTGTCCAAGCCCGGTAGGGCGTTCGAAACGGCGGCGGAGCTGCGCGCGGTCGTCGAGGCTATTTCGCGACGCGACGCGCAGACCGCCTCGAAACTCAACGCACAGCACGTGCACGTGGCCGGGCAGATCGCGATCGACGACCTTCGTCGGTCGGAGATCCCCAGCTCGGCGGAAGAGGCGTCGTGACGAGTTGTTCTCGCCTCTTATATTCATCTGCAAACAAGGAGAGACTGTGACATTGACGAACGAGCAGCAAGAGATCAAGGACGAGTTCATCCGGATTCGCGGGACGTGGGGCGATTCTTGGGAGACGATTGTGCAACTCGATCCTGAGTTCATGCGGGCGTACTTGAACTTCTCCGCCGTGCCCTGGAAGAAGAACCATCTCGACGACAAGACCAAGGAGTTCATGTATATCGCCGTCGACGCGGCCGCGACGCATCTCTACGTGCCCGGGATTCGCCAGCACATCGCCGCCGCGTTGCGTCACGGAGCGAGCGTCCATGAGATCATGGAAGTGCTCGAACTCTCTTCGACGCTGGGCATCCACGCCATGAATATCGGTGTGCCGATCCTGGTCGAGGTGCTAGTGGAGAAAGGTCTGCGCACCGGGCCGGCGGAGCTCTCGGCCTACCAAGAGGAGGTCAAGGCTGACTTCACCAAGACGCGGGGCTACTGGCACCCCTTTTGGGACGAGATGCTGGAACTCGATCCCGAGTTGTTCGCCGCCTACACGGAGTTCTCCTCAGTCCCCTGGCGTTCGGGGACTTTGTCGCCGAAAGTGAAGGAGTTTGTCTACATCGCTTTCGACACGGCCGCGACGCACCTCTACGTGAAGGGCCTCAAGCTTCATATCGAGAATGCGCTCGGCTACGGCGCCACCGCACAAGAGATCCTCGAGGTGATGGAGATCGCGAGCGTCCTGGGCATCCACGCCACGACGACCGCGGCCCCGATCCTCGTCGAGGAGGCCGCTAAGTACAAAGCGGAGAAGAAGTAGCGCCGCCGACTTCGCGCAATAGTACGGGCCGCTGACCCGCGCCTCGGTCAGAGAATGGCGATCGGGTTCAGCGGCGTCCCGGCACCGTTGCTGACATTGAGCGGCGCGGCGCACAGGAAAAACTCCCAGCGCTTCTCCGCGCGGCAAGCCTCGGCTAGGTCATCGAGCCACCAAACCTCGCCGATGGTGAGGCCGAGGTCTCGGATGAGCCGAGCGTGCAGCGGGTAGTAGATGGCGTCGGGGTCTTCGAACGGCTCGACCTCGACGGCGCCGTTATCGGCGGCGAGCGCGGCAATCTCGTGCTGGTGGATCCAGTCGGCGGTGTCGATGGAAAGGCCCGGCGACGCCGCCCAGAACTGGTGGCGATTCTGCACCTCGAGTTCGTACCACCACGCGAGGTGCCCGGTACGCACGAGCACAATGTCGCCGGTCCCGACTCGCACGCCCTGGGCCTTGGCGCAGGCGTCGAGGTGGTCGGAAGTGATCGCGAATCCCGGCTCCAGGCGCGTCACGCCCAGGTGACCGGCGACGTCGAGCAAGACGCCGCGACCATTCAGACGGTCCTTTTGCTCGCTGATCGAGAGTCGACGCGCGCCGGCGAAACTCTCGGTGTTCGCAACCCAGAATCCGTTGTAGATGCAGTCGTCGAAGCTGTAGTGGCATAGGGCGTCCCATTGGGTACTGCCCTGGAGCGGCATGAAGATGTAGTCGTCCGAACCTTGGAAGCCGCCCCGAATGCTCGAGGTCAACGCGCCGCCGATGACGGCGTCGGATCCCGTCCACGAGAACTGGTGCACTACGCCGCCGGCGCGAGCCGGATGCACCGGGCCGTAACGGTCCAGGGGGATGGCCAGGCTGTAGGGCCGACCGGTCTTTACGAGGCGCGCCGCGTCGACGATCATCTCGGGGGTGATGAAGTTCGTCGTGCCTCGTTCGTCAAGTTCGCCCCAACGTCCCCAGTTGTTCGGGGAACGGGTATTGACATAGCCGACGACCTTGCCATTGGCGTCCACCTGGTACTGCGGAGGTGTCCAAGAACCGTCTTCGTGTCGCGGCATTACTGACCTCCCGAGCGTGCTGTTGGTGCCGTCAGACTATTGCAAAACCGAGAAACGGACAAAGTGAGACCCGTCTCGGCATGAGTCATTCGCTCGACGAAGGGAACGGCTCCAACCCGGCGTCTCGTTCCACGCGAAAGGAGTTCAGCGCGAACGAGACGAGGTGGTACTGGCCTACCAACATGATCACCTCGATCAACTCATCGTTCGCGTAGCGCTTCGACAACTGGCGCCACGTCTCCTCGCTAAGGTCCGAGGTGGCGTGCAGCTCATCAGCCGCCAAGAGCAGGGCGCGCTCGTTGGCGGCCCAGGGGTGGCTCTCGATGGGCCGGTGCAGCGCGAGCAACTCTTCCTCGCTGACACCGCTCGCTCGCGCGTAGGGGACGTGCTGGCCCCATTCGTACTCACAGTGACAGTTCACACCGGTGCGCAGTATCAAGAGCTCGCGGTCGCGCCCGGAGAGCTTGGCTTCGAAGCGCAGCGCGTCGGCGAACTCGAGCCATTGGCGCACCATCGCGGGGTGGTGGGCGAGCGTTCGATAGATGTTGAAGGGTTCGGGACCCTTACTTCGCTGGTACGCGGGTAGTTCGAGAAGGCTGGGTTCGATCTGTTCCCGGCCGAGTAGCGGGAGGCGGTTGGTCACGGGAGGTCTTCTCCTAACAGTGCTTGCACGACGTCACTCAGGGCCGAGTCCGGGCCGAAGAAGGAAACGCCCACGCGCTTCATGATCTCTTCGTCCTCGGGTTCGACGATGCCACCCGCCACGACACGGATCTCCCCGAGTCCCTTGGCCGTGAGCAGCTCAACGAGCTCTACCGTCAGTTCGGCGAGTCCGCCGGTCAGGGAACCGACGCCGATGGCCTGAGCGTCTTCTTGCTCGATGGCGGCCACGAAATCCTCGGGCGCGTTTCGTTTGCCCAGGTACACGACTTCGGCGCCAGCGTCTCTCAACTCTCTGGCCAGCAATCGAATGCCCACGTCGTGTCCGTCGAGGCCGATCTTGCCGATGATTACCTTCACGGGCGGGTCTTGGCTCCCGACACTGACTCGAACCCTCGGCGTGTCGCGGACATGACCTGTTCGGTGGTGGCGCCCGCGCGCAGCGCGACAATGACCGACTCCACCATGTTGTCGCCGTTCTCAGCTACCTTTTCCACCTCACGAAGTGGGACCTCGGTCGCCACCCGATTCGTCCGCTTGCGCTCGCGAGCGACCTCGGCGAGTTCGACCTCGGCTTCGCGCAGGCGCGCGTCGCCCTGAGACTGGCCGGCGAAGAGATGGCGTTGATCGGGACTCGAGTACTTGTTGACTCCGACCCAGAGGCGGTTGCCGCTCTTTAACTGTTCGTGGCGATGCTGCTGGCCGGTCGAGAGTAGTGAGAGCGCGTAGCCACTCTCGATGCACGTGATCGCTCCGCCGCGACACTCAATCTCGTTGAACTCTCTGCGGGCCTCGGAGACGATCTCGTCGCAGAGTGATTCGTATTTGAAACCTCCGCTCAAGGGATCGAGTGTGTCGCTGACACCGTGTTCGCTGCTGGCGACCTGAATGGTGCGCAGGGCCAGCGCCGCGGCGTCGTCTGAGGGAATGCGCAGTGCCTCGTCGTAGGCCGCGGCACACAGGGTGTCCGCGCCACCGAAAGTGGCCGCGGCGACGCTGACGGCCACCCGGGCCACGTTTACCAAGGGCTCCTCGGGGGCCTCGAGCCCGTGGGCGTAGCCCATGAGGTGCAGCGGGTCCGTCTGGGCGTAATCGAGTCCGTAACGTTCGGCGAGCAGGTCGCTCCACAGGACTCGTGTTGATCTAAAGAGCGCGGCTGTGATGAAGAAGTCGCTTCGCTCGTTAACGAAGAATGAGATGGTCCTAGCGGCGGCGGCGGAATCCAGACCTCGAGCTACGAGATCGTCCATGTAGGCGACGCCGTTGGCGAGCGCGAGAGCGAGGCCGACGACCGGGCCCGCGCCGGCGATGTCGTAGTGGTTGGAGCACACGGTGATGGCGTGCCCGGGGATCTGGTGACGGACCGCGTACTCGGCGACGTCGCACGCGAGGCGTAGCGCGTTGGCGGGGTCGAAGATCTCCGTGCCTCGGGCAGTGAACTCCTTCAGTGGATCGTTCTGCATGTAGATCGCGGTGGAGTCGGCCCCGGCTTCTCGCAAGACCTCGATGACGAACGCGAAACCGACCGGACCCAGGGAGTTGGCGAGCGTGCCCAGACTGCGAAGTTGCTTCACGTCGATTCGAGAGCAGATCGTGCGCATGTCGTCGAGTGACGAACACGAGACGCCGGCTCGACCGACCTGGGACCGAGCGAGTCGGTGGTCGGGATCGAGCCCGAGTTGCGAAGGTAGGTCCCAGGCGAGGAGGATCGATTCGACGCCTAGGGTCTGCAAGAGATGCAGCCGGTCAGCCGTCATCTGGGGCGAGCCATGACCGGTGTACATCTTAAAATCTGGTCGAAAGGGACCGCCGTTCGCCAGGCGCATCTCGCGCCATCGGCGCAACCCTGGATGATCGCTCGCGCCAGCGCCGGCATAGAGATTGCTGATCTCGATGGCCGCGTCATTGACGTTGTTGCGGTTCATGGGATGAAGACCCGTTGAGCACTCCCGCAGCCGTCGCGACGTTGGCCTGGTAGACGAGACGCACACGTGAATTGGCGGTTGATCATCGGGCGGTCTCAGTTCGAAAATGTCTTCCGGTCCTGAGGGTAGCCTACCATCGTACTTTCGCGCGGGGCCGCAAGGCTCGCGCGTGCGATGATTCGGGGGCGAAATGGAGAGCGGAATTCAAAACGTGCCGCTGAACATCGCGCACATCTTTCATCGGGCCGAAACGGTCTTCTCGCAGAAGCGGATCATCTCGCTGACCGACGATGACGACGTCAACGTCACGTACTCGCTGTGGGCTCTTCGCACCCGTCGTCTCATCGCCGCCCTCGACGCGCTCGGCGTAAGGGCCGGAGAGTCGGTCGCTACATTTTGCTGGAATACCCAGGCGCACTTGGAGCTCTACTACGCACTGCCCTGCTCGGGACGCGTTATACACCCGGTGAACGTCCGACTGTTCCGCGACGAGATCGAATACGTGCTGCGTGACGCGCCGGACGTCGCGATTTTCGTGAGTCGTTCGCTGTTGGGGGCGTGCGTGCCCGCCATCGCGGGCATCGAGGAGATTCGCCATGTCATCGTGATTGACGACGGCAGTGATGTCGAGGTTCCTGTCGGCCCCCGGATCATCTTTTACGAGGACCTCCTCGAGGCACACGCTCCGTTCGACGGCGAAATGCCGGTCCTGGACGAGAGGACGGCCGCGGCCCTGTGGCACACGTCGGGTACGACCGGTCGACCCAAGGGTGTCGTGTATTCCCAGCGGGCGATCACGCTGCACGCGATGTCGTTGCTGATGAGTGAGTCGCTCGGACTCGGAGAAGCGGACACGGTGATGCCAGTCGTGCCGATGTTCCACGTCGGCGCTTGGGGTACCCCTTACGGCGCGCTGTTCGCTGGAGCCAACTTCGTCCTGGTGGGCCACGATCTGCGCGGCGAGGTTCTCGCGAGCGCGCTCGAGCGTCAGAAAGTCACCGTCTCCCTCGCGGTTCCTACGGTATGGCGCTCGATGCTGCCCACGATCGGCGCTCACGACGTGTCGAGCCTGCGGCTGCCCGTCTGTGGCGGCTCGTCGGCGTCGGCCGAACTCTTGTCCGAATGGCAGACCAAAACGGGGACCACGATGGTCCACGCGTGGGGCATGACTGAAACGGGACCCGTGACCGCGATGTCGAAGGTTCGTAGTTATCAGCAGGATCGGTCCGAGGACGAACTGATGCGCATCCGCACCGCCCAGGGCACCGCGGTGCCGCTGGTGGACGCTCGCATCGCCGACATGGTGTCGGGCGAGGTGATCACTCCGGGTGGCGTCGAGAGCGGTGAGTTGCAGGTGAGAGGGCCCTGGATCGCCGGCGCGTACCACGGGGGCCAGGACGCCGACTCTTTCACCGCTGACGGTTGGCTGCGCACGGGGGACATCGGCACCATCGACGCCGAAGGTTACATTCGTCTCGTCGACCGGGCCAAGGACATGATCAAGTCCGGCGGCGAATGGATCTCGTCGGTAGGCCTCGAGAACGCGATGATGGCCCATCCTTTGGTGTTCGAGGTCGCGGTGATCGGGATCCCCGACACCCGCTGGGACGAGCGCCCGCTGGCGTGCGTGATACTGCAGCCCGGCGCCGTACTGGGAGCCGGAGAGTTGAGGGACTTCTTGCGTGAGCGCGTGGCCACGTGGTGGGTACCGGAGAATATTGCGTTCCTTGAATCTCTGCCCAAGACGGGCGTCGGAAAATTCGCAAAGAACGCGCTGCGCCAGATGTACGCAGATGGCGACATCGTGGTGGACGTTTGAGACTAGCGCTCGAGCCAGAGCCTTCCCGCGAAGACCGATCTCTGGGGGAAGTTGGACATGATCGAAAAGAGGCAGTGCGAAGCTCCCAGGCACGCGACGCTTAGGACGTCGTTGTCCGATTGCGGCGCGGCGTGCTCCCACGTCCAGCTTCTACCCGCATCGGTGGTGCTGTAGACGTAACCGTAGAAGAGCCCCATCGTGCAGTCCTCTCTGGACGTGCACGAGATGGCGTTCTGGCTGACGGCGCTGGGGGTCTTCGCCCCAGTGGATGCGAAGGGATTGGTGAAGCTCCACGAGCGACCACCATTGTTCGTCACCCACTTGAAGGGCTCGCTGGTTCCCTGGAGGTTGACGTGGCCAATGTATCCCCCCGCAACGCAGAACGCCGCCGAGCCACAAGAGATCGCGTCCAAGCCGGTGGGCGTGTCCTTATTCGTCTCGTAGCGAGAGAAGTTGTTGGGAATAGCCAGCGTTGTCCAACTTCGCCCGCTGTCGGACGACGTGTAGACCGTGGCCCGCGCGCCCTGGACCGCGAAGCACTCGTTCAACCCCGCGCAGTCGACGCCGAGGATCGATCCTGCGCGTGGTTGCGCCGGTAGGCGAGCTCGAGTCCAGGACCGGGCGCCATTGTCGGTGTGGAGGATGAACCCGGCCGAGCCGTTCGTCCCGCTCACGAGACACCGGAGGGCTGTCACACACGTGACGTCGCTGAACTTGAAGGCGGCGTTGCGCGGTGTCTTTTCTTGGAAGTTGAGGTACCAGTGCTGGCCGCCGTCGAGGGACTTGTAGATCGCGCCACCCACCGTGGGCGCGGCGCCGAGCAGAGCCGTGGCGAGGCACGTATCGGGCACGACGCACTTCACTGAGGTGAAGCCGTACCTTCCCACGGCGGCGGGTCGGTGCACGACCCAAGAATTTCCGGCGTTCGTCGTGGTGATGACCTCCCGGGAGTACTTGCTGACCCCGACGCACTTCGTTGCGCTGTAGCAGCTGATGGCGGCAATCGCGTCCCCGTCGCCAGGGACTACACGGGTCGTCCAGACTCTGGCGGCGCCGGCGCCCGGGTCGAAGAACGGCGCCGACGAGAGAACGAGCGTGAGAGCAACGAGGGTGGTAATCCTTCGCATCAATCGCCAGCGCTCCGTCCATCGAAAGGGCCGAGGCGCCCTCGACTCAAGTCAAAACCTCGGATGAGATTCCCGGATGGACTCCGAGGATCCGTTCCTATTTTGCCTTACTTTTTTCATGAAAAGTGCTCAGGGGATAGGGTGAAATAGTGTCCGACAATCTGTTTGACCTTGAGGGCCAGACCGCTTTGGTGGTGGGGGCCGCGGGCGTTTTAGGCCGCCGTTCCGCCTTGGTCCTCGGCCGACAAGGCGCCCGCGTGGTCGTCGCCGACCACCCGGGCGCACACGACGCTCTGGACGAGACCGTCGCCGCGTTGGTGAGCGACGGCGTTGCGGCCCGTGCGGTTCACTGTGACGTGACGAATGAGGATTCGGTCGATTCGGTGATGGCGTCGTTAGACGCGCCGCTGTCGATTCTCGTTAACACCGCGGGCGTGATGCTACGGCGCGGGGTGGTGGAGACGACGCTGCAGGAGTGGCAGAGAGTGATCGACGTCAACCTGACAGGCACCTGGCTCGTCAATCGAGCGGCCGTGAAGCACATGGCACTCGCGGGGCGGGGCAAGATCGTCAACGTCGCCAGTGTGTACGCCGAACGGGTTGGCCCGGTCCCCGAATCCGCCTACTACGCCTCCAAGGCCGGCATCGGAAACCTCACCCGCTCGATGGCGAGCGAGTTCGGCGCCCTCGGCATCCACGTGAACTGCTTAGCGCTCGGCGTCTTCTATCCGACGAACATGACGGCGCCGCTCAAGGACGACCCCGAGACCCTGCAGTGGTTCTCTGATCGGACGATGCTCCGGCGACTGGGTGATCCCGAGAGAGACCTCGACGGGCCGTTGGTGTTGCTGGCGTCGTCAGCGTCTGACTACATGACGGGCCAGATCGTCTATGTCGATGGGGGCTGGTCGGCGTGGTAGGTCGTCAGGCGTATGCGACCGTGAGTTGGCTCGCCCTAGGGGGCGTCGCAACAATTGGGTCGGACCGCAGTAGTGGTTTGCGACAGGCGCCGATAGGGGCACGGAGACGAGCCCGTGAGTCCGGTCGAAGAGGAAATGCAAGGTCAGTACTTCCGATCGAAAGGATTGTCAAAAATGAGTAGCCCCATCGAGCACTACGACATCGTGGTCATTGGCTGTGGTTCGGCCGGCCTGTCGGCGGCCGCCAGTGCGGCTGGCACCGTGACCAACCGGCCGTTGAGGATCGCCGTTCTCGAGCGCGCCGTCAAGGCCGAACGAGGAGGGAACTCGAGTTGGACCGGCGCTTACTTGCGCCTTGAAGACGTTTACACGCCGGCCGAGGGCTTCG
>Ga0307373_10007716_pt1 | contig 16685 bp, 17 predicted proteins | sample OX2MG_FD_202534 | JGI IMG/M metagenome (GOLD analysis project Ga0307373, IMG submission 202534) | Soil microbial communities from Risofladan, Vaasa, Finland - OX-2 | ecosystem: Environmental > Terrestrial > Soil > Coastal area > Acid sulfate soil | place: Finland: Risofladan, Vaasa | collected... | reverse complement strand
TGCACAACGCTCCTTTTTCCCCTAGATAAGCAAAAAGGCCTCCCTTACTGGGAGGCCTCCGGTGTACGAGTGAACGTGACTACCGGCGCCTTGCGCCTACTACCGCCAGAATCGTAATGCTCGTCGTCACGTGGACCAGTCTACGCGCGGCGCCCACCTCGCACAACCTCTGACCCACTACCTCGACGTGACCGCGCCCTTCTCCGCGCCCTGGACGAGGCGGGCGAACTTTTCCAGCACTCCCGTGGTGTACCGGGGAGTAAAGACGGGTTGATTCTGCCGACGCTTGGCCAACTCGGCCTCGTCGACCAAGAGGTCGATGCGCAGTTCATCGACGTCAATCGCGATCTGGTCGCCGTCTTCAATGAGCCCGATCGGCCCGCCGTCTAATGCTTCGGGCGCCACGTGGCCCACGCAAAAGCCGTGCGTTCCCCCGCTGAAGCGCCCGTCGGTAATGAGCGCACAGTCGGCCCCGCGCCCGACGCCCTTCATCGCGCCCGTTATCGCGAGCATCTCGCGCATGCCCGGTCCTGACTTGGGCCCTTCGTAGCGGATCACGACGACCGTCTGGGGCTTGATCTCGTCATTCATGATCGCCTTCATGGCCGCGTCCTCACCGTCAAAGACGCGCGCCGTGCCGCTAAAGGCCATCTGATCGATGCCCGCGACCTTCACGACCGCGCCCTTTGGCGCGAGCGTCCCGTGCAGCACCGCGATGCCGCCCTGGACGTGGATCGGGTGATCGACGTCGTGCACCACGTCGCCGTCTGGTTGGCGTGCGTGGTACTCCGCCAAACTCTCGGCCATGGTCTTCCCGCTCACGGTCATGACGTCGCCGTGCAAGAGTCCCTTTTCAAGCAGATGGTTCAAGACGACCGGCACCCCGCCGATGAGATCGAGGTCGCTCATGTGGTACTTGCCGTGGGGCTTGGTGTCGGCCAGGTGGGGCACGCGCTTGGCGACCTTGTTGAAGTCATCGAGTTCTAAGTCCACGCGCGCCTCGTGGGCGATCGCGAGCAGGTGCAACACGGCGTTCGTGGAACCGCCGAGCGCCATCACGACCGCGATGGCGTTCTCGAGCGCCTGCTTGGTCATGATCGTTCGCGCGGTGATGCCTTGGTCCAAGAGATTTAAGACCGCGACGCCTGAGTCGTAGGCGTACTGATCGCGTCGCGGATCGATTGAAGGCACCGACGCCGATCCCAAAAGCGACATCCCGAGCGCCTCGCCGACGCTCGCCATGGTGTTGGCGGTGAACATCCCCGCGCAACTGCCCTCGCCGGGGCAGGCGGCGCACTCGATGGCCCTTAACTCTTCGTCGCTGATCGCACCCACCGCGTTCGCGCCCACGGCCTCGAAGACCGAGGTGATGTCGAGAGCCTCGCCGTTCAAGTGCCCGGGCATGATCGTGCCGCCGTAGACGAAGACGCTCGGCACGTCCAGGCGTGCCGCCGCCATCAACATCCCCGGCAACGACTTGTCGCACCCGGCGAAGGTCACCATGGCGTCGAAGCGCTCGGCGTGCATGACCGTCTCCACCGAGTCACAGATCACTTCGCGCGACACCAACGAGGCGCGCATGCCCTCGTGCCCCATGGAGATGCCGTCAGAGACCGCGATCGTGACGAACTCAAAGGGCACCGCGCCCCCGTCGCGCAGCGCGACCTTGGCGCGCTTGGCGAGACGCGCCAAGGGCAAGTTGCACGGCGTGACTTCGTTCCAGCTCGTGGCGACGCCAACTTGGGGCTTGACCATGTCCTCATCGGTCATCCCCATCGCGCGAAGCATCGCTCGAGCGGGCGCACGACCCTTCCCGAGGGTGACGTCAGTGCTTAAGGGAGTGGGGTGCATCGTCATGGGGAAAGTCTAGGAAATTCTCCCACGGCACCGGCGTGGACCCGCACGGCGCGACCTCGTCGCTCGCGCAGGTGGCATTCCTAACGGGCCAATAGAAGAAAAAGCGGCGCAGCGACTTACGCTGGCTGGGTGAGCGCTCGCCAACTGGTTGCCCTCCTGGTCGTCGTGGTCTTGGGAGCCGGACTGTTCCTGGCCGGAAGGGCCAGCGTGTCTCGCGCTCCCGCCACTACTTCGACGTCGCCGCCGACCGTGGTCGCGAGTTCATTCAGTCCCCAATCGGTCGATTTTACCTCGGCCCAGCGAGGTTGGGCACTGGGCACGACGCCGTGTCACGCGAGCAGCGCCTGTGTGTCGCTCGCGAAGTCGATGGACGCGGGCCGAACATGGTCCGGCGTTTCGCTGCCAAAGCCGCTCGTTCGCTTGGCCGAGCGCCGGGTCTTAGGATCGCCCGCGATTTTGTATAGCGTCACCAACGGCGACGGCACACCAAGTTTGAACGTTCGCTTCGCCAACGCTCGTGACGGATGGATCTACGGCTCAGTCCCGGTCCCGGCCAAAGTGAACGGCTCTCCTTCGGTGAATTTCCAGCCGGTCTTCTGGTCCACCCACGACGCAGGACTCACGTGGAAAGCCCAGCCGCATTCATGGTTTTATTCCTATTCTGAGACGCCAATTCTTGACCTCGAAGCGACGTCGAGCACGGTCTACCTGATGGCCCTCAATAAGTCATTTGGGGTCACGCTCGAGAGTTCGCCCGTCGCTCACGACCACTGGCGCGTTGCTCTCACCAAAGGACTCTTGACCCCGGCGGGGGGCGGACCACTGGAAGGTGCGATTTTCTTCTCGGGTTCAAAGGGTTGGCTCGTCGAAGGTAACGATCGAGGCGTTACCGGCAGCGCTCAGTTGAACAGCGCTGGTCGCTGGGTGGCGTGGACCCCACCGTGTGAGTCGGTCGGCAACAGCTACTTCGCGCCAGTTGCTTCAACGCCGAGCCATCTTCTGGTGGAGTGCGTGATGGGTGGTTACGCCTCACCCCTGTCAAGCACCGCACCAAGCGGTGCGACCATTGGCTCGACCTGGCTCTACACCTCAGAGAACGCGGGGCGGACCTTCACGGCGAGAACAGAACTTGCGCGAAACAACGTCTACTTTGGACCGGTCCTCGCCTCGCCCAAGGCGACCACGATTCTTCTCACCCGAAACATCGCACCGCGTCAAGAACTCGTCGCGAGCTTCGACGCTGGCCATCACTGGACGGCCGTCTATTTCGCCAGCGTGTACTTCGCACGCTTCGTGAGTACCAGCGAAGGGGTAGCGCTCGTTCGCCCGTCCAAAGGCCCCAATCAGTTGATCATGACCTTTGACGGCGGTCAGCATTGGTTCCCCGTCCCCTTCTAAAAGTGAGGCGTATGGAGTGGAAACACCTATGAGCAGAGGTCCTGACGAAGAAACGATGACCTCCGAAGTCAGTGAAGTGCCCCGCGAAACCCGTGGCGTCAATGGACCCCATCGAGTGCTGCGAAGCTTCTTCGCTGTCGTCATCGTCGTGGCCGCTCTGGCTGTTTTGTGGACCTACCGCTACAACCCCCTGGCCCAAAGTTGGGACCACGCAAAAGGTGAGTGGGGTTCGTACGTCGGCACGAACGCCGGGGTGCGAGCTCACTTCACCACGACCGAGGCGCCAGGCACGCCCATGGGCACCCTGGTCTGGGACGAGCCCCGAGGGAAATTTCTCGTCCAGTTCGAGACCGAGGTCACCAACACCGGCTCGCACGCCGTTCGTATTGTCGCCGTCGGTGAGCCGAGCTTTGACTACCGCACGAGTGCCTACGGCGTCTCGTTCTACCAAAACGCTCCCTTCCCGTACGAGGGCGGTGCTTCGTTTCATCCCTTCACGCTCACGGGACACTCCCAGAAGATGCTTACCGTCAGCTACACGCAGTTCTGCACCACCAGCGCGTCGTATTCGCTCAATGGTCGCGCCATGCCGTCAGGGCCGACGGCTCTCCCGGTGACCTATTCGTTCTTAGGCTTCACTCACACCGACGAGGTTCCCGTCGCGCCCTTCATTTTCGTGGCCCCGCAGCGTTGTTAACCGCGTTCTGTCTCCGTGGGAGAAGAGTGGACGCGAAACGTGTGCACAGCGGCCTCTTAGGCAGTCTTTCGCCGCAAAATAAGACGTCCGCCTCGGTCGCGACGGCACGGGTTGGACCCGTGGTCTCCGCCCGCTGCCAGTACGGGCGGGCATTCGCGTCACCTCGAGGCGACGACGCGAATGGGCGAGCGATGATTTGCCAACCTCGAATTGAGCGGTCATCGTTAATCTGGCGCTCATGGGGAACGTCCAGGACGGAACGGTCTATCTCTCTCTTGTTGGCGACCTCTTCGCCGAAGGAAACACTGGCGTGTGCTGGGCCGGTCACTGTGAATTCCGTGACGATTCCCCAATTGAGTTCGGCCCCGAATTCGTCGACGCGAGCGACGCGGTTCATTGGTGGCGCCAGCGCGGGGCAGAGCGCATCTTCATTCGACTCGACTTTGCGCAGTACCTGTGGGCTGGCGAGGGGCCGGCGCCCGATGACGCTGCCACCATCGTCGTCTTTGACCCCGCCGATCCGAGGGGACGGCCCGAGGGGGCAGCGAAGACCCTGGACGGCGAACGCCGCGCGATTGTTGAAGGAGAGCGCGCCGAGCGCGGAGCGGTCGCGCTTGAGGAGGGTCGTCGCTTAACGCGGCGCCGCGAGGCGGTATCTCTCTCCCCCGACGAATTGGCGGCTCGCGTCGGGCGCTCGACGACGTGGCTCCTTGACGTCGAGTCGGGGAGGTCAACCTACGACGTGACCTTCGCCCAGTGGGTCGATCTCGTCTGGGCGACCCGCGAAGGGTGGCCCGAGGAGACGCGCCATAGCGATACGAAGAGCGTCGGTTGGGTCACCCACCGGGGTCAGCTACTCCGCGAGGCCGAGATCTTCGTGAACGACATGCTTAATCTTTACGACTGAGAGCGAACCCTCAACTGCTCGTAGCGATTTCGATTAACTCCTTACGCAGCGAACCTGGACTGGACCAGCCATTTAGCCCTGTCCGTAGTTGTCGATGAGCCATCCGCCGCCGGCAGTGCGATGAAATGAGATGGTCCAGAACGTGCTGGGGTTGCCCTCGGTCGGGGACGCGGACTCGGAAAAGGTGCAAAGGACCGCCGCGGATTTGGCGCCGAGAGACGTCGCGTGGCAGCGAATATCGGTGAACTTCGACTGATCGGCCGCCGGTTGATTCATCCACGCGATCTGATCGACGTGGCTTGGCTCAAAGAGTTGCCGAGCGGCCGCGACGTCATGGGAATTAATAGCCCCAAACAACGCCTTCGCGAGTTGCACGGGCGTCTCTTCCTTGCTCGACGAGTGAGCGCTGGGAGCCCCGAGTCCGCAACTCGAAAGCACCAGACTTGACGCCACCAACGCCCACGCGCTGCGCCGTGCGGTCACGAAGGGGACCGTACGTCGGCGATGTTTAACCAACCGGCTAGCGCCGAGTTTGAAGTTCACGATCCTTCGCCAACCGACGAATCCGACGCCGCGCCGACATCGAAATTCGCCACCGCCGTCAAGGGCAGCACTAATCGAAAGTCGCTGCCGCGACCAAGAGCGCTGTCGATCTCGATATGCCCACCGAGCGTGCGCGCCGCACTTCGAGCAATCGTGAGGCCGAGGCCCGTCCCGCCGCTGATCCGATCTCGAGCCTCTTCGGTTCGATAGAAACGCTCGAAGATCCGCTGGTGCTCGTCGGGCGAGATTCCCGGACCGCTGTCGGACACCCCGATGATGGCTCGCTGACGAGCGACGCGACAATAGATGGTGATCCGCTCGCCCGAGGGCGTGTAGCGAAAGGCATTGGTGAGAAAGTTCCTCAGCACCGTTTCCACCAACTTTTGGTCCGTCACCAGGGTCACGTGCTCGCTGAAGCTCGTGAAGCGAACGCCCGCTTCGTGGGCGATGGGGGCGAATTCATCCTCGAGTTCGCGGCACAGCTCGAAGAGGTCCACGTCTTCAAGGCGCATGGCTTGAGGCGAGTCAATGCTGCGCAGCTGGGTAAGTTCGTCCAGCAGTTCGGTCAAGCGGGCGGTCTGGCTTTCAATCGCTGGGCGCGCCGCGTCCTTCGTGATCGTCCCGTCGATGATCGCCATCGAGAAACCAGACAGGGCCTGAATCGGTGTCGCTATCTCGTGCGCCAGATCGGCGAGGAACTCTCTTTGTTCCCGATCGATTGAATCGAGGCGCCTGGCCATCGCGTCGAATGCTTGGCCCAGTCTCGCCACCGTTTCTGGTCCTTCGCTGCCGACGCGAGCGGTGAAGTCACCCATGGACACGCGTTTGGCCGCCGCGATGGCTTCGTCCACTCGTCGGCGCGTCTCACGACCCAAGGCGGCATTGGCCAACAAGACGCTGGCGAGCACGGCCAGCAAGGCGCCCAGGGTAATAAGGACAAAGTCGATGGGTGGGTCCAGTCCGGCCTCTCTCGGGCTCGTCACGATGATCTCTCCACCGTCGATCGTTACGGCCACTCGCACGAGAGGCTGGTTCATTGAAAACGACGCCCCGAAGGAGAAGGTCTCGTGGACAGTGCGAACCACGACGTGCTGGTCTTCGGCCACGAGGAGATTTCGAAACGGCGCCAAATTTGATTGAAGTGGGGGGCTGCCCACGTGACTCGCGAGCAGGCGCGCCGTGGCCGAGTTCTTGAGCATCTGTCCATTCGCGTTCTTGCTGGAACCCAGCGTTCCCGCCACGAAGAAGACGATGAGGAGGGCCAACACGGTCGTAGAAAGCCCTACGGCGAAGATCTTGGATCGCAAGCTCAGCCGCTTCACGACGGTGGCGACGCTTCCAACCGATAGCCGACTCCCCGGATGGTCGTCACCTTCAACGACGGGCCCAACTTGCGCCGAAGGCCGGCCAGGTGGACGTCCACCGTCTTTTCCACCACGAAGGTCGTCGGCCACGCTTCGCGCAGCAGGTCCGAGCGGCTGATGACGCGGTTGGGGCGCTTCGCCAACGTGTAGAGCAGGTCGAATTCGCGCCTCGTGAGCTCCACTTCGGACCCGCTCACGAGCACCGATCGAGACGATGGGTTGATTTCAATATCTCCCATCGAGATCGACGCCTCGGGCGTGTCGTCTGACGCCGTCGTCCTTCGCAAATGCGCCGAGACGCGTGCGACCAACTCAGGCACCGAGAAGGGTTTCGTGACGTAGTCGTCCGCGCCCAGGCGAAGGCCAGCGATTCGCTCGCCCTCCTCTCGTCGAGCCGTCAAGAGGATGATGGGAACTTCTGAGGACACACGAATCCTCTTCACCAATTCGATCCCGTCGAAGCCGGGCATCATGACGTCGACGATCGCCAGGTCAACGTCGCCCGCCTCCAAAATCATCAAACCTTCGGGGCCGCTGGCGGCCTCAATGACCTCGTAACCCTCGGCCTCGAGGTAGGGACGAACGAGCGAACGTAACGCGCTCTCATCGTCGACCACCAGGATTCGAGGTGCGCTCACGGCCCAAGCATAATGACGCCAATGCGCGAATTTCCCTGAGCTAAAAAGGGTTCGTCGCAACAAAACCGTTCATCTTGGCCTCCAAGAGATATCCGAGGCGTGACGGTCCCTTAGCCGTTCCATAACTTGTTTTCGTTAGAACTGTTATGAGGAGAAAGTCGGAGTGAAGGTCACTTCAACGAAACCACAAAATGATTATCTACCTAATAAGCATTCCGTTGGCAGTACTCGGCTTCGCCGCAGCAATCGTCCCGCTCGTGATGGGCATGAAGTATCAAGAGCGAGAAGACTTGCAGCGTGGCGTTGTCGTTTTGGACCCTGCGGGCGCCGCGATTATCGAGTCTCGCAAGTTCGAGTTGGCGGCGTAAGCCAACGCGAAATGAACGAAGCTCGACGCGGTTCAGGTCACCAATGGCGCGTCCGGTCCAAGCCCTCCAGTTCCAATCTCGCACTACCAGACCTCCGTCGTGTGGCTCCGTAGTTCGAGATTGGAACTTGGAGCGGGGTCGGCGCGACCTTCGAGCCCCGTCGCGACTGAGGAGACGCGGAGCGCTTAACGCGGGTCGCGACGAAGGTTCAAGAGTTCGATGACGGCCTTGCCGTTGGCCTGGCCCTTGGTGAGTTTCATCACCTGGCCGATGAAGAACTGGCTCAGTTTGTCATCGCCCTCGACGTAGCGGCCCCACTCCCCGGGGTGAGCGTCGATCAATTCATCGATGGTCGTCGCGAGTGAGCCCTCGCTTAACTGCTCATAGCCCATGGTCTTCGCGATTGCCTTTGGTTCCCCACCGTGAGCGAGGAGTTCGGCCAAGACCGTCTTGGTCTGGGTGGCGGAGAGCTCGCCGCGCTGCTCCATGAGGAGCGCCTCGCAAAAGGCCTCCTCGCTCAGTGCCTCGACGCCGGTCTCGCTGGCGGCGAGCTCATTCGTCGCTCGATTGAGCGCCAAGACCAGATCGACGCCCGCGGCGTTCGCCGCTCGCACGAATCGATCAAAGTCAAGGTCGACCGCCAAGGCGATTGACTCACCCGGCGTGTCGCCCTCGAACAGGCTCGCCAACTCGTCGCGGCGCTGCGCGGGCATGGGTCCAAGGGCGCTCTTCACCCGGCTCTGCCACTCTTCGCTCGGCGCTAAGTCCACGAGGTCGGGCTCGCGAAAGTAGCGATAGTCCTCGGCCTCTTCCTTGAAGCGCATCGTCGAGGTCTCGCCGCGGTTCTCGTCCCAGTGGCGCGTCTCTTGACGGATCGTACCGCCGGCCTCGAGGACCTCGATCTGGCGAAGGGCCTCGAACTCAATGGCGCGCACGAGACTGCGCAGCGAGTTCAGGTTCTTGATCTCACAGCGCGTCCCGTAGGGCTCGTTGGCGTGGCGCACCGAGACGTTCGCGTCCATGCGCATCGATCCCTCTTCCATGCGCCCGTCCGACGCCCCGGTTGCTATCAAGATCCCGCGCAGTTCACTGGCGTAGGCGCGCGCCTGGCCGGCGCTACGAATATCGGGCGCTGACACGATCTCCACCAACGGCACGCCCGAGCGGTTGTAGTCGATCAACGAGCGGTCCGCTCCCTGGAGGCGCCCCGTGCCGCCCAGGTGCGTGGACTTGCCGGTGTCTTCTTCCATGTGGGCGCGCTCGATGCCGACCCGCGAGCCATCCAGCAGGTCGAGGTAGCCACCCGAGTTAATCGGCAGGTCGTACTGGGAGATCTGAAAGTCCTTGGGCATGTCGGGGTAGAAATAGTTCTTGCGGTGAAAGGTCGAGGGCGCGACCGTGCAGTGCAGCGCGAAGCCGAGCGCCATCGCGAGCTCGACCGCCCGTTCGTTCAAGACCGGCAACGACCCCGGTAGCCCCAGGCACACCGGACAGATATTGGTGTTGGGCTCGTCGCCGAACATGTTCGCGCAGCCGCAAAACAACTTGGTGGCGGTGCGAAGCTCGGCGTGGACCTCCAGGCCGACCACCATCTCCCACCCCTCGGGCAGCGCCATCAGCGTTCTCCCGCGATTTCTAAGACCCGCGCCGCGGCGAAGAGTGAGGCCTCGCTACGCCCGGGACCGAGCAACTGCACCCCAATGGGTAGTCCCGTCTGACCGAAGCCAAAGGGCACGCTGATCGCCGCCTCGCCGGCCAGGTTGGTCGGGATCGTGAAGACGTCCGAGAGGTACATCGCCATCGGGTTGTCGCTCTTCTCGCCGAATTTGAAGGCGACCGAGGGCGTGGTCGCCCCGAGCAGGAGGTCGACCTTCTGGTAGGCGCCACGAAAGGCAAGAATCATCTGGGTGCGGACCTTCAGGGCCTGACCGTAGTAGGCGTCGTAGTAGCCCGCCGACAGGGCGTAGGTGCCGAGCATGATGCGCCGCTTCACCTCGGCGCCGAAGCCCAAGGTTCGCGTGGCCTCGTTCATCGCCGTCACGTCCTCGGCGTCGACGCGCAGTCCGTAACGCACGCCATCAAAGCGCGCCAGGTTGCTCGACGCCTCGGCCGGGGCGAGCAGGTAGTAGGCGCTTAAGCCCAGGCGCGTCTCGGGAATGGAAAGCTCAATGATCTCGGCCCCCGCTTCGCGCAGCGCCTCGGCCGCGAGCGACACGGCCTCGACGACTTCGTCGTCGGCGCCCTCTATCAACTCGCGCACGAGCCCGACGCGCTTGCCCACGACGCCGTCGTTCACGTGCGACACGAGCGAAGGCGAGGGTTCGGGCAGCGAGGTCGAGTCCATCTGGTCGTGACCGGCGATGACCTCGAGCAAGAGCGCCGCGTCCTCGACGTTCTTCGCGAAGGGTCCGATCTGGTCGAGCGAACTCGCGAAGGCGATCAGCCCGTAGCGCGACACGAGCCCGTAAGTCGGCTTCATGCCCACGAGCCCGCACAGCGCGGCCGGCTGGCGGATGGACCCGCCGGTATCCGATCCGAGCGAGATCGTCGTCATGTTCGCCGCCACGGCCGCGGCCGAGCCGCCCGAGGAGCCGCCGGGCACGCGCGAGGGGTCGAGGGGGTTGCGCGTCGGGCCAAAGGCCGAGGTCTCGGTCGACGAGCCCATCGCGAACTCGTCCAGGTTGGTCTTACCCACGACGATGGCCCCGGCGCCGAGCACGCGCTCGACGACCGTCGCGCTGTAGGGCGGGCGCCAGCCCTCGAGGATGCGACTCGAACAGGTCGTGGGCACGCCGCGCTGGCACAGGTTGTCCTTCAGGGCAATGGGCACGCCCGCCAGCGCGCCGAGGGGCTCGCCGTTTTTCACCTTGGCGTCAACGCCGCGCGCCTGGGCGCGCGCGCCTTCTTCGTCGACGTAGAGAAAGACGTTCAGCTCTTCGTTTCGTGCTCGAACGACCGCCAGAGACTTCTCGAGTTCGGCCTCGGCCGAGGTGGCGCCGCTCTTGACGTCGCGCGCGATCCGCGTGGCGCTGCTCACGGGGCCTCGCCCATGATGCGCGGCACCGCGAAGCAGCCCTCGCGCGCGTCGGGCGCGCAGGCCAAGACCTCTTCGCGGTTCAAACTCACGCGCACGTCATCGCTGCGCACGACGTTTATCAGTCCATAAGGGTGGGCGGTCGCCTCGACGCCCTCGAGGTCCAGGGCGGCGATGTCCTCGGCGTGGGTAAGGATCTGGCGCAGCTGCTCGGTGAAGAGATCGAGCTCCTCCTCGCTCAAGGTGAGCCGCGCCAAGTGCGCGACCTTGGCGACGTCGTCTCGGGTGAGATCGGCCGCCATTACGAGAAGACCTTCGCGGCGAAGGCGAGGGCGCTTGACTCCACCAACTCTTGGTCGTTGTCGATCGTCGCGACGTGAAACGAGTCCTCGAGCCAGACACGCTCGATCGGGCCCGACACGTTCTCCACCAGCGCGTCACCATTGTCCGACGTGACGACGTGGTCCTCGCGGCTCGAGAGCACCAGGCACGGGGCGCTGATCTTGCTGAGATTCGCCTCGACGTCCTTGATACCCGCGAAGAGGCTCGCGACGCAGCCCAGCGGCGTCGCGGCGTAGGAGGACTCGGCGACGCCCTCTTTCTTCACGTCCGAGCCGATCGAGTCGACTGTCTCGACGCCCGCTTCGAGCAGTTGTCGTACGCCCTCGCTCATGTCGGCTCCCGGGGCCGTGACGAGGGGATTGATCAAAACGGCGCCGACGACGCGGCGCTGCTCGGCGATCATTGCCGCGAGTCCTCCGCCCATGGAGAGCCCGGCGACCAAAACGTGAGGGCACATCGCGGCGACCTCGTCGTAGGCGGCGAGCGCCGCTTGCGACCAGTCGTCCCACGCGGTCGTCATCAGGTCTTCGACGCTCGTGCCGTGCCCGGGCAGGCGCGGCAGCAACACGGTGTAGCCCGCGCCGGCGAAGCGCTCCGCGAGGGATCGTACGGACGAGGGGTTACCCGTAAAGCCGTGCAAAACCAGGACGCCGTGGGCGCCGCCTTCGTGAAAGTAGGGCTCGGCGCCGGGCAAGATGGGGGTCGTCATAGGAACTCAATCCTACCGAGTCGCCCCTTCGCTTCGAGGGGGCCGCTTTCGCTCGATCGATCGCACGTAAGTGGCCGTGACCAGCCCCACCAGCGCGACGCCGAGGCCGATCAAGAAGGGAAGTCGAAACGTGGCCATCAGCGCCGGCCCCGGCGAGGCGTGGGTGAGGCCTCGTCGTCGAACGAGCGCCTGTTGGACGGTCTCTAAGACCTGGATGCCAGCGACCTCGCCGACTTGCATCGCGAGCAGCTGCGCCGCGGACATGACGCCGAACTCGCTGACCTTGACCTCGTTGGCCATGACCGAACTCGTCGAGGGCATCGCGACGCCCATCCCGAGCCCCGAAAGAGCGAGGGCGATTCCCACCAACCACACGCCGCTGCTCGGAGCGAGCAGCGCGAAGAGACCCATCGAGGACGCGAGGAACGCCGCGCCCGCGACGGCGCTGATTCGTTCGCCCACGCGCACCGCGACGTAGCCCGCGATCGGCGAGCAGATGGCGAAAGTCAGCGGGCGCGCGATCGCGAGCGCGCCCACGCGCGGGATCGAGTAGCCGTATCCCTGCTCCATCAAGAGCGGGAAGAGGAAGAAGGCGCCGAAGTACGCGAAGTTCGCGCAGGCGCGAAGCGCCATGGGCATGACGAAATTGCGCCGCTTGAAGTAGTGCGGCGGGATCAAGGGAAAGCTCGAGTGGTTGATGCGGTAGATGAAGGACGCGAGGAACACGGCGCAGCCCACGAAGCAGCCAATCGTCCACGGACCCGTCCAACCGAGGGAGGGCGCGATGGAGAGCCCGAGCATCACCAGGGTCACCGAGAGCGACAGCGACCAACTCCCGATCCAGTCCATTCGACGAAACTCCGCGCGCGCCTGGGACTTTTGGCGCGCCTCCTCCTCGGGGCTGTCGCGCCGGCGCGGCAGCACGATCGCTACGACCATGAAGGCCACCGCGATCAGGCCGAGCTGCACCCAAAAGAGCGCGCGCCAACCAAAGGCCGCGATGATGGGCGAGCCGAGCGAGACGCCGATAACCGGTCCCCCCGCTCCGACGAGGCTCCACCAGCCCATGGCCTTCACGCGTTCCTCGCGCGAGAAGACCATGTTGATCAACGCGCCCGAGGCCGTCCCGGTTGCGGCGCCCTGGATGCCGTCCAACGTACGGGCGAGCAAGAGCATCGTCACGTTCACCGAGAGCGCGGTCAAGATCGCCGAGACCATGGCGCCGGCCAGTCCAAAGAGGTAGAGGCGGCGATGCCCGTAGATGTCGCCGGTCTTGCCGAGGATCGGGGCCGCGAGTCCGTAGGCGAGCAGGGGGCCGACCATCGTCCAGGTCAGCACCGTGACCGACGTGTGGAACTGCCCCGCTACTTGGGGCAGCGCGACAATAAATACGGTGAAGGTGAAGTTGAGCGCCAAGAGGCCCGCGAGCAGACTCCAGAGCACCCACCACGGGTAGCGAGATGATCCTTCGGCGCGCGCCTGGACGCGTTGGCGCAGGAGCAGTATCCAGTTGAGGTCGCTGCTCGCCTCGGCACCCATCGTGCCAAAGGCCGCTCCGCCAGGATCGGTGCGCGCGTCGAGCAGGCCGTCGGCACTTTCGCGCTCGAGGTGCGAAGGGGCCTCGGGATCGCTCACGGAACGAAGCGGGGACGGTGGCGGCCGACGAAGGTCGTGCTCACCACGCGCGCGTGACGCGCATCCATTGCGGCCCCTTTGTCGTTGGCGTGACCTCGATTGTAACGACGGCTCGTCGGATCCGACGTGCGCAAAATGATCAATCCCGCAAGCCCCATCGACCGGTGGCGCGTGTCGCCTCGCCTTAAAGTCATCTTCGAAACGTTCTCACGCTTGCGCCGCCCACGACCATTGGGGACGACCAACCAAAACGACTAGAACGTGAATCAAGGAACGTAGCACACCGTGCTACAGTCGACTCGTGGATCAAGAAATCACCCAACGCCAACTCCGCAACGACAGTGGGGAGATCATGCGAGGCTTAGACGCCGGCCACACCTACGTCGTGACGCGAAACGGCGTTCCCGTCGGAGAACTCGCCCCTCTGCGCCGGCGTCGCTTCGTTCGCGCCGGCGCCGCCGTCGCGGCGTTCAAGGGAGCGCCCCACGTTGACGGGCAACGACTGCGTGACGATCTCGATCGCGTGGCCTCCGCGGACTTCGAACCTCGTGCCTGAACCACTCCGCGCGTTACGAGGCCTCATCGATACGTCGGTCGTCATCGATATGGAGCGGATCGATCCGGCACTGCTCCCAAGTGAACTGGCGGTGAGTTCCTTGACCATGGCGGAACTCGCCGCCGCACCGCACGCCACCATCGACGTTGAAGAACGCGCCCGGCGACAGGACCGTTTGCAAAGAGCAGAGGCCGTCTTTGACCCACTGCCCTTTGACATCGAAGCGGCTCGCGCGTACGGCAGAGTGTTCGCCGCCACGTTCGCCCTGGGGCGAAAGACTCGCGGTGCTCGGGCGGTTGACTTACTCGTCGCGGCAACGGCCTGCGCCGCAAACCTTCCGCTGTACACGCGAAACGCCGACGACTTTCGAGGACTCGAGGGCATCGTAGAGATCGTCTCGCTCTAGAGGCGTGTGTCCGGTTTCGCCCACGCTTCAACGGTGCGGATTCACACTGCCTCAATGGTGCGAATCCTGCAGCGCGAAGAGCCCTTCGTCGCCGCTAGAAGCCTGGAGCGAGGTAGGGCCCGGGAACGGAACCGAGAAGTGCCAGTGTTTTGTCCATCTGGACGCTGAGCAAGTACCAAGTTCGCTCAGTCGGTCCAGGTGTACTAGTGTACTAGTACATGAGCGACAAACAGCCCAGCATCCAGTTTCGACTCGATCCTCGAAGCCACGTGGCGCCCTATCGCCAGTTGATCGAGCAGGTACTCGAGGGCGTCGAGCGGGGACGACTCCGCGGAGGCGACCAACTGCCCTCCGTACGCGAAGTCGTGACGCAGGTGACGATCAATCCCAACACCGTTCACCGTGCGTACCGCGAACTCGAACACCTGGGCATCGCCGAAGGCCGACTCGGCCTCGGTACCTTCATCACCGAAAGGCCCCCCACGCTCGACACCGCGACGGGCGACGAAGAACTGTCCCAGGAACTGCAACGCTGGGCGCGACGGGCCCGCGCCGCCGGGCTCGACGTGGAGGACATGCTCGAACTGCTTCGTCGAATCCTGGACCGTGACGCACTGGTGCTCTCGTGACGACACCAGCCCTCGAGACCATCGGTCTTACTAAGCGATTCGGTCGTAAGTGGGGGCTGCGCGAGTGCACGCTGACAATTCCCGCGGGAAAAGTGGCCGCGCTGGTGGGACCCAACGGCGCGGGGAAGTCAACGTTGCTTCGAATGGCGGCCGGTCTCTCGCGACCGACCTCGGGTTCGATCAACGTACTCGGCGACGTCCCGGGTCACGAAAACGCTGGCCTTCTACAAAGGGTGGGCTACCTGGACCAGGAGCGGCCGCTCTATCGAGGCTTTCGCGTCGCCGAGATGTTGCGCTTCGGTGAGGGCACGAACCCGACTTGGGACATGGACGCTGCTCACTCCTACGTCGAGCAACTGGGGATTTCGCTGCGCGATCGAGTGGACAGCTTGTCGGGTGGTCAGCGCGCCCAGGTAGCTCTCACGATGAGTCTGGCCAAGCTGCCCGAGCTGCTGCTCTTGGATGAACCCGCCGCCGCGCTTGACCCGGTGGCGAGAGAGGATCTCCTACGCCTCTTGATGCGCCAGGTTGCCGAGCGCGATACGACGGTGGTGCTCTCCACTCACGCGCTCGGTGACGTGGGCTCGATCTGTGACTACCTGGTGATCTTGTCAAACTCCAAGGTTGTTCTCGCCGACGACCTGGAATTCGTCGCTGAAAGCCACCGCTTTCTTCGCACGGATTCGACGAGCGCGCCGGCGATACCGGAGGGAGTGACGGTGATCGACACCCGCACCAGCAGCCGTGACGTCACGTTGCTCGTGCGGATGACGCTGCCGCTCGTGGATGAGGCATGGCAGGTATCTGAGCCGACACTGGACGAGATCATCATGGCGTATCTGCGACTCGGAACGAGTTTCGCCGCAGTTGAGTCCGACGGTGATGCACCGACGACGTCGCAAGGTATCTCGTGACCTGGATGGCGTGGCGCCTGCAGCGCAATGTGTATCTCTTCTTCGTAGCCGTAAGCGCGGTCCTCATCGCTTTCACGATCACCAATGGATTGCACGCGCAGTCCATACGCCGCCAGTGGCAGGGCATTCCCTGCCATGGCGGCAACGGTTTCGCCGCCAAGTACCAGCCCTTTTGTCAAGCGCTAAACAGCGAGTACATTCGCTCGATTAATTCCGGGCAGTATCTGCACTGGATGGCCCTTTTACCGATGGCCCTCCTCGGTCTAGTGCTCGGGGCGAATCTGGTCGCTAGCGAAATCGACCGCAACACCGTTCGAACGGCGTGGACCCAATCGATCACGAGGAACCACTGGTTCGCGATCAAGGTCGCCGTGGGACTTACGTCGCTCGTTTTGCTGGCGGTGCCGCTGTGCGTGACCGCCTCGTGGTGGATCAATGCCTCGAAGTACACGACGCGTCTGCAGACGAACGGGTTTACCTACGCCGGATGGATGCCACTCGCTGTCGGTATCTTTGCCTTCGCCGTGGCCACGATCATCGGCACCATCCTGCGGCGTCCCGGCTGGAGCGTCGCGGCAGCGCTCGTGGTGGTGTTGACCCTCATGTTGGCAGTGCGGACCGACGTGCGAACCACGCTCGTCCCACTTCGTTCCACCACCATTGAAATGACGACACTAACGAAAAGGGG
>Ga0307373_10007713_pt1 | contig 16687 bp, 8 predicted proteins | sample OX2MG_FD_202534 | JGI IMG/M metagenome (GOLD analysis project Ga0307373, IMG submission 202534) | Soil microbial communities from Risofladan, Vaasa, Finland - OX-2 | ecosystem: Environmental > Terrestrial > Soil > Coastal area > Acid sulfate soil | place: Finland: Risofladan, Vaasa | collected... | reverse complement strand
AAGCCATCCGCGGCACTTTCTTCTCCCATCTTGCCGGCTACAAAGCCCATGACCCATGCTTGAAAGAAGGCACACACAAGAAGAATGTTGGTCGCTTGTTTCACCAGACTGCCTGAGGCAAGAGCGGAGATTCCTGCAGACGCCAAACCCGGCGGGTTTACAAAGTAGAGCATCATTGCCGTGGTTGCAACGACCATTATCGCGCCGATGTATGGAATCATCAAGTACGGTCTCACCATTGAACGTCTCTCTTGAGACAACAACGCATTCTTTTCAGTAAAGTCGGCGAGATCTGTGAACATCTTTGTTGAGCCGCCACCGACATCTACGACTTCCAGCAGAAGGAATGCCATCGCACGTGTTAGCCAGCTCTTTACGACAGAACCGAAGTTCTGGAGCACAGTTCTCATGGGTGTTCCCCAACTGAGCTGTGATGATATCCTCTGCACGTGAACACTTAGTCCACCATATTGTCTGTCTGCAAGTTGTTCGATCGTTTTTTCTGGTGCAAGTCCTGTCTTCCTGACTTCAGAGATATCTCTAAGAAAATTGGAGAGTTTTGATTCAACTGCTTTTTTCTCCCTCGAATATTTCATTTGCATTATCGCGGGAGGCGCAGTCGAAATTGCCAGCCCAATGCCTAACTGAGTATATTGGGGAAGTCCGAATGGAACGAAGTAGCAGAACGCTACGATCGGGAGGCAAGCGAAAAATACGTAAAATGGGCGATCGTAACCAAACGGTTCGTGCGTCTGCGCGCTTCCAATTACTATTATGAAAATTATTGAAATAACTGGAACGAATAAAACTGAAAACATTACTATGAGTGACGGATCGATAGTCTGAGGGCCTCCTCCTTGTCCTCCAAGACCTCCCACTCCTCCGGTCGTTATGCCGCCCAGCAAGTTCTGGGTAGACCAAAGAATAGTAAGCGAAATGCCCATGACGACCGTGACAATAATGTAAGCTTCAGCCATCGTCCCTATAAATTCCGATCCGCGCTTTACCTTTGCTTCACTGTAAGAGAATATTTCTTTGAGTTTGGACTCTAGATAACTTAGGGCGTCACCACCGGTCTTCAGCACCGAGACGTAACCGCCAATAAAGTCAGAGAACTTTTTGTTTGGACTAGTTCTCGTTGCTCTTTCTAAAGCTGAAATTGCATCCATTCCGAAAATTTCAATGTCTAGTAGTATTCTTCTCGCTTCCTTCGCAGCAGCTGGGAAGATCGAATCCGCCTTTGACAATCTCTTGATTGTAATAAACGGCGAGATGCCTCCACCAGCGAGCACAGTGATGTAACCAACCACATAGGGGAGCTCGTTTTCAAGAGCAGACGCCCTCGATGAAGCACTGACCTTTGGGAGGTTCAGCATGAGGATCGGAGGAACAGCTATGGCGGCGGGTAATGCGATAATTGCTATCCCAAGACCTGCCCCTGCGAGGAGTATCATACCAGCTATTACCAGAGGGATTGAGATTATCACAAACAACATTGTGATTGAAATGATACCTTCTGCAGAAATGTACATGTTGGACCTAAGGAGGTCATTGCGAAGCTCGGGAAGACGGGAAGCAAGGATCCTGCTGGGTTTGTACGTGTATTTCAGAGAGAATCGAAGTAGTCGGTCGAATAGTGTTATCCTCGACTTTTTCCTTTTGGCAACACGTTTCTTTCTGGTGCTCGCTCTTTGCTCCGGCGGAAAAAGGTTCTGGACAGACACTGAGCTATCTTTCGCATCGGATCTTTGGACGGAATCGGACAATTAAAATTTCACAAGCCAATGCAAATTATTCTAGGCATCAATTTCCCCGCGGCGGGACTTGAGAACGATTTCTTCTTCCTCTTCGTTTTGGAACAGGGGCCTCGAAACTGATTCAGCTTTTATCCTTGCAATCATTCCTTCTGGATCGTTGTGATATTGGGAGAAGACTGTACTGATTTCGATAAAATTCCTAATATTCCTGGAACGAAGCCACTGCAATACCAATATTCTATTCTGAATCTCAGTGATGATTTGTTTCATAGATTTACCATAGTCTTTTGCGAGTTTTCTCAACTTCACACTATTTTCGAGGAACTCGTGGAATCTGTCTTTTGATGGATCCCAAGAGAAAGATCGAACGTACTTGTTTACGCTCTCGACTTCCTCAACAGAGATCACTCTTCTGACTATTTTGGGAGACCCGGGACTTCCTGCGTTTGGTATCGCGACCCTTCTGACTGAGAAAATTAGATCGAGGAAACTAATGTACGCGGGCGCGACATCCATTGGCTTTGAAGTGAGCCTCTGAATTGCGGACGCAGCATCTTCAGCGTGCAGTGTGGCGAGTCCTCCGTGTCCTGTTGATATGGCTTGGAATAATGCATAGGCTTCCTCACCTCTAACCTCTCCTACAATCATGATGTCTGGACGCATTCTCATGGCGGTCTTTACAAGGTTGAACAGGCTGACTTCTCCGATGTTGTTCTCCGAAAGACCATAGCTGAGCCTTGAAACTAGGGCAACCCAGTTGATGTGATGTATGTTGATTTCCTGAACCTCTTCAATTGTCACGATTTTTGAATTTGGATTGACCATTGAGAGAAGTGCATTTAGAAAAGTCGTCTTGCCCGAAGCTGTTGCTCCGACAACAACCGCGGTACATCGGTTCTCAATAAGAAGCCACGCATATGCAGCGATGTTGTAATCCAAGACTCCAAAATTTATCAGATCTATGATTGTTATCGGATCTTTTCTGAACTTTCTAATTGTAAGCGTTGAGCCTTGAGGTGAAACTTCCTTCCTGAAGGTTGCAGCGAGTCTGTGACCCCCCGGAAGTGTTGCATCAACAATCGGAAAAGCGGTGCTGACGTGCTTTCCTGACATGTGCACGAGCCTTACTATCGCATCATCGAGTTTTTGCTCGTTCTTGAAATTAAGATTGGTTTCGATGCTTTCATATTTTCTATGATAGATAAAGACTGCCTTTGCAGTTCCGTCCACCGAAATGTCTTCAATGTTCGGGTCGCGCATCAAGGCATCGATTCCTCCAAAACCCACGAGATCGCGTTCTGCGTAATAGAGAATTTTTGCCCACGAGACGTCCGCGTTTTTTTGTTGCGTAAGCTTGTAACGTTCGGAGATCAACCTTGCTTGCTCGGCAAAATATTTCTTGGGATCAACGTCTTCTCTGGGTGCCCTAAGCTCGGTCTGGAGGACAGAAAGTATGTTGTTGTAGAGTGCTAGCTCTTTACGCGACAGTTCTAGCTCGTCCACGTAATAATATGGAAGTTTTTGGGAAGTATCTTCTGCAATCACGGCATAAGCAAAGGGGGGACTCAGCGAGTATCTCTCCATGACTTGGAAGTTCTTTGGCATAGTCTTGCCAACCATCGGACCTTCCACGACACTCTGCTTCTCCTTATTGCGAGAATCGTTTGCTGCGATTGCGAGTTTCTCGGTAGATGATTTCGACTTAAATCCTGGGATTGATAGTTTCATGAAATTACCTTGACCTCTTTTCATTTGTGAATTGTGCAAGTCTAGAGTTTCGTGCGAAACAATTTCTAAACTGTATCGTAGGTCGCGACATTGACAGGCTCAGTTGCCTTTATCAGTAAATTAATGGTTATGAACTTCCCCGCTTTACTACGAAAATGGATCCCTAGTACTAATTCCCAATTCACGAAGATTCACTATCATTTTCTTGCTTTTCCGTGCCGATCGAAATTTCTGGTTGAAATGGAACAAAAGAAACATAAATGCTGGGTCAGAGAATGCTCAGAGAAGTTCTTCCAACTTGTCGTCATCTCCGAACATTGTTCCTATTGTTGAAACCATTGGTCTCACGAAACAATATGGATCGGTTAACGCTTTGGCTGGACTAGATTTGAAGTTAATGCCTGGCGAGATCTACGGCCTTCTGGGTCCAAATGGCGCCGGCAAGAGTACATTAATCAAAATAATCGCTGGACTTGTTGAGCCGACTTCAGGAAGCGTTGCGGTATTAGGGCATGATAGCGCAACTGATCCTGTTTGGGTAAAATCTAAGATCGGATACGTTTCGGAGAATTCAATGCTGTACGAATCGCTTTCCCCGCGAGATTTCTTCGAATTTGTTGCGTCTATTAGAAAAATTGATCAAAAGGTGGCAAATGAAAAAGTCGGAAGGTTAGCGCCAGCGTTCGGACTTGAACCGTTCTATGATTCTCCGATTGCTACCCTCTCTATGGGAACCCGTCAGAAGGTCTCGATCGTGGCCGCGCTATTGCACGAGCCATCACTACTCTTGTTGGATGAACCATTGAATGGATTGGATGCCAAGGCGAGTAGAATCGTCAAGGACATAATCTCCCTTCATGCAAGAAGGAGCAATGGTGCAGTGTTGTTCTCAACTCATATCATGGAAGTCGCAGAGCAAGTTTGCGACAGAATTGGGATAATTTACAGTGGAAAAATCGTAGCTGAAGGTTCGCTTGAAGATCTCCGACGAAAAGCAAGTGAAATAACTGTAAATGCAATTGGCATCGAGCAGGAATCAAATGCAACGTCAACCCTAGAGGAAGTGTTTCTGAAACTGACTCATGAAGAGGATGACATTGCCGGAACTGTTAGGGCACTTAAGGACGCGTTCTATGTCGATAAGTGAAATGCTTCAGGACAAAGTTTTGCCTTGAAATTGCGCGAGGCTTGGGAACTCTCTGGAGCAGCTTATCGAGAGGTCGCTTACAGATCCATTCAAATGAGTAGGGGACAAGGTCAGGGAAACAGATCTTCGGGCGAGCAGGATATCGAGAAGAGATTCAAAACCTCGATGGGTAGCGCGAAGACGAGCAAGGTGGCATTTGCTGTTCTTGGAACTATCGGATCAGCATTTCCTTTCATTGAAGATGCAGTCGCTCCAACGCCTGAAGCGCTAATTAGCGGAGTCTCACTGAGTCTTGCCATTAGCCTTGCGTACATTGTTTTCTACTCTCTTCAAATCTTGCCTTCATTTTCGAGTGGGGAGCCGTACGCAATTCTCATGACTTTGCCTATTGACGAAAGGGATTTCTCAATTGTTGCGACATTGTCGCTTATCAGGACGTTCGACTACATCGCAGCCTGCGCTACTATTGTGCAAGTTGTTTCAATATGGCTCTTGACTCACTCGATCATTGCATCTCTGTTCATGGCCGCTGCGGCTGTTATTAACATAATTTTCGCTATGGCGCTTGCCCTCTGGCTCTCAGGGATTTTCTACAAGAATGTGTCAGGCGGAGGTCGGTCTAAACGAGCAACAGTGGGCCGATCGTTATTTCTTATAATTTGGGGAGTTGCCGCACTCAGTATCGGTTTCATTTTTAATTTCGTTAGTTATCTCTTGCCCTTCCTCACAAGCGCGATTCTTGGAATGTTTGCCAGACCAACGGGTCTTGTATTGCTTTTGCTTCATCCCTTTTCGATGGGTTTCGCCATAGCAAACATCGTGTATCCCTCACTTTATTCATCAATCCCCCTACCCTCGAGGACTGTTTTACTCATTCCTCGATTTCTGCCTCCCTTGCTAGCGTACATGGCAACGCTAGGATATATTGCACTGGCCTTCATACTTGGGCGACGGACAATCAGCTCGGTGTCCAAGATAACGCGAGGTTATGGAATCAAGATGTCCAGACCAATTGCAAAGGACTTTTTGCTCAAACTTCGTTCGCCGCTCCCCGCTTATATTGTAAAGGATCTTCGGCTTGCCTCGATGAATCCATCACTTGCATTCTTGTATGCCGCTCCATTATTTGAAGTGATCACGCTCGCGGTGATTACTGTTCAATTTCCAGTAATGAGAGCGACCGCGATGATAATCAGCACAGTGGTTGGATGCTTCTTCACCACGATGATTTGTTCCACTTTGCTCAATACCGAAGGCGCGGGTTTGGAATACGCAATGTCGCTTCCACTAGTCGCTAGGACGATAATTGATGCGAAAGCATTGATAGCCACTCTGACATTCGTTCCCGTTCCTTTGGCACTTCTCGCCATTGGACTTTCGAAACACGCCTCATCGAATTATATTCTCCTGATACCATTCGTTGAGTTGATCGCTATGGGCGCGGCCTGCCTAGGAGAAATCGCTTTCTATGTAAGGCCTCGTGGAACCAGCGCGTTGCGGCAATCAAGGAGTTTCAGCCTGATGGCGGGTTCTGACATTGGGCGACTTCTTGAGTCGTTGGCACTTGCTTTCATTATTCTCCTAATCCCCATCGGAATCTATTCCTCAACGTTCACACAAACTTCCGGCCACGCTTTGTCTCTATATCTGATGCTGCTTACAGCGTGTGCGGAGCTGCTGATCGTCTTGGGTATCACAAGAAGGGTAATTCGATGAAGTGTCGGTCCTGTGCTACCAACATATCATTGCATTAAAACTACGAGCTCTTTCTCCTTGTTAGTACGAAGATAGAAGAGAGTATAACCACAACAACTATAGCTCCAAGTGCTAATGGAATGTATTGTTGAACAAGACCACCGTTCAAAGAAGATTGCGCTGAAGAATTAGTACTAGCAATCTGGGAAGAGGTGGTAAGAGAAATCTGAGAGGTCAAGCCACTCGAGGACGCGGAGCTAGCGCTGGTTTGAGAGAAATTGGAAAGTTTTGTTGTGGTCTGAGAAGACTCTGTCGAAACTGCGCTTGAGGATGAGAGTGATGTGGCGAGCGAAGAGTTTGTTTTTGATTCACTTGTTGTGCTTGATGTAGATTGCGAAGTTCGAGTAGTCGTAGACAATGATTGAGAAGTGGACGTAGCAGTCCTTGCAGAACTGCTGGAAATTGATGTAATAGAAGAGTTTGAATTAGTGCTGCTAGTCTGGCTCTCGGAATTTGAAACATGACCACTTGACGTTGTGGTTTGTGTTGTAGTCGATGAAGCCTTGGTGGTTGTCGTAGTTTCAGAGGTTGCTGATGAAATCGACGCTGTCTGGGAAGTGCTCGTGAAGGTCGTACTTGAACCTCCGTAGGAAGTTGTTGATGTGCTCGAAGTTGGTGAGGAGAAACCCGTTGCGATAATTGAAACCGTGCCTTGACTGAAATTTGTCACATAGATGTCTCCGTTTTGAGGATCGTATACTACTCCAGATGGATGTGATCCCACGGCTATTGTCTGTACAATGCTATCCACGATTCCGTTAACTACAGTAACAGTGTTCGAACCATAGTTTGCCACGTAGAAATTCCCAGTTGTAGAGTCATAGGCGACAGCATCTGGATATTGTCCAACTCCGATAGTATTAGCCACTCCATTCGTTGCTCCGTTGATGACTGTAACGGAGTTGGAAGTGTAGTCCGTTACAAACATGTATCCGTAAGCGTAACCAGGCGATGTGTCGGCTGCAATCGAATCGGGCGAGCTGCCTACGTTTATGGCGGCTAGCACGGAATCCGTTTTCCCATCAACGACTGACACACTTTTTGAATTTAGGTTTGTAACATAAAGGTCTTGGTTCATGGGATTGAAAGCCACACCGTAAGGGGAAGGTGAGTTACCAAGGCTAATGTTGTCGATTACTGAGTTTGTACTGCTGTTGATTCTGTAAAGTGCATCAGTGGTGTAAATTGCAACATACATGTCACCATTAAACGCATCATAGGCTATGCCGTTTGGGTGCACATTTTGATCACCAGTCTCCTCAGAATTTTGATGGCCGACTCCGACGCTTGTGAGAAGTGCGTTCTCCGTTCCATCTATCACAGATACATTGCTATCTTCTGTGTCGGTGACATACACATAACCATTCGAGGGATTGTAAGCAACCTCCCAAGGTGATATCGGCAAGTGGACATTGATAGTTGACACGACAGTGTTTGTTGAACCATTTATCACTGAAACCGTTCCGGGCTCAAAATTTGCAACGTACAGGCATCCATTAGCAGGATCATAGGCGATACCAAAAGGGCTGTTTCCAACGCTCACCAAGCTTGAAAGCGGATTGTTTGCGCTTTGAATTTCGGGGTTGGATCTTTGGCTATTCTGGGAATCTGAGGCAACCACGTTACCCGGAACGAGGGTGTCGTTCGAAAGAAAAAGAGTCCCTTTCACATACGAACTGCTGGAATTCTGGCTGAGAAGGAAAGAATTCGCACTAGACAGTGGAAGAGCAAAGGCTAAGATCATAAGTAAGACGAGCGAAAATGCGACAATCGCTCCACTAGATTGCTTCGACGAAAGGTTCTCCGTTATGGAAATCGACCTGAAATCAAGAGAGCGCATTGCAAAGCGTTCGCCTTGAACTACTCTTCTTCGTCATAATCATCTTCTCCACCACCCGCTCTTCTTCTGATGAAAAAGAATGCTGCCAATGGAACTGCCACTGCCACAACTATTAATCCCCAGACTGGAATGAAAACAATTTTTTCAGTGAATATGCCTAGGGCACCCTTGGGATGTGAGCTGCTTGTGGAGTTGGGCGAGATAATTCTGATAGAAGTGTCAGCGATTAAAGGCTTGTATCCTGGCTTCGTGACGTTCATGACAATGAATGCTGCTCCGGGAACTGTGCCGCTGGTAAAGAATGCCGATCCAAAACCGGTAGAGTTAGTTGAGTTGACCATGTTTGTGAGTCTTCCCAACGTGACCGTCCAGTGTATGCTTGCTCCCGTAATTGGATAATTATTAGAAGAAACTTTCAGGGTAATGTCTGAGCTGGCTCCTGGTTTTAGTCCAGGTACGGTAGCATACGCCAATGTTTGGAATTGTAGCCATGTGCTCGTGAACACAGTTTGACCCGAGGTGAAACCAGTCGCAAATGCGGTAACGCTGGTGCTCCCCTGTGCAAGAGTTGAATTCAGAACGACGTGCGCAAAAGTGGATCCAGGAGGGATCACGATCTCGGGCGAAACACTTCCAACCGAGGAGTTTTGTATTGCCAGTTGAACTGCAACTGGAGAATCGGTCTTCTCTGGATTTCCAGAGGCATCTTGCAATTGGATGACTAAGTTCTGATACTGCTGACCATTTGCGATCACAATCTCAGGGGATGTGGATAATCCCAAGTTTGTAGCAGCCTTGGTCACTAGAAGCAAGGTCGAATTGGTCGTTGTGTAATTTGAAGTGGTGGCAGTTATAAGAGTCGAGCCGGCGAATCCGAAAGTCCTGAATGTGGCTCTGGCATAAGTTTGACCTGCCGGTATCATAACAGAAGACTGAATCTGTCCCACACTGGGAATTGTACTCGATAATCTCACAACCGTATTCACGGGAGCTTGTGCGGGCTGTCCACTGCCGCCAATGAGACCAAGGGTTATGGAACTGTAAGCGTTGCCGTCTGACAATAATGTCTTGGGAGCGAACTGCAAACTTAGGGCGTTTGGGGCCCCTCCAAACGAGAGTAGGTTTATTGTGTATGACGAATACCCGGGACTTTGGGCTGTAACAGCTACCAATCCAGGGAGAAACGTCGATGAAACATCAAATTCCACTTGGGATTGTCCAGCTTGCATCACTTGTGGCCCCGTATTAACTTGCATGGTTGCGTTGTCTGAAGAACGCGCGTACACAGTTATTGGTGATTGAGCAACAGCTGGGGAAATGGCTCCGTTATCTGAGTTGACCAACTGCACGACCAAGACATTAGGATAAGTTTCGTTGTTCGGAAGCAGCGTGCTAGGCGCAAAATATTCTACAAGACCATTTGAAGCGACGACTGCATTTTGGCAAGCTAGCAAGACGGAACCTTTTACGTATCCTTGAGCAGATGCTGTTAGATTCGCGACATTGAACGGCTGCAAGGGGCAGTAGCCGCCGAACTGTACTGAAATGCTTGCGTATGAAGCGCCTGCCGGGATAGTTACTATCGAATTGGGAACATTGATAATTTGCGAATTACTTGATGTAAGGACAACGCTAACAGGAGAAGGTGCTAATGCCGGAGTTTGACTATTGTTGTCTTGAAGCTGAATTGCGATTGTCGCAGTTGCGTTCGTGATCGCTGGCACAATACTTGGCGCAGCTGAAAGCACCAATCTCCTTGCTATCGGACCAATGGTTGTCATTATTGCCGAACCTGCGGTGTAATTCCCTGCAGAAGCTGTTATCGTTGTTGAGCCAGCAACGTACGTGGGCGAGAAGGTCGCCGATCCGAAACTCTGGCCAGATTGAATAGTGAGGGATTGAGGGACGGAGCCGACCTGAGTGTTAGATGAAGACAACGTAACTGTTAGAGGATATCCTAGAGTTACCGGGTTTCCGGCCGAATCAACTACTTGCACTATAGCAGTTGAGTTCATCTTTTCATTGGGCGGGATGATAGAGGGACTAAGAAATACTTGAAGACCAGTGGGCATTCCACCAATGTTCTTTGTAGTAACTGTCAAAGTTGCGGGTGGGTATCCCGAAGCGATAGCACTGATTACCGTGCTTCCCGGCAGTGTCGTCGTGGTAAAGTTAACCAAAAGATAGACAGCGCCAGCTGCAATTGTAACATTATTCGGCACAGTGCCGGTTTGCGGGCTAGATGATGTCAGTAATATTGTCATTTGAGATTGCCCGATATATGGTGCACCGGAAGTTAGGTTCTTGAACTCCAACACAAGGGCAGAATATGTTCCTCCATCAGCTGGGAGAACCGACGGGTTTCCAGTAAGACTAAGTGCGATGTTCGAAGGGGACGCTGCCGCAGAATATTTTGCCTGAATCGGCAAAGTCGGAGAGAATATCCCGTAAGAGAAAAGAAACAAAGCGGTAAGAGTAATGCCTATTCGATATTTTGAAACATGGCGAGATCGAAACTGTGGTTTATGACACGTCAAGTACAAGAATCGAAACAATATTCAAGAAGTTTTTTAATAGTGCTTGTGGACTGTACATCCGAATTCGAGTTTCTAATCTGAGTTATTCATTTCTGAGAACAATCTGAATCAAAACAAAAAATAGCGATACACTTTACCAGTACGGATCCGGAATCTATACTGAGGCATAGAGTTTGCAATCAAAACTCTATCTTCCTAAACCCTATTATTAGGATGGAAGAACTTTGGGTTCATGAACACAAAAACTCTAAGGATGAAAAGTAGCAAGAGAGGAGTTACTCCTGTTATTGCAACTATCATTCTAATCGCAGGAACTCTAGTCTTGGCACTCGTCGTCGGCGCTTACACGTTCGGTCTCTTCGGCTCGAACGTGAAGACCGTCACACTCTCGTCAGCAACACTCTACGGTGGCACGACCACAGTCGCCACCAAAGCGTCAAACTCAAGCGCAACCTACATTACATTCTCCCTCAACAATCCAGGATCTTCCTCAAGCCTAACAGGATTGACATTGACGGGATCAGGCATCTCTTCAATAGACACTTGGCAACTTACTAACGGAACGGCGATCGGTTTCACACCTGCTAATGTAGCGTCAGCATTGAGTGGAGGCAAAGTAACTTCCTATACGTTCTATGCATCGAACACTGCAGGAAACGGCCAGACCATCACTACTGGACAAGTCTTCAACTACGTCCTCTCATTCGCCAACGGTCAATCAGTATCAGGTTCGCTGATTGCACAATAGACGACATAGACGACACAATTGGGGAACTCTAAACAGTTCCTCTCCCCTTTTTCCTTTTTATTTTCCACCGATTTGCCCGAATCAATGCTTGTGAACAATTTTGAGAATGATAACAAGAAACAGACACAGGAGAGCGAAACAAGCAGCAGCCGAAGTAATGGGGGCTGTCTTGCTCATAGGGGCGACCCTCGCAGTCGGTTTCGCAGTTTGGGCTTATGCACGAAGCGCTTCAACTTCAGCGGAAAAGTCCTTCGCTTCAGAAATCAATTCTAACGTAAACTGCCTTAACATAAACTTCGTGATCATAAACGCGAATTTTTCTGCTACAAATCCCTCACTTGCGACAATATGGTTGTATGACACCAGCACTAGCGGAGTCAGCTTATCCAATATCGTAATCAGCAACAGCACCGGTGGGGTGCCTTATTCCGGTCCGCTCGTCGGGACTTTGAAACCGTCGGTCGTCACATCAGTTACTGTCAATGCAGGGACTTGGAAATTCAAGGCAGTCCAGATGTATAATTTCCGAGCAGAGGCAATAAACAGCACAGTACAATGCAGCGTTTATTCGCCAACTTATTCACAGATAACGCCTAATCCAGTCTAGCTTGGAGAAGGGCAAGCAATGTACATGAGAGCTCGTACAAAAAGAAGCAAGATCGCCGTATCAGCGGTGATTGGCACCGTGATAATGTTCGCGATGCTCTTGAGCGTTGCAGGCAGTTACTTTTACTTTATACAACAAGATCAGGCATCGTTCCAAAAAGCAGTGGCGCAAAGTAACAACAACCTGCTGAATGGGCAGAGCCAGGAACATCTTACAGTATATGGAATTTCGCAGAGCGGAGAACTAGCGTTCTACATCAACAACACGGGAATCTCAATATCGATTGTCTCGTACTGGGTCCTGAACGGGACAAGCGGATCCATAATTCAATACAAGAATGTGACCACGAGTACTTCATTGCCATTTCTAATCGGTCAGGGGCAGTCAGCCACGCTCAACGCGATTAGCATGAGTCCAACCATCATAATTCCACCTGGCGCGACCTACGTCATCAAAGTTCTCACGAGTAGAGGGACGCAAGGCGTTGGCACATATCCATCTCAGCAGTTGACGAGCGCGACAGTCAACTCTCTTGTTGCCGGGGGATTCGGGTCTCTTGAAATGACCTTCTCCTCCTTCAATTGGTATAGTTACACTGGCGGGCCTCCGTCATCCGTTTCGTACAACATCGGGGGAAATCCAACTAACTTCAATAATCTCTGCGCGAATTCACTAGAAAAGGAGACCAACTGCAACGGAGGTTCTTATTCTCTTGACGTAAACCACCCACACAGCGGATCTCTTGTGCCTAGCGGGTACAATTCGACCCACACATATTATACTACTTCAACGACGACGAGCATTATAGGAGGTTTGGCTCTTGACGGTTCGACCGGAGCAGGCACAGAGTCAAAGTCAGTATCAGCCAGTCTCACGACGACAAGCTCGAACGACGTGATAATAGTCACTGCTGGGACTTCTTCATCTTCGACAACGGTCAAATCAGTAACTGACACTGGGGGTCACACTTGGACTCACAGACAGACGAAGACTGGCTCGCCGAGCGTTAGCGAAGAGGAGTGGTATACCATAGCCGCCACGTCATTGACCGCGGATTCGATTACAGTCACTTGGTCGGCCTCTGGAGACAACGTCTTTTCAGCTTTCGGGGTAAGCGGTGCAAATACTGCTAGCCCATTTGATCCTCACTCAGGTCTTCCTGCAACCGCGACTGGATCAGGCACATCGCCCACCGTCTCGGTCTCGACTTCCCATTCGAACGACTTCATCTTCGGTCTCTTGGCAAACGAACACACATCAGCCGCCATTTGTCATACCGAGACTCTAGGCGGTGGATTTAGCCAGATCGACGCTGAGAATTCTCTTGGCTCAAATACGTGCATGAACTCCGACCAAGAATATCAGGTAGTATCAAGCACCCAGAACAACCTTGGCATTCCTTTTAGCACTAATTCTGGTGGTTCGAATCAATGGGCTGAGATAGGAGACGCCATTCAGTCGGGATCATCGTCTACGACAACCACTACCATAACATCTAGCTCTCCCACATCATCTTCGTCGGCCTTCTACCAAGTACCAGTTGCCTTTTCGGTCAACATTACAAATGACGATCCGACCCTGGGAACGATCGTACTCAACTCTGCCTCAAACCTATGGGTCGTCGAAACTTGCGATTCAGGTGTAACCGAGGGCAACTGTCCCAGCGGGAATCCATTCTTCGTGTTCTACATCATGAACGTGAATCCCACGACTGGAGCGGTAACCAGCACTTCGCAGAATTCATTCGCCGAGATTGTAATTCCGTACGGAGTCACGAAGACTGTTTACTATGGCGCGGCTTACGATCTTTCAATTCAACCATTCTCTTCAGTCGGCCTTACAACCGCGATCTCAACAAACCCATTCTATTACGGGCAATTCTCCGTGTTCTTGCTATTCTCAGGCACGAAGATTGTTTCTCCGACAGTCCTTGTTTATGGGCAGAACATTCCCTTTGAATCAACAACGGCGGCTGACAACTTCGGTTGGATATTAGAATCACCGTCAACGTGCAATCCAGGCAATCTAACAACATTTACGCTCAGCGTGAACGATTCGATATTTGCTTACGCGAATCCTACAAATCAGGCAGGGATAAGCAACATTCAGCTCAACGCTTCTGCCTTCAGCTCTATTTCGGTATCGAGTAGTCCGACGGGCTGGTCTGGTACGCCAAACTCCCCCAGCACGGGATACATCACATGGTCAACTGGCAACAATGCCTATTACATCGCTAACGGGACAACTGACACTTTCACTTGGAAAGGCACGGCTCCTACCCCCGCCTCGACCACCCAATACATTTTTCCGATCACGATAACTTGGACATCCGGTCAAATAACAACGCTACAGTCTGCTCTCGCCTGTACGGTGGCATGATAGGTACTCGAGTCTATCAAAGAGTCGTGTCATCGAGATGCCTCCTCACAGTAATAGAAATTCGAGACGACGTGGCACAGCCCCGGCACTCGCGGCCCTGATGCTTTTCGGGATCTTGTTTTCGGTTGGAACCACTTATTTCTACACTACGGCGACGATGCAACGCGATTACCAGCAGGCGATAAATCAGAAGCTTCAAAACCAGAGCCAGGCTCAGCAAAGTACTTCACAACTGTTGGTTTATGGCGTTGTAATTACAAGCCAATTGCTTTCTTTCTATGTCAATAATACCGGTACGGCCTTGGCAGTCACAGCATGGTGGGTGATGAACGGGACAAATGCAGCGGTGATTCAATATGAGAATTCCACGAGACTGCCCCGCATTTTACCACACTATATCGCGCAGGGTCAATCAGCGTTGTTCAACACCAACATCTCTGCGACGAGTTTGACCCAAACATTCATGATAAAAGTGGTCACTAGCAGCGGGATCACAGGAGTGGGATCCTATCCGAACGGACTCGCAAGCACTTCTGCCCTAAACTCCAACATTGCACAAGCTCTAGGCTCGGCAAAGATGACGTTCAGCTCCTTTACATATTATGATTACAAGAGCGGGCCTCCTGCATGGGACTCTGACAACGATTACGAGTATCTTTGCGATGGCGGAGTCCAGTGTAACGGTGGTTCCTATATTCTCAATATGAACGGCCACAGCGGCTCTCTAGTTCCTGAGGGCCAGAATCACACCAACAATGGATGTGGTTATTGCGGCAGCGCGGTTCCGATAGTGTTCTCAGTAAATATCACAAATGTCGATCCGCAGCAATCGTTGCTAGTATTCAATTCAGAAGCCAACTTGTGGGTCATCGAGACTTGCGATGCAGGTACACCAACGAGCACATGCGGCCAAACAAGTCCAGTCTACGTTTTTTACATGATTAACGTAAACTCGACCACTGGTGCGATAACAACTCCCTCACCGGGGAATTTTGCGCAGGTTGTGATTCCATATGGCGTCACAAAGACTCTGTACTTTGGAGCATCATATCCGGCAGAATCTCAACCATTTCAGGTAATGTCGCTTTATTCAGACGACTCGGTCATTCCTGGAAATAACCTTGCAATCTACGGCCAGTTCGCGGTATTCTTGCTGCTCCCTGGCACGAAGATAGCTCCAACTAGCATCCAAGTCTACGGCCAAAACATACCTTTCGAGTCAACCATTGCAGGAGATAATCTGGGATGGTATTCAGAAAGTCCAGAATCATGTACCGGAAATACCTACACAGTCTTTCAGCTTCAGGTCAATAACTCTGCATTTGCTGGGAATTCAATAAACCAGATCGTGCTAAACGCTTCCGCCTTCTCATCAGTGAGCGCCAGTAATCCATCTGGATGGAGTTCCAGCGTGAGCAATGGAATAATTACTTGGTCTACTACGTCTTCCATGATAGCACCGAATTCATATCTTAATTTTGCATGGAGCGGCCTTTCTCCAACGCTCAGTTATGCGGTTCAGGACATTTTCCCATTATCCATTTACTGGAGTTCCGGCGCTTTCACGGTGCTCCAATCTGCGGCTGGCTGCTTTGTTAGCTCTAACGTCAACTTCATCCAACCAAAGGTTGTCCCCAACGGAGTACTCTATTACGTCCCCATCACGCTCACAAACTTGCAGAGCGCTTCCGTCGCAGGAGGAACTCAGGTTCTCCTCAACATGAACTGGAACGTCTTCTCTTCATATCTGGACAATCCGGTTGACAATCTTCTGTTCTTCGATTACAGCGGAAACAGCCTAAACGCTTGGCTCGCCAACGGAACTTCGAACACATACACCAATGGCTTGGTCTGGCTAAAGCTCAATTCTTCAGGAATCGCGGCGCTGAGCTCCATCACGGTTTACATGGGATTTTACGCGACGGGAACCAATCATTTGAGCTCCTCGGGTCCATTCGGAGAAGCCCCGCAGCTTACCTCCACATACGGTCAATATGATGATGGTTCCAAAGTTTTTCTGTACTACAACAATGGGCAGTCAACTGCAGGCTTGAATGTGGCCAACGGAGGAACAGTATCAACTTCGTCCCAGGCAAACCCATACGGCGGCACGACCGGAACTCTTTCGCTTACTGGGAAGGGAAGTACGAGTTCCTCTTCAGAAACCGTAGCCTGGTACAATTCTCCAG
>Ga0307373_10007712_pt1 | contig 16687 bp, 11 predicted proteins | sample OX2MG_FD_202534 | JGI IMG/M metagenome (GOLD analysis project Ga0307373, IMG submission 202534) | Soil microbial communities from Risofladan, Vaasa, Finland - OX-2 | ecosystem: Environmental > Terrestrial > Soil > Coastal area > Acid sulfate soil | place: Finland: Risofladan, Vaasa | collected... | reverse complement strand
GCTGCGGTTAGGGTCGTCTTTCCGTGGTCGATGTGTCCCATCGTTCCTACGTTGACGTGTGGCTTCGTCCGCTCAAACTTCTGCTTGGCCATTGGCGCCGCTTACTCCGTCTTATCTGGGCAGAGCCGCGTAGACCCTGCCGTGCCCGAATTGAATTGGTAATCGTACTGCTTAAATCGGTGTGATTGCACCGGATGTTCTCGTCGACAGAGTCTCAACGATTCTCTGACGATGAGGCCCTGCTCCTGCCATGTGTCCCTACTCCCCTGTTACTCGGGCGACAATCTCCCGGGCTATTGAGTCTGGAACCTCCTGGTAGGAGTTGAACTGCATCGTGTAGGTCGCCCGACCCTGAGTCCGCGACCTGAGATCTGTAGCGTAGCCGAACATATCGGACAGTGGTACCTGCGACCGGATGACCTGACTTGAACCCCGCTGTTCCATACCCTCGACCCGTCCACGACGGGCTGAGAGATCTCCGATGACGTCACCCATGTAGTCCTCCGGGGTCACAACCTCGACCGACATGATCGGTTCGAGGAGCACCGGTCGGGCCATTCGGGCCGCCTTCTTGAATGCCATTGATCCAGCGATCTTGAACGCCATCTCTGACGAGTCGACGTCGTGATACGAACCATAGGTAAGAATCACCCGGATATCGACCATCGCGTAGCCAGCCAGCACACCGGACTCCATTGCTTCGGAGATACCGTTGTTGACCGCAGGGATGTACTCACGTGGGATCACGCCGCCGCTGATCTTGTCAACGAACTCGTATCCTCCACCGGGACCAGTCGGTTCGAGGGTGATGACGACGTGACCGTACTGACCATGACCACCGGTCTGGCGGACGAACTTCTCTTCGACCTTTTCGACCTTGTCGCGAATCGTCTCGCGATAGGCAACCTGTGGCTTTCCGACGTGTGCGTCGACTTTGAACTCACGCAGCATTCGGTCGACAAGAACCTCGAGGTGAAGCTCGCCCATACCTGAAATAACGGTCTGGCCGGTCTCTTCGTCGGTGCGCACCCGGAAGGTGGGATCCTCTTCAGAGAGCGCGAAGAGGGCCTTTCCGAGCTTGTCCTGGTCTGCCTTGGTCTTGGGTTCAACAGCAACATGGATGACTGGCTCAGGGAAGACGAGCGTCTCAAGCACGACTGGCTTTGCGGGATCACACAGTGTGTCACCGGTGGTCGTGTTCTTCAGTCCGACGACGGCAATGATGTCTCCGGCGTAGGCGACCTCTTTGTCCTCTTGCTTGGAGGCGTGCATCTGAAGGATGCGGCCGATCCGCTCGCGCTTGTCCTTCGTGGAGTTCAACAGCGCCGCGCCCTTCTCGAGCGTTCCCGAGTAAACGCGAAGGTAGGTGAGCTTTCCAACGAACGGGTCAGACATTATTTTGAAGGCAAGCGCCGAGAACGGCTCGGAGTCTTTTGGCTCGCGCACGACCTCACCCTCGCCACGAAGGGGTGTTCCCACCGTCGGCGGAATGTCATCAGGGCTCGGCAGGTAGTCAACGACTGCGTCAAGCATTGGCTGGACGCCTTTGTTCTTGAATGCAGAGCCACAGAGAATCGGAACCGCGCGGTTCGCGATCGTCACACGACGAAGCGCCGCGCGGATGTTCTCCGGAGCGATCGTCTCTTCGTTGAGGTATTTCTCGAGAAGCTCGTCATCAAACTGGGTGATCACATCGATAAGCGCGGTGTGTGCCAATTCGGCAGACTCGACCAGATTGGCGGGAATCTCCTCTTCTGAGAACTTCTCGCCCATGCCCTCGCCGTCTTGCCAGACGAGTGCCTTCATCTTCACGAGGTCGACGACGCCGACAAAGCCACCTTCGACACCGATCGGAAGCTGGGTAACGGCGGGAACCGCGTCGAGGCGGTCCTTGATCATCTCGACCGTGCGCTCGAAGTTCGCACCGGTTCGATCCATCTTGTTGACAAAACAAAAACGCGGAACGTGATACTTGTTTGCCTGGCGCCATACCGTCTCGGTCTGTGGCTCGACTCCTGCGACAGCATCGAACACCGCGACAGCTCCGTCGAGTACGCGCAAAGACCGCTCTACTTCGACTGTGAAGTCAACGTGTCCCGGTGTGTCGATGATGTTGATGATGCAGTCACGCCAGCGGCACGTCGTCGCCGCAGAGGTGATGGTGATGCCGCGCTCTTGTTCCTGGACCATCCAGTCCATCGTCGCCGCACCCTCGTGCACTTCACCCATCTTGTAGTTGCGGCCGGTGTAGTACAAGATGCGCTCGGTCGTCGTCGTCTTGCCCGCGTCGATGTGCGCCATGATCCCGATGTTTCGGGTCTTCGCGATCGGGAACTCGCGTCCTGGGACTTCTGCCATAGCTCTCTTGATTTCCTATAGTTATTCGTCGTGAAAATGACTAAACGCGCAACAGAATTGAAGACGTTTAGGGTTCCCACCCAACAAGACGTCAGACGGGTGAAGATTGTTCGCCGAACTTACCAGCGGTAGTGCGCGAAAGCCTTGTTTGACTCTGCCATCTTCTGCAGATCTTCCTTGCGCTTGACCGCAGCACCAATGCCATTCGCAGCATCGAGGATCTCGTTGGCGAGTCGGAGTGCCATCGTGCGCTCGCGGCGCTGCTGTGAATAAGTGGCGAGCCAGCGGATCGAGAGTGTCGTTGCCCGACGAGGACGAACCTCGACGGGGACCTGATAGGTCGCTCCACCGACGCGGCGGCTTCGCACTTCGAGCTCTGGACGGGTGTTGTCGAGCGCGCGTTTGAGTGTTGCAAGCGCCTCGCCATTGGTCTTCTCTCCAACAACTTCAAGCGCGTCATAGACGATGCGCTCGGCAAGACTCTTCTTGCCGCGAGAGAGAATCCGGTTGATCAGCTGGGTGACAAGAACCGAACGATGCACGGGGTCCGGGAGAAGTTCCCTCCGTGGACCAAGACCTTTGCGGGGCATTAGCCCTCCTTCTTCGCGCCGTAGCGGCTGCGTGCCTGTGCGCGGTCGCGCACACCTGAGGTGTCAAGCGAACCGCGGACGATCTTGTAACGCACTCCTGGAAGGTCCTTCACACGGCCACCACGAACCAGGACAATCGAGTGCTCCTGCAGGTTGTGACCGACTCCGGGAATGTATGCCGTGATCTCCACACCACTCGTAAGTCGGACGCGCGCGACCTTTCGAAGCGCCGAGTTCGGCTTCTTTGGGGTCGTGGTGTAGACGCGAGTACAGACGCCGCGACGCTGTGGGGCGCCTTTGAGCGCCGGCGTCTTGGACTTCGTCCTCTTTGACGAACGTCCTTTGCGGACGAGCTGTGCAATTGTGGGCACGCGAAACCTCTTCTAGAGCAACGTCGGGAACCGTAGTCACTGTGCATCCAGCACGAACACGGCTCATAGATACTAGGGGTGAGTACAGGTACTCGGCAAGGCACCAACAACTGCGCCCTGAACTCGTTCATCATACCCGACCCTTGGGACGGGAAAAACGGCTAGCTGTGACGGCCCAGAATCATACGATCCGAGCGACTTGCCGGGCGCGGTATCCCGATCGCCCACGTCAGGATCCGCGCACCCAAAACGAGCGGAAGCTCTAAGGGCCGGGCCAGATAAGCGAGGTCTTGTGATAGAGACTCGCGGCAAGCGAGGTGTCCTCGACCCTGCTCAGCACCGGAACATGGGTGACCAATCGATAGTCGCCGACCGCTTTTGCCTCCGGGCGCCACTCTGCAGCGGTTTGGACGCCGATGCCCTGGCCTTCAAGCGTATGGTTGCGGATCAGCGCTGCCTCGAGTTTCCACTCTGCGAGCGAATGGGCAAGCGAACCCGGGAATCCCGCTGATTGTGCAACCTTTAGTTCCATCGTCACACAGGTCGACTCGTGCGCCATGCAGAAATTCAGCGCGTGGAGTTCGGCTCGGAGAAAATCAGCCACCGTCGAACGGTGCTTTTTCAAAAACGTGCCGTTGACAACCTGCACATTAAAGGTGCCATTGACACCAAACTGGCCGGGCGTCCATACACGAAAAGCCCTACCTGGTCGATAGCCAGCTGCGGCAAGCGTGAGCGGCTCGTTCGACTGATAGGCCTGCAGGGCAGAGAACCCCGGAGTCTTGTCAAACAGCACCCTCGGGTCATACGAGGTGTCATTGACCTCATGAATTGCTGAGAGATTTGCGCCGGCCTTTTTCAACATCTCCGAGAGCACGACGGGAAACACCGTGTGATAGGCGAGCAGCTTGCCAGCCAACTGAGGTAGACGGGTAATCGACGGGCGAGTCAGAAGGGCATAGTCCGAGGCATTCGCCATCGTCGCAATCGCGACAAGATTGGCCCCGTTCGCGCTCTCCATCAGTGAATCGGCGGCGCTTCCCTCGCCCGTGATGGTTCCCCTGCCAGCGCTAACAAGCTCGTAGGGAGAGAGCGAGTACGACGGCACGACGATATTGACCGTGATGCACATCTGAGAGAAGTAGCCGAGCACCTTGGCATCGACAACATCGATAATTCCCGCAGACGCGTCATAGAGGAATGGCGAGACAAAGGTCATCGGCCCCGCTGCGCGGTTCGTCGCGCAGCGCTTTTGGCTGACGATCGGTGCGGTCGAACTCTTCGTCTGGCTCGTCGCGGCACCCGAAATGCTAAGGCCGCTGGTAACACAGATCGACGCGACAGCGACTGCTCGCAATGGTGAAAATCGAAACACGGTACTCCTTATGGGACAGCACCTGCTCTGGGGGAAGGAAGGTGGATTTGTGCTACTAAAAGCTAGCGGTTCTATCAGACCCTATGAACGCTCCGGTCGGCTCCAGCGAAGGAGACGCCGCTCCGCGAGTACAACAATGCTGCTCGAGAGCACTCCGATCACCGCAAGACAGACAACGCTTGCATAGACGACCGGGAGATTTCCAAACTGCTGATATGCGATTTCGATGGTGGCGCCAAGTCCGCGGGAGTTGCCCGACGTCGTGAACTCCGCGACGACGGCTCCAACGAGAGAAAGCGGGACCCCGATTCTTGCCGCGGCAAAGAGATACGGAAGCGATGACGGGAGACGAAGGCGCCAGAGGATCTCGCGCTTTGAGGCATTGAGAGTGCGAAAAAAATCCAGCACATCCTGATCGACCGTCCTCAGTCCGACGAATGAATTCACGAGAAAAGGAAAGAACACAATGACTCCAGTGACGATATAACGCGGCATCATCGAAAAACCGAACAGCAAAAGCAGCCCTGGGGCAAAGCTCACAACCGGGGTCACGTTCAAGACGACTGCGAGTGGCATGAGCGCGCGCTCAATGACGCGTACGTGGGTCATGAACACCGCCAACCAGAACGCTACCGATGCACTCGTCACCAGACCAACGACCATCTCGTCGATCGTCCAAAGCGAGTTCGACCAAAAACGACCGGGTTCGTCAACAAGCGCACGCCAGATCGCTCCAAGCGAGGGAATCGCCTGAGGATTATGCGCGGCCAATACCTGCCACAGTACAAGGAGAATCGCGAAGGCGACGAGTGGTGGCAACACATAATAAAGCGAGCGGGAAACAGGTGGGCGTGTCGTCTGCATTGCATCAATGCGCGCACCATTAGACATCGCGGAGTCCCTCGGTCGATCGCAGCGAGAGTCGAACGGTACGCTCGAGTTCGTGGAAGTCATGCGTGATCTCAACGAGGTTGTCTCTCGGACGCTCGAGGTCGATCCGGATCACCTCACGAATCTCGCCCGGTGAGGGACTCATCACGACCACTTCATCAGAGAGCAATACCGCCTCTGAGACTGAATGGGTGACAAAGACCACGGTCGTCCGGTTGTTCTGCCAAAGCGTGAGCAGCTCGTGACGAAGGACCTCGCTCGTCATCTCGTCAAGCGAGGAGAACGGTTCATCCATCAAGAGAACGGCTGGCGCAAGTGCAAAGACGCGCGCAATCGCGACGCGTTGGCGCATTCCGCCAGAGAGTTCAGCAGGATGACGGTTGAGCACATCGCCAAGCCCAAACGCTCGTAGAATCTCCTCTGGATCGCGATCTCCCTCTTGCGCATCGACTCTGCGACCGATCTCGAGAGGAAGCCGGACATTGTCAAGCACACTTCGCCACGGCAACAGAGCAAGTGACTGAGGGACATATCCGATGTGCTTGTTCTCTCGCGCGCGATCCACGCTTTCACCAAAGATCGATACTGCTCCGCTATCTTCGCGCTCGAGTCCGGCGAGAATACGCAACAGCGTCGACTTCCCGCAGCCGCTTGGCCCAATGATCGTGACGAAGCTTCCTGGGGCGATGGTGAGAGAGATATCGAGCAGCGCCGGAGCGCGCGACTCGTCATAGATCTTGGTGACACGATCGACCACGAGACCACCTTGAGATCGAGATGGATCGTGCGATGAGAGATCGTGCGCGCGTTCAGTCACTGCGATCACTCACCTCCTAATTCCGAGTCCGCACCGACCCTTGCATTGACACAACTACCCCGGACACTCGCCCGGGGTAGTTGATACTTCATGATGCGCAATGCTGGCTCGCAACGAGCAAGGCGTCTAGACGGCGTCTTCGCCGGGCACCGCTCCTGATGCACCGAAAAACTGCTCGTCCTCGCTCAGCGATGACTCTGCATCCTCAACACCGATCAGCGGATCGAACGATGCGGCACCAGTGAAGGAACGATAAAGAGCGAAGGGATCCTCTGCGCCCTGCTCCTCTCCTGCTCCACTAAGGCCCGCCCCATCGACGTTCCTCAGCCAAGCAGCGAGATCGTCCGCGCCCGGATCGGCGAGGTCAGACGACCAGAAGGTCATCCGCTCAGCGTCAGGGGTTTCGACAGAGATCTCACGGTATTTCTCAAGGCCCGATCCCGCAGGGATGAGCTTGCCGATGATGATGTTCTCCTTGAGGCCATAGAGACGATCGGACTTGCCTTCGATCGCAGCCTCAGTGAGTACACGGGTGGTCTCTTGGAACGATGCGGCACTCAGCCACGAATCCGTGGCAAGCGATGCCTTGGTGATACCCATGAGTTCTGGGCGACCTTCGGCGGGACGCTTGGATTCCTGAACGAGTTCACGGTTGATGAGTGCATAGTGCTGTGAATCAACGCGCTCGCCTGGCAAGAATGTCGAATCACCAGACTCGGCGACAAGGACACGGCGCAGCATCTGGCGCACGATGAGCTCGATGTGCTTGTCATGAATCGACACACCCTGATCGCGGTACACCTTCTGAACCTCTTCGACGAGGTACTGCTGGGTCTCGCGGATTCCCTTGATCTCAAGGAGTTCCTTGGGATCCTTCGGTCCTTCGACGAGCGAATCGCCGGCCTGGATCTCCTGGCCATCGGTGACTTCAAGATGGGCACGTACCGAGACGTTGTGCATCTCTTCGGTGCCATCGTCGGCAACGATCGAGATTCGTCGACCAGTCTCATCATCTTCGACACGCACAGCGCCTGAGGTGCGAGACAAAATTGCCGCACCCTTTGGCGTACGTGCCTCGAAAAGCTCGACGACTCGCGGAAGACCATGAGTGATGTCCTCACCGATGACACCACCGGTGTGGAAGGTACGCATCGTGAGCTGGGTTCCTGGCTCACCGATGGACTGTGCGGCGATGACACCGACTGCCTCACCGAGTTCGATGAGTCGACCGGTTGCGAGGGACTTGCCATAGCAAGAGATACAAATTCCCTGCTTTGCCTCACATGTAAGTACCGAACGCACGCGGATGCGATCAATCGTGGGATCGTTCGCAAGCCGCTCAACATCGGTGTCTTCGAGCATCAGACCTGCGTCGAGCACTGAACCGTCTTCGAGCGTGACCGAGTCAACGAGAAGTCGACCATAGGCACGCGTCTCGAGATAGCTACGCTTACCTGAACTATCAGGGACAACGCCTTCGATCCAGATTCCACGCGTACTTCCACAATCGAACTCTCTGACGATGAGTTCCTGCGCGACGTCGACGAGTCGACGCGTCAGGTAACCCGAGTCAGCAGTACGAAGTGCAGTGTCCGCGAGTCCCTTACGGGCGCCGTGGGTCGAGATGAAGTACTCGAGAACCGAGAGGCCCTCTCGGAATGAGGAGATGATCGGACGGGGGATCATCTCGCCACGTGGGTTCGAGACAAGACCCTTCATGCCGGCGATCTGACGAATCTGCTGCGCATTCCCTCGAGCACCAGAGTCCACCATCATGTCGAGCGGGTTGAATTTAACAGTTGCCAGCGTCTTCTCCATGGCCTTTCCGACCTCGGAGTTTGCAGCGGTCCAGATCTCAATCTCTTTCTGACGTCGTTCGTCGTCAGTGATGATGCCGCGCTTGAACTGCGCTTCGGCCTTTTCGGCCTCTTTCTCGTATCGGTCGAGAATGCTGCGCTTCTCCGGAGGAGTAACAACATCGTGGATCGAAATCGAAAGACCAGACTGCGCGCCATAACGGAAACCGAGTGACTTGATCTCGTCAAGGCTCTCTCCGACGATTGCCTTGGTGTAGTTCGCGGCAAGCTGCTCGACGATCGAGCCGATCGAGGTGGCGTGACGACCAATGAGGTCGTTCACATAGCCAAAGTCTTCAGGGAGCGCTGCGTTGAAGAACATACGGCCTGGAGTCGTAGTGATCTCCGTGGGCTCCTCGCCAACCTCTTCCCCCTCATGACGCTTGCCATAGATCGCAAACGGAAATCCGTTCGGACCACGCCTCAGCGTGATCTTCGCGTGAAGGTGAACATCGCCTGCCTCGTAGGCTGCCTCAACCTCATAGAGGTTGCGATAGGTCTGGCCCTCGCCGTGGAGACCATCCTCCTCAATCGTCAGGTAATACGCTCCGAAGACCATGTCCTGGGTTGGAACGGTGATCGGACGACCGGTTGCCGGCGAGAGGATGTTGTTCGCACTCAGCATCAAGATGCGCGCCTCTGCCTGTGCCTCTGCAGAGAGGGGGAGGTGGACCGCCATCTGGTCACCATCGAAATCTGCGTTGAATGCGGTGCAGACCAGCGGGTGAATCTGAATTGCCTTGCCCTCGATCAGAACTGGCTCGAAGGCCTGGATCCCGAGACGGTGAAGAGTCGGTGCACGGTTGAGCAGTACCGGGTGCTCCTTGATGACCTCATCAAGGACATCCCAGACCTGCGCGCGACGACGCTCGACCATGCGCTTTGCACTCTTGATGTTCGGCGCGATCTCGACATCGACAAGTCGTTTCATGACAAACGGCTTGAACAGTTCAAGCGCCATCAACTTGGGAAGACCGCACTGGTGAAGCTTGAGCGTCGGTCCAACCACAATCACGGAACGACCCGAGTAGTCGACACGCTTTCCAAGCAGGTTCTGACGGAAACGTCCCTGCTTGCCCTTCAACATGTCAGACAGACTCTTGAGTGGGCGGTTGCCTGGGCCTGAGACCGGACGGCCTCGACGGCCATTGTCAAACAGCGCGTCAACTGCCTCTTGAAGCATGCGCTTTTCGTTGTTGACGATGATCTCGGGAGCGCCAAGATCCAAAAGACGCTTGAGTCGGTTGTTGCGGTTGATCACACGTCGGTAAAGGTCGTTGAGGTCAGAGGTCGCAAAACGGCCACCATCAAGCTGAACCATCGGACGAAGATCGGGCGGGATCACAGGGACCGCGCCAAGGATCATCGCCGCAGGATTGTTGATGCGACGACCGTCCTCGTCACGGCGGTTGAACGCCGAAACGATGCGGAGCCGCTTGATCGCCTTCTGTTTGCGCTGGGCAGACAGAGGACGCCGACCTTCCTCGGGATCGATCGCTGCGCGCAGTTTGATCTCTTCTACGTCAAGGTCGATGCGCTCAATCAGCTGAGCGATTGCCTCGGCACCCATGCCACCTTCGAAGTAGTCGCCATAGCGCACAGACAACTCACGCCAGAGCAACTCATCTTCCATGATCTGGCGGGCAAAGAGATTGCGAAGCTCGTCAAGGGCGCGTTGAGCCATCGTGACCTCGGTCGCTGAGCGATCACGTACTGCAGTGATCTCACGCTCACGCGTCTTTTGCAACGCGCGGATCTCGGACTCCTTCTTGCTCTCTTTCTCAGCCTCTTTGAGTTCCTTCTCGAGTGCGTTGAGTCGCTTGTTTACCTCGTTGTCGCGCTCTTTCTCGATCAGCTTGATCTCTGCTGCGAGTTCGGTCTCAAGAGAGGGAAGATCCTGATGCAACTTCTCAGTGTCGACATGCGTGACGAGATAGGCAGCGAAGTAGATGACCTTTTCAAGCTGCTTTGCCTTGAGCTCTTCGCGCGCCTCGGTGCCCATCAAGAGATAGGCGAGCCACGAACGCGTCCCACGCAGGTACCAGATGTGTACGACAGGAGCAGAAAGCTCGATGTGACCCATACGCTCGCGGCGAACCTTCGAACGTGTGACCTCGACGCCACAGCGCTCGCAGATAATGCCGCGAAAACGCACCCGCTTGTACTTTCCGCAATAGCACTCCCAGTCCTTTGTTGGACCAAAGATGCGCTCGCAGAACAGTCCATCCTTTTCCGGGCGTAATGTCCGGTAGTTGATGGTCTCAGGCTTCTTTACCTCACCGCGTGACCAGCCCCTGATGTCATCAGCAGTTGCAAGCCCAATTCGAAGTTGATCAAACTCATTGACGTCGAGCATTAGAAGCTCCTCTCCGCGGCACGGCGTGCGTCCTCTTCATCTGAACCGCGCTCTGGGCGGCTGATATCGATACCGAGCTCATCTGCTGCTCGGTAGATGTCCTCATCGAGTTCACGCATCTCGATCTCCTCACCAGAGGCTGCAAGCACCTCGACGTCAAGACAGAGCGACTGCATCTCTTTGATCAACACCTTGAAACTCTCGGGGATACCTGGCTCAGGAATGTTCTCTCCCTTGACGATCGCCTCGTAGACCTTGACTCTTCCGAGTACGTCGTCGGACTTGACGGTCAAAAGCTCCTGGAGCGCATAGGCGGCTCCGTAGGCCTCGAGCGCCCAGACCTCCATCTCACCAAAGCGCTGGCCACCGAACTGGGCTTTACCACCAAGGGGCTGCTGGGTGATCATGGAGTATGGACCTGTTGAACGTGCGTGGATCTTGTCATCGACAAGGTGCAAGAGCTTGAGGATGTACATGTAGCCAACACTGATCGGGTTGTCATAGGCAACTCCGGTGCGACCGTTGTACAACGTTGCCTTGCCTGTTATCTCGATCTGACGCGACTCACCGTCTGCGCCATCTGGGTGCAGGTCCTTGAAGATCTGCTGCATCGTCGAGTGACGACCTGCCTCTTCAACCTCGTCCCAGTGCGCTCCGTCAAATACCGGGGTTGCAACCCAGGTTGCGGGCTCGGTACGTGGACGGGTCTTGGTCTCGGTTCCGCGCATCGCAGCAACAGGTGTTGCCTCGCTTGGATTCTTTGAGGCCCAGCCCCATCGTGCGGCGTATCCGAGGTGCGACTCAAGAACTTGACCGACGTTCATTCGACTCGGTACACCAAGTGGATTCAAGATGATGTCAACCGGGGTGCCATCGGCCATATAAGGCATGTCCTCGACCGGCAAGATACGAGAGACAACACCCTTATTGCCGTGGCGACCTGCGAGCTTGTCGCCTTCGGAGATCTTGCGCTTCTGCGCAACGTACACGCGCACCAGCTGGTTGACTCCTGGAGGAAGTTCATGGGTGTCATCGCGGGTAAAGACCTGTACGTCAATGACCTTTCCGGACTCACCGTGGGGAACCTTGAGGCTCGTGTCACGTACGTCGCGCGCCTTCTCACCAAAGATCGCGCGGAGCAAGCGCTCCTCCGGAGTCAGTTCAGTCTCCCCCTTGGGAGTGACCTTTCCAACGAGGACGTCACCAGGTCCGACCTCTGCACCAATTCTGATGATGCCGCGCTCGTCAAGATCTCCGAGAATCTCCTCAGAGAGGTTGGGAATGTCACGGGTGATCTCCTCGGCACCAAGCTTGGTGTCGCGGGCATCGATCTCGTGTTTCTCGATATGAATCGAGGTAAGCACGTCGTCTTTGACGAGGCGCTCGGAGAGGATGATTGCGTCTTCGTAGTTGTAACCCTCCCATGGCATGAACGCCACGAGAAGATTCTTTCCAAGTGCAAGCTCTCCGTTGTGCGTCGAGGGACCATCGGCGATGATGTCACCATGTTCGACGACATCGCCCTCTGCGACAAGAAGCTTCTGATTGATACAGGTGTTCTGGTTCGAACGCTGAAACTTTGCAAGTGCATAGACCACACGACCAAGCGCGTGTCCGTTGCGGTCTTTCTCCCCTGACTTGTATTCAACGGTGACGGTATCGCCGGTAATGCGCGCGATCTTTCCAGAACCCTCAGAGACAATGACCTCGCCGGCATCTTGCGCGGCACGCGCCTCGATACCCGTTCCGACATAGGGAGCCTCTGGCACGAGAAGGGGAACGGCCTGCTTTTGCATGTTGGCGCCCATCAACGCGCGGTTGGCGTCGTCGTGTTCGACGAATGGAATCAACGCGGTTGAGACCGAGACGATCTGCTTTGGCGAGACGTCCATCAGGTCGACCTCTGTTGGTGGCACGAAGTCCACCTCACTGGTCGAGCCGTAACTCGTCGTTGCTGCGCCGACGCGAACACCTGCACCTTGTGGTCCACGTCGCACGAGCACGCGGTCGGAGGTGAAGTTTCCCTTGTCATCGATAGTCGCAGAGGCCTGCGCGATGACGTACTCCTCTTCCTCGTCAGCTGCCAGGTAGACGATCTCGCTCGTAACCCGTCCCTTGACGACTTTACGATACGGCGTCTCGATGAAACCATGCGAGTTGACGCGCGCATATGAGGCGAGGTGGCCAATAAGACCAATGTTTGGTCCTTCTGGAGTCTCGATCGGGCACATACGTCCGTAGTGGGAGGTGTGCACATCACGTACCTCGAAACCGGCACGCTCACGCGAAAGACCGCCGGGTCCAAGGGCCGAGAGACGACGCTTGTGCGCGAGTCCCGACAATGGGTTGTGCTGGTCCATGAACTGCGAGAGCTGACTCGTTCCGAAGAACTCCTTGATCGCTGCCACGACGGGACGGATGTTGATCAGGGTCTGCGGAGTGATTGCCTCGATGTCCTGAGTCGTCATGCGCTCGCGCACGACACGCTCCATGCGCGACAGACCGATTCGAAGCTGGTTCTGGATGAGTTCTCCGACGCTTCGAATTCTGCGGTTGGCGAAGTGATCCTGGTCGTCAAGACGGTAACCGGGCTCGCCGTTCGCGAGGTGCAACATATAGGTTGCGCTTGCAAGGATCTCGCTTGGGCTGAGCACGCCCTGGTGCTCGTCAGGACGCTCGAGTTCAACGCCAAGAATCTTCGACATCTTTTCGATCTCTGGACCGAGCTTGCGGTTCAGCTTGTAACGACCGACGCGAGTCAGGTCATATCGGCGAGGATTGAAAAATGCGTTCTCAAAATACGCTCGTGCCGACTCGAGTGACAACGGCTCGCCCGGACGTGCGCGCTTGTAGATCTCAAGAAGCGCGTCTTCGCGCGTCGTGATGAGGTCCTTTTCCTTCTCCCACTGACCGGTGAGGAAGTCAAAATGACGGACGAACCTCTCAAGGAAACCATCCTCGTCATATCCGAGTGCGCGCAACAGAACGAACAGCGAAAGACGACGCTTGCGCGCGACGCGTGTTCCAGCGGTGACATCTCGATTTGGCTTATTCTCGACGTCGAATTCAATCCACTCACCGCGATAGGGGTGGATCGTTCCGTTGACAACGGTCTTCTGGTCGCGGCCAGGCTGGAAAATAACTCCAGGCGAGCGGACGAGCTGACTGACAACGACTCGTTCGGTTCCGTTGATGATGAAGGTCCCCTTTGGCGTCATCATCGGGAAATCGCCCATGAACACGGTCTGCTCTTTGATCTCGCCGGTGTTGGCGTTCATGAAGCGCGCGCGTACAAAGATCGGCGCGCTGTAGGTCATGTCCTTTTGTTTGCACTCTTCGATCGTGAACTTGGGAGGTGGCCTCAAGTCAATATCATCTGGATCAAACTCAAGCTCAAGACGCAGGGCACCGGTGAAGTCCTCTATCGGACTGATATCGGCGAAGGTCTCTGCAAGACCGTGGGACAAGAACCAATCGAACGAATCCCGTTGCACCGCGACGAGATCCGGCAACGGCAGGACCTCGGTGAGGTTGGCAAACGAGAACCGCTCAGGAGTACGGGGACGAGACGACAAAGGTCTACTCCTAGCGCAGGCAATGTGGGCGACGTGGACGAACAGCGGCTTTGCGCGGCAATCTCAAGCAAATGTCAATCGACACCAGAGATGAGCGCACAGCAGCTCATAATCTTAGCGCGCAAAAAGGAACTCTGGACAGAGCGGGACATTTGGCGTCGCTGCGCCAAGACTATCGCCGCCGCGGGGATGCCGCGGCGGCTCCAACTCCCTATATTTGCGCCGGCGGGCCCGGAGGTCTCCGGGCTGCGAGCACCGCGAGGACTACTTGAGCTCGACAGTGGCGCCAGCCTCTTCAAGCAGCGCCTTTGCCTTCTCGGCATCCTCCTTGGAGGCCTTCTCAAGAACGGTCTTCGGGGCTCCGTCAACCAGATCCTTGGCCTCTTTGAGTCCAAGGTTGGTCAACGTGCGGACCTCTTTGATGACCTGAATCTTCTTGTCACCCGCTGCGGTCAGGACGACATCAAACTCGTCCTGCTCCGCCTCCGGTGCTGCAGCGACTCCGCCGGCAGCAGGGGCAGCAGCAACTGCCGCAGGGGCAGCGGCGCTCACGCCGAACTTCTCTTCGAATTCCTTCAAAAGCTCTGAGAGCTCAAGAACGGTCATGCTTGCGATCCCGTCGAGGATCTCTTCCTTGGTCGCCATGATGGTGTTCCCTTTCCTTGATTACTGCGATATATGTGAACGATGGTTTCAGTTCTGGTACGTACAACTTTTAGGAGCGAGGACTATTCGCCAGCGCTTTCACTCGAAGGCTCCTGATCGCCGGACTCTTCTGCGACGGCTTCCACGACATCGACCTCAACGACATCGACCTCTTCAGCCACTTCAGCCACTTCAGCCACTTCAGCCACTTCAGCCACTTCAGCCACTTCAGCTGCAACAGCCTCAACTTCAGCTGACTGCTCTACGACTGGTGCAGCGACCGCGGTCTCTTTGACCGGTGCTGGCTCTGCCGGACGAGACTCGATAAGCGCCGAGATTGCATAGGCAAACTTTTGTGGCACTGCCTGGAGAAGGCTCGCGAAACGTTGCATTGGGGCCGCGAGCATTCCCGCGATCTGTGCGAGAAGCACCTCGCGCGGCGGAAGCTCTGCGAGCGCTGCCGCGTCTCCTGCATTGATCAGGTCCTTGCCGACAAGGCCGCCCTTGACTACGAGGTTCGGGTTCTCTCGGGCGAAGTCGCGCAGTACCTTTGCGACTGCGGAAACATCTCCAGAGACAAAGGCGATTCCGGTTGGTCCAACCAGAAGCGGATCGAGATCCTCGATGCCTGCCGATTTTGCAGCAAGCCGTACAAGCGTGTTCTTGTAGATCTTGTAGTCGCCACCCGCCTCGCGCAGCGATCGGCGAAGCTGTTCAAGGTTGGCGACCGGGATGCCGCGATACTCGGTCAGCAGTGTCGCAACGGAATCGTTGAGGCGCGCCGCAACGTCCGAAACGACCGCAACCTTCTCTGGCCTTGGTACCCGCTCAATTGTCTCCACGTCTCTCCCTTCAGTCAGCCACTGGCCGTCAAGGGCAAGGAGCCAGACAAAGGAAGCAGGAGATAACCGCTTCGCCTCGTCGGGCGGGCCTCGGCCCTTTGAGCGCTCACGCGCACCTGATGTCTTCGGCGTAACAGACCAAGGTCTGCTACATAGGTTGCTTAGGCTAGCTCAGATCGCACCCATCATCTGACGGGCACGCATTCGGTCTGACCTATGCGCTCGCGGCGAGAGCCTCTTCGGCACGCACCTTTGCGAGGTCGACGTGCACTCCCGGTCCCATCGTCGATGAGAGCGTGATCGACCGGATGTAGCGTCCCTTTGCGGCAGCCGGCTTGACCCGGTTGAGTTCGTCGATCACCGCATGGGCATTCTCGAGAAGCTGTTCGGCGGTAAATGAAGCCTTGCCGACAGGAACGTGAATGTTGCCGACCCGATCCGTGCGGTATTCGATTCGACCGCTCTTGTACTCAGAGACCGCCTTGGCGACGTCCATCGTGACGGTGCCGGTACGCGGGTTGGGCATCAGACCACGCGGTCCGAGAACCCTTCCAAGGCGCCCTACCTGAACCATCAGATCAGGAGTCGAGATGGCCACATCAAAATCGAGAAAACCCTCTTTTTCGATCCTTGTGACCAGATCGTCTGCTCCAACGACGTCCGCTCCAGCTGCCCGAGCAGCAGCAGCGAGGTCACCGGCTGCAAAGACCACGACGCGCGAGGTGCGACCGGTGCCTGCGGGAAGAGACAGCGACCCACGGACGATCTGCTCTGCACGACGTGGGTCGACACCGAGGCGCACCGCGAGCTCAATCGTCTCGTCGAACTTCGCAACCGCATTCTGCTTGACGAGTCCAACGGCCTCGGTCAGTGCATAAAACTCATCGCGATTGAGACGCTTGATTGCGTCGATGTATCGCTTTCCCTTGCCTGACATCTCTTGCTCCTCTAATCCTTATTTATGCGCTTGAACGAAATCAGCGGTTGACTTTGATACCCATAGAGCGAGCG
>Ga0307373_10007711_pt1 | contig 16688 bp, 12 predicted proteins | sample OX2MG_FD_202534 | JGI IMG/M metagenome (GOLD analysis project Ga0307373, IMG submission 202534) | Soil microbial communities from Risofladan, Vaasa, Finland - OX-2 | ecosystem: Environmental > Terrestrial > Soil > Coastal area > Acid sulfate soil | place: Finland: Risofladan, Vaasa | collected... | reverse complement strand
CCCGTTCGGCCTCCATCAGCCGCAGGTCGGCGAACAGGTTCAATGCCTCCACGCCGTTGTCCTCGCTTGCCAGCGGCGTGTGCCGTTGGAACGAGGTGGCTGAGTCGAGCCCCTCCCCGTACAGTCGCAGTCCGTCGTCCAGCTTCAGATTGCCGTAGAATCGGGTGCGCTCGAGCAAGAAGTCGTCGCTTTGCCCGGAGAGATTGCGGCCCCGCAGATTGAACTCGTGTTGGTCGCGCAAGCGGTATTCGCCGCCCAGGTCAAGCATGCCGCGGCGACGAGGACCGACGTGCCACTGTTTGAAAAGGTCGCCCAAGTAGAACTCGGTGTTCGATGGATCGTTCCAATAGCTGAAGTCGTTGTCGTAGTACAGGAGCTTGTAGGCTTCCACGGCTGGCCGCGTTTCTTCAGGCGTAATACGCAGGGGCGTTTCGGCCTCGGCCTGGATCTCCTCGGGCTCGCCCTGCTCAGCGGCGGGGCTTTGCATCGGGGCAGGCTGCTGTGCCTGCGCAAGACGGCAGGACTGGGAACGGTCGGTCGTCAATGCGACGATGGCAGCGGCAATGACAAGCTGGCGCATAAAAAACCCCGCAGTGTGCGGGGGCTTAGCGCAAACCCCTACCACAGCGATTATACCGCGGTAGGAGTCATCAGCCCGATCAAGGGCGGTTTCGTGGGGGACCCCATCCCCTTGGATCGTCGGTTGCCCGTATCCTTGCATTCATCGGCACGCCGACGGGCCGAAGTCGAGCTTTTCCGCAGGTTTCCATCCTGCCAAAAGCTCAGCATGGCATGAAGAAATAGTTGAGCGGCTCCCGTCTGAAAAAAAGGCATACGTCTCCGCAGTCGCCAAAGAAGGTATGGCAGGTTGGAAACCTGCCCCACAAGACCAACTCGCCTTGGGAGGGAAACCCACGAAGCGGGTCTGCCTGCCCGTAATCGTCTGCCAATCGTGGGCCTGCCCTCGCTGCGCGAGCCAGTCCCACGCTAAATCGCGCCGGCGAACAACTCGGTGATGGGACGGCCCTCGGCTATCCGGTAGGGACGGCCAAGCGTATCGCGGATTTCAGTCGCGGGGTCGATTCCGAAGGCAGTGAAGATCGTGGCCGCCAAATCGCCGGGGCTGACCGGATCGGAGGCGGGGTAGGCGCCAAGCTTGTCGCTCGAGCCGTACACGAAACCGCCCCTCACGCCGCCGCCCGCCACCACCGCGGTGTAGCAATCGGGCCAGTGGTCGCGGCCGGCGTCCTTGTTGATCTTGGGCGTCCGGCCGAATTCGCCCAAGGCCACGACCAACGTCGTGTCGAGCAATCCTCGTTCATTGAGGTCTTCGATCAGCGCCGCGAGCGGTTGATCGCACAAAGGAAGCAAGTGGTCTTTGTGTTGGACGAAGTTCTGTGAATGAGCGTCCCAATTCTGCCCTTGCTGGCGAAAATCGTAGACGTTGACGAACGGTACGCCGGCTTCGACCAGTCGCCGCGCAAGCAGCAGGTTCTGCCCGCGCAGGTTGCGGCCAAAGCCGAGCTGCGCCCCGTTGGTGGCGCCCGGCGCTCCACTCATGCCCGATACACGGCCGTAGCGATCGCGCGTGAGCGGGTCTTCCCGTTCGATATCCAAGGCGCGGCGCACGGCTTCCGAGCCGAGCAGGTCGAACGCTTTTTGGTAGTGTTCGCGAAGCCGACGGGAAGCGGCGCCTTGTGCCACATCCGCGCTGGCGTCGAGCCGGCGCAGTAGCTCCGTCCGCCCGGCGACCCGCGCCAGCGGCAAGTCGGACGGCAACGCCAGCGAGTCGGCCTGGTAGCCCATCGTTTCCGGATCGCCGTTGATCTGGAAGGGGTTAAACGCCGAGCCGAGGAAACCGCCCGTCTGGCACGGCGTGGGCACCACGTTGCGGAACACGTAGGGCAGAGCGGCGTTGACCACGGCCAAGCGCTGGTCGCGACGCAGGTAAGTCAGTGAGGCGCCCAGCGACGGAAATAACGTCGCTTCGTCGGGAGGAACGAAGTTCTCGCCGTCGCCACGGGCCGGAGGCCGCCCGGTAAGCGTATGCACACAGGCCGCGTCGTGCAGCCGCATTTCATGGTGCATGCTGCGCACCAGCGCCAGCTTGTGCATGATCCGCGACGTCCGGGGCAAGTGCTCGCAGATCGTCAAGCCCGGCACGCTGGTGGCGATGGACTTGAACTCGCCCCGCACCTCGGCCGGCGCGTGGGGCTTCATATCGAACGTGTCGATGTGGCTCGGACCGCCGAAATAGAAGATCACGATGCATGACTTGATGCGTGCCTTGGGCTGGACATTCCCCTCGGCGGACTGCGCGGCTCGCGCCTGGAGCAAACTCGGCAAGCTGAGTCCAAGACAGCCCAGCGAGCCGAGCTGCACCAGTCGCCGACGCGAGAGCGTTGTTTCCGTTGGACATGCGCTTGGGAGCAAATCAGCCATGTTAAAGGAACCACCGGATCGGAGGGCGGAATGGCAGGAGTTTTGGGGTAGGCCGTTGACCCCGTATAGTATACCAAAAATCGGTCTGTCCGGGTCAATCTTTCGCGACGGTGCCGCGCACGAATTCGATGAACTTGTCGCCCGCGTCGGGCAGCCGTTCACCTCGCCGGGTGAGAATACCCGATTGAATCGGCCGGATCTGCCGGCCCAACGATCGGATGCCGACGCGCCGGCCGCGGGTCACCGCGCCGGACGGGAGAAGCGGCACGATCGACACCCCCAGCCCGGCCTCGACCATCCGCACGATGATCTCCGTGTTGGTCATTTCCATGTCGACGCGCGGCGAAAGCTCCTGCTCGTGGAAGGCGTCGATCACGTGCTGGCGTCCGGTGCTGCCTCGCTCGAACAAGATCAGCGGTTGGTCGACCAGGTCGCGTAACCGCACCTGGGTAGGCGACAACAGCTTGTGCCGCCGCGGCGTGATCAGGCTCCAGCCCATCGAGAACAAGTGGGCGTATTCCAATTCGGGCGAGGGTTCATAGGGCGCCGCCACGCCAATCGTCACGTCGGCGTGACCCAAGAGCGCCTCCTCGATCTCCTGCTCGGTGCGGGTACTGAGCCGCACGTGGATTTGCGGGAAGGCCGCATGGAACCGCCGTACCGCGTCGATCAACAGGTACTGCGTCAGGTACTGGCTGGCGGCCACGTGAATTTCGCGCACGGTCGGTCCGGAGAACAGGTCGCACAACTCGCCGGCCCGTTCGAGGAACGCCGCCGCGTGCGGCAGGAACTGCAGGCCCTGTTCCGTGATCTGCGCAGAACGCCTTTGGCCGCGCCGCTTGCGATAGAGCTCGACCCTTAGACGTCGTTCCAGCGCCAGCAGGCGATTGCGCAAGCCCTGTTCGGTGATGTGCAACGTATCCGCCGCGCGGCGCAAGCTCCCCTGCCGGGCCAGCTCGACGAACGCGGCCACCTGGTCGGTGGAGAGTGAGGGATAGTCCATAAGTTAAGTAGCAGAAGGAGAAAGTTGAAAGGAGAAAGTGGGCAGGCGTCAGACAAGTAGGGTGGGACAAGCTCTGGGGTACCCACGAAGCGGGTCGGGGCGAGCGCCGGCCCAGCAACGCCAACCGCCGTACACACATACAACGATAAAGATGATCTCGCCAACGAAAAACAATTATTATTTTAGTCCGCGGACGGCTAATCTGCCAATAGGAACAGGCTGATTACCCATGACCCACACGTTTTCAGGAGGTTGAACATGAAACGCATCGTAATTCTGGCAACGAGTCTGCTGTTGATCGGCGGCGCCGCAGCGCAAGCCAGCGACCCGGTGGGCATCTACGGTGTCATCGAACGGGTGGTCTTCGAGCCCAACGCGCAAAAGCCCGAGCGCGTTCAAATTTGGGGCTGGTTCGAGTTGGCGGACCACGACAGCCAGTTTCGTTACTACGAGCCGAAACGCGGCTGTCTCCACTACTCGTTGGCCGACGGCAAACAGGGCGTCTGCCGAATCGAATGGAAGGACCTGGAGAAGTCGGCGGGCACGGGTAAGTGCATCGCCTTCGGCCAACGCCACACCGAATTGGGCAAAGTCCGCAAGTTCGGCGACGAACTGAATGCGCCGATCCCGTACCCGGTGGCTGCGGGCCTATTCGACCTGCGTGACGGCGATTACGAACCAGTCAAGGCATTGGCGGAGATCCCGCTCGTGGTTTCTCCACGTGATGGCGGCGTCGCGCCCGCCGGCTCGGTCGAGATGAGAATCCGCAATGTTCGCGGTGAAGCGCATGCACAGGCCAAATACGTCTTCGAGATCAGCGAGCGCGAGGGCGAAGTGGGCGAAACCAGCGAGCCCGTCTCGCCCGGCAAGGAACTGACGATGTGGTCGCCCAAGTTGAAGCTCAAAGCGGGCAAAGAGTACGTCTGGCGCGTGCGGGCGATCGACGGCGAATGGAAAAGCACGTCGGTCGAGAGTCTGATTCAGGTCAAGGGGACGAAATCAACGTCATGAGTACCACGGTGACCCGCCTGCGAGGAGGAAGCGCACGGGACGGCGATGGGCTTTTCGTCCTGTTGGCCGGTGTCCATGGCGCGATCGTGTGCCTCGTGCCGACGGCGGCGACGTTGGCCCTGGGACTGTGGTGGAACTCGAACACGATTTCGCACAACTTCATCCATCGGCCCTTTTTCCGCCGCCCCGCGGTCAACATTCTCTTCTCGCTCTACCTGTCAGCCCTGCTCGGCATTCCTCAATCACTTTGGCGTCAGCGGCATCTGGCCCACCATGCCGGCTGCGCGCCAAGGCTGGAGTTGCACCCGCTCCTGGTTGCCGAAACACTGCTCGTGCTCGTCGTGTGGGGTGCAATGCTGGCGGTCGCGCCGTCATTCTGGCTGACAGTTTATCTGCCGGGCTACGTTGCCGGGCTGGCCGTATGTGCGTTGCATGGCCACTTCGAGCACAAGGATGGCACCACGAGCCATTACGGCCGGCTCTACAACCTGCTGTTCTTCAACGACGGTTACCATGCCGAGCACCACGCCAGCCCAGGCCGTCATTGGCGCCGGCTCCCCGAGCGCATCGAAGCAGGAGCGCAGGCCAGCCGCTGGCCCGCGGTGCTTCGTTGGCTCGAGACGTTTTCACTCGATGCCAAGCGTCTCGATCGGCTGGAGTGCCTCGTGCTCCGTTCACCTTGGCTGCAACGCTTCGTCGTCGCGCGGCATGCGCGCGCCGTTGGCCGTTTGCGTGGGCGGATCGGACCTGTTCGGCGCGTGGCGATCATTGGTGGCGGGCTGTTTCCGCGGACGGCGCTCGTGGCGCAACAGGTGTTGCCTGAGGCGGAACTGGTCGTGATCGATGCCAACGCCCGGAATCTGCGTATTGCCCGTGCTTTCGTCGACCGACGGATCGAAACCGTTCATGCCTGGTACGACCCCTCGCGGCACGTGGGGTACGACCTGGTGATCATTCCATTGGCCTATGTCGGTAACCGCGAGGCGCTTTACGCCCAGCCGCCGGCGACCAGGCTAATTGTCCATGACTGGCTTTGGCGCCGCCGTGGGACGAGCACGATCGTATCACTACTCTTGCTCAAACGATTGAATCTGGTGGAACGATGAGGGCCGTTGGTCTATTCGCGGTGTTCACTTTGGGCAAACTGATCGTGCTCTGGGGCCGCGATCTCGCATCGTCAGTTTGGGTGCCGCTCGCCTTCCTCTGGCAGGATCTTGCGCTCGTGTTGGTGTTCGCGGTGTTCGACCGGTTGTCGCGCCGTGCGGCCTTGAACTGGGGGATCTATGCCGCGCTGGTGGCCTACATGGCGCTGAACGTGCCGGTTGCCCGCGCCGTCTCGTCCTGGTTGACCTGGCCCATGCTGCGGGCCGTCGGCGGAACCCTGACCGATTCGATTTTCCACTATCTCACCTGTCAGAACATGGCGGCCGTTGCGGCGCTGGCGGCCACGGCGGTGGGCGTCCCGCGTCTTTTGGTCCGCGTGACCAGCCGGAATTGGGGTCGCGTCGGGTTGGCCGCCTTGCCGCTGGTCGCCTTGCCGTTGGTCGCCTTAGGCCCGCTGGCGACCGCCCGGGTCGAAACCATCGGTCTGGACCGCAACGTCGTGGCGGCGCTGGTTTTGTCCGCCTTTCCGCGGATCGCCCCCGCCGACGCGGAGGGCGACTGGCGCGAGTCGCCCTTGGGTCCGGTTCAGGCTGAGGACCTCTCGTCACTGCGCGGTGTCGCGGCGGGCCGCAATGTACTGTTGGTCGTGCTCGAATCGGCCGCCGCCGGGTACCTCCGCCCCTACGGAGCGGCAGAGGATCCGATGCCCAACCTCACCCGACTGGCCGACGACGGTCTGCTGGCCGAACACGCCTATGTCGTCTACCCTGAGAGCATCAAAGGGCTGCACGCCATGCTCTCGTCGGCCTGGCCGGCATTCGACACTGCGCCGGAAGTCTACGCCCGCTCGCCGCACCCGGCGCTGGGCACCTTGCTGGCGCAGGCGGGTTACCGGACCGCGCTTTTCCACTCGGGCCGGTTCATGTACTTGGGGATGGATTCGGTGGTTCGCGACCGCGGCTATCAAACGCTCGCCGACGCGGGCGACATCGGCGGCAACCACGAGTCGAGCTTCGGCGTCGACGAGCCGGCCACGGTCGAGAGGATTTTCCAGTGGATCGACGCGGGACCGAAACAGCAACCGTTCTTCGTCACGTACATGCCGGTGGCCGGTCACCACCCTTATGACACGCCGGAACCTGGACCGTTTCTCGAACACGAGGAGATCGATCGTTACCGCAACGCTCTCGACTATGCCGACCAGGCCCTTGGCTCGTTACTCGTCGGGCTTCGCGTGCGCGGCCTCAGCGAGCGCACGCTGATCGTCGTCGTCGGCGACCACGGCCAGGCATTCGGCCAGCACGAGGGGAACTACGGTCATACGTTGTTTCTCTACGAGGAAAACGTTCGTGTGCCGTTGGTCTTCGCGGCCCCCGGCGCGATCCGTCGGCCGCGGCGGATCGGCCGCATCGCCAGCCATGTCGACCTGGCGCCGACGGTTCTCGATCTGCTCGGCCTGGTTGCACCGCAGGACTATCAGGGCGTTTCGCTCCTTACCGGCCGAGCGGGCATGGCCTTGTTCTTCACCGACTATTCGCTCGGCTTCTTGGGTTTGCGCGACGGCCGCTGGAAGTTCATATACCAGCTTGAGGATGGCCGGTCGAAGCTCTTCGATCTCGTCGACGATCCAGGCGAGACCGTGAACCTCGCCGATAGGCAACTCGAACGAGTTGCCGCGTACCGCGAGCACCTGCTGCGCTGGTCGGCTTCGAACGTGGGGCAGGTTTCCATGGGGCCATAAAAGCTTGCGAAGCCTACCACCGATCCACTATTGTCACTATTGTGAATGGCGGGTGCCTGACCCGTGGGGCGGGTTTCCAACCTGCCATAAAGAAAGAACGTATGGCAGGTTGGAAACCTGCCCCACGATCGGCGGTAAACGATGAACGGGATTATCCGACGAAAACGCAGGCTTCCCCATTGGGACCAACCCGGCGCAACTTACTTTGTCACATCCTGCCTGGCCGGCAGCATCCCCGCTCAGGGGTTGGTCGATATTGAAAAGTTTCGCCGGGATCTGGCGCAGCGCCGCCCTCCCGCTGGAATGTCGGAGGAAGATTGGAAGCTCAACTGCTGGAAACACACGTTCGCCCGGTGCGACGATTGGCTCGATCGTGAGCCCGCCGTGCGGCATCTGGCCGACGCGGCGTTAGCCAAGGAAGTGATGAAGTCGCTCTACTTCTTCGCCGGTCAGCGGTATGACCTCGTCGCATACGTCGTGATGCCGAGCCACTTTCATTGGGTCTTTCGACCGATCGGGAACATTGCTCCGGTCAGGACGAAGTCTGGTCGCTGGCAATCGGCAAGAGAGCGAATCATGCACAGCATCAAGCGGTATTCCGCCGGAAAGTGCAATCGTCTACTTGATCGCGAAGGGACATTCTGGCAGGACGAGTCGCACGACCATTGTGTTCTCGACGAGGACGAATTGGAACGGATTATCGCATATATAGAACTCAATCCGGTAAAGGCGGGGTTGACGAAGGCGAGCGAGCTCTGGCCATTCTCCTCGGCGAACGATCGATTACAATGGAAGGTTCCTTATGGAACGCCTTTGGTCCGACCTCCCGATGACCGTGGGGCAGGTTTCCAACCTGCCATATCTCCGTAGGGTTTATGGCAGGTTGGAAACCTGCCCCACGTAGGTAAATATGGCAGGTTGGAAACCTGCCCCACACTCACACCCATGCTCACCAGCGACCCGTGGTCCGATTTTCGCCGCCAGATGCCTTCGGCCGGCTCGTGGGCTTGTTTCGACCATGCGGCCGTCGCGCCGCTTTCGGGTCCGGGGCGGGAGGCGATCGTGGCCTGGGCCAACGACCTGGCCGAGAACGGCGCGGCCAATTGGCCACGCTGGGCCGAGCGAATCGAAAAAACTCGCCGCCGCGGCGCGGAAATGATCGGCGCGGAACCGGACGAAGTGGCCCTGGTCCGCAGCACGACCGAGGGAATCAACTTCGTCGCCGAAGGCTTTCCTTGGAGGTCCGGCGATAACATCGTCGTGCCGGCCAACGAATTCCCCTCGAACCTCTATCCCTGGATGCACCTGGCCGATCGCGGCGTCGATACCCGGCGCGTACACGTCGAACACGGGCGAGTCCGTCTCGACGCCTTGGCCGCCGCCTGCGATTCCCGTACGCGGATCGTCGCCGTCAGTTGGGTCGGCTACGCTGGCGGCTGGAGGATGGATCTCGACGCGCTGGTCGAGCTGGCCCACTCGCGCGGGGCGCTGTTGTTTCTCGACGCCATCCAGGGGCTGGGCGTGTTTCCGCTCGACGTCCGTCGCACGCCGGTCGATTTCCTGGCGGCCGACGGACACAAATGGCTCTTGGGGCCCGAAGGGGCCGGTCTTTTCTATTTGCGCCGCGAACACCTCGACCTCTTGCGCCCGGTCGGCGTCGGCTGGAACAGCGTCGTGCAGACCTTGGACTTCAGCCATATCGAACTCAAGATCAAGCCGGCCGCCGGCCGCTACGAAGGCGGCACCTACAACATGGCGGGCTTCGCCGCGCTGGGCGCAAGCCTCGACCTCCTGGCGCGTTACCCCAGGGCCGAAATCGCTGCTCGCGTACTTCAGATCACCGACGAAATCTGCCGCCGGCTCGGCGAGCTTGTAGCCACGGTCGCAAGCTGCCGCGACACTGGGCGGGCGAGCGGTATCGTCGCCTTCGACCTTGCGGGCCAAGACCCCTCCCAAGTGCGCAAACGCTGCCGCGAGCGCCGCGTACTCTTGAGCTGCCGCGGTGGCCGTCTTCGAGTCAGCCCGCACGCTTATAACAACGACGAGGATATCGAACGGTTGATCGAGGCGCTGCGGGCGGGATAAACTAAAACGCTCGTTTTCACGCTCCGCGTGGGAGCGGGCCTCTTGGACGCTCCGCGCCTCAGCAACCACGGAGTGGCTGAGAATTCGTTCCGACGCATAACGCCTAACGCCAATTGCCTAACGCCTGTGGCCCTCACGTCGGTCAGTCTACTCGAACGGCTCAAATGCGCCCCTCCGGACGATCCACAATGGCGGCGGCTGCAGGATATTTATCACCCCTGGATCCTCCGTTGGTTGAAGCGAGTTCCGCAATTGGGCGACGAGGCTAACGACCTGGCCCAGGACGTGCTGATTGTGGTGGTCTAGGAATTGCCTCAGTTCAACCGTCAGCGCGACGGCTCATTCCGCCGCTGGTTGGGCAATGTCTTGGTGAACCGGCTGCGCTCCCACTGGAAGAACTGCAAACGCCGGCCGGCCTCGATGGCAAATCAGGCGTCGCCTTCGCGGAAGAACTCGCCGATCCGGCAAGCGCTTTGTCGCGGCAATGGGAACGGGAACACGATCAGTTTGTGCTTGATCGCTTGATGACGACCGTTCGCGCGGATTTCAAGCAAAGCACTTGGAATGCCTTTCGCCGTTGCACTTTGAGCGGCGAGGACGCAGCCGCGGTGGCCGGCGACCTGGGTATTTCGGTGAATGCGGTGCTCACCGCCAAGTCGCGCGTGTTGCGGCGGTTGCGCGAGGAGGCGGCGGGCCTGATTGATTGACTTGGCCACCATGAGGGGTATGATGACCCTCCAGGATGGGCCTTACGTGACACCAACACGCTGCGCAAGCAAGGCCGTTTCGTTGCTCCAAACCGCAGCGCAAGGCCCTTCATTACCTGGGAGACTCACGATGCCACCGGCTCCTCGCCCAACGCCGCGTTCGCCGGTCCCCGAACGCGCGGCAACCTGTCTGGAAACGGACGAAGACGTGATGGCGGCCCTGCGCGAAAATCTGGCGATACCGACTACCCCACCGCCGCCCTTCCCCCAATCCGCTGTGCCGCTGCCCGTTCAAGGCCAGACTCGACACGCTTCGCCGCCGGTGCCCGCGCGGCAACCGACAGTGGCGATTTATCGGCCGACGCTACGGCCGCCGATGGCCGTGCTCACCGCGCAGGACGACGGCAAAAGCGACGGGGAACAGTTCCGCTTGCGCGACGCCCGCTTTGTCATCGGCCGCAGCGAGGGCGACCTCGTCGTCCCACACGATGCGATGATTTCGTCGCGGCACGTTGAGATCACACGTCAGACGATTGGCGCGCACCAACGCTGGGTGATTACCGATTTGCAGAGCACCAACGGGATGTTCGTACGCGTCTCGCGCACGCCGCTGGCCGATCAGTCGGAGTTCTTGGTGGGCAAAGGGCGGTATCGGCTGCTCGTGCCGACGCGCGGCGCCCCGGTCACCACCGACTATGTGCCCGCCGAAGGCGCCCGCCATACGACGCAAGCTTGGGGCGACGACGGCGCCGCGCCGGCCGTTCCGGCGCTGGTCGAGGTGCTCGGCAACGCCGTCGGCAATCGCGTTCTGCTTCTCGGCGAAGAGTATTGGATCGGCACCGATCCGGGCTGCGCCATCTGCCGGACCAACGATCCGTATTGCGAAGCGCGACACACGCGGCTGTTCCGCGATGCCAAGGGCGTCTGGCACATGGAGCCGAACAAGGCGATCAACGGCCTCTGGTTTCGAATGCCACAGGTGGTCTGCGAGACCTTGGTGCAATTCCAGATCGGCGAACAACGGTTCCGCTTGAAAGTTGGAGGCTGAACGTGCGACTTCGCGTCCACTCGCCGGAAGGGACGTTCGACTGGGAGTCGAGCTCCGCGCATTTTCGCCTGGGGCGCGGCGACGCCTGCGAGCTGCGCATCGAGGGCAAGGCCTCGCAATTCGCCTCCTGGGAACATGCCGGGTTCAGCCTGGGCGACGACGGCGCCAACTACGTCACCGATCTCGGTTCGAGCAACGGCACCTACGTGGATGGCGTTGCGGATCAACGGCGCCACGCCCGTGCGAGTGGGTTCGATCGTGCAACTCGGGCGAGCCGGACCGCGGCTGGAAGTGCTGGCATTGACTTCCGCCCCGCTTCGGGAACCGGCTGCAACTGCCGCGGCGCCGGTACCCGTCGTCTCGGTGGCGACGGGTCCGCGACCATTCACCACGTTGAAGGGCTGGCCGCGGCAAAACCTGCTCGTCGGCGCGGCCGTCGCCTTGATCACGGTCGTCGGATTTTTCGTCGCACGTCGAGCCCCTCCCGCGCCGCCGGACGATAGAAATGCGGAATTGGCCGAAGGACAGGAGGCTGCCCTGGCAGAATCTCAAGGCCCGCGACAAAACCAAGACGTGGCACCTTCCGAGCCAGAGCCCGTCGAGCCTCCCGTCAAAGATCCGGAGACGCCACCAGCATCACAGCCGCCGCCGGTCACACCGGAACCGCAGCTCGCGGCACCTAAACCTTGGAAAGAGGCCAAAGAGCGCGGCTTGGCGGCTTACCGGCTCATCGTCGTCGAAGATCCTCAGGCGCAGGCCACGTGGCCGCTGGCCGGAGCGGTGATCATCGGCGAACGGGCGCTGCTGACGACGGCCGGCGTGGGCGTCGAGCTCGGCCAGTTCGTCGAGCGCGGCTGGCGGATGAAGGCCATCCGTGGGCCGCAGGACTCGGGCGTTACGATCAGCCGCGTTCGTCTTCACGCCGCCTTCCAGCAAGCCGACGCTGCCCAGCAACTCTATTTCGACATGGCGTTGCTTGACGCCGCCGAACGCCCGGGCAACGCGGTGCCGCTCGCCTCGGCCGCCGAGCTAGCGGAGCTCGAACGCGGGCAGCCCCTGGCCTGCATCGCCACCGACCAGGCGGGCGAAGTCATCGATCGCTTTCAACAGCTTCAACCTGAATTGCACCAGGCCAAGGTGTTTGCCGTGACAAGCCTGGAAGCGGGCGGACCGCGGTTGTTGCACCTGCGCGGATCGTTCAGCGACAACCCGCCGGGCAGTCCGATCTTCAACGAACAAGGCCACCTGGTCGCTCTGTATTGCGAGGCGGCGCCCGCCGAAGCGGCGCGCGGCGGGCAGCCGATTCACTACGCCAACGTCATCGAGCCGAAATTGATCGAGTTGGGGCTTTCTGACGCTGAAAGTCAAATTTGGGTCGCCCCTGTCGCGGCGACTCCCGATCCGGCCAAAAAGGAGTCTGCCAAATGAATCTCGTTCTTTCGCGAACGCCACTGCTGGCCACGCTGGCCCTCGCCGTATGCGCCTGGCTCGCCAGCGTTCAAGAAACGTTTGCCCAAGTCATCGTGCGCTGTCCGCAATCGAGCCTTTCGCTGCTCAGTAATAACATTTTGGCCGACGCGGCCTACCTGCGCGCACAAGGCAGTTTCCTGGTGTCGGCCTCCATCGCTCGCAACCTCAATGCCGAAGCCGCCTCCAAGGAGATGGACAATGCGGTGAAATGGGTGAACACCTACTTCGAGCGTCGCCGGCTGAACCGCGAAGCGCGGGATGCCGAGCATATCGATTACCTGGAGCACCTGGAGAAGGGCCGCGAGCAGCAACGTCGAATCATCGACGAGAACCTGGAGGCCCTTGGCAGCGATTTAAGCGATGAACTTAACTTCATGCTCCGCGAGTTGGCGGACTATACGTCGTATTCGACCTTTATATCGGGCTCGGTGCTCGACTCGCCCGACAACGCCCCGCTCTCGGACGATGAAAAAGCCCGTATCTTCGTCAACGAGGGAAAACGAGTGGGGGGCAAGACCCGCCGCTTCGCGGTGGACACGGCCGAGGAGTTGGCGACGGACTGTTGGCCCTCCGCCCTCCGCGGCGAACCGTTCGCCGGGGCGCGGAGCGAATTCGAAAAAGCGCGCGACGCGATCAAGCGGACGATGAATCCCGCCAACGAAGCGCGGCTCATGAAGGCGGTCGATCAGCTCTCGGACGTGCTGAACGCGGCTTTTCCTCGCGAACGCCGGAAGGGTTTGTCGCCCGACGATTTTTTCGCTTATCTCGCCGCGAAGCGCTATGTGCAGTCGCTCGCGCTCTCGACGTTTCGCCTGATCGAGACGCAGCGGCCGCTAGCGGCCGACGAGTCGTTTTGCTTCAACGGCAAGACGGTCGGCGAGCTGTTGGGCCATATGATGGGAAAGGGCCTGGAGTTCGACAAACACGGTCCGGGCGGAGAGGGCACGTACCATAAGCTTTACGACACAGTACGGGCATTTTACAAGCGGTTGGTAGTCGATTCAAAGTAGCCAGATTCGCAAGAATTCCGGACCGTGGGGCGGGTTTCCAACCTGCCAAAAGCCTTTATGAGCCTTGTATGGCAAGCAGCAACAAAATGGATCGGGGGTGGGAACTCTTATGGTCCAATCTGTTCACGGCTAAGGCTCCGCGTTTGAATCGCTGGGTTTCGCCCCCTCGCCAGCTTGCCTGGCAGGAGCGCCAGTTTGGGACGCTAAAACGCGGTTTCCCCGACCAATCGCCTCGCTCCCCATTCAACGTGTCCGCCGCCCGGCCGGCGCAGGCGGCCGGGCGGCGGACACGAAGGGCGGGTGTCGCGCTCGATCCGTAGTTAGCCTGTCAAACTGCTTCACCGGCCAGACAGGCAAGACAAGCAGGCCGGGGTCGGTGGCCATAGCCGCAAGAATTCGAAAGGCATTTTCCAGAATTCCAAATTTTCGAGACAGGATTGGCACCGCAGCGGACTTTCCTATTGGATGTGAAATGCTGGACAGGGACGTAGAACGGAATTCATTCCGTTTTCCTCCGCTGCCGAGCGTCCGACGACGCAAACGGAATGAATTCCGTTCTATGTGAGAGAAACCCAATGAATGCCCAAAACGCGACCTGCCCGCCCGACCCCGTGCTCGCCGATTTCGGCCTGGGCAAGCTCGACACGGCCAGCTCCGACACCATCAGCCAGCACCTCGAAACCTGCGCCGATTGTCGCCAACGGGTCGCCGGCCTTTCGGGCGACAGTTTCATCGCCCGCCTGCGGAACGTCCCCGGCCAGGCTGCCGGCCACGGGCAGGCGCCCGTCCGAATCGACCGCACGTTCGTCGGGGGCGATTCGGCGGGCAACGCCGCCAGCGGAGCGGAAACTCCCTGCGACGAGTCCCGCCGCGGGGCTCCCGCCCGCAAAGCCGCCACGCCAGGTTTGCCAGCCCCTGGCGCGGGGCCGGTCGCTTCGGCCCCGCCGGAACTGACCAACCACCCCGATTACGAGCTGCTCAAGGAGCTTGGCCGCGGCGGCATGGGCGTCGTCTATCTGGCCCGCAACCGAATGATGGATCGACTCGAAGTGCTCAAGGTCGTCAATAAGGCGCTGCTCGACCGCCCCGAAGCGCTGGAACGCTTCCAGCAAGAGATCCGTTCGGCCGCCAGGCTGGCTCACGCGAATATCGTGGCGGCCTATAGCGTTTTGCGTCCCGGCGATCTGCTGGTGTTCGCAATGGAGTACGTTCGCGGCCAGGACCTTTCGCAGGTCGTCAAGGCGCGCGGTCAGTTGCCTGTGGCCCATGCCGCTTTCTACACCCATCAGGTCGCGCTCGGCTTGCAGCACGCGCACGAGAAGGGAATGGTTCACCGGGACATCAAGCCCAACAACTTGATGCTGGCGGTGGAGGGCAAGAAGCACGTCGTCAAGATCCTCGATTTCGGCCTCTCGAAGGCCACGAGTGAAAAGGGGGCCGAGGCCGGATTGACCAAGAGCGGGCAAATCCTCGGCACGCCCGACTACGTGGCGCCGGAGCAGACGCTCGCGGCCAATAAGGCCGACATCCGCGCCGACATCTACAGTCTCGGCTGTACGCTTTACCATTTGCTCTCCGGTGGCCCACCGTTTCAGGAGTCCAGTCTTTACGGGATTCTCGAAGCGCACCAGAAGCGCGACGCGCGGCCCTTGAACCTGGTGCGGCCCGACGTGCCCGTCGAGTTGGCCGCGGTAGTGGCCAAGATGATGGCCAAGAATCCGGCGAAACGCTATCAAACGCCGGCCGAGGTGGCGCGCACTTTGGCGCCGTTCTTCAAGCCGGGCCAGACGGCCGCGACCGCCGACGTTGCGCCGGCATCGCAATCACCGGGGGGCTTACGCCGGGGCACCTGCGCAGCGGGTCGGCTCGCCATGCTACCGCCGTCGTCGCCGGGCGTTCCGTCCGTATCGCAATCACCGGGGGGCTTACGCCCCCCGCTCGCCATGCCAATCCCCGTACCCGAACCCGCTTCCGTGGTGGCGATTGACACCAGCATCGAGAGGCGTGCCGCGAGCCGGCGGCGTGGCTGGTGGTCGACGCTTCCGCCGTGGCAGCAACGCCTCGCGGTCGCAGGCGCCTCGGCATTGCTGTTCCTGGGCATTGCGCTTTTGATGCGTACGCCGCATGGCACGATCGAGATCGAATTAAGCGACCCCAAGGCCGATGTGACGGTGACCGTGGATGGCAACAACGTCGACATCGCCGGACTCGACGATCCGCTTTCGTTGGAAGTAAGGGAGCACGATCTCGTGGTGCGTGGCAAGGGTTTTGAGACGATTACCGAGAGGTTCGTGGTGACCAAGGGGAAGAACGCCCCGCTGGTAATTACGCTCAAAGAGGTTGTGGTGCCGGGAGGCAAGCGCGCGGTGACTGCAAAGGGCTGGCACGGTTGGCCGGCCGACGCTCCCGCGCCGGCTATCGCACCGTTCGACGCGGCCGCCGCGAAGAAACATCAGGCCGCGTGGGCGAAATACCTCAAGCTGGAGATCGAGCACACCAATAGCGTCGGGATGAAGTTCATTCTCATCCCGCCAGGCGAGTTCACGATGGGGAGCACGCCGGCGGAGATCGAAGAAACGCTCAAGTTCCACGTCGGGGACGAGCACTGGCAGGAGCGCAACAAGAGCGAAGCTCCGCAACACAAGGTGATCCTGACGCAACCGTTCTATCTCGGCACCCATGAAGTGACGCAGGCAGAATACGAAAAGGTAATGGAGAAGAATCCCTCCCACTTCGCCCCCACGGGCGCGGGAAAAGACGCCGTCGCCGAAATGGACACGACGACGTTCCCCGTGGAAACAGTGAGTTGGAACGACGCCGCCGAGTTCTGCGCCAAGCTCAGCGAGAAAGAGAAGCTCAAGCCTTACTATTTCCGGGGCGGCGAGACCGTGACGATGCTGGCAGCAGGGACCGGCTACCACTTGCCTACTGAGGCCCAGTGGGAGTTCGCTTGCCGCGCGGGAACGACGACCAAATATTGGATCGGCGACCAGGACGAAGACTTACTGCAAGCCGCTTGGTTCGATGCCAACTCCGGCAGCCGAATGCACCAAGTGGGCGAGCTGAA
>Ga0307373_10007710_pt1 | contig 16688 bp, 15 predicted proteins | sample OX2MG_FD_202534 | JGI IMG/M metagenome (GOLD analysis project Ga0307373, IMG submission 202534) | Soil microbial communities from Risofladan, Vaasa, Finland - OX-2 | ecosystem: Environmental > Terrestrial > Soil > Coastal area > Acid sulfate soil | place: Finland: Risofladan, Vaasa | collected... | reverse complement strand
GTGACGCCGAGGTGCAACTCGGCTTCGATACCGGCCAGGCGCTTGCCGAGAGCGAGCGCTGCTTCTCCTGCGGTACCTGTATCGCGTGCGACAACTGCTACCACTACTGCCCGGACCTCGCGGTCAAGCGCGTGCCCGGCGGCTACGAGGTGAGCGGCGACTACTGCAAGGGTTGCGGGATCTGCGTGCGCGAATGTCCGACCGGATCGATGGAGATGGTGGAGGAGCTGCGATGAGCGATTCGCGCCACGACACGATGCTGCTCACCGGGAATCACGCGGTGGCGTGGGCGGCGCGCCTGGCGCGGCCGAAGGTCGTGCCGGGCTACCCGATCACCCCCCAGACGCCGATCCTGGAGAAGCTGACCGAATTTCACGCGGCCGGCGAGCTCGATGCCGAGATCATCACGCCCGAGTCCGAGCATTCGGTGATGGCCGCCTGCATTCCGGCGTCCCTTACAGGCGTGCGCGTGTTCACTGCGACCGCGTCGCAGGGCCTGCTGCTGATGCACGAGCTGCTGCACTATGCAAGCGGAGCGCGCGCGCCGATCGTGATGGCCAACGTCAACCGCACGGTGGCCTCGCCTTGGGGGTTCTGGCCCGACCAGACCGACAGTCTCGCACAGCGTGATACCGGCTGGATCCAGTTCTACAGCGAGAGCGCGCAGGAGTCGCTCGACACGGTGCTTCAGGCGTTCCGCGTCGCGGAGAACGTGCTGGTGCCGGCGATGGTGAACCACGACGCCTTCTACGTCTCGCATGCGCTCGAGCCGGTCCGCGTGCCGCGCCAGGACCTGGTCGATGCCTACCTGCCGCCATACTCGCCGCCGCACCGGATCGACCCGCAGCATCCGGAGTCCTGGGGCAACGTCGTCACGCAGGAGATGTTCAACCGGCACCGGCGCGAGCTTGCCGAAGCGATGGCGCGGGTGCCCGAGGTCGCGCTCGAGGCCGACCGCGAGTGGGGCCGGCTCACCGGCCGCAGCTGGGGGATCGTCGAGCGCTATCGCTGCGACGGTGCGCGCAGCGTCATTGTCACGATGGGTAGCATGTGCGGCACCGCCCGCGACGCAGTCGACGCGCTGCGCGAAGGGGGGCAGGCCGTTGGCCTGCTGAAGGTTCGGTTGTTCAGGCCGCTACCGGTGCAGGCGCTGCGCGCCGCGCTCTGCGGAGTCCCGGAGGTACTGGTACTCGACCGTGACTACTCGCCCGGTCACGGCGGCGTGCTGCACCAGGAGCTGCGTGCGGCGCTCTACGGGATGGACGGCGCGCCGCGCATCCACGGCCTGCTGGCCGGAGTCGGCGGCGTGAACGTTTCTGCGCAGCGCATCGCGGAGTTGGCCCGCGAAGCGCAGGGCCGTGAAGCGCGTCCGGAGTCGGTGTGGGTGAGCTGAACGCCATGATGCGACTCGAAATCAGCTACGACCCGATTCTGTGCTCCGGACATGCGGCGTGCCCGGGATGCATCGACGCGCTGTCGGTACGCCATGTGCTGGCTGCGCTCGGGCCGAACACGGTGGCGGTCGTTCCGCCCTCCTGCATGGCGATCATCGCCGGTCCGCAGCCGTTTTCGTCGCTGCGCATCCCGGTCTATCAGCCGTCGCTCGAGTCGAGCGCGGCGGCAGCCTCGGGTCTGCGCCGGGCGCTCGATGCGCAGGGCAAGCGCGACACGCAAGTCGCGGTGTTCGCCGGCGACGGCGGCACCTACGACATCGGCTTCCAGTGCCTGTCCTCGGCGGCCGAGCGCAACGAGGACTTCATCTATGTCTGCCTCGACAACGAAGGCTATATGAACACCGGCGCGCAGAAGTCCTCGTCGACCCCGCACTTCGCGAAGACCGGCTCGACGCCGGCGGGCAAGACCTCGCGCAAGAAGAACCTCACCGAGATCATGGCCGCGCACGAGGTGCCGTACGCGGCGACCGCCTGCGCCGGCTACCTGCCCGACCTCGTGCGCAAGATAGAAAAGGCAAAAGCGATGCGCGGCACGCGGCTCATCACGCTGCTGATCCCTTGCCTGGACGGCTGGGGCCTACCCGACGATGGCGGTCTGCAGGCGGCGCGCTACGCTGTCGAGAGCGGCGTGTTTCCGCTTTACGAGGTCGAGGACGGCTACCGCTATACGTTGAACCAGCCGGACAAGACGCGCCCGATCAGCGACTACCTCTCCCTGCAAGGGCGTTATCGGCACCTCACGCCCGAACAGATCGACGCGCTGCAGTCCGAGGTCGACGCGGGCTGGGCGCGGCTGAGGCAGCGGGCCGAGGCCTCGCATTAGGCCTGGCACTAAGAGCGGAGCCCCGCTCGATGCCGTGCTGCCAATGACTGCACCTGGGTCGCGTCCACGGTGCCCAGTTTCTGCTGCAACTGCATCGTCGCGAAGGTTCCCGGTTGCGCGCCGGCCACATCTCCGGCCGAGCTCCCGGGGACGCTGGTACGTGCAAGCGCGGGATCATGCGGCACCTAATCCGCTGAGATTTTTTTTCCATCAATAATGGAATATAATACCTAAGTTCTAAATTAAAAAAGCTCTAAACTAAAGTACAGTGAATGATCACCTCGCAACAACTTCGGGCGGCCCGAGCATTGCTGGGGCTGGATCAGCGCGCCTTGGCCGCGGCGTGCGGCTTATCGCTTCCCACGATTCAGCGCATGGAGACGAGCGACGGGGTGGTGCGCGGCAATGTCGAGTCGCTGATGAAGTTGATTGAGGCGCTGGACCGCGCGGGAGTCGAGTTGATCGGCGAGGGCGCGGTCAGTGCGGAAGGCGGTCGCGGCGTTCGATTGAAGCGAACGCCGCAGCGGCCCGCGTAGAAGGGTATCCGCAGGGAGGAACGAAGCGCACCATGGCTCTCGAAGGGCTGTTGTGGTGCATTGGCGGTCTGCTTGCAACCAGCATGGCGGCGGTCCCGGCGGCGCGCCTTCGGGCCGGAAGTCCGATGGTCTACGGTGCTGCGCTCTGCCTGTCGGTGGTGGCGCTCGGGATTGCGGCTGCTAGCCTTTTCATCGGTCACTCGCTCCTAGGCGCACTGACGCTGCCCGTCGGATTGCCCTGGTTGGGCGCGCACTTCCGGCTCGATTCCCTGGCGGCGTTCTTCCTCGTCGTGGTCAATCTCGGCGCCACGACCGCGAGCATCTACGGCATCGGCTACGGCAGGCACGAAGAGACACCCGGGCGCGTATTGCCGTTCTTTCCGGCGTTTCTGGCGGCCATGAACCTCGTGGTGCTTGCCGACGACGCGTTCACGTTCCTGTTCGCGTGGGAATTCATGTCGCTTGCTTCCTGGGCGCTCGTCATGGCGCACCATCGCCGCCCTGGAAACGCGGCGGCCGGCTATCTGTATCTCATCATGGCGAGCTTCGGTACGCTCGCGCTGCTCTTTGCGTTCGGCCTGCTCGCCGGCCCCGCGGGCGGCTACGCGTTCGACGCCATTCGCGCAGCGCCCCCTGGGGCCGGCGCGGCGGCGGCGGTGCTCGTCCTCGCGCTGATCGGCGCGGGTTCGAAGGCGGGGCTGGTGCCGCTGCACGTGTGGTTGCCTCTCGCGCATCCCGCGGCGCCGAGCCATGTCTCCGCGCTGATGAGCGGGGTCATGACCAAGGTGGCCGTGTACGGCGTCGTGCGCATCGTCTTCGACCTGCTCGGTGTGCCCACGTGGTGGGCAGGAGCGCTGGTCGCGCTTCTGGGCGGGGTGACCGCGGTCATGGGCGTGCTGCATGCGCTCATGGAGCACGATCTCAAGCGCCTGCTCGCCTATCACACCGTGGAGAACATCGGCATCATCTTCATCGGTCTCGGGCTTGCGCTCGCCTTCGGAGCGAACGGGATGCGGACCGCGGCGGCGCTGGCGCTGACGGCGGCGCTGTTCCACGTGTTCAACCACTCCGTCTTCAAGAGCCTGCTGTTCTTCGGATCGGGCGCGGTGCTGACCGCCACGGGCGAGCGCGACATGGAGCATCTCGGCGGATTGATCCATCGCATGCCGCTCACGGCTTTCGCGTTTCTGATCGGCTCGGCGGCGATCTCCGCACTGCCGCCGTTCAACGGCTTCGTTTCCGAGTGGCTCACCTTTCAGGCGATTCTCCTGAGCCCAGGGCTGCCGCAGTGGCTGCTGAAGTTTCTCGTTCCCGCAATCGGCGCGCTGCTCGCGCTCTCGGCCGCGCTCGCGGCAGCCTGCTTCGTCAAGGCATTCGGCGTGACGTTCCTGGGCCGGCCGCGCACGGACGCGGCCCGGAACGCCGCCGAGACCGACCGCTGGTCGCTCGCCACCATGTTCATCCTCGGGGCCATTTGCCTCGTCGCCGGCATCCTGCCGGGCTACTTCATCGATGCCCTCGCGCCGGTCGCCCATGTCCTCGCCGGAGCGCACCTGCCGCGGCAGGGCGAGCTCGACTGGCTGACGATCATCCCGGTCGCGCAGAGTCGCAGTTCCTATAACGGCCTGCTCCTGTTCCTCATCATTGCGCTCGCCGCCGGGCTCGGCGTCGAGGTGATTCATCGCTGGGCCTCCGACGAGCTGCGCCGGTCCGCGCCCTGGGACTGCGGCTTCCCGGATTCGAGCCCCGCCACCCAGTACACCGCGGGAAGCTTCTCGCAGCCGATCCGCAGGGTGTTCGGGAGCGTGGTCTTTCGCGCACGCGAGGAAGTGCGCATGCCGCCGCCGGGCGACCTTCAGGCCGCGCAGATGCACGTGCGGATGCGCGATCTCCTATGGGATGCACTCTATGCGCCCGTCACCCGCCTCGTGGGCTTCGTCGCGGATCAACTGAACAAGGTGCAGTTTCTCTCGATCCGGGCATACCTCACGCTTGTGTTCAGCGCATTGGTCGTGCTCCTGATGGTGCTCGCGGTATGGCATTAGTCCTGAATCTCCTCGTCCAGATCGCCCAGATGGCTCTCGTGCTTGCGATTGCGCCGCTGTTCACCGGCTACGTGCGCAAGGTCAAGGCGCATCTGCTGCGCCGCCAGGGCCCGCCGCTTGTGCAACCGTATCGCGAGCTCTTGCGGCTGCTGCGCAAAGACGTCGTGCTCGCGAACACGGCGTCATGGGTGTTTCGCGTCGCGCCTTACCTCATCTTTGCCACCACCTGGGTCGCCGCTTCGCTCATCCCTACCTTCGCCACGGGCCTGATCTTCAGCTACGCGGCCGACATGATCGCCATCGTCGCGCTCCTGGGAAGCGCGCGCTTCATGCTTGCACTGGCCGGGCTTGACGTGGGAACCAGCTTCGGCGGTATCGGCTCAAGCCGCGAAATGCTGATCGCCTCGCTCGCCGAGCCGGCGATGCTGATGGTCGTATTCACGCTCTCGCTGCTGGCCGGCTCCACCCAGCTCTCCTCGATCGCCGCGTCTCTGCAAGCATCGGACGTGGGGTTGCGGTTTTCCCTCGCGCTTGCGCTCATCGGGCTCACCATGGTGGCGATCGCCGAGAACTCCCGCATCCCGGTCGACAATCCGGCCACGCACCTTGAGCTCACCATGGTGCACGAGGCGATGATCCTCGAGTATTCGGGCCGACACCTGGCGCTCATCGAGGCGGCCGCGTCCCTGAAGCTCCTGCTCTACGTCTCGGTCATCGCCTGCGTGTTCTTCCCGTGGGGGATCGCGGTATCCGGGCAAGGGCTCGTCGCCTACTTGGGGGGCGTCGGGGTGTACGTGCTGAAGCTTGCCGCCGCCGGCTTCCTGCTCGCGGTGTTCGAGACTGCAACCGCGAAGATGCGCGTGTTCCGCGTTCCCGACTTTCTCGGGGCCGCGCTGATGCTTGGCTTCCTCGCGGCGCTGCTGCTATTCGTGACGATGGCCGGGTAATGGATCCTCTCGCCCTTGACGTCGCGCATCTGTTCGCGGGCGGCCTGGTGCTGGTGAGCTTCATGCTGCTTTACCAGGACCGCATGACCGGGCTGGTGAACACTTTTGCGCTGCACGCGCTGGTGGTTTCGCTCTCGGTGGCGTGGCAGGCGCACATCCAGCACGCGCCGCACTTGTACATCACCGCCGCGATCGCCCTCATCGTCAAGGCGATCATCATTCCCCTCGCGCTGCATCGCATCATCGTGCAACTCGGAATTCATCGCACGATCGAGACTGTCGTCGGCATCGGACAAACGATGCTTGCAGGCATCGGATTGGTTGCGCTTTCCATCATGGTCATGCTGCCGATCACCGCGAAGGCCGGAACGCTCACCCAGCAAGACCTGGCATTCGCGTTGGCGGTCCTGCTGCTGGGCCTGCTCATGATGATCTCCCGGCGCAACGCGGTGAGCCAGGTCATCGGCTTCATGTCGATCGAGAATGGGTTGATCCTCGCCGCCACGGGTGCCAAGGGGATGCCGCTCGTTGTCGAGATCAGTGTCGCGTTCTCGATTCTGATCGCCCTGATCGTGATCGGTGTGTTTCTGTTCCGTATTCGCGAGAGCTTCGACACGGTCGATATCCACGCCTTGCACGAATACCGCGGGGAGCAGCCGTGAGCGGGGGTGGTTCCTTTTTCGTGGGCGCGGTTCTGATCATCCCGGCGGTGAGCGCGGGTCTGCTCGCCGTACTGCCCGATAACAGAGCGACGGCGCGGCTCAATGCGTTGGCGGCATTCCTGACGTTCGTTGCGGCGACCGTGCTCTTCTGGGAACGACCGGCTGCCGGGCACTTCCTGATCGTAGATGACCTGAATGTCGTATTCATCGTGCTGAGCACCTTCGTCGGATTCACTACGAGCGTGTTCAGCGGCAGCTACATCGCGCACGAGCTGGAGACCGGCCGACTCACTCCGATCTACCTGCGTTTCTACCACGCGATGTACCAGACACTCATGTTCGCCATGAACCTGGCGCTGCTGTCCAACAACGTGGGTCTGATGTGGGTCGCGATCGAGCTCGCTACGCTCACCACGGTACTCATGGTGGGGATTTATCGAACCCCTGCCGCGCTCGAGGCGGCGTGGAAGTATTTTCTTCTGGGCAGCGTCGGGATCGCGTTCGCGCTGTTCGGAACCATTCTGGTGTATCTCGCGGCACACGCAGTCGTCGGCGAAGGCCTGGATGCCATGACCTGGAGCGTGCTGGTGAAGAGATCACCCGAATTCGATCCGGCGCTCCTGAACCTCGCGTTCCTCTTCCTCCTGCTCGGCTACGGAACCAAGGTGGGCCTGGTGCCCCTGCATGCGTGGCTGCCCGATGCGCACGCGGAAGGTCCGACCCCCATCTCGGCGGTACTTTCCGGCTTGCTTCTAAACGTGGCCCTGTTCGCCGTGCTGCGGTTCAAGAGCGTGATGTCGGCGAATCCAGGGGCATTCGCGCCGGGGCCACTCATGGTCTCGCTTGGTCTACTCTCGGTGGTGTTCGCCTCGTTCATGCTCTATCGACGCCACGATATCAAGCGCATGTTCGGCTATTCCTCGATCGAGCACATGGGCATCATCACATTCGCTTTCGGCATGGGCGGGCCGCTGGCGAATTTCGCCGCTCTCCTCCACATGACGCTTCACAGCCTGACCAAGTCTGGAATCTTCTTTTGCGTCGGCAACATCGCGCAGGTAAAGGGCACGCAGAACATGCGCGACATCCGTGGGCTCACGGTTTCGCACCCGGTCCTCGGCTGGGGACTGGTATTGGGCGTTGCCGCCATTGCGGGGCTGCCTCCGATGGGCATCTTCATGACCGAGTTCCTCATCGTGTCGACCACCTTCGCGCGCTCGCCGCTGCTCGCCGTGACGCTGGGCTTGAGTCTTCTAGTTGCGTTCGGCGCGCTGCTGCTGCGTTTGAACGGCCTGGCGTTCGGCGATCCTCACGGAAGCCGTGAGCCGGTGAGGGCATCGTTCGTGCCGATGTTTGCCCACTTCGCGCTGGTCATCGCAGCGGGCATCTGGCTACCGCCCGCGCTTGTGGCCTGGTTCCAGCACGTGGCGGGTCTTCTGAGGTAACGCGACATGGCACCCCTGAATTGGCCGCGTTCGGTCGTGCGCCGGGAGGACTGGAAGCAGGCGGGGGGGCGTCTGCAGGCTGGGGAACTGGCGTTGCTCGGCCTGTGGGGAGAGCCGAGCTTCGTGCACATGGCGGTCATGGAGCGCAACACGCATGGGCGCACCATACTCAGTGTCGAATGCGACGACAACCGCTTTCCCTCGGTCGGTAGGCTGCATCCGCCGGCGATTCGACCGGAGCGGGCGATACGCGATCTGATCGGACTGGAGCCCGTAGGGCTGCCGGACACGCGACCCTGGCTTCGCCATAGCGGCACCTACCAGTTTCTGCCTGCGCAGGGAGAGAGCCTCCACCAGATCCCGGTGGGCCCGGTCCATGCCGGCATTATTGAACCCGGCCACTTCCGCTTCACCGCCAACGGCGAGACGGTGGTGCGGCTGGAGGAACGCCTTGGCTACACCCACAAGGGCGTCGACTCCCTCATGGCCGGTGCCTCCGCCGAGCGTGCCGCGGCGTATGCGGGGCGCATCTCCGGCGACAGCACGGTCGCCTTCGCGCTGGCCTTTGCCCTGGCGCTCGAGGCTGCGCTCGAGATCGAAATTCCGCCACGGGCGGTCTGGCTGCGAGCGCTGCTCGCCGAACTCGAGCGGCTGGCCAACCACTTCGGCGACATCGGTGCCGTCTGCAATGATGCTGCCTTCGCCATCATGCACGCTCAATTCGGCCTTCTGCGCGAGAAGGTATTGCGAACGGCGGATGCCTGCTTCGGCCACCGGCTCATGATGGATCGGGTCGTGCCAGGCGGGCTCCGTTGCGACCTGCCGGCCGACGGCCCTGCGCTCATTCGCGCGCTGGTTGCGCAGGCTCGCAAGGAATTCCCGGACCTCGTCGAGGTATACGAGAACACTCCGTCGCTGAAGGACCGCACTGTCGGAACCGGCATTCTGTCGCCGAAGCTCGCGCAGCAATATGCCGCGGGCGGCTTCGTCGGACGCGCATCGGGGCGGGACTTCGATGCGCGGCGTGCGCCTGGCTACGCCCCCTACGACAGACTGCAGTTCGAAGTTCCGGTGGTTCAGTCCGGCGACGTGAATGCGCGCATCTGGATACGCATCCGCGAGGTCGAGCAGAGTCTGGCGCTCATCGAGCAGATACTGGCCCAACTTCCGTCTGGTTCGTTCTGCACTCCGATCGCCATGCGACCGGAAGCCGGCATGCGTGAAGGTACGGCGTTGGTCGAGGGGTTCCGCGGCGACATCCTGGCCTGGGTCAGGGCCGGCCCGGAAGGGCGAGTCGAGCGCTGTCATCTGCGCGACCCCTCGTGGTTTCAGTGGCCGCTGCTCGAGGCGGCGATCGAGGGCAACATCGTCGCCGATTTTCCTCTCTGCAACAAATCGTTCAATTGCTCGTACTCCGGGCATGACCTATAGGCAGGCCGCGGATGCGTAGGCTGCTTTTCAAAAGCTTCGTCCAGGGAACGCTCACCGAGCACGCGCCGGCGATAGATGACGCGGCGCTGGCGGAGTTGGCCGCACGCGTGAATCAAGCTTCCCATAGGCGCCTGGGCCGGGCGCTGGCGATCCGCGAGGTCGACGCGGGATCCTGCAACGGCTGCGAGCTGGAAATCCATGCGCTCAGCAACGTGCTGTACGATCTCGAGCGCTTCGGCCTTCGATTCGTCGCCTCTCCGCGCCACGCCGACATACTGCTGGTGACGGGGCCGGTTACCGCAAACATGCGCGAAGCGCTCGAGCGGACTTACCAAGCTACGCCGGATCCCAAGTGGGTGGTCGCCGTGGGCGACTGCGCCCGTGACGGCGGCATGTTTGCAGGCAGCTATGCTTGTGTTGGTGGCGTGTCGCAGGTGTTGCCTGTTGACCTGCATATTCGCGGATGTCCACCGTCGCCGACCGTCCTGCTCAATGGCCTGCTCGCGCTTCTCGAAAGCGTAGCGACCAATGGACGTCGAGGCGCATGATCCGATCCGTGCACGAGGAGGGGGAAATGAGCGATGAGCCGAAGGAGAAGCGTTTTTCGCATACACAGCTTGCGATCGCCGGCCTTGCCGCAGCCATCACCTTGATCATTATCATGGCACTGATCAGCATCAGCGGCGCGGCGTCTGGGTGAGATGTCGCAAAGCAAGCGCTCTCGCGCACACGGTGCGAACCCGCGGATTTTCCGTGGGGGTGTCAACCAGCGGGGTGTTGGTTGCTGCATCGGGCTGCCCTGGCTTTTGGGCAAGGGTTGAACCAGTTCCTGCTACAGCAAGAGCTTTCGGATACGGGCTGTTCGTAACGGCAACGCGGGTCGGCGTAACGCGAAAGTACGGGTCAACGCGTTACTGAAATCCACAGAGTAAGGCGCGCCCGGTCCGAGATTACCTGTCGCTGCAGCGACCCTCCCGGCATCTCGAGTCCGAGCACTCGCTTGCGCAATAGGCGCGGCGGAAATCAACCCGCTGCTCAAGGGCAGGGGGTCGGCGTGTCCACGCTGTACCGGAAGCTTGCAGACAACGAACGGATCGGTTTTTAAATCCGAAGGCCCCGGGTTTGAGTCCCGATCCGGACTCGGCGTTCACGCCGAAACGTATGAGTACGCGTGCGCTCACGAGCGCCGGAGTGGCCCCTTGACATTGCCTGAGCCGGTCGATACGCTAAATCAGAATAAGCATTCTAATGTGCTGTTGCTGCGGTGCAAAATAGAGTGCAGTAGCTGAACGACACGACGAAGGCGAACTCCGCCGGAGAAGCTGGCTCTCTAAGTACAGGCGCGAATGAGTCGTGGGCGCGAGCCGATCGCGAATCAAACCAAGGAGGAGGTCACATGCGTAGCAAGCTGATGTTTCTGATTTCCAGACTCGCGTTCTGTTTCCTCCTTGTTGGGCCGATTGGCATCTTGCCCGCTCAGGCCGCCGAGCCTGTCGTTCGTGTTGCCGAATACCCTGGGTCAATCGTGGAGCTGGTGCCCTGGGTCATGGTGGAGAAGGGTTTCTGCAAGAAGAACGGGATCGATTGCCAGCCAGTATTTCTTACCAATGGTCCCCTGACCCTGCAGGCCGCCGCAGCCGGGAGCGTGGACTTCATTTATACCTCTCTCGACTTGACGATGGAGGCGAACGCGAAGGGCGCCGACCTGCAAGTGGTTGGTGTAGGCGAAAGAAATGGCGCCTACGTGCTGGTCATGCGCACCGACCTTCCGCAGCCTCACCATGCCGACGGGTACCCCAAGAACATGCTCGATCTCAAGGGGCGCACCGTGGGAGTGGCTGCCCGCGGCAGCGCCACTGAGCTGTTTGTCGACGCGTTGCTGAAAGGCGCGGGCATGCAAGCGGACGACGTCAGCTTCGTGGGGGTTGGGGCGCCGAACACGGCCTATGCGGCGATCGACGCGAAGCAGGTCGACGCCGTGATGAGCTGGGCGCCGGTCCCGGAACTGTGCAACGTGGTGAAGAAGTGCGACATCATGGTTGATCTGCGCAACGGCCGAGAGGGGCCCGCCGATATTAGAGCGCTGAACGGTGGCTTCGGAGTATGGCAGGCGCGGCGCGAGTACATCGCGAAGCATGGCAAGGAAGTCAGAGCATTCAGCCGTGCCCTGGTCGAAGCCACGAACTGGGTGAAGGATCCCAAGAACCTTCCCGCCGTCATGGCGCTATCCAAAGCTCACCTCAAGCTTGCCGACATCCCGGGCAAGAATCAGTTGCTCAAGGAAATGGTCAACGACGAGGTTGCCCAATTCGGCACTCACTTCGACCGCGGTGTGGTGAAGGGCTTCAATGATTTTCTGATCAAGAGTGATCGGCTCAAAAAGCCGTTCAGCGTGAGCTCGATCGTCTGGCCAGGAACGCCGTAAGCGCCCGCGAGCTGACCACCGGCTCGAAGAAGAGATGCCTTACGGCGGGGACGCGTCGATCCGCGTTGCGCGCGTCACGCACGTGTTCCCGGGCGGCCTGCTGGCCCTTAATGACGTCACGCTGCAGGTCGATGGCGGCGAGTTCGTCTCCATCGTCGGGCCTAGCGGGTGCGGCAAGACGACCCTCCTGAACCTGATTGCCGGGCTGGTCGAGGTACAGGAGGGCAACGTCGCGGTGGCGAACGAACCGCCCATGGCAGGTCGCCGGGACGTTGCGTACATGCTCGCGCGCGACTGCCTGCTCCCCTGGCGCAGCGCTCTCGGCAACGTCATGGTCGGCGGAGAATTTCGGCGGGTACCCACGGCCGAGCGCCGTAAGCGTGCGCACGACTTTCTGGAGAAGGTCGGTTTGCGCGGGTTCGAGAATCACTATCCGAAGGCGCTGTCGCACGGAATGCGCCAGCGCGTCGCTCTGGCGCGCACCTTCTCTCTCGATTCGCCGATCCTGCTGATGGACGAGCCGTTCGGGGCGCTGGACGCGCAAACCAAGCTGCAGCTCGAGGACGCGCTCCTGGGATTGTGGGGAGCGGAGAGGCGGACGGTCGTATTCATCACGCACGACCTCGCCGAGGCCGTCACGCTGGCGGACCGCGTAATCGTGATGTCCTGCCGTCCGGGGCGCATTCTCGCCGATATCCGTGTCTCGCTGGAACGTCCGCGGTCAGTCCGAGCGCTGCAGAAGAACCCGCGCTACCACGAGATCTATGCGCAGGTGTGGACCAAGCTCGAGGAAGGATTGAGCGAGACAAACTCGCTCACGTGATGGCGAGCCCTCGGCGTCAGGCGCTGATTGTCCTGGCTGCGCAAATCGTGGCCCTGACGGTGTTCCTCGTTGTGTGGGAATGGGCGGCGCGCACCCGGTTGATCAACCCCCTGTTCATTGGCGAGCCCTCCAAGATCTTCGCGTATTTTTTTGACGGGTTGTTCGTCAACGGCGTCATGCTCAAAGGGGCTGCCTGGACGCTTTCCGAGACAGCCGTGTCCTTTCTGATCGGGAGCGTCGGGGGAATCCTATTCGGGCTGCTGTTCGCCGTCTTCCCGGCGTGCGAGAAGTTCTTCGATCCCGTGCTCTCCGGCCTCAATTCGCTGCCGAGAATTGCGCTTGCCCCATTGTTCGTGCTCTGGTTCGGGATCGGCGCGGCATCCGAAATAGCGCTCGGCGTATCGCTGACCTTTTTCATCGTGCTCTATAACACCATGGCAGGAACACGCGGCGTCGACTCGGATTGGCTCGTGCTCTCGCGAATGCTGGGCGCGAGCAGCACCACGATCTTCTTCAAAGTCACGCTCATCAGCGCCGTACCGACCATTTTTTCCGGCCTGAAGCTCGGCCTGATCGTATCGCTGCTCGGGGTCATCGCGGGAGGGATCATCGCCGGCCAGCACGGCTTGGGCCAGCTCCTCAGCTATCTGGCCGGGACCTTCGAGACGAATGGGGTTTTTGCGGTGCTGTTGTTGCTGGCGATCATCGGCGCGGCCCTTACGTCCCTGATGAACGCCGTCGAGCGCCATCTGCTCCGGTGGCGCTGATGACGGACGCCTTGGCGAGAGGATGTCGCAGGACGATCCTTTTGGTCGCGTCGCTTTCCGCCCACGTTTCGCGCGGATGAGCTGACGGTCATTCGGGCGGGTGGGTAACGCCTGTCGATCCCGCATCGCGCCCATAAGCATTCGGTGATTTTGGAGGTTCCGTGTCAGTGATCAGCGCCGGCAGAGCCGTCGTCAATGTACTGAAGTCCGAAGGCATCCGGTGGGTCTTCGGAATGCCGGGAGGGCATGTGCTCGGCATCTACGATGCCCTATACGACACGCCGGAGATACGGAACATTCTCGTACGGCACGAGCAGGCCGCTGCGGCCATGGCGGCTGGTCAGGCGCAGCTGACTGGCGAGCCCGGGGTGGTATGCGTGACGGCCGGGCCGGGCGCTACGAACCTGGTGACCGGAATCGCCGAAGCCTACCTCGGCGCGCTCCCGATCGTCGTGATCGCCGGTCGTGGATCCACTGCCACGACCTACCGAGGGGCTTCACAGGAAATCGCTCAAGATAAAGTGTTTGCCCCGATTACCAAGTGGGCCGTTCGCGTCGACCGTGCGGACTTGATCGTCGACGTCTTGCGCCAGGCATTCACTGTCGCACGCTCGGGCAAGCCCGGGCCGGTTCTCGTCGACATTCCGCGCGATGTCCTCTCCCAGAAGGTCGAGTTCCAGGCTTACGTGCCGGTGGGTCGCCCGGCGCGAACACAAGGAGATCCGGAACGCATCCGTGAAGCAGTCGAGGCGCTGCTGAGGGCGGAGCGGCCCATCATCGTCGCGGGCGGAGGAACGGTGGCATCGGGTGCATTCCATGAGCTTCGCGATCTGGCTGAATTGTTGGGACTACCCGTACTTACCACCCTGTCGGGCCGGGGCAGCCTACCCGACGATCACGCCCTTGCGGCAGGAGGCCTGGGATGCCATCGCAACGACGTCACCAAGCGACTGCTGACCGAGGCGGATTTTGTCCTTGGCCTGGGGTGCCGGTTCGAGGAAATGGAGACCAATTGGAAGCCGGGCTATCTCCCCGATCCGTCAGCCTGCTATGTGCAGGTCGATATCGATGCGCTTGAAATCGGGCGCAGCGTCGTTCCGCGCATCGGCATCGTGGGCGATATCAAAATGGTGCTGGGAGAGATCTGTCGGCTGATTCGCGAGTCAGGTCACGCGCTGGCGGCTGGCCATTACCTCGAGCTGCCGGGGGTCCAGGAATTGCTTCGGGACACGAGGCGGATCGAGGCCGAGGCTGATCCCGTCCTCGGCGACGACCTGCCGCCATTACACCCGCTGCATGTAATCAGGGCAATCCGAGCGGGCTTTCCACGAAATACGACGCTTGCGATCGATGTCGGCGTGCTCGCCCAGCATATGGGCGGCGCATTTCCCTACTTCAAGGTTTATGAGCCCCGCTCGGTCATTGCTCCGACGAGCTTTTACGGCATGGGCTTCGCGGCGTCGGCGTTGCCTTGTGCGCGCTTGGTCTATCCGGACCGGCCGGCGGTCGGCCTGGTCGGCGACGGATCGTTTCAGATGAGCATGAACGTTCTGCCGGTCGCCGCGGAATATCGCTTGCCGGTTACGTGGTGCGTGCTGAACGATTCAGCCCTCGGGTCTATCCGGGACATTCAGGAGCACGTATTCAATCGCAGGTATATCGCGACGGATTTCGCCGTGCAACCCGACTTCGCGAAGGTCGCGGCGGCATGCAAATGCCATGGCGAGCGGGTCGAGAGCTATGCGCAGATCGAGCCCGCGATCGAGCGTGCCCGGGAAGCGAACGAGCGAGGCATTCCGGCGGTTCTGGACTTCGTCGTCGCCAAGGAGCGTACGAAGGCGACAGTTGAATTCGCCGCGCCCAACTACAACAAACGAGCGTAGAAAGCCGAGCAAGAGGGGTACAGATCATGAATCTCCCGAGGCTGGGAGCACTCCAAGGCGACGTCATCCAGGTCGCCTACTTCGTCGAGAACGTCGAGCAGTCGATGCAGACCTTCTCGGAGCGCCTCAATATCGGACCGTGGTTCGTGAGCGGTCCCTTTACTCCCGCACGGGGACTGTATCGAGGCAAGCCCACCCGGATGAGGGTGACCTTGGCCGTCGGCTACGGTGGGCCGATGATGTTCGAGCTGATCGAACAGCACGATAATGAGCCGTCCGTCTTTCAGGAAGCGCTTGCCGGGCATGGGTACGGCTTCCACCACTGGGGCGTCGCAACGCGCGCGTTCGACGAGGCGGTCGCCCGCTATGAAGCTCTCGGTTACGAGCAGGCTTTCTTCGATCACTCGCCTCGCGGCGGCCGCGTCGCGTACATGGACGCGACGCGCCAGTTACCCGGGATGATCGAGCTCATCGAAATGACGGAAAAAAAGGAAGCCAACAACATGGAAATCTATCATGCCTCCTTGGGCTGGGACGGCAGCGACCCAATTCGCCGCGCCATGATCGCCTAACGCGCCAGCGCGCCGGCGGTCACCGAGATTCACGGGCTTCAATCAGATTCGTCGATCCAGTCCGGTCCAGTAGCGCTTCCTGACTTCCTTGCGCAGCACCTTCCCTACCGGGCTTCGCGGAAGGGTCGCGACGAAATCCACGGACTTGGGCACCTTGACGCTGCCGAGTCGCTGCTTGCAGAACGAGATGAGCTCCTCCGCGGCCAGCGCGCAGCCCGCCTTGAGCTCGACGACAGCCTTGATGGCTTCGCCCCACTTCTCGTCGGGTATGCCCACCACGGCGCAATCCTGCACGGCGGGGTGAGAGAGCACCGCCTGTTCCACTTCGAGCGGGTAGACGTTGAAGCCGCCGGTGATGATCATCTCTTTCTTGCGGTCGCAGATATAGAAGTAGCCGTCCACGTCCTGGTAGGCCAGGTCGCCGGTGTGGTGCCAACCGTGCGCCGAGACTTCCGCCGTCGCTTCGGGGTTCTTGTAGTAGCCGCGCATGACCAGTCCGCCCTGCACGACGATCTCGCCGATCGCGCCTTGCGGCACGAAGTTTCCCTGCTCGTCCATCAGCGCGACACGCGCGAACGGGCTGGCGCGGCCGCAGCTCAACAGGCGCTTTTCGTCCAGCTCGCCGTGTTCGTCCAGATGCTCGGCCGGCCCCATGAAGGTCACGCAGGTCGGTACCTCGGTCTGGCCGTAGCTGTGCGTCATGACGGAACCGAACACCTCGATCGCCTCCCGCAGCTTGGCCGAGGACGTCGGCGCGCCGCCGTAGAAGAAATGCCGCAGGGACGAATAGTCGAATTCGCGCACGTTCGGCTGTGACAGCGCCGCATAGATCGCGGTCGGCGGAAGAAGCACCGAGGACACGCGGTACTTCGGAA
>Ga0307373_10007709_pt1 | contig 16689 bp, 13 predicted proteins | sample OX2MG_FD_202534 | JGI IMG/M metagenome (GOLD analysis project Ga0307373, IMG submission 202534) | Soil microbial communities from Risofladan, Vaasa, Finland - OX-2 | ecosystem: Environmental > Terrestrial > Soil > Coastal area > Acid sulfate soil | place: Finland: Risofladan, Vaasa | collected... | reverse complement strand
CCCATGAGAAAGCTGCCGAGCGTGTTGATCGACAAGGTCGCATAGGGAAAGTCGCGCCCATAGATCGCCTGGACCAGGTTCGTCATCGCGTAGCGCGCCCAACAGCCGAGAGTGCCCCCGATCGCGATCGCCAGATATGCCCGCATTCACCATCGTTCCATTTGCTCGTCAAAGAAGCGCAATGACCAGGATGACCACGAGGAGCATGCCGATCAGCGAGAGATAGAAATTGAGATGGCCGGACTGGATGACGCGCAGCCGCGCGGCGATCGCGATGACCAGCCGCTCCAGCGGCGCGAACAGGTACGGCCCGAAGATGGGCGCGACATCGTGGCTGAAGACCAGTCTGCGGATGAAATAGGGCTGGCCGTCCGAGTCCCGCGCCAGCTCGTGTTCCGTCGCCACGGTGGGGCGGTAGATGAAACTGTAGAAGGTCCGCAGCGCATTGGAGAAGGCGAGCGCCGTGGTCGCCGACTGAGCCGCATCCTGATCGCGCCCGCCATACCACACCGCAGCGGGGCGCACGGCAAAGCGCCGGCTGACCAGCAGCAAGGTCAGCGGGATGAGCGCGAGCAGCGGCATCACAATCACGAGCAGACTGGGCGCGATGAAGGCGAAGGTCTCGGGCACCCGGATCGGCGCTCCCGTGGCGGGAACGAGGATCGGGCCGACATGCATCTTTTGCACGGCGGCGCTCGCGAACTCCCGCGTGACGGCGCCCGCCAGAGCGTCGAGCCAGACCGGCATTCCCACCGCCAGCGCCAGCACGAGCAGCCCGAGGAGCCCGACGGCGGCCGCGCTTCCGAACGGAACCGGTGCAGCCTTGCCGTCCGCACGCCCGAGCAATCCGATGCCGAACACCTTGATGAACGTCGCGAAGGCAATGGCCACGGTGAGCGCCAGTCCTGCGCCGGCGAGAGCGGCCGTCAGCCGGCTGGCGAGGCTGATGAGGTGAAAGCCCTGGAAGAAGGTCTGGAACAGATACCATTCGCTGACGAAGCCGGCCTGCGGCGGCATCGCCGCGAGACTCATGGCCGCAAACAGCGCGCCGAGGCCGAAGATCCAGGAACTGCGCGCGAGAATCCCGCGCTGCACCAGGCGATAGTCGCCGGCGGCGCGATAGACGCCATCGGCCGAAAGAAACATCGCGCCCTTCGCCAGCGCGTGTCCCGCCAGATGAAGGAGCGCGACGGTCCAGGCCAGGCCGGCCAGATCCATCAATCCGTCCTGGCGGAACATCAGCGCCGCGCCCAGAAGGCACACGGCGATCGATCCGTTCTCGGCGGATGACAGACTCAGCAGTTCGCGCCAATCCTCCTGCTGAAACGCATAGAGCGCCGTCAGGATCGCGCTGACAACGGCGATGGCGACGACGAAGATGCCGGCGACCGACACCGCTAGTACATGATCGATCGGCAGCCATTCGATCAGGCCGCGGCTCAGTGCAAAGAACGCCGCATTGAGGACGACGCCCGACAGGAACGCGCCCGTCGCCCCGCTTCCCGCGCCATAGGCGCCCGGAAACCACTCGTAGAACGGCAGCAATCCGAGCTTCGCACCGAACCCGACGAGGAACAGCAACCCGACGAAAAGCTGTTCCGCGCGCGGCATCCCGAGCGCGGCACGGGCAAAATCGCCGAACGACAGGCTGCCGGCATGTCCGGCCAAGAGGATGAAGGCAAGCATCAGAGCGACAGCGCCGGCCTCGAGCAAGGCCAGCATGAACAGCACCGGCCGCCCCGTTTCCGCGGCCAGATCGTCGCCGAGGATCATCACGGCACCGCCCAGGCTCATGATCTCCCAGGCGACGAGGAAGCTCACGGCGTCCTGCAGGCCGAACACGCCCAGCGCGCCGATGAGGCTCGCGGCCGCGCCGAAGATCCAGGTCCCTGGCCGTTTCGCCGGCGTGCCGACCCAGGACGCGAGAACGGCCCCGACCAGGCCGAACCCGAGCAGCCACAGCGCTTCCGGCGCCAGTTCGAACACGGCGCCCGCCGGGCCGATGCCCAGCACCGCATGAATCGGCGGCAGTCCCGCGGGCAGAGCCGTGAGGATCATCACGACGAGCGCCACGCCGCCAATTCCCAGAAGCGCGCGCGCGACGCCGGCCGCGCGCCCGGCGAGCGCGAGCAGCGCCGCGATCAGCCAGGCCGCCAGCGCGATCGCCAGCAGGTCACTCGACAACGCGACCTCCCTTGATCCGCTGCGGAACCCGGTCGAGGAACATCAGCAGCGCCGCGATGATCGCCGCGGGATTGGGCGGGCAGCCCGGCAGATAGAGATCGACCGGCAGCACGCCGTCGAGGCCGTTGCCGCAGGCGTATCCGCCGCCCGCGATCCCGCCCGAGACGGCGCAGGTGCCGACCGCCATCACCCAGCGCGGCTCGGGCATCGCCTCATAGGTCCGCTGCAGCGGCTGGTGCATCGCGTAGGTGACGGGACCGGTGACCAGGAGCAGGTCGGCGAAGCGCGGCGATGGCGTGAAGAAGATGCCGAAGCGGTGCAAATTGTAGAACGGATTGTTGAGCGCCTGGAGTTCGGACTCGCAGCCGTTGCACGAGCCCGCATCGACGTGGCGGATATGCAGGCTGCGCCGAAAGCCCGCGCGCGAGGCCGAAGCCGCGGATGTCGCGGCCGCCGGGGCGCCGGCGTCGGAGAGCAAAAGGTCGGCGCGCTCCGTCGTGCCGAAGGCCCAGTCGAAGGACGCGGTCGCCGCGCCCTCGGGACAGGCCTCGACGCAAAGCTGGCAGGCGATGCAGCGCCCGTAATCGACCGCGAGCCGCCCATTGCCGGCGCGGTCCGCCTGAACCGTGATGGCGGCGGTCGGACAGACGGCGGCGCATTCGCTGCATCCCGTGGCGCATCGCTCGGGCGCGAAGCGCGGCATTCCGAGCACGCCGTTCTGGCCGGAATCGGCGTCGCGGCGGGGCCAGAGCGTTGTCGCCCTGCCCTTCTCCAGCCCGAACAATGTCCAGAATGGCATGGCTCCCCCTTACCGGTCGCAGCCCGCGACCGTGAGGCCGAAGCTCGCCTCGTTGATGGCATAGTCCATCATGTTGCTGTTGTGGACGGTGAACGGAAAGACCCGCCAGTTGGAGAAGGACGGCGACTTGATCTTCACGCGCGCGAGCCTTCCGTCGCCGCCGACATGGACCGCATAGAACAACGACCCGCGCGGCGACTCCGTCCATCCCAGCCCCTCCGAAACGGGCGGCGGCACGCACGCGACGCGCACGGGGCCGTCGGCGAGCAGGAGCAGAATCCGCTGCATCAGGGCGATGCTCGCCTCGATCTCGGCCATGCGGACCTGCGCCCGGGCATGGGCATCGCCGCCCGTCTTGACCGGCACGGCAACGGGCAGATCGCCGTAAGCGGCGTAAGGATGGTCGCGCCGCAGATCGCGATCAAACCCGGAAGCGCGCTGGACCGGCCCTGTCGCCCCCTGATCGAAGGCGACCTCGCGCGGCAGCACGCCGGTGGTGATCAGGCGGTCCAGATGGCTGTTGGTGTTCTCCAGCATCGCTACGTATTTCGCGATCTCAGCCCGCAGCTGCTCGAGTTCGCCGCCCAACCAGGGCTTCGGATCGACGTCGCGACGGAGCCCGCCGGGTAGCAGCAGGCTGCGCAGGAAGCGGCTTCCGGTGAGCTTTCCGTTGATCTGCTTGGCACGCTCTTCGAGGAGCTTGCCCTCGGCCTCGCCGACCTTGAGCGTCGTCGTGTGCGCGAGATGGCCGAGATAGTGGAGGTGGTTGTAAAGCCGCTCGAGCTCGGCGAAGAGCGAGCGCAGCATGAGCGCACGCTTGGGCACGGCGCATTGCGCCGCCTGCTCGACCGCCTGACAAAAAGCGAGAGCGTGGGCGAAGCTGCCAACGCCCGAAACGCGTTCCGCCAGCACCACGGCGCTCGCCAGCGAACGTCCCTCGAAGCGCTTCTCCATGCCGCGATGCTTGAAGAAGAGCTGCGGATGAAGGTGTAGGATGTGCTCGCCGACATAGAAGAAGATGAGCTCCGTGGACTCGACCACGTCGGCGCGCACCGGGCCGAACGGCAGGCGCTGGACGTCGGCGCTCGCAATCTCCGGAAGGAAACCCTCGGCCGGCGCGAACGGCATCATGGTGTCCGCCGGATAGGCCGGGTCCAACGGCGGCAGCACCGGTCGCGCGCCGGCGTGAAGGACCAGCCGATGCGGCTCGGGATGGCTGCGAAATTCCACGCCGAACAGATCGGCGATCTCGCGCTCGTACCAGCCCAGCAGCGGGCTGATGGCGGCGACGCTCGGCACCGGACCGCCGGGCGCGCATCGCCACATGACGAAATCCTCGTTCTGGCCGCGGTCGCCGACATAGCGCAGCTCGATGCGGCCAGGCGCCACATACCAGGCATAGGCCATCTGCATCCGGCCGCCGCCCCGGATCAGTCCGCTCACCGCGGCGGGCAGATCCTCCGCATCGACGGGGACGATCTCGACGCCGGCCATGGCGGGCTCGGCCGCGACGGTCATGGCACCCCCGGCGACAGCGATGGCGCGATCGAGGTCAGATAGGTCCAGACATCCGCCGGCCACCACAGGCCGAGCACCAGGAGCGGCACCAGCGCCAGCCACATCGGCACGGCGCACCAGGCGCTGACCTTGCCGGCCGGCGCCGCGGCACTCGAATCCGAACCATAGTACATGCTGCGGAAGTGGTTGATGAAGCCGATGAAGATCACGATCAGCAGGATCGCCATGACGTAGACCGCCCACGAGAATGACGGCTTCAGCCCGGCGCGCATGATGGTGAATTCGCTCAGGAACAAGCCGAACGGCGGCGCTCCGGTAATCGCGATGGCGCCGGCGAGCCAGAGCGCGCCCTGGACCGGGAAGTACCGGCCGACGCCGTTGATCCGCAGAATCTCCTTCGACCCGTAGGCGCGCATCATGTTGCCCGCGCCGAAGAACATCAGCGATTTGTTGAGCGAGTGATTGAGCATGTGATAGAGCGCGCCCGCGACGCCGAGCGCGCCGCCGAAGCCGAAGCCGAGCGCGACCACGCCCATATGCTCGATGCTCGAATAGGCCATCAGCCGCTTGATGCCCTGCTGGCGCACGATGAAGAGCGCACCGATCAAGAGCGATAGCGCACCGAACGCCACGAGCACCAATTGCGGGAGCTGGCCGAGATCGGCCGCGCGCGTAATGCCGAGAAACCGCACGATCCCGATCATCGCCGTGTTCAGGAGCGCGCCGGACAGCATCGCCGACACCGGCGCCGGACTTTCGCTGTGGGCGTCCGGCAGCCAGCTATGCATGGGCGCGAGGCCGACCTTCGTGCCGTACCCCACCAGCACGAGAAGGAAGGCGAGGATCATCAGGGCCGGATTCATTTTCGGCGCCGCTTCGGCGAGCACCGCCCAGGTCATCTGATAGCTCGGCCCCAGCACGAAGCTGCCGTCCCAATAGAACAGCACCGTGCCGAGCAGCGCGAGGCTGATCCCGGCCGAGACGATCATGATGTATTTCCACGCGGCCTCCATGCTTTCGGCGGCGCGCTCGAAGGCCACGAGGAAGGTGCTGACCAGCGTCGTCAGCTCGATCGCGATCCAATAGATGCCGACGCTGTTCATGAGCGGCCCGACCAGGGTGGTCAGGCCGAATCCGGCGAACAGTGCATAGAACCGGAACAGGCGGTCGTCTTGCTTCAGCAGCCGCATGTAACCGATGGCATAAATGGAGGCGAGAACGTAGACGATCGACGTGCACAGGATGACCCAGGCAGAGACCCGGTCGATGATGACATAGTCGCCCCAGAACAGCATGGCCCGCCCATCGACGAGGAACGGAAGCGGCAGCGCGGCGGCGAATGCGATCGCGCTCGCGATCAGATTGCATGCCTCGCAGATGCGCGGCCGGCGCACGAGCAGGCAGACCATGATCGCAGCCAGCGGCGCCACCGAAAGCGCGAGGAGCAGGAATCCGATCATCAGCCCACGAGCCTCTTGAGCTCGAGCGTGCTGGTCGTGCCGACATGGGTCTGCAGGTAGCCGACCAGCACGCCGAAGCACGCGACGACGATGAGAAGGTCGAACAGGATGACCATCTCGATCAACAGCGGCATGCCCGGGACGAGGATCTGCGAGCCGAGAAAGATGCCGTTCTCGAGCACGAGGAGCCCGAGAATCTGGCTGATCGCCTCGTAACGCACGGCGAGCATCAGGAAGCCGATGAGCTTCATCGACAGCATGACGGTGAGCGCCAGCACCGCCACCGTCAATTCGAGATGGAACCCGGCGGCAATCCGGAACGATACCGAAAGCGCGAACATGACGAACAACGCGCCAATGACGAGGCCGGAACTGGGCTGAAGGATGACGTGGATCTCGCGGTCGACGTCCATCCGGCGGATGATCCGCCAGATCAGATAGGGCAGGAGCAGGCCGCGAAACAGCAGCGTAAGGATGGCGATGAGATAAAGCTCGGGATAATTGCCGTAATAGCCGACCGCCGCGGAGAGCGCCGCGATGGTCCATGATTCGGCCGCGAAGGCGTAGAGATAGTTCTTGAGCCAGCGCGATCCCAACATCACGAAAGACATGAGCAGGCTGGCGATCGCCAACAGGCTGAAGAGCGACGAGGCCAGCGGGTTCAGATGTTGGATGAGCATGGACGCTAGCTCAGTTGCGTGCCGATGATCGACAGGACGGCGAGCAGGAACGAGGCGGCGAGCGGCTCCTGGTAGCGGTAGAAGCGCAGACGCGATTGCGCGGTCTCGACGAAGACGACGACGCAGGCGACCAGCGTGAACTTGACGATCAAGCCGGAAGCGGCGCCGAGCGCGCCCACCGCCGTGCCCGCGATCGAGAGGCCCCAGGGCAGGACCAGCACGTTGCAGAAGATCGTGTACAGGATGAACTGCTTCATCGCCGACGCCCATTTCAAGAGCGCCAGCAGCGGGCCCGAATATTCGAGGACGCGGCCCTCCTCGATCATGTAGACCTCGATATGCGTGCTCGAATGGATCGGCATGCGATCGGTCTCGACCAGCAGGAGGATGAAGAAGGCGGCGACCAGGAAAAGATGCGCCGGGCTCCAATAGACCGGCCAACTCGCGACGAGCAGATGATTGACGACGAAGGGGATCATCGCCTTCGCCAGAAGCGTGATGCCGACGAAGACCAGGATCAGCGTCGGCTCGGCGAGGATCGAGACCATCACCGCCCGGCTCGAACCGATGCCGCCATAGGCGCTCGACGTGTCGAGCCCGGCCAGGATGATCATGAACGAGCCGAGGGTGAGGATCAACCCGCCGCCCAGAATGTCGCCCATGTCGGAGAGCGGCAGCGGAAAGTTGGTAAGCACCGGGATCAGGATCGGCACCGTGAGCATGCAGGTAAAGGCGACGACCGGCGTCACCCAGAACAGCCACGACGCCGTTCGCGGTACGACCATCTGCTTATGGAAGAGCTTCCACAGGTCGCGGTAGGGCTGAAATATGCCTGGCCCTTGGGCACGCTGCACCCGCTCCTCGAATTGGACGATGATGCCCTGGATCAGCGGCGCCAGAAGCAGCACCGCCAGAACCTGGGCGATCTGGAGGAGGATGTCCCGCGCGCTCATGGGAGCGCCCTTGTCGCGAGCAACCACCGCGCGACCGGCACTTCACCAGGACGCACGCGCGTTCTGTCGGGGGGTCGCCTGGGGCCGCACATAAAAACGCCTCCTGCCGTCCGCGGACGCTTAGGAGGAGTCATCAGCCCTGAGGGCGGTTAAAGGCGAACTCCATCGCCTGCCCTTGCAGGATGGTAATGCCGGTCTCTCTTGTCAAGAGCCAATGCGACAGAGCCAATGCGACTCGAAATGACGAGTGCCTCGCGGCTCGGCCGGCCGAAACCGGCGCCGCCGCGCGCCATCATGCGATGTCGGTTCGTCCCGACCTCGCGTCAGTCGAGCGATTTGCGGAACCGCAGCATGCTGAGGCCCAGCATCACCGCGCCAAGGATCGCCATGGCGGCGAATTCCGGCAGCAGCACGTGCAGCCCGACTCCCTTGAGAAACACGGCGCGGATGACGATCAGGAAATACCGCAAGGGATTGATCAGCGTGAACCATTGCAAAACCGTCGGCATCGCCGCGATCGGAAAGGCAAAGCCCGACAGGATGAAAAATGGGTTGATCAGAAAGAAGTTGAGCGCGAAGGCCTGTTGTTGCGTGCGCGAGAACGTCGACATGAGCAAGCCCATACCGAGCGCCGCCAGCAGGAAGAGGGACGTGCCCACGACCACGACGAATGGATTGCCGACGAACGGGATGTGGAACCACAGCACGCCGACGACGGTAATCAGGACGACATCGCCGAGGCCGATGAGAAAGAACGGCAGCGTCTTCCCGAGGATGAACTCGACGGGCGTAATCGGGCTCACCATGATCTGCTCGAGCGTACCCATCTCGCGCTCGCGCACCACCGCGAAGGAGGTCAGATTCACCACCTGAACCAGCGTGAGGGTCCCGATCACGCCGGGAATGAAGAACCAGCGATCGTCGAGGCCCGCGTTGAACCACGGCCGCTCTTGCAGTGCGACGGCGATTTGCGGGGGCGCGGCGCCGGCCGGCGCCGCCCACGCCTTGCGCGTCTCCTCGGCCTGAAACTGCGCCACGATCTGGCTGACATAGCCCAGCGCGATCAGAGCCGTATTGGAATTGGTCCCGTCCACCACGACCTGCAGCGGCGCCGACTGGCCGTTCTCCAGCTTCCGCGCGAAGCCGGCGTGGATCACGACCGCGAGATCCGCCTTCCCGGCATCGATATCGCGGGTGATCTGCGCCTGCGTCGCGGCAACATCGACGATCTGAAACCGCCCCGTCGCGACGAAATGCGAGACGAGGCTGCGGCTCGCCTGGGATCGGTCGAGGTCCAGCACTGCTGTCGCGACGTGGTTCACGGTGAAGGTGGCGGCGTAGCCGAAAACGATCATTTGTATCAGCAACGGCACGACCAGGCGGAACATCGCCCATTTGTCGCGGCGGAGCTCGAGGAACTCCTTCATCAGCATGACGCGGAGACGTCGCAGCATCGCCGTCTAGTCCAGGCGCTTGCGGAAGGCGTGCGCCGCGATCAGCACGATCGCCGCGGCATAGAGCACGAGGGCAAGGATCGGCAGCATCAGATCCGAAATGCCGCTGCCCTTGAGAAAGACCGCGCGCAGGATCGTGACATAATAGCGCGCGTAGACGAGCAGGGAGAGGGCCTGGATCGGCGCCGGCATCTGTTCGATGGCGAAGGTATAGCCCGAGAGCATGGTGACCGGCACCATCGTCAGGAGGAGCGCCACTTGGCTCGCGCCGAGCTGGCTGCGGATCCAGACCGAGATCACATAGCCGATTCCGAGCACGACGAGCGTGAAGAGCGCCGTCGCGGCGAGCAGCGTCGCCATGTCGCCGCGGAACGGAACGTCGAACCAGGAGATGGCGGCGACGAGACAGAACGCGGCATCGAACAGGCCGACGAAGAAATAGGGGATGAGCTTGCCCAGCATCACCTCGAGCGCGGTCACCGGCGTCGAGATGAGCTGCTCCATCGTGCCGCGCTCCCACTCGCGCGAAATCGTCAGCGATGTGAGCTGCGCGCCGATCAGGGCGAGGATCACCGCGATCACGCCCGGGATGATGAAGTTGCGGCTTTCGAGGCCTTCGTTGAACCAGACGCGCGGCTCGTAGTCGACCGTTCCGATGGTGGCGCGGCGCACGCCATGCCGTCCCGCCCATTGCGCCGCGAAATCGGCCGTGGTCTGGGCGATCACGCCCTGGGCATAGCCAAGCGCGATATTCGTCGTGTTCACGTCCGTCGCGTCGAACACGGTTTGCACGCCGGCGCTTCCCGTCGTCGCAAGCACGCGCGAGAAATCGACGGGAATGGTGACGACGCCGATACAGGTACCGTGATCCATGGCGTCTCGAATCGACCGGTCGGTGTCGAGGTCGTGAACGACCGAGAACCACCCCGACGCGACAAAGCGCTCGACCAGGGCGCGGCTGAACTGGCTGTGTTCCTGGTCATCAATGCAAAGCGGCACCCGCTTGATGTCGAGGCTCACGCCGTAGCCGAGCAGAACCATTTGAATGAGCGGCAACAGCAGCGCAATCGCGAGGCTCCGCGGGTCGCGCCAGATCTGCAGCGATTCCTTGTACGCCATCGCCAGGAGCCGCCGGATGCTCATGCCCCACTACCCCTGCGTCATGGGACGGGACACCAGCTTGACGAAGACATCCTCGAGGCTGGGCGTGATGCGGCGCGGCGGGCTCGCGGTGAGATGAAGCTGCTGCAGCGAGGCCTGGAGCCTCGGGGCGGCGGATGCGCTGTCGTGCACCAGCACGTGCAGCTTGTCACCAAAGATCGAAGCCTCGAGCACGTCCGGCAACTGCCGCACCGCCGCCAGCGCCGCGCCGAGCGGTGCGCAGGCAAGCTCCAACAGGTCGCCGCCGAGATCGTGGCGGCGCAGCTCGCTCGGGCTGCCGATAGCCACCAGCCGCCCGGCATCGATGAGCGCGATGCGATTGCAGTATTCCGCTTCATCCATGTAGTGCGTCGACACGAGGATCGTGACGCCGTCCGCCGCCAGGTGGTGGATCAGGTCCCAGAAGCGGCGCCGCGCCTGCGGTTCGACGCCGGAGGTCGGCTCGTCGAGGAACAGCACGGGCGGCCGATGAAGAATGGCGCAGCCCAGCGCCAGCCGCTGCTTCCATCCGCCGGCGAGCGTCCGCACGAGCGCGTCCTCGCGTCCGTCGAGCCCCGCCATGGTGATGGCAAAGCGGATTCGCTCTTCGGTCTCCTGCGGCGGGACAAGATAGATCCCGGCGAAGAAAAGCAGGTTCTCGCGACAGGTCAGATCGCCGTAGAGCGAGAATTTCTGCGACATGTAGCCGATATGCGCCCGGACCGCTTCGGGCTGCCGGGCGACGTCGAACCCCGCGACCGACGCCCGTCCCGCGCTCGGCCGCAACAGGCCGCACAGCAGGCGGATGGTCGTGGACTTGCCGGCGCCATTGGGACCGATGAATCCGACCACCTCGCCCGTGGCGATGCGGAGATCGAGCCGATCCACCGCCGTGAACGAGCCGAACCGCTTGGTCAGGCCTTCGGCAATGACGGCCGGCGCCGCGCCCGTCATGCTGCGGTCTCGGGTCCGAGGAGCGCGACGAACACATCCTCGATCCCCGGCTCGACCGGGATGATGCCGGCATGGTCGATCGCGCGCGCTGCGAGAACCGCGCGCAGCTCGGGCATGCGGCGTTCCGCGTCATCGACGCGGACATGGACCCGGTCGCCCATCAGCAAGAGGCCAAGCACCCCCGGCGCCCCTTCGAGCGCCGCATGCACGGCGCGGGGATTTTCGGCGGTCACCGCGAGCAGCGCGCCCGGCATCGCCGCCTTCAGGCGCGACGGCGTGTCGCAGCGGCGGATGGCGCCCGCATACACCAAGGCGAGCCGCGAGCAGCGCTCGGCCTCGTCCATATAGGCCGTCGAAAGCAGGATCGTGACGCCGCTTTCGCGCAGATTGTAGAGAATGGCCCAGAAATCGCGCCGCGACACGGGATCGACGCCGGTCGTCGGCTCGTCGAGCAGGAGAACGCGGGGCGTGTGAATGAGCGCGCAAACCAGGCCGAGCTTCTGCTTCATGCCGCCGGACAATTGGCCGGCCAGGCGGCGCTGGAACGGAACGAGCCCCGCCGCCTTGAGCAGCTCGTTGCCGCGGTCGCGGCGGACGCGGCGCGGCACCCGGAACAATTCGCCGTAGAAGAAGATGTTTTCTGCGACCGTGAGGTCGTCATAGAGGCCGAAGCGCTGCGGCATGTAGCTGAGCTCGAACTTGGCGCGCTCCGGTGCGGCGACGACATCGACGCCGCCGACGCGAATCGTCCCGAAATCGGGCCGCAGCACGCCCGCGAGCATGCGCATGATCGTCGTCTTGCCGGCGCCGTCCGGGCCGACGAGGCCGAAGATCTCGCCGCGCTCGATGCTCAGGCTGGCGTCGCGAACGGCCTCGACCGGGCCGAACCGCCGGACCAGACCCTGGGCCAAGACCGCAATCTCGCTCGTCCCGGTCATGGCGCTCCGGCCGGCAACGGCACGATCGAGGCATCGGCCGGCATTCCCGGTAGCAGCTCGTGGGTCGGATTGTCGATGTCGATCCGGATGCGATAGACCAGCGTGACGCGCTCGGCATGGGTCTCCACGGTCTTGGGCGTGAACTCCGCCTCCGGCGATATGAAGCTGATCCGGCCATGGTAAACGTGGTGGGGATAGGTATCCGTCGTCACGTCGACGGGCTGACCCAGCCGGACTTTCCCGAGGTCCGGCTCGTTCACGTAGGCCCTGAGCCAGACATGGTCGAGGTCGTCCAGCGTGAAGATCGGCACGCCCGGTCCGGCGAGCTGACCGAGCTCGGCATCGCGCACCGCGATCACCCCGCTGAACGGCGCGCGGAGCACGGTATAGGAAAGCGTGACCCGATCAAGATCGAGCTTCTCTTGCGCCGCCGTTTCATTCGCCTTCGCCAGCGTGATGTTGTGCCGGGCGACATCCACCATCGCCTCGTCCCGGGCCAGCACGGCAGCCGATTGATTCGCGGCGGTCAGAGCAAGATCGCGCGCCTGTCGCGAACCGACATGAGTTGCGAACAGACGCTCCGCCCGGGCGGAGTCGCGCTGCTTTTCGGCAAGATCGAACCGGTCGCTGATCACACCGTGCTGCGCGGCGACGAGGCTGCTTTGATTGGCGGCTAGCTGGGCGCCCGCGACCGCCAGGTTGGCCCGGTCGATTTCGACCTGCTGTTGGTAGAAGCGATCATCGACCCGGGCGAGCACGGCGCCGCGCTCGACATGAGCGCCCTCGTCGAATGGCAGAAACACGATCGGCGCCTGAACCTGCGTAACGCTCAGCACGCTTTCGTGCGCTTCGATATTGCCCGAAACAGCGATGACGTTCGCAGCCACTTCCGGTCCGACCAGCCGCTGCCACACGCCGGGCCAGCGCCAGAACCCATAGCCGCCGGCCGCGAGCACGACGATGGCAACCAGCGCAAGCAATGTATTCCGCCGCGGCCGGGTCATTGTCTTCGTGGGCGCCAGCGGCTCCGCCGAGCGCGCCGTCGGAACCGAGGGAAGCGAGACGTCATTCATAGCGCAACGCGTCGATGGGATTGAGACCCGCCGCCTTGCGGGCCGGGTAGAAGCCGAAGAAGACGCCGACCGCGGCGGCAAATGCGAACCCGCCGAGGATCGCCGTGCCGGACACCGGTGCCGGCCAGCCGAACAGGATCGGGATCATCGCCGAAACCGCGACGCCCATGGCCATGCCGGCGAGCCCGCCGCTCACGCTGAGAAACACCGCCTCGGCAAGGAATTGCAGCAGGACATGCAGGCGCCGTGCGCCGATCGCCATGCGCAAGCCGATCTCGCGCGTGCGTTCCGTAACCGAAACGAGCAGGATGTTCATGATGCCGATGCCGCCGACGAGAAGCGAGATTGACGCCACGGCGGCGAGGAGAAGCGCCATGATGCGGCTGCTGCTCTCGGCGGTTTCGACGAACTGGCTCAGATTGCGCACATTGAAATCCTTGAGCGCGCCGGGCCTGATGCGATGTCGGCGATTGAGCGTGTCGGTCACTTGCGCGATGGCGGTCTGCACCTCCCGCTGGCTCACTGCCTGCACGAAGATCATGTTGGCGAAACCCGTGAGCCGCGCCTGGAGATTGTACGGGTTGGGCGGTGGAAGATAGGGCCAGTTGAGCGGCGCCTGCTGCTGGCTCGGCGCCGCGACGCCGAGCACTTTGCGCTCGGCGGTGGTGAAGGGAACCATCACGAGGTCATCCTGGTCCTGGCCGAACGCCGACTGCCCCTTGGCGACGAGGACGCCGATCACCTTGAGCGGCACGCCCTTGACCTCGATGGCGGCGCCGACCGGATTCTCGTACGGACTGAAGAGTTGACGGTAGACCGTCTGTCCGATGACGACGACAAGATTGGCCTTGTCTTCATCCGCCTCGGTAATGCCGCGGCCGGCGGCAATGCGCCAGTTGGTGATCGCCGGGTAATTCGGGCTGACGCCTTGAATGCTGGTGGTCCAGTTCTGACCGCCGTACTGGACCTGGCCCTGCTGGCGAATGAGGTAGCCGACATTCGCAACCGCGGGGTCCTCGTGGCGGATCGCCCTGGCATCCTCGACCGTGAGCGTGCTGGCGCTGCCGAATCCAGCCCGGGCGCCGCCCGTCGTAATGGCGCCCGGAACGATCACGACCACATTCGTGCCGAGACTTTCGATCTGTTTGCGGACCGCCTCGCTCGCACCGTTGCCGATGGCGACCATGACGATGAGCGCGGCGACACCGATGAATACGCCCAGCATGGTCAGCGCCGAGCGCATCTTGTTGCGCCCGATCGCTTGCGCCGCGGCGGCGACAATCATCAGCCCGAAGGCGAGGACGCCGCCGGTCGGAAGCGCGGAGGCGGCGCGCCGCCCCGACGGGCGGAAGACCGTGGCGCGCTCACGGCCGGTGCCGGCGACCGGCACGGCCGGCTTGGTCACGCGCTCGTCGGAGACGATCTCGCCGTCCCGCATCGTTACGATGCGGTCGGCAAAGGCGGCGATGTCGGAGTCATGGGTGACAAGGACGATCGTCACGCCCTGCTCGTGATTGAGCGAGACCAGCGTCTCCATGATCTCGTGCGAGGTTCGCGTGTCGAGATTGCCGGTGGGCTCGTCGGCGAGAAGCAGGCTCGGCGCGTTGATCAGCGCACGGGCGATGGCGACGCGCTGCTGCTGGCCGCCGGAGAGCTGGCTCGGCGTGTTGCGCTCGCGATCGCCGAGACCCATGAATTGCAACGCTTCCCGCGCCCGCTCGACGCGCATCGCGCCGTGCGTCGGCCCCGAGGCCGCGTAGTAGAGCGGCAGCCCGACATTCTCGATGGCGCTGGTGCGGGCGAGCAGGTTGAAGCTCTGAAACACGAAGCCCAGGCGTTCGCTCCGAATGCAGGCGAGGTCCGGCTCGCTAAGTCCCGCCACATCGACGCCCTCGAGCAGGTAGTGGCCGCTCGTGGGCCGATCGAGGCAGCCGAGAATATTCATGAGCGTCGACTTGCCCGAACCGGACGAGCCCATGATGGCGACGAACTCGCCCGCGCGGACGGCGAGGTTGACGCCCCGGAGCGCCCGAACCATGACGTCGCCCAGGATGAACGTGCGCGTCACGTTCTCGATCTTGATGACCGGCGGGGCGATCGCGGCGCTTTCGGCGGGCATCGGGAGACCGTCTCAGAGGCGCGGCAGCGGCAAGCCCGGCCGGCCGTTCGCCTGGTCACGATTTTCGGCGGTAATGACCGCATCGCCCGGCCGGAGATCGCCCTTGACGATCTCGGTGAAGTTCCCGTCGTCGAGCCCCAGCACGACCGGGACCGCGACGGGCGCGCCGTCGCGCAGGACCCAGACGCGCCCTTCCTCGCTCGCCGGCATGCCGGGCCCGGCCCCGGCAAGGCCGCCCGGCGCATAGCGCAGCGCCTGATCCGGCACGCGGAGCACATCGTTGCGTTGCGCGACGACGATCTGCGTCGAGGCGGTCATGCCCGGCATCAGCGCCAGGTCGCTGTTATCGACGCTGACCACGACATCATAGGTGACGACGTTCTGCACCGTCTGCGGCGACTGACGCACCTGCGAGACGGCTCCCTGGAACACGCGGTTCGGATAGGCATCGACGGTGAACATCGCCTTGTCGCCGTTCTTCACGCCACCGATGTCGCTCTCGCTGACATTGGTATCGACCTCCATCTTCTTGAGGTCGGATGCGATGAGGAACAGCGTCGGGGTCTGGAAGCTGGACGCGACGGTCTGGCCCTGCGTCACGTTGCGGGATACGACCGTGCCGTCCACCGGCGAGATGATATTGGTATAGCCGAGATTGAAGTTGGCGCCTTCGACCAGCGCCTCGTCGAGCTTGACGGTCGCTTCATCCTGCTGGACGATAAAGGCTTGGTCCTCGGCCTGCTGGCGCGCGATCGCATTCTGCGCCGCGAGCTTCTGATAGCGCGCGAGATTGAACCGGTCCTTGGCGAGCACGGCCTGATCGCGCAGAAGCTGGGCGGAATATTGGGCGAGCGTCGCCTGATACGGGCGCGGATCGATCTTCGCGCAAACCTGGCCGGCCTTCACCTCGGTGTTGTAGTCGCAAAAGAGCTGCTGGATGACGCCGGAGACATAGCTCCCGACGATGATCGTCAGCTCCGGGTTGACCGTGCCGGTCGCCGTCACCGATTGCGTGATCGCGCCGCGCGCGGCCGGAGCGGTCACGTAATGCACCGGAACCGGCGCCGAAAAGCGCCACCACGCCCCAACCGCACCCGCGAGCGCTACCGCGACCGCAATGCCGGCCAGCCACAGCGGACGCCGACGGCGTCCACCGGCGGGAGACGCGGCCGACGGGGACACGTCCGGTCGGGCGCTCGTCTTGACCTCGATCTTGTTGTCCATCTGCCACAGACCCATAAGGTCGCTTCAGCATGGATCGGACGGCCTCCACGCGCCTTGATGCGAATCAAGATGGGCGCGAGCGGCCGTGGCTGCGCAGCAATTCGTTGCGCTCGGCCTCGAGCGCCGCGAGGAGGCAGCGGCGGCTGGTCTGGGCCGCCACCGGAGTCCGTCTGATGGCGGTGATCGCCGCATC
>Ga0307373_10007708_pt1 | contig 16695 bp, 16 predicted proteins | sample OX2MG_FD_202534 | JGI IMG/M metagenome (GOLD analysis project Ga0307373, IMG submission 202534) | Soil microbial communities from Risofladan, Vaasa, Finland - OX-2 | ecosystem: Environmental > Terrestrial > Soil > Coastal area > Acid sulfate soil | place: Finland: Risofladan, Vaasa | collected... | reverse complement strand
CGATCCACGCGGTTTTTGGGAATACCTGAAGAAGATGTGATTTGATAGAATTCAAGCTGCGGTTCACGTGCCCCCATTCACTCACTGACAGCATCCCACCAACCGATGAAAACCGATTCCATGACCGGCAGCGAACGCCGCGCTTCTATAGCACTGGCAGGGATTTTCACGCTGCGCATGCTGGGCCTGTTCATGATCTACCCGGTATTTGCGCTGTGGGCACGGCGTCTGCCGGATGCCACCGAGTTCACCATCGGACTGGCACTGGGCGTGTATGGACTCACCCAGGCGCTGTTCCAGATTCCCTTAGGGTTTCTCTCCGATCGCCTGGGACGCAAGCACATCATCGCGGCAGGGCTGGTGGTGTTCGCCATCGGCAGTGTGGTGGCGGCGCTCTCCCATTCGATCGACGGCATCATCCTCGGCCGCTTGCTACAGGGTGCGGGCGCGGTGGGCTCCGCGACCCTGGCGCTGGCGGCGGATCTGACGCGTGAACACAACCGCACCAAGGCCATGGCCATCATCGGCATGACCATCGGCGTGTCTTTCAGCCTGGCACTGGTGGCCGGTCCGGTCTTGAATCGCTGGATCGGTGTGCCCGGGATTTTCTGGCTGACGGCAGTGCTGGCGTTGCTGGGTATCGGCGTGCTGTATGGGCTGGTGCCCAAACCGGTAATCAGCAGTGTGCATGCTGATGCAGAACCGGTGCCGGCGCTGTTCAAGCGGGTACTCACGAACCGGGAATTGTTGCGCCTGGATTTCGGCATCTTCGTGCAGCACGCCATCCTCACGGCCAGTTTCCTGAGCGTACCGTTCGTGCTCAAACATGCGGGCGTCAATCTCCATGATCAGTGGTTCGTGTATCTGCCGGTACTGGTGGTGTCGGTGATCTGCATGGTGCCACTCATCATCATGGCCGAGCGCGGCCGCATGAAACCTATTTTTCTGGCGAGCGTCGCGGCCTTGGGCGTCTCCCAGCTGTTGTTGCTGTTGGGCCATGGCGGGTTGCCGGTAGTGATCGTGGCTCTCTTGGTGTTCTTCACTGCATTCAATTTGCTGGAAGCGAGCCTGCCGTCGATCATCTCGAGGGTGGCGCCAGCCGAAGCCAAGGGCACGGCACTCGGTATCTATTCCAGTTCTCAGTTCTTCGGCATCTTCGTCGGCGGCGCCTTGGGCGGTTGGCTGCAGGGTGTCTGGGGGCTCACGGGCGTGTTCGGTCTGTGCGCAGCGCTCGCCGGACTGTGGCTTGTGGTAGCGACTGCGATGCGGCCCCCTGTCAGGGCATCGAAGAGTGGTGAGGGGGGGCAGTATTTTCCAATCCATAAATGAGTCTGAAGGCACAGTGAGAGGGCAGTCTCTCAGCCGGATTTCAGATCCTGTTCACGCATGGTTTGGAACAGCTTCTGGCGGGCCCTTTGGAGAGCGTCCGCCGTTTGGTTGTCACTGATTTCGTAAGCGCGCTGGTCGAGTATGGCAAAGGCGGTGCCGGGCTTCAAATAACGGTCTGCCTGCGGCAGGGATTTGAGTTTGTCGTAGGGGGTCATCATGGCCTCATAGGGGTAGCGTTTGCGCTGCTTGCCCTGGGAAGTGGTGTGGGTCTCGGGGAAGAAGCAGGGACGGTGGTAGTTCACATAGGGGTTGAGGTGCTGCTGGTTGAAGGTATTGATCCGTTGGGCGAAGCGGCTGGGGATATGGCCGTAGCCGAAGAGCTTTCGGACCACCGCGCCGTTCTTGCCTTCGGCCAGGGCATTGTCGTTGGACTGCCGTGAACGCGACTTGGTGAACTCGATAAGGAGCTTGTCCAGCAGTTCGGCGACCCGTTTGTTGATGTATTCAGAGCCATTATCCGAGTGGAAGCCCTGCACCCGGAAGGGGAAGGCCGCGAGCAGTTGCTCGAGAATCGGAAGGAGGTAATGTTCACTGATCTTTTCGACAGTGCAGACGACCTCAAACTGCGTGACCTCATCGACGGCATTGATGTGATAGACGTAATCAGCCTTCACATCCGCACGCGGGCGTTTTCCAGTCCGCCAGGATTGCCACGGCACACCAGGCTCTCAGAGGAACCTCGGCCTTAGGGTGGCGTGTATTTGTTTGAATCCAGGTGATTTCTTGTGCCGATAACAACCCAACCGCAGCATGGGTGCGGTAGATTAGTTTGGCGTCATGTTTTCAACTTGTTACGGATTCCGCCGTCTATGGCAAAAGGCTCACCTGATGGATGTGTCTTTGAAAGACATTAGCTACCGGTGTAGCCGCAGGGAGTCAGGAGCTTTTTGGCTGGTGTTCACCCGGCGATTTTTTATCAACACGCGATGATGGCCAAATCATCAGGCCCGTGATTATTGCCGCGCCTATCACCAGGATGGCGGCTGACAGAAGCATGTATCCCATAATTCCCATAACTTAACTCTCTGGGCTACGTCCAGCCTTTACCTTGACAGACACTATTATACTCCAGTCGCTCAAAACCCAGAATCACATAGAGCCGCATGCTTTCAGAATGTCTGCCGCAGACTGGGAGACATTCTGAAAGCGAGGGGATGAGTATTCATTCTAAAACTTTAATAGCAGTCAACGAGGTCTGAAACCGATACGATTCGTATACGGATCAGCACAATGGGGCGGGGCTTAAACCGGCAGATCCCCAAAATATGTCGAATATTCTGCAGATAATTGACACATGATGCTTGCATCGCCTAAATAAGGATGGTGCCAGTACCCAAATATATTTGGGTAACTGGATCAGCGTGTTGATTTCTGTGTGTCGTGAGAACGGCGCTTGGGCGCGTTTCTTAGCCGCAGACGACGCATCCTTTCCGTGCCAGAAAGCGCCTTGCCGGTGGATTTGCGGCCGCGGTGTGCTGTTGGCACAAACAGACCACGCCCGCTGACGGCTTCTCTGGCGGCGTAGTCGAGAAATCCATACGCAAGTATCTCAAGGATACGCAGAGCATCCGGCTGACTACCGCGGTATCGCGGGAATGCGATGCCGATTTCATCCGGCATGCCTACCGGACGGATATGCTGCACCCCGGTCAGTATGTGCACATGGCGGTCCATGTCTGCCCCGGTTACACGAGACGGCACGCCCGCTAGATCGCAAAGAGCCCTGTAAGACAAAACCGCCAGCGTTTTCTGGCGTGAGATGACTTGCCATTCAACGGGCTTAACGGGCACCGGCCTTGACGGCCAGACATTCATGGGGATACTATGTGCCATATTCGTCACGGTGACGTAAATGAGTAACGACGCAAATCATAGCGCGTGGAGGGAGGTACTGCAAGCGGCACAAACCTTGGCGGATGACTGCCCAGGAGCTGTTTTGATCGGCGGATTGGCTGTCTATCTGCACACCCAGAACCGGACCCTGGGGAAGCTGCACGTGAGCCGCGAACAGTTGGCCGAATTCAGCCACGACGTCGACACGTATATTTCCCTACTGGATTTGGGTGCACTTAGGGATCTGTTCGAGGTGATCGCAAATGAGCGATTGAACAAGCACCAGGTAAAAGTGGGCCGCATCGAGGCGGACATTTATGTGGAGCATAACAACAAGCTCAGGGTGCCTTACGCAGAACTGGTAGCTTGGGCCAGCACCTACGGTTCAATGAGGGTCGCAGCAGTTGGGCATCTGCTGGTACTGAAGCTAGACGCCGCAGCCGGCAGAACCGGCACTGCGAAGGGTGATAAAGATACACGTGACCTTGTGAAAATGACCGTGCTCGCGTCCGATGAGGACAGAGACCTATTTGAGCCTTATCTCGATAGCCGCGGACTGGCGCGACTGAAGGAAGTAGGGGCCTCTCCAAACGTGTTCACGAGCATTACCAGAGGCAACGCTGTACACGCGAAGCAGATCAGAGGAGTTTTCAATGCCTTTGTAGACCGACTTCAGGAGCGCGAGTACGGTCACTATGATAAGCCGCCGGCCCGGTCTATACGCTCAAGAAAATCTAAAAACACACATTGAATCGCGTACTTACGTGTTCCAGCGGGATCAGTCTCGAAATGGCGCTGCGTTTTGCCAAGGCTCTTGGCCGCTCTCCGGAAAGCTGGTTTGCGATGTAATACAATTACGACCGGTGGCATGGAAGGCGGCATGTGAATCTTGCGAATGTCACTTGTGTCAGGATTACAGCGGAATGACCCTTACATGGCTGCTCAGCGTGCTTATGATCCGGTTGGATTGCTGGTGTATGCGGTGATAGTCAGTCAGTGGTCCGGTGGAAGCGGCCGTCCGAGATGTATAGAAGTTTAGTGTGCGCGACCCTTGTAAGTCGACGACGGGGGCGACATTTGGAAGTCATAGCAGTGGCATGAGGCATGACTAACGGGAGCAATCACGTAGAGATGAATTCTAACAGCCGCATAACGACAGGCGATTGGCCTGCTGACGAAATTTATCGTGCGTGGTGATGATATGAATTACAAAGGCATCATTCTCGCCGGCGGATCGGGCACTCGTCTGTACCCGATAACCCGTTCCATCAGCAAACAGCTTCTTCCTGTTTACGACAAGCCGATGATCTACTATCCACTGTCCACGCTCATGCTGGCGGGCGTCCGGGAAGTCTTGATCATCTCCACACCCCAGGATCTGCCACGCTATCAGGAATTATTGAACGATGGCAGCCAATGGGGCATGCAATTCAGTTATGCGCCGCAGCCTAGTCCGGAAGGCCTCGCCCAGGCATTTATCATCGGCGAACGCTTCATAGGCCGTGATCCGGTTGTGCTGGTGCTGGGCGACAACATATTTTACGGCCAGGGTATGTCAGGCCAGTTGAAGACGGCTGCCGGACTCGGGCAAGGTGCCACGGTATTCGCCTACTACGTGAAGGATCCAGCTCGATACGGTGTGGTGCATTTCGATAATCGGGGCGTGGCTTTAGGGATTGAGGAAAAACCCGCCAAGCCGAAATCCAATTATGCGGTGACCGGCCTGTATTTTTATGACAATGATGTGGTCGGTATTGCCAAGAGCATCCGGCCTTCAGCTCGTGGCGAACTGGAGATCACGGATGTGAATCAGGCCTATCTCGAGCGGGGTGATCTGCGGGTCGAGATATTGGGCCGCGGTGTGGCGTGGCTGGATACCGGTACCCACGAATCCCTGCTGCAAGCCTCGAATTTTATCGAGACCATCGAGAACCGCCAAGGACTCAAAGTGGCCTGCCCGGAAGAGATCGCCTTTGGCAATGGGTTTATTGATGCCAGGCAACTGCTGCATCTGGCGGAATCCTTGAAGAAAACCGCTTACGGCGACTATCTGATTCGCTTGCTCAACGAGCGCAAGCCGTGATGGAATTTATCCCCACGGTCATCCCGGACGTGATCTTGATCAAGCCCCGCGTATTCGGCGATGAGCGCGGGTTTTTCATGGAGACCTGGGAGGAGCGCAAGTTCGCCGAGGCCGGACTGCCATGGCGGTTTGTGCAGGATAATCATAGCCGGTCCGCTAAACATACCCTGCGTGGACTGCACTACCAGATCATGCAACCCCAGGGAAAACTGGTGCGGGTGGTCGTGGGTGAAGTGTTTGACGTGGCGGTTGATCTGCGGCGCAGTTCCCGCACCTTCGGCAAGTGTGTTGGTATGGCTCTCTCCGCCGGCAACCAGTTGCTACTCTGGGTACCGCCGGGTTTTGCGCATGGGTTTCTGGTGCTGAGCGAGACGGCAGATTTCATTTACAAATGTACCGATTACTATGCTCCACAGCACGAGCGTACGCTTGCGTGGGATGATCCGCAGCTACATATTGAGTGGCCGCTACCGCCCGGCCAAGCACTGCTGTTATCAGACAAGGACAAAGCTGGCAAGCGGCTGCACGAAGCCGAGACGTATTCATGAGAGTACTGATTACCGGTGCCTCCGGACAGTTTGGTCGGTCGCTTCTGAAAACAACCCCAAGCGGCCCTGAAGTGCGTGCACTGACCCGTGCCGAGTTGGATATAACGGACGCGGTGACTGTTTACAAATTAGTGAAGGAATTCCAGCCCCATGTGATCGTGAATACGGCGGCCTACACCGCCGTGGATATGGCTGAAACTGAGAGCGACCGGGCTTTTGTGGTGAATGCCGACGGCCCAGAACACCTGGCGCAAGCCGCGTTGCAAAACAATGCCAGGTTGATACACATCTCCACGGATTTCGTGTTCGATGGCCTGAAATCCCGCCCCTACCAGCCGGACGATGCTGTCAATCCCCTGTGTGTGTACGGAGCAAGCAAGGTGGAGGGCGAGAAGCGAGTGCGCGCCGTGCTGGGAGATGCGGGGGTGATTGTACGCAGCGGCTGGGTGTATGCCGCGGAACGCCACAATTTCGTGAACACCATCTTGCGGCTGGCGCGGGCGAAGGATTCGCTGGCGGTGATTGCTGATCAGGTGGGCACGCCTACCTGGGGCAAATCCCTTGCAGGTCTTGTCTGGGCGCTGGTCCAGCGACCGGATATAAGGGGCATCTATCACTGGAGCGATGCTGGCGTAGCCAGTTGGTACGATTTTGCCGTAGCCATTCAGGAGGAAGCCATGACACTGGGCTTACTCAAAAAGTCCATCCCCATCCGGCCGATCACTACGGAAGAGTATCCGTTGCCTGCACGACGTCCTGCCTACAGCGTATTGGAAAAACACACAACCGTTGCCGTGACCGGACAGCATCCGGAGCACTGGCGCATGAATCTGAGAGCCATGCTGATGGAACTAGTGCATGCGTAACTTACTGGTCACCGGCGGTGCCGGATTCATCGGCACTAACTTTGTGCACTACTGGGTGAAACAGCACCCGCAGGACCGTATCGTCGTTCTGGATGCGCTTACTTATGCTGGCAACCAGGCCAATCTGGAACCCGTCAAGGCGCATCCCACGTTTCGCTTTGTGCACGGGAATATCTGTGACGATTCACTGGTCAACACATTGTTTGAAGAAGAACAGTTCAACACCATTGTGCACTTCGCCGCGGAATCCCATGTGGACCGCTCGATCACCGGCCCGGACGCCTTCATCGAGACCAACGTTGTCGGAACCCATGTGCTGTTGAAGACCGCAAAGCACGCCTGGCTGGATAACAAGGCTTGGTTCGGACCATCACGTTTCCATCATGTTTCCACGGATGAAGTTTATGGTTCGTTGCATATGGACGATCCGGCATTTACTGAAACCACACCCTATGACCCGAGTTCACCGTATTCTGCAAGCAAGGCGGCGTCTGATCATCTGGTGAGGGCCTATCACAGGACCTATGGTCTACCGGTCACGCTGAGCAATTGCTCCAATAACTATGGCCCTTATCAATACCCGGAGAAGTTGATTCCGGTGGTCATCACCAACGCGCTCGCCGGCCGGCCCATTCCTGTTTATGGCGACGGCAACAATGTTCGCGATTGGCTGTTTGTAGAAGACCATTGTGAGGCGATCGACCGTATTCTCCAGGATGGCGTTATTGGCGAAACTTATAATATCGGCGGAGAATCAGAGATCAACAATATCAAACTGGTTGGCCGTATTTGCGAAATACTGAATGAGATGCGTCCAATAGCTCGGTCGGGTGGCTACAAATCGCTGATAAAATTTGTAAACGATCGCCCAGGCCATGACCAGCGTTATGCGATGAATATAACGAAGATAAATACGCAACTGGGATGGAATCCGCGGGTTACGCTCGAGGTCGGACTGCAGCGCACCGTAACCTGGTATCTGAACAAGGCATGATGAGTGTCGGGTATCTTGCCTGCGCTAATTTTTTGATTGGTCATGCCGCCATTTTGGGCAGTATCAGCGGTGATAGTTAGGCGATAGTTATAGGGTACCCGAGTGGTATGATTTGGCTCTCTGGAGTGCAAAACCTGCGGCAGCTGGGTCGACCTGCGAGTTGTACTGTTATGGGATGAGCGAGGTCGAATCAGGCACCTACTGGCAGGGAATTTGTTGCGTGTACCCGGCGTATTGGAAGCGGCCTCGCCAGGTTTTTTCCCGTAAAATAGCTCGCACTTGCGCCAGGGACCCGGCAGGCGGGAATTCAACACATTCAAGATGTGGTTAGGCATTTGTTAGTCACAAACTGTCCCTAGTGAAATCAATAAGTTAGAGCTGCTAAAGTGGGCATTTATTAAATGTAATTTGATATTACATTGGGTTTGGCGTCTCGTCAGTCAATTGTTGTACGTCAACGCGGCGATGCTGCTTCCTCGGAGTCGGAATCGCACCCTTCGAGCAAATTTTCTTGGACGCTTGGGGTGAGAACGGGACTCCTAAGCGGTCCGCTTCTGAGGCGATGAACTCTGCCTGTGCGCATATTCTTGCCACGGAGACTCCACTAGCCGCGAAAAGGCTAATCAGGGTGATTTTGTGACCTGATTTAGCCAGATTGGCAATGGCCGCGGAAAGCCGTCGTTTGTGGTACGTCGGCAGGTCCTCTTGGAGGGAGAGAATTGTCAGTTTTGTCATTGGAAGTGTGCTTTTCAGCAAAACTAAGCGGTGAATTTCACCAATCGACGTCAGCAAGGCAGTGGCGGTCACGCGAACCGGAGGATGCCGTGCAAACAGGCTAATAGCAGCATCTTGTACGCGAACTGTGAGCGCTCGATCTATTGTAGTCCAGTCGAGTCGGTGCCTGCTCCGTTGATAAGCTTGTGGGCGACGACGTGCAGGGAGCTTCGATTTTAGCCACTCCCGATCGTGAGTCGTTAGCCATTCAATTGAAGTTGGTACTTCGGAACGAATGTCCGTGCGTGAGGCATGCGGATGTTCACGCAGAAATGTCTCAACTGCTGCCCTGTGAATGGCACATCTTTTATTCTTTCGTTGCCACCTGAGAGTCGATCGAAGCGTCGGGTCGTAGACGACCAAACTATCGATGAGCGAATAAGAGCAACTAAAATTCTTCATTACATTACTTCGTGTACTCCCGTTTTTTAACATCGCGATAATCCGTTTCATCACGTCGCTGCCGAAGCGCGTGTTCGCGGCTTTTCGGATCTCGCATCGAGCGCCGGTAGCGATGATTGCCGTACATAACTTACTGCGCGAGAGCCCAAGAGACTTCGCGGCTCGGTATAAGTTGAAGTCGCAATCAACTAGTACTTTCTCGATCTGAGATTGCGAGAGGGCATGTTTTTGGACGAGATGATTCGAGACCGGTGGGTCATCGGGGTTTATAGCGGCATGGCTGAGAGTATTTTCTAGATCACCCACAGAGCGGAAATACACCCCAACTAACAGCAGTGCTTTCAAGGGGTCTATCGATTGACGGTTAACTCGACGAAATACATCGCGAAACCATAAATGCGTATTATATTTGAAATTAATTGATGCCCCTAGCCAATTACAGAAGTCTTCACCGAAACGCTCCATGAGTGCTGTACTTACGCACTGTCCATCTATTTGGCTACCGTGTGTATGACCCAACAAGGCCGCTTGCTGCAGTAGGACGTCGGCCACATTGTTCGCGATGGTTCGCATGGGACGGTCGAGAATATAGGATACTTGTTGCGAAATCCATTGCATCGAGTTGATATGTCTAGCGATAAAATCAGGCCGCTCGACTTCGACCAATGGGGCGTTAATAGAAAGTAATTTCGACGGTAACATTCCTGAGTAACGAAAGCCATCGGTTGTACTGGTGTGCACTAGCACGGTCCCATGGATTGCGCACACGGCAACACCGCGCACTTGATGTTCTCGGTGCCAGTAGGACACTCCGAAAGCTGTTCTATCTGCTCGTACACACTCGAGGCAAAATCGTGGTGTAAGGGAACCCTTTCTCACATTATAAGATCCTCGACTAATCACAAACCAAAGTGCTTTTCCGTGTTGCACTTGTTCTACAATGTTCGAGAGATTGCGCACTCGAGATTGATCAAAGTAGAGGTGGAACGGAAGTGTCGTGTGGTTGTAGAGCAGGTGCTCTAATTTCTTTAGCGGGTGATTCGCAGGTAGTGTACACGTCAGGGCAGCATGGAAGGCCCCAGTTTCTTTGCCCAAGCTGCGCGGTCGCGGATTGTTCAGGATCTGAACAACGGACCGCTTGAATGATGCATTGCCACTGCGTATGTGATATCTCACGACAAGGCTATAGATCGTTTCACCAGGATACGGGAGGGGGAACGTTGAAACAGTACTATAAAACTGAGGCCGCATTACCCGTAAGTCCTTTCTGTACAATTTTCTTATAGCCGCCGTCCTCCAAGAGAATGTCTAATGCGTCAGGCGTAATCGGTGTCTTCGGAGTACGATGGCGACATTTTCCACGTGCCACTTGAATTGGCATGTCATCTGAGGTTGATCCATCGATGGATGACTTTTGTGTTGATGGGGATAATGGCCGTGTAGAAAGCGCAGTAATGGTCAGAAGCGCGTTTCGATATAGATCGTCGAATTTGCTGAGCAATTCTGGATTCCCAGATCGAAGTGCGGCGATCGCAGGCGAGAGTTCGCGCATCCGAAGATTCCAAATGTACTCTAAGTAGACGGCATTAACTCGTTCGACCTCGTTCAAGATGGCTTCTTTTTGAGCGATGCTGAAGAGCGTTACACCTAATCCGTTGATACCGGCACAAAGATCGAACATTATTTGAATAATTTCTTCGCTCAGAGGTACTGGATTCTTGACCCATTGGAACTTCCAAAGTGACTCACATAGGAGTATCCAATTTGGATCATCGGCACATCTGGGAATTGCGATCTCAGTCTCGCCACCTTCAGCAAGCCGACGCCCCAATCGGAACTTACCCGAAAAGAGACGCAGTGCAGCATAGGTTCCGACGAGTATTATTGGAATTCCGAGTTCATCGCGCAGGTTCAGGAAAAATCCCAAGACCTCGTTTGAACCACCGCTGGCACCAATGGCGAGATTTTGAATCTCATCGATAATAATCGCACCTACATGGTAGGTCGCAACAATGCGTCGAATGCCCAATACGAGCACCCGACGTGCGAGGCGTGGATCTTCATACTGCACGGCAAAGTCCGTGTCACCCAGGAGTTCGTCTATGAATGCAAAGATGGCGTGGCACACGCCCTTCAGGCTCGCATCTTCTGGGCAGTTAATCTTGATCCAGACAATTTGCCGCTCAGAAAGTACCGAACTAAGGTAGCTCGTATGGCGGATGACCTGGGGTCCAAGCGAACGAAGTACAGCCTCTATCGCGGTCGTCTTGCCGGCGCCGGAAACCCCAGAAATAAAGAGCACCGAGGCATTAGCCCGGCGTTCTGCGATTAGGAGGCGTGGATCATTAACTTCATCGTGGAGCCAACCTTGAACTGCCGCGTTCAGTGGGTTCCGCCACAAGTAGCCGCGGCGGATTTTCGCGTTCAGCGTCGACTCCAGATTGAACACGTGCTCAAAAGGAATACATAGTGAGTTGATGCGTTCGACATAACAGATTCTCACCCGCACGGGATGGTCACGTTCGGATGGATCAAAGCGGGGACGAACAGTAAAAAGCTCTGTCAGTTCGGCTTCCGTTTCGTCGAGCGGAGAGAGTGCTTCGATGAGTGGATTACCACGATGCTCATGAGCAATCGGTGTTCGATAGTTTGCAGGTACTTCTGTCATTTCTGCTCCTTTCTCGTGGGTTTGAGTATGCTATCGCGCGATAAGGCGAGCAGCCTTGCTCTACGAGTATCTCCGGTCCGTATCCCAGCCTCATAAATCGCTCGTAATTTCTTTGGCGCGTGTGCTCTGACTGCTGCTTCTGCGAACGATTCGATCACTGTATGTGTGTGCTCGCTGCGCCCGATGGCTTTTTCCGTTCTCCGGTTTTTGCGCAATCGGCCCTTGTTGTTCGCTCCGCGTCTCGGTGAATCTTTGTTAACCGTCTGAGCCGCATCCTCCGCTTCTTCCTTAACAATCTGGTCAAAGTGCGCTTTCTTCTCGGAGTTCGCTACGAACGTCGCGGACCGAATAGCGATACGGTGCTTGCCTAACAGGACAGCCTCCTCGAAGCTTGCCTCGGCTTTAATGATGTCGCGATCGATGAGTTCGAGTAGATCCCAATCGTTTTGTGATTTGTCGAAGAGCCACACGCGTGCAGCGATGTAATCGTCGTAGCGAATTGGAACTTCAAAAGCGCCATTGTGCAAAGCTTTTTCGAGCAGTCCGCTATCACGTAGTCCTGCAGACATGTAGCGAAAACCTTTGAAGTAGAGCCCGTCATGCCGGATTTTGGCGGCTGCTTTCTTTAGCAATGCAAAGTAGACGGAGCGCGGGTCACGTGTGCGTCCACCACCCATGAGTCGTTGCATCCCCCACCGCCAAATATCGAGTCGTGATGCAGTTTTCCAACCGTCTTGTATCATCAGCGCGGGGATCTTGTCTGCTGGTACGGGGTCGTGATTGAGCTGGATGACGATGGATGTCAACGCGCGACGCACAGCAGGTAGCGTTACGCAAGGATAGCGCGCCCTGACTCGTTTGCCCCGTGTATTGAACAAGCGCGCGCCTGGCAGTGTCTTTAGCCTGCCTTCCTTGATGTAACGATTGAGCCGTTCAACAATCGATTTACCATCAGGCTTGTAGGGGGGTTCGAGATCAAGGCTGACACCTAGTTCGTCGGGGAGCGTGTCTGCCGCATCACCTGCGAACTCACCGCGGTCTGCGCTTATCACCTGAGGTAAATGGTTACAGGGCCAGTCCTCTGTTTTGATTTCGATGCCAATATCCCGACACGCTTCGACCTTTGGTGTAAATGAATGCGCAAGTGCAAGACGGGCAGCAGCCCAGCTACCATTCTCAAGAGTCACATGAAATCCTGTCAGCACACGCGAATAGACATCGGGAACGTGGTAGTAGACTGGTGTTCCAAGATGCAATGTGTTATCGAACACCGAGATAAGGTCAATCGGCAATGTTGTGAAATCCACCTCGTACCGCACACCCGGTCCGAATACGCCGTCCCGTGCTGTACCAGTCCGTACACGTGGGCCACGGCGGGCTGAAGGGCGTCGCGACTTGATCTCACCCTGGGTGCGTAGCCGCCGTAGCGCACGATCGAACTGCCACCGTGATGGTTGATTTGAGGTCAGCCCAATAGGGTTTGTATTTTTCTGATTATCTGAATCTGTGAAGTAGTTTCTTATGGTTAATTCGTACGCTTCATCGATTTGTCGGCCCTCAGACTTGATGAAGCGGCGGATGCCTTTTTCCAGAGATTCTCGGCAGTCGACTGATAGAACATTACTGACATGACCGTAGGTAGACGCCCGACGCCCTCTTCGCTTGGACCCAGACGCTTGCGTGACGCCCTTCCCTCCACGACAGTAGAATGCGGGAGCGATAGCCAGTGGTTCATATCCACCAGCCCAGTAGCGGAAAAGTATCTCTTTAAGGAGTCTGAAGCGAACGCCCACTTTGTCCGCACGCTTGAGGAGCACACGGTTTCGCTTTTCTGTATCAGAAATCAAAGTAGTCGGCCACCGCTGCATAATTGGGTTCAACCATCGCCAGTATTTGTTGTAGGTTTCCTCTGCGGAAGGCGACAATTGTTCTCGCGTGACAGGGTGTTTCGATGTAATTGGATCACTCGTTACCTCGAGGACCCGACCTTCAGCGAGATCGATCTCGAGGGTGTCGAGATCGACGCGGTATGGTGCGCTCGGGACTTTAGTTAGCGCGATTAAGTGGGCTGTTCCAGAGTTTATTAGCAATACGCGAGAGCGACCACGGAGCTGACTAGCACCCGATTCACACGGTTCAATGATCATGTTTATGTGCATGTTTTTATGTCACCAGAGTGCTGGAGTGCCAGTAAAGCGGCGAATCCATTTCGAACGGCCGTGAGAGATCGATAGGGAGACGATGAGACCAGATTGCTCGAGCTAAGTGGGTATATGCAACCTCGAAAGATTCACTCAATCCTCCTGCGAGATACTCGATTGTTTGACGGACCGAACCGCCGCAATACTCCTTGAGTGCGATAAGTTTCACGACACGCTCGACCAACAATGGATTATCTGGCACTTCGAGAGCTGCTACCCACATGCGCAGGCGGTCCAGATTGGCGATGAGTGTCGGATCGAGTTCGTGCTCCGTCGCGAGTCGCCACACAACGCATCTCCTCTCCCAATAGGCCCGCTCAATCTTGAGTTTCTCGACCGTGCGACGAAGTCCACGCGTACCAGGCGTGAGGTTACTAGCGGGGATGATGCAGAGTACGAGTTCACGGCTCCCGTTTGATGTGGTTTTCGTCAGGGCAAGATCACTCCTCATGACGACCGGGATCTTTGTAGTAGGGTATATTGGATGTCGGATTCCGAGCGCTTGGGCTATTTCGAGGGTCTCGGATCGTGGTAACAGTGCGATATGTTCGCGAATGTCGATGACATCTGGTTGGAATTCGGCGAATAAAAAGTGGTTATATTCACCGCCTGACAATAGATGATGGATACGCGGAACGACGATGCCACGGACACGCTTGGCACGTCCGCGAGACGGTACATCGCGAACCTTAAACCAGGGTTTATACGTGATACCGATTCCTTGACCGAAGCCGCGTGCGATCCATCTCTCGACTTGAGCATCAGATGTTGGTCGGCGGCGTCTCAATTGCGTTGCTCCATCTCGGGACGTCTGCGAGTCATCAGAACGCATTCAGGCACTTGAGGAACGAGATCAAATTGCCAGCGGAGTAGTTCGGCTAGTTCAAATGCGCCTGCACCCAGGAAATGCCGCTTCTTGGGCGGCTGTGGAGTCCGCGCGGCCTGATGAAGACTGAATCGCAAAATTGACCGCACATTGCATATCCCCGATGTGCCGGTTTGCAATGCGCGCATGCCGGCGGCATCCAAACCGAACTTGCGCCTTTCACCGTGGTGCAGTTGCGATACCTGTCTGATCTTTCGCATATCGAGTCTCCGATTAACGGTAAACTAAGGTTCGCTATACTTAAAGGTCCAAAATGAATCAGGTACGCAGCGCCCGCGCCAATACGCCGCGCAGCATCATTTCGCGTTTAGCGGGATCGCCAGCCACGTGTTGAGCGGAACGGATGGTGTCCACGCGGTTATCGCGGGCGACGAGAATTCCAATTTCAGGTGTAAGCATGGCCAACTCCTTTTCGGATGGCGTCTCACAGATTGCTACCCACATGTAATCACAGAATGGCAGGTAGAACTCAAGCTCTTTCGCCTTGAGATGCCAATGCCACCGGATGCTCGTGAATTCGAGTCCGTGGATTTGTATCCCGCTTTTTAGGGTCTCCTGCATCACGGCCACGGCATCAAAAATGTGTTGCCGTGGTGACCCGGAAATCTGGTAAGGACCACTTTGCACAAGCAGCCGATATAAAGCGGGTTTCTTAATTCCCGTCCAGGCCGTCCCTGTTCTTGCAATCGCCTGATAAATTCGGGCCTCGATAAGGCTGTGAAATTGTTCTGGATCTCTGGGGTTTGCCCTCGGTACAGGCTGGTTGCGACCGCGTGCGGTGCGTCCGTCCAAGACGGGTCGGAAAGCCCGCCACGTATTACGTAACTGCGTGCGTGAGATCTTCCCCTTCAGGACTTGCTGGAGCTGCGCCTTGAATTCAGCGCGAGACATGACCCGCGAGAGCTTCGACAATTGCTCCAAGTGATCGGGAGTCACGTTAGAGGGTATGGAGTCCAGAGGCATCAGACCCAGTTCCGGGTACCTCTTCTGGAGGACACGATAGAAACGGGTCGCCGACAAAATGCGCCATAAAATAGCTATGCCCATACCAGACCGTACGGCATGTTGTTGTAGCCATTCAGTGAATGATTTCGCCCCTTCCATGGCCCAGTAATCGTTTCGATCAACCTGATCAAGCAACTGACCAATGGTCGGCCATGGAAGATGGACGCTTTTGCCCAGCTCAGCTAGGTTTTTGAGAATCGCTTTAGCTTGTGGTTTAATGCCCATATTGGTTAACTATAGCGGAACCTACTATAACTGTCAAGCAGTTGAACCTGACTTTCGTTACCATCATCTAATTCGGACAGTTTAGACGTGCACTAAATTTGATGAAGATTGGGATTTTGTCTCGAACCTGTCCCGCTAGCAGGGGCATTCCAAGCCACCATCCACAGTGCGTGCTCTTGATTTGGTTAGCCTATAATTTAAGACCTGCTTTAGCTTTCGGATCCTCTCAAACAATGCGAAAATATGCATTGTGAAATAGGGCTGGCTAATTGCTGTCTCCGGCGGGAACAACGCTAAGTTATTTCACTGCTGTTCGGAGGATTTGAAAATGAGCTGTTTTTGGTTTGTAACCCATTGATTTCTCAAGGTGATGTTTTTGGATGGAAGTAGGAATCGGCACCACTTACAAAACCTCAAAGAACCGCAGCAGTAAAGGCTTTATGGGAATTGTGTCTCAAGACGACCGGACAGTGGTGAAGTTATTTCTTGAAGTAACATCCGTCGCTATCAGCGGTTTTTTTGCCCATTTTCAAACATTTTTGGCAGTTAGCGGCATTAGCCGATCCGCTAGAGTCGGGATTCCAGAGTATTTGGCCATGCGGGCAAGTAGCAAGGGTTGGTGATAAATATGGCGGCTAATAATTGCCATTTGCGTCTAACAATTGCAATGTACCTCTAACTTTTGCCTACTTACAGCGAGGAATCAGCCATGGCACGCGGCGTTAATAAAGTCATTCTGGTGGGGAACCTGGGCGCGGACCCGGAAACCCGGTACATGCCTTCAGGCAGCGCGGTCACCAATATCCGCATCGCCACCAGCG
>Ga0307373_10007706_pt1 | contig 16700 bp, 12 predicted proteins | sample OX2MG_FD_202534 | JGI IMG/M metagenome (GOLD analysis project Ga0307373, IMG submission 202534) | Soil microbial communities from Risofladan, Vaasa, Finland - OX-2 | ecosystem: Environmental > Terrestrial > Soil > Coastal area > Acid sulfate soil | place: Finland: Risofladan, Vaasa | collected... | reverse complement strand
GAATCCGAGGCGATCCACGTCATCAGGGAGGTCGTCGCGGAGTTCGAGCGGCCCGGCCTGCTCTTCTCCGGCGGCAAGGACTCGGCCGTGCTGCTGCACCTCGCGGCCAAGGCCTGCTGGCCACAGGTCGTCCCTTTCCCGGTCGTGCACATCGACACCGGCCACAACTTCGACGAGGTGCTCGAGTTCCGTGACCGCCGTGCCACCGAGCTCGGTGTCCGCCTGCTCGTCGCCTCCGTCCAGGAGGCGATCGACGCCGGCGAGGTCGTCGAGGACACCGCCCCCGGCGCCACCCGCAACCGCCTGCAGACGCACAGCCTCCTGAAGGCGATCGAGCAGCACCGCTTCGACGCGGTCTTCGGCGGAGGGCGGCGCGACGAGGAGAAGGCGCGCGCGAAGGAGCGCATCTACTCCTTTCGCGACGAGTTCGGTCAGTGGGACCCCCGCGGCCAGCGCCCCGAGCTGTGGAACCTCTACAACGGCCGCCACCGCCCCGGCCAGCACTTCCGGGTCTTCCCGCTCTCCAACTGGACCGAGCTCGACATCTGGCAGTACATCGAGCGGGAGGGTCTCGACCTCCCCTCGATCTACTACGCGCACAGCCGCGAGGTCTTCCGCCGCGACGGGATGCTGCTCGCGGTTGGCCCCTACACCAAGCCCGTGAACCCCGACGAGGCCCCCTTCCTCGCGACCGTGCGCTACCGCACCGTCGGCGACATGACCTGCACCGCGGCCGTCGAGTCGGCAGCTGCGACCCCCGCCGACGTGATCGCGGAGACCTCGGTGACGCGGATCTCCGAGCGCGGCGCGACCCGCGCCGACGACCGGTTCTCGGAGGCCGCGATGGAGGACCGCAAGAAGGAGGGCTACTTCTGATGCGCCCCCCCCTCCCCGCCCAGCACTGATGGAGCTTCTCCGCTTCGCCACCGCGGGCTCGGTCGACGACGGCAAGTCGACCCTCATCGGCCGACTGTTGTACGACTCCAAGCAGGTCTTCGAGGACCAGATGGAGGCGATCGAGCGGACGTCGATGGCGCGCGGCGACGAGTACGTCGACCTTGCGCTACTGACCGACGGCCTTCGCGCCGAGCGCGAGCAGGGCATCACGATCGACGTCGCCTACCGCTACTTCGCGACGCCGCGGCGCAAGTTCATCATCGCCGACACCCCCGGCCACACCCAGCACACCCGCAACATGGTCACCGGCTGCTCGACGGCGGACCTCGTGGTGGTCCTCGTCGACGCCCGCCTCGGGATCACCGAGCAGACCAAGCGCCACGCCTTCATCGCCTCGCTGCTTCGGATCCCGCACTTCGTGATCTGCATCAACAAGATGGACCTCGTCGACTACGACCAGCGGCGCTTTGATGAGGTGCGCGCCGAGTTCCAGGACTTCGCGGCGCGCCTCGCGATCCCGGACCTCACCTTCATCCCGATCTCCGCGCTCGTGGGTGACAACGTCGTCGACCGCAGCCTGGAGATGCCCTGGTACCAGGGGACCTCGCTCCTCCATCACCTGGAGGAGGTGCACATCGCCTCCGACCGCAACATGGTCGACCTCAGGTTCCCCGTGCAGCGGGTGGTGCGGCCGCGCTCCGCGGACCTCCATGACTACCGCGGCTACGCAGGCCAGGTGGCGGGCGGCGTCCTCGAGCTCGGCGACGAGATCCTCGTGCTCCCGTCGGGCTTCACCACCAAGGTGGAGGCGATCGAGACAGCCGACGGCCCCGTCAGCGAGGCCTTCCCGCCGATGTCGGTGATCGTGCACATCACCGACGAACTCGACATCAGCCGCGGCGACATGTTCTGCCACCCGCACAACCAGCCCGAGATCGGCCAGGACCTCTCGGCGATGATCTGCTGGATGGCCGAGGGGCCGCTCCGCGCGGGGGCCAAGCTCTCGCTGAAGCACACCACCCACTGGGCCAAGGCGCTCGTCACCGAGCTGCACTACCGCCTCGACGTGAACACGCTGCACCGCGTGCGCCCCGTCGAGGAGCTCGCGCTGAACGACATCGGTCGCATCGACATCCGCACCACGGCGCCGCTGTTCTACGACGAGTACGGCCGCAACCGCACGACGGGCAGCTTCATCCTGGTCGATGACGCCTCCAACACCACCGTCGCGGCGGGGATGATCCTCCGTCCGCGCCAGTAGCCCCCGGCGATGTCCGCCCCCGAAGCACCCGCCGGGAGCGGCGGCGGGCGGCCGCTCGACGGGCACCCGGTCGGCGCCACCGTCTGGCTCACCGGCTTCTCGGGCGCCGGCAAGTCGACGATCGGCGACGCCCTCGTCCGCCGACTGCACGTCGAGGGCTTCGACCACTTCCGCCTCGACGCCGACGACCTGCGCGACGGCCTCTGTGCGGACCTCGGCTTCTCCGCCGACGATCGCGCCGAGAACGTGCGCCGGGTCGGTGAGGTGGCGCTGCTCTTCGCCCAGCGCGGCCACCTCTCGGTGGTGACGATCATCAGCCCCTACTCCGCCGGGCGGGCGGCGGTGCGCGCCCGCCACGAGCTCGCCGGCACGCCCTTCGTCGAGGTGCACGTCGCGACGCCGCTCGAGGTCTGCGAGGCGCGCGACCCGAAGGGCCTCTACCGCCGCGCCCGCGAGGGGGAGCTGCCCGCCTTCACCGGCGTCTCTGCTCCCTACGAGCCACCGACGGCGCCCGACGTCGTGCTCGACGGCAGCGCCTGCGCCCCCGAGCAGTGCGCGGCAGCCCTCTACGACCACCTCGCGGCGCGGGGCCTGCTGCGCGCGATCGACAGTCCCGCGGGGTATCGATGAGCCGTCTCGCCCGCTTTCGCGTGCTCGCTAGGCTGCGGGGCACGCGAAGTACGAGGCGGCCCCCGGCGAGGGCGCAAGCACCCTGTTTCGCCTGAAGAATCGCAGCCCGCCCGGCCCGCCGGGCCCGACTCGGAGGTGGTCCCCACGCCGGACGATGCAGCGCTGAGCGACGAGTTCGACGTCGTCATCGTCGGGGGTGGACCAGGTGGTTACGCCGCAGCTCTCTACGGCGCCGCGGCCGGGCTGTCGATCGCGATGGTGGAGAAGGACAAGGTAGGCGGGACCTGCCTGCACCGCGGCTGCATCCCCGCGAAGGAGTTCCTCGAGACGGCGTCGGTGTACCGGACCGTCGCCGGTGCGAAGGAGTTCGGCATCCAGGCGGGCCAGCCGGCGGTCGACTTCTCGGTGAGCCTCGACCGCAAGGCAAAGGTCGTCGAGCAGCTCTACCGCGGCCTCACCGGGCTGTTGAAGGGGCGGAAGGTGACCGTCCTCGCCGGGACCGGCGAGCTCCTCCCCGACAAGGTGGTGCGCGTCACGGCCACCGACGGCTCGGTGCGCGAGCTGCGCGGCGCCTACGTCGTCCTCGCCGCCGGCTCGGTGCCGCGCTCGATCCCGGGCTTCGAGCCCGACGGCCGCCTCGTGCTCACCTCCGACGAGGTCCTCGACCTCTCTGTCCTCCCGCACTCGGTGGCGGTGATCGGCGGCGGGGCGATCGGCTGCGAGTTCGCCTCGATGATGGCCGACCTCGGCAGCCAGGTGACCCTCCTCGAGGTCGCGCCGAACATCCTCCCCGGCTGTGACCGCGATGCCGCCGACGTCGTGCTGAAGAGCTTCCAGCGGCGCGGGATCGTGGTGCGCACCGGCGTCGCCGTGCGCGGCCACGAGCCGCACGACACCGGCACCGCGGTCCTCTTCGGCGAGGGCGAGCGCGTCGACGTCGACGCCGTCGTCATCTCGGTCGGCCGCCGCCCCCTCTCCGAGGGACTGCTCGCGCCGGGCACCGGCGTCGAGCTCGACGAGCGGGGTTTCGTACGCGTCGACGAGTGGAACCACACCACCGCCGAGGACGTCTTCGCGGTCGGCGACCTCGTGCCCACCCCGCAGCTCGCGCACGTCGGCTTCGCCGAGGCGATCCTCGTCATCAAGCAGATCCTCGAGGAGCCCGCGGTCCCGATCGACTACCGCAACGTCCCGTGGTGCATCTACTGCCACCCCGAGGTCGCCTTCGTCGGCTACACCGAGGAGGCGGCGCGCGCCGCCGGCTACGAGGTCGTCGTCCAGAAGGACCCCTACGGGGGCAACGGCCGCGCCCGCATCCTCGGCGAGACCGACGGGCTCGTGAAGGTGATCGCCGAGCGGGGCCCCGACGGGCGCGCCGGGCGCATCCTCGGCGTGCACATGGTCGGGCCGTGGGTCACCGAGCAGCTCGGCCAGGCCTATCTCTCTGTCAACTGGGAAGCCACACCCGACGAGATCTCCCAGTTCGTTCAACCGCACCCGTCGTTGTCGGAGACCTTCGGCGAAACGGTGCTCGCTCTCACGGGAAGGGGACTCCACGTTGGCTGACATCACGATGCCGCAGCTTGGCGAGACGGTGACCGAGGGCACCATCATCCGGTGGCTGAAGAAGGTCGGTGACACCGTCGCGCAGGACGAGCCGATCTTCGAGGTCTCGACCGACAAGGTCGACTCCGAGGTCCCCTCGCCCGCCGCGGGCGTGCTCACCGAGATCCTCGTCGAGGAGGGCGCGACGGTCGACGTCGGCGCCCGCCTGGCGGTGATCGGCGACGCCGGCGCGGCTCCCGCCGTTCCCGCCGCTCCGGCTGCTGAGGCCGCCCCCGCCCCCGAGGCTCCTTCCGCGGCGCCTGCCCCGGAGGCGCCGCCGGCACCCGCCGCCGAGGCCCCGGCCCCGCCGCCTGCTCCCGCCGCCGCGCCGCCACCACCGCCACCCGCTCCCCCCGCCCCGCCGGCCGCGCCACCGGCTCCCGCCGCTCCTCCCGCGCCCGCCCCGGCCGCCGTCGCGGTGGCCGGGGCCCCGCCCGCGAGCGGCGCGGCGAACAACAGTCGCGGCGCCCTCCTCTCGCCGGTCGTGCGCAAGCTGATCAGCGAGAACGGCCTCGACGCCTCGACCATCCCGGGGACGGGCATGGGCGGTCGCATCACCCGCGACGACGTCCTCAACTACCTCGACTCGGCCTCCGCACCGGCGGCGGCCGCTCCGGTGGCTTCGACCGCGGTCACGACCGCCGCACCGACTCCCGCCGCCGCTCCGCCCGCGGCGGCGCCCGCCGTGCCGCTCAGCACGCCGGCCGCTCCGACCGGGGTGCGCGACGAGGTCGTGCCCTTCACGGCGATCCGCCGCGTCACGGCGGAGCACATGGTGCGCTCGAAGGCCACCTCCGCCCACACCCTGGTGGCGATGGAGGTCGACTTCGAGAGCATCGAACGGGTGCGCCACGCCCAGCGCGACCGCTTCCGCGCCGAGGAGGGCTTCGGCCTCACCTACCTGCCGTTCATCAGCCGGGCGGTGGTCGACGTGCTGCGGGACTACCCGCACCTGAACGCCTCGGTCGGCGACGACGCGCTCGTCATCCACAAGGACATCAACCTCGGCTACGCGGTCGACCTGAACCTCGAGGGGCTGATCGTCCCGGTGCTGCACCACGCCGACGGCCAGTCGCTGCGGGGGATCGCCCGCTCGGTGGCCGACCTCGCGGCGCGCGCCCGCTCGCGCAAGCTCTCCGCCGACGACATCACGGGAGGGACCTTTTCGATCACCAACCCCGGCCCCTTCGGGACGATGCTCACGATGCCGATCATCGCCCAGCCGCAGGTGGCGATCCTCTCGACCGACGGCGTGAAGCGCCGCCCGGTCGTCGTCACCGCCGGCGACGGGAGCGAGGCGATCGCGATCCACTCGGTCGGGCTGCTCGCGCTCTCCTTCGACCACCGCGCCGTCGACGGCGCCTACGCCTCGGCCTTCCTCCGGGACGTGACCAAGGTGCTGGAGACGCGCGACTGGTCGGCAGAGCTCTGACCGTGGTCGTGGCGGACCCGGTGCTGCGTGTCCGCTCGCTCGGGCGCGTCCGCTACCGGGACGGCCATGCCCTGCAGCGGGCGCTGTTCCACCACAGCCACGAGGAGTATCTGCTGCTCCTCGAGCACAACCACGTCTACACGCTCGGCGTGCGGGCCCGCCCCGAGCACGTCCTCGCCGACCCCGCCGAGCACGGCGCCGAGCTCGTGCGCGCGGACCGCGGCGGCGACGTCACCTACCACGGCCCCGGCCAGCTCGTCGGCTACCCGATCCTCAACGTCGCGCTGAAGGCCGACGCCATCCCCGCCTACGTGCACCGCGTTGAGGAGCTCGTGCTCGCGACGCTCCGCGAGCTCGGCCTCACCGACGTCGGCCGGATGGCCGAGTACCCGGGGGTGTGGGTCGAGCCCGACGGCCCCCGTCCCCGCAAGATCTGCGCCGTCGGCGTGCGGGTGAGCCGCGGCCGGACGATGCACGGCTTCGCGCTGAACGTCGAGCCCGACCTCGCGATGTTCGACCACATCGTCCCCTGCGGCATCGAGGAGTACCCGGTCACCTCGCTCGCCGCGGAGGGCGTCGCGAGCACCGTCGCCGCGGTCGCGGAGATCGTCGCCCGCCTCGCGCCCCGCCTCCTCGCCGAGGACGGGGGCCGCCCCTACGCCCTCGAGGCCCAGGTGGCGACGCCCCCCGAGGCGGCCGGCGGGGCGACGGGCGGGCGGGCGCTCGAGCGTCGACTCGACGCCGCTGGCGTCGACCGCAGCCAGGCGGTCGCGCTCTCGGCACGCAAGCCCGAGTGGCTGCGCGTCGAGGCGCGCATGGGCGAGGACTACCTCGGCCTCCGCCGCACGATGCGCCGCCTCGACCTCGTCACCGTCTGCGAGGAGGCGGGCTGCCCGAACATCTACGAGTGCTGGGCCGACGGCACCGCCACCTTCATGATCAACGGCGAGCGCTGCACGCGCGCCTGCGGCTTCTGCCTCGTCGACACGAGCCACCCCCTGCCGCTTGACCCGAGCGAGCCGCGACGCGTCGCCGAGGCGGCGGTCTCGATGCACCTCGGCCACGCCGTCGTCACCGCGGTCGCCCGCGACGACCTCCCCGACGGTGGCGCCGGGGCCTTCGCCGAGACGATCGCCGCGATCCGTGCCGAGTCGCCCGGCACCGCGGTCGAGGTGCTGATCCCTGACGTGAAGGGCGACGAGCGGGCGCTGCAGAGCATCTTCGACGCCCGCCCCGACGTCTTGAACCACAACCTCGAGACCGTCCTCCGCCTACAGCGGGCGGTCCGTCCCTCGGCCTCCTACGCGCGCAGCCTCGCCGTCCTCGGGCGCGCCAAGGCGGCGGGGCTGACGACCAAGTCGGGGATCATCCTCGGGATGGGCGAGGAGGAGCACGAGGTGCTCGCCGCCCTCGCGGACCTCGCCGCGGTGGGGGTCGACATCGTGACGATCGGCCAGTACCTGCGCCCCTCGGCGGCGCACCTGCCGGTGGCGCGCTTTTGGACGCCGGAGGAGTTCGCACGCCTCGCCGCGGCGGCGCGCGAGATGGGCTTCGCGCACGTCGAGGCCTCGCCGCTCACCCGCTCGAGCTACCACGCCCGCCAGGCCGCGGAGGCCGGCGCGGCGGCCCTCTCCGCCGCGGCGAGCGCATGAGCGAGCGGGCGGTGGCGGCACGCAGCGAGCGCCTGGCACGCGTCCGCGAGGAGATGGCCCGCCAGGGGGTGGGCGCCCTCCTCCTCTCCCTCGGTGCCGACCTCCCCTGGCTCTGCGGCTACGAGGCGATGCCCCTCGAGCGGCCGACGGTCCTCGTCGTCCCCGTCGAGTCCGAGGCGACCCTCGTCGTCCCCGAGATCGAGGCGCCGCGCGTCGTCCCCGACGCGGCGAACTTCGCCCTCCGCCCCTGGGCCGAGGGCGAGGACCCGATCGAGGTCATCGCCTCGCTCACCGGCCGTCACCGCGTGCTCGCGATCTCGGACCGGGCCTGGGCGTCGCTGCTCCTCTCGCTCGTCGACGCCCTCCCGAACGCCCTCTTCCGCAAGGCCTCGACGGTCACCGCGGCGCTGCGGGCGGTGAAGGACGAGGAGGAGATCGCCGCGCTGCGCGCCGCCTCGGCGGCCGCCGACCGCGTCGCCGAGGCGCTCCTCGCCGGCGAGATCCCGCTCATCGGCGCGACCGAGGCGCAGGTCTCGCGCGAGCTCTCGGCCCGCCTCCTCGCCGAGGGCCACGAGAAGGTGAACTTCGCGATCGTCGGCAGCGGCCCCAACTCGGCGAGCCCGCACCACGAGCCGGGGGCGCGCCGCATCGCCGCCGGCGACGCGGTCGTCTGCGACTTCGGGGGGACGCTGCGCCTCGGTGAGGGCCCCGGCTACTGCTCGGACACCACCCGCACCGTCGTCGCCGGCGAGCCGCCGCCCGGCTTCGCCGAGCTCTACGCCGTCCTCGAGCGCGCCCAGAGCGAGGCTGTCGCGGCCGTCGCCGCCGGCAGACGCTGCGAGGAGATCGACGCCGCGGCGCGCACGGTGATCGAGGAGGCCGGCTTCGGCGAGGCCTTCCTGCACCGTACCGGCCACGGCATCGGCATCGAGGAGCACGAGGACCCCTACATCGTCTCGGGGAACGCGACGACGCTCCGCCCGGGCCACGCCTTCTCGGTCGAGCCCGGCATCTACCTCGCCGGCCGCATGGGGGCGCGCATCGAGGACATCGTCGTCGTCACCGAGGCCGCCCCGGAGGTGCTCAACCACGCGCCGCACGGCCTCGTCGTGGTCGGCTAGCGCCGTGGACCTCGGCCTCGACGGGCGAGTCGCGCTCGTCACCGCCTCCTCGAAGGGCCTCGGGCGGGGCGCCGCCGAGGCGCTCGCCGCCGAGGGGGCGTCGGTGGTGATCTGCGCGCGTGGCGGCGAGGCTCTCGAGGCGACGCGTGCCGGGATCGAGGCCGCGGGCGGGGCGGTGCTGGCGATCGAGGCCGACGTCACCGAGCAGGGCGCGCCCGACGCGCTCGTCGCCGCGACCCTCGAGCGCTTCGGGCGGATCGACATCGTGGTCGGCAACTCCGGCGGGCCACCGCCGCGGCGCGCCCTCGAGGTCACCGACGAGGAGCTGCGCGCCGCCCTCGAAGCCAACCTCCTCACCCACGTGCGCCTGACGCGCGCTGCCCTCCCGCACCTGCGCGCCCAGGGCTGGGGGCGGCTCTGCTTCATCGCCTCGTACTCGATCGTGCAGCCGCTGCCGCACCTCGCGCTCTCGAACGCGGCGCGCACCGGGCTGTGGGCGTGGGCCAAGACCGCCGCCAAGGACCTCGTCGGGAGCGGGGTGACGCTCAACCTCGCCTGCCCCGGCCCGCACGGCACCGACCGGATGAAAGAGGTCGGCGGGGCGCCCCCCGCGGGCGGCTTCGGCGACCCGGGGGACTTCGGGAGGGTCGTCGCCTTTCTGTGCTCGACCGCTGCGGCCTTCGTGAACGGCGCCGCGGTGCTCGTCGACGGGGGCGAGACGCTCGCCCTTTAGGCCGAGCCGCACCAGCCGGCGACCGGTAGCCTCGGGCGGTGACCTTCGTCCGTCGCGGCATCGACGCCCCCGAGCACCCGGTGCTCATCGTCGTGCTCGAGGGCTGGGTGGACGCCGGCTTCGCCGCCGCGACCGCGGCGAGCGTGCTCCTCGAGCAGAACGCCACCCGCACCTACGCCGCCTTCGCCGGCGACGACCTCATCGACTACCGGGCGCGGCGCCCGCAGCTGCGGATCCGAGACGGCGTGCGCCGGCGGATCTACTGGCCCGAGCCGCGCCTGCGGGTCGGCACCGACCCGCTCGGCCTCGGCATCGCGCTCCTCGTCGGCCCCGAGCCCGACTACCGCTGGCGCCCCTTCGCCGCGGAGGTCACCGAGCTCGCCCTCGAGATCGGGACCCGCCTCGTCGTCGGCCTCGGCGGCTTCCCCGCGCCCACCCCGCACACCCGCAAGATCGGCATCACGACCACCGCCTCTGACGCCGCCCTCGCCCGCCAGGTCGGCTTCGTCCCCGGCCGCCTCGGCGTCCCCGCGGGGATCGCCGATGTCCTCGGCGCGGCCTGCACGGAGGCGGGGATCCCCTCTGTCGGTCTCTGGGCGCGCGTCCCGCACTACAGCGCGAGCTCGCTCTTCCCCGCCGCGGCGGTCGCCCTCCTCGAGGCGCTCGCCCAGCTGACGGGGATCCAGGTCGACATGAGCGAGCTGCGCCACAACGCGGAGGAGCACCTCCGCCAGGTCGACGAGCTCGTTGCGAAGAACGAGGAGACCGCCGCGCTCGCCCGCGAGCTCGAGCGGCAGTTCGACGCCGGGGTGGGGACCCCGGTCGTCGCCGAGGCCAACCTCCCCTCGGCCGATGAGCTCGCTGCCGAGCTCGAGCGCTACCTCCGGGGTGAGCTCTCCTAGATGCCGCCCCCACCGGCGCCGCTCGGCGCCGCGATCTTCGACATGGACGGCCTGCTCGTCGACTCCGAGCCGTACTGGCGGCGCGTCGAGGCGGAGGTCTTCTCCGCGCTCGGCGCCGACATCCGCCCCTACCTCGGTCACGGCTACACGATGGGGATGCGCGTCGACGAGGCCGTCGCCTTTCTCGCCGCCTTCGCCGGCCTCGGCGAGGTCGACCTCGTCGCGGTGGAGGCCGACGTGGTCGCCGGTGTCGTGCAGGCGATCGGCCACGAGGCCGAGCTCCTCCCCGGCGTCGAGGTCGCGCTCGGCCTCTTCGAGGAGGCGGGGCTGCCCCGCGCCCTTGCCTCGGGCTCGACGCCGCCGGTGATCGACGCCGTCCTCGACCGCTTCGACCTGCGGCGGCGCTTCGACGGCGTCTTCACCGCCGCCGACGACGCCTACGGCAAGCCGCACCCGGCGATCTTCCTGCGCGCCGCCGCCGCGCTCGGGGTGCCCGCCGAGGGCTGCGTCGTCCTTGAGGACTCGCTCAACGGCTGCATCGCCGCCAAGGCGGCGCGCATGCGGGTGATCGCGGTGCCGCACCCCGACGACGCGGCCGACCCCCGCTACTCGATCGCCGACCTCAACCTCACCTCGCTCGAGGAGCTCGCCCTCCCTGCGGTGCGCGCCCGCCTCGGCCTCGAAGAGGTGCTGCAGCGGCGCTGAGGGCTCGGCGCTCGGCGCGCCCCTCAGAGGACGACGTTCACCAGGCGGGGCGGGCGGGCGACGACGCGCTGCGGCACCGCACCCGCGAGCTGCTCGGCGACGCGCGGCGAGCCGAGCGCGAGGCGGGTCGCCTCCTCCTCGGTGATCGCGACGTCGACCTGCAGCCGGTCGCGGAGCTTGCCGTTCACCTGCACGACCATCGTCACCGTCTCCTCGGCGAGCGCGCCCTCGTCGAAGCTCGGCCAGGGCTGCTCGTGCAGGTGGGTGGCGTGGCGGTGCTGGTAGGCCTCGGCGGCGAGGTGCGGCGTCATCGGGGCGAGGAGCTGCAGGAGGGTGTCGATCGCCTCGTCGACCTCGTCGGCGGCGACCCCGCCCTGGCGGGCGCGCGAGATCTCGTTGGTGAGGCTCATCACCTCGGCGACCGCGGTGTTGAAGGCGTAGCGGTCGAGGTCCTGGGTCACCTGGCGGACGGCCTTGTGGCGCGCCCGGCGGAGCGCCACCGAGAGCTCCGCCGCGTCGGCCGCGGGCGCCCCCTCCTCCACCTCTCCGGTGGCGAGGCGCCAGACGCGGCGCAGGTAGCGGCCGCAGCCCTCGATGATCTCCTCGCTCTGCGCGGACCAGTCGATGTCCTCGACCGGGGGGCCGGCGAAGAGGTGGAAGAGGCGCAACGCGTCGGCGCCGACCCGCTCGAAGTACTCGTTGGGCGAGACGACGTTGCCCCGCGACTTTGACATCGCCCGCCCCTCGAGGCGGATCATCCCCTGGCAGAAGAGCTGCGCGAAGGGCTCGCGGAGCTCGCCAGGGGAGAGGCCGATCTCGCCGAGGGCGCGGGTGAAGAAGCGCGCGTAGAGGAGGTGGAGGATGGCGTGGGTGATGCCGCCGATGTACTGGTCGACCGGCATCCAGCGCGTCGCCGCGGCGGGGTCGACGGGGCGGTCGGCCTCCGCCGGACTCGTGAAGCGGAGGAAGTACCAGGAGGAGTCGACGAAGGTGTCCATCGTGTCGGTCTCGCGCCGCGCCGCGCCGCCGCAGCGGGGACAGGTCGTCTCCAGGAACTCGGGGTGGCGCTTCAGGGGTGACTCGCCGGTCGGGAGGAACTCGACGTCGTCGGGGAGGAGCACCGGGAGGGCGTCGTCGGGGAGGCCGACGATGCCGTCGCGCTCGCAGTAGACGACCGGGATCGGGCAGCCCCAGTAGCGCTGGCGGCTGATCAGCCAGTCGCGCAGCCGGTACTGGACGGTACCGGCACCGATCCCCTTCTGCTCGAGCCATTCGATCGCGGCGCCCTTCGCGGCGGCCACCTCGAGGCCGTCCATGAAGCCGCTATTCACCTTCACGCCGTTGCCGGAGTAGGCACCCCCTTCGAAGCCCTCGGGGGGCTGCACGGTGCGCACCACCGGGAGGCCGTGCAGCGACGCGAAGTCGAAGTCGCGCTGGTCCTCGGCGGGGACGCCGATCACCGCCCCGGTGCCGTAGCTCGCGAGGACGTAGTCGGCGACGTAGACGGGGACCTGCTCGCCGTTGAAGGGGTTGACGCAGAAGCTGCCGGTGAAGGCGCCGCGCTTGTCGAGGCTTCCCTCAGAGGAGAGGCGCTCGATGTCGGTCTCCTGGCTCGCCATGAGGACGAGCTCGCCGACCGCGCCGTGCTGCTCGGGGGTGGTGAGCGTGGCGACGAGGGGGTGCTCGGGGGCGAGGACCACCGAGGTGATGCCGAAGCCGGTGTCGGGGCGGGTGGTGAAGACCTCGATCTCGGTGCCGGGGGCGCCGACGACCTCGAGGCGGAGGCGCGCCCCCTCGGAGCGGCCGATCCAGTTGCGCTGCATCGTCTTCACGCGCTCGGGCCAGTCGAGGCCGTCCAGCGCGTCGAGGAGCTCGTCGGCGTAGTCGGTGATCTTGAGGAACCACTGCGCGAGCTGGCGGCGCTCGACGACGTCGCCTGAGCGCTCGCAGGTCCCGTCGGCGAGGACCTGCTCGTTGGCGAGCACCGTCTGACAGCCAGGGCACCAGTTCACCGGGGCCTCGGCGCGGTAGGCGAGGCCGGCCTCGAGCAGGCGGGTGAAGATCATCTGGTTGAAGCGCATGTACTGCGGGTCGTGGCTGCGGACCTCGCGCCGCCAGTCGTAGACGGCGCCGAGGCGCAGCACGCTCGCCTTCAGCTCCGCGATGCGCGCCTCGGTGTAGGCGCGCGGGTGGCTGCCGCCGCGGATCGCGGCGTTCTCGGCGGGGAGGCCGAAGGAGTCGAAACCGAAGGGGGAGAGGACGCCGTAGCCCTGCATCGTGCGCATCCGGACGAGGACGTCGCCGAAGGTGTAGTTGCGGATGTGGCCCTGGTGCGCCGGCCCGCTCGGGTAGGGGTACATGCAGAGCACGTAGTAGGGCGGGCGGGGGTCGTCGTTGTCGATCTCGTAGGTCCCGAGCTCGGCCCACCGCTCCTGCCAACGCGGCTCGGCTTCCCTGAAGTCGTACTCAGCCATAACCCAGATTACCGAGGGTGCCGCGCGCCCCGGAAAAGGCGCTCCACCTCGTCTTCGCCGCCGCCGGCCGAGCACGAAGCCACCGTCTTTGCGTCTCGGATCGGCTGGTAATCTCTCAGGCACCCCGGGGGCGTAGCTCAGCTGGTAGAGCGCCTGACTGGCAGTCAGGAGGTTCGGGGGTTCGAGTCCCCTCGCCTCCACGGGAAAGTGCTGGTCATTGGCCTAGCCGGCCAGCTCTGATTCCCTATCGGAAGGCTATGTTTCCGCGATCACGGGCGACCGCCAACGATGATGACGAAGCGATCACCGCGCCCGGTCGTTCACGTGGGGTGCCGACGATGAACAAGTCGGGGCCAATTTTGTGTGACGCCCGTTGTCCAGTGGCCCGAACGTCAGGGATCTAATGGCCTGGCTTCCTTACATTTTGCACGAAGCGTCGACCGGCGTCGGGGACGTATCGGGTCGTGGCGGGAAGCCCGTTCTGTTCGACGCTCAGAGTGAATTTCGAGAGTACCCGGAGGCTCGCCTCCTCAAGGCACCCGATGCCTTGGGCCATGAGGGTTTCGAGTCCGACGTCATTGGCATCGTCTGACGTCGCGCCGTGCGCGAACGCTCCCGCGAGTAGGAACAGCTGGCTCTCGCTGCCCGCGTCCCGAACCGCTGCAAGGGTCCGCCGCGTGAGGAGGTGGCGCCGTGCCAGGTCGGTGCAGCGATCAACGAGCTCGTCGATCGAGAGCTCCGGGTGATCGCTGATGCGGTCAACAGAGCGAGCGAAGCGATCTCGGTAAACGTCGAAGGCCAGCCGAACTGCAGGGGATGCCACCGCAAAGATCGGCGCCATCTCGGGGCTGAAGTGGAGACCAAGTAGGGCGGAAGCACCGTTGGGCCACGATGTCGGGCGAGTCGCCGGCGACCTCTCGCTCAGTCATCTGCCACCTCTTGGTCGATGCATCCGCGCTCGGCGTTGCCATCATCGCCAAGCGAGGCTCCCGTCGATGGGGAGCATGCCGCCTTGGTCTAATCGTGGTCTATAAATCTGCGATCAGCCGCGAGCAGCCGCGATCACTGACGATGAGTAAGCCCAGTTCAGATGATGATTCGCGCTTACCCCTGACCACGCGAAAGCACCGGGTGCTTCTTTAGCAGTGAGTTGAGGGCCAGAGTCGCGTAGTGCGCCGCCATCCTCGCGAACGTTTCCGTGCGCCAATGTTCGCGCAGCGCCCGAAGCACCGGACATGGACGGCGAGGCAGCGGTCGATCGCCCGCTGCCAATCGCTGGCCCGGAGCTTGGCGTACTCCGAATCGCGCTTCATGCGGTCGAGATGACCGCCGAGGATGGGGGCCTGAAATTCGGCCTCACCTCGGTCAGCTCGCTCTCGAACCCCAACGATGCTCGCGTCCATACGCTCTCTGACTGAGTCGATGAACCGTGACCGATCTTCCAGGCCGTAGGTGCCACAGATCAATCGGAGGCGTCGGCCTGCATCGGTCGGCGCAGCCAATTGCCGCGCGTGCTCCGGGACGAGGAGCGGAGTGAAGGACCACGCGAACAGCGCGAGGTCCCAGTCCGGGCTCCCCGGTCCCGCCATGTCCCAGTCGATGATTCCGACGGTCGATGATTCCGACGACTCTGGTCTCTCGGTAGACGACGTTGTAGTGACATGCTCACTGTGGACTTCCGGGCAGCGTGCGACGAACGCAGAGCTGGGGTCGCGTGAGTTTGGGTAGCTCACGGAAGATCTCCTATAGGCCTTCTACAAATCCGCGCGCAGAGGTGACCCGAAGAAGTAAACTTTAAGGCGCCCTCCGAAGTTAGGGAATATTGGTCTTTGTCGACTTACATTCTCCCAACTGAGGGAGGGCTTTTACGCGGCAATTGCCAGTGCCTCCGGGCTATCTAGACGAAAGATCCGGGCTAGTTGTCGATGGAGTGAGCTACCTCGGCGGCTTGGCGATCTCGTCATCAGGCTTGTGCCGCAGGAACATCCAGAGATAGAGAAATCCGTTGAGAAACTGCAGGCCTGCCGAGAGGAGAAAGGGCGCGAGCAGTCCAGAGGATTCAATCAGCCATCCGGCGAAGGGCGACATCGAAGCCTGTGTGATCTCAGACGGCAGGTTCGAGATCGCGACGACCGCCCCGCGCTCGCTTGGGTCCGCCATTGCCACGACATAGGACTGGCGAAGGGCAATCCCGACCCGTTGACCGACGACATAGATGATGTAGAAGAGTCCTGCCAGCAAGAAGTGGTGTGCATACACCATTGCAAAAAAGAGAACGGACTGTCCGATGCGCAGCCAAAAGACCGTCCACACACTCCCGTAGCGTCGGGCGATTACTCCCGCACCGAGCGAGGAGATTCCGGCGACCACGTTCGCTATCGCAAAGAGCCGACCGATCTCGCCTGGACCAACGCCGTAGAGCTTGAAGAACCAGTACGAGATGAATGGGGCGTAGACGCCGATGGCAAGGCCAGCTACCCCGTTCGAGACGATGAAGCGCCGAAGGATGGCAGCAGAACGCACCGGGAGGATATGTCGCTGCGCCGGTACTGTGTCGCGAGACTCTTCGGCGATTCTGGTCACCGCGAGCGAGGCCACCAGCGCGAGCCCAGTAGAGACAAGGAAGAACGGCCGTACGACGCCGAGTACAGATGACGCGTGGAGGTGCCGCGAGGACATGCCGCCGACGATCGCACTGCCGATGACGCTTCCGGCCGACGAGGCGAAAGTGAGTCGAGCGAACAGATGGTTCCGCCTGCTTGGCTCTGACATCCCCATGACGTATGCCGCTTCGGCCGGTTGGTAGAAGCTGACGGATCCCGCCCCGGCGCCATAACCTCGCCCGAAAGAACTCAAGGGGATGACGACAAAGAGCACTACGGGATTCGTCGTGATGGCCAGCACGATGCCCGCGACGGCGACGAGTAGAGGAATGCCAATGAGAAAGGGCTTTCTGCCGATGCGGTCAGAGACAATACCGACCACCGTTGAAAGGATTGCGGCTGCACTGGTAACGGCAAGAAAAAGCATGCCGAGCTTGAGTGTGCTGAAGCCGATAACTGTGAGGTAGATCGGGATGATGACCGCCCCGAGTGCCTGACAGGCGCTGAGGGCGCATCGTGCGATAAAGATGCCAAGCATATTGTGGTCGAGTGGCCGCGGAAGCATCACGGAGTCCACCACACGACGAGCCTGACCGGAAAATTAACTGCACGTAACTGCAAGAACTTGGGCGCGCGGGACCAGGGGTGCGGGGCGGAGCCCCGCTCGGGGCGTCAGCCCCGACTG
>Ga0307373_10007705_pt1 | contig 16702 bp, 16 predicted proteins | sample OX2MG_FD_202534 | JGI IMG/M metagenome (GOLD analysis project Ga0307373, IMG submission 202534) | Soil microbial communities from Risofladan, Vaasa, Finland - OX-2 | ecosystem: Environmental > Terrestrial > Soil > Coastal area > Acid sulfate soil | place: Finland: Risofladan, Vaasa | collected... | reverse complement strand
ATAGCTCGTCGATAGATTGCACGCGTCTAACAATCATCACTCGACGGCTGCAACTACACGATAACATATACTGAGCAGTTGCTTCACCTCTCGCAGCGTAAGCTCTGGATCACCGATAGCGTGCGGCCAATCATAGGTACGAAATGCCTCCCGCCAAGCGAGCACGACAGGATACGATGCCCACGAATCCACTTTCCGCATCTTTATTGAGCCATTTTCTACCGGTTCGAAAGTCTCAGTGCATTTCGACGTCAACTCGTGGGGCATGACAGGATACGAGGCCAACGATTCCCCGTCCAGCGTCTTTGTTGAGCCAGTTTCCAGCGGTTCGAAAGTTTCATTAAGACTCGGCATCCACTCGTAGAGAAACTGGCATGCCGCTGTATACGTAGGGCGTATTCCGTCATCGCTTAGCGACAGGCTCACAAAGAGCTTGCTTAGGAGTAGACGCTTTTCTTCCGCACTCACCATTTCGCTTTGGTATATCTCCGCTGCGTGCGCTGCAAGGTCGTGGATCGCAGTTGCGGCTTGATGATACTCGGCCATGCCGTCCTCAAGGCGCTTCATGCTCGCCAGAGCGTCCGCTTCCCCGCGTGCATACTCTTTCCGCTTCCGTTCATAGAACTCTGGCGTGATTTTTCCGTCAGCGCGGTCGTCATAGAGCACGTCCAGCTTACGCTGTGCCGATTCGTGCACACGAGTCGCGCTTGCATAGGCAGTGGTGTGCTCATCGCGTTCCTTGCTTCCTAGTTCGCCGACGGCCTTCTCAAGTATCCGAAGGACGCGCTCGTTTCCCGGCGCCACCATGTCGAACAACCGAAGCAACTGCGCTTCAACATCCTCCTGGCGCCACCAGCGCCTTTGTGAGCAGTTCTTGTAATGGTTGCAATGGCCATACCAGTGGGTCTTTTGGATCTCCCACGTAATTGTGCCAGCACATTCACCACATCTGATCTTTCCTTTGAATACCGGCAAGTGCTTCCGCTGCTGTGAAGATCCCATCTTACCCTTCAGACGTTGCTGCACGCTATCAAAGAGCATCCTCGAAATGAGCGGCTCCTGTTTGCCTGCGTAGAACTCTCCCCTCCAGCGAAGGGTCCCGTGGTAGAACGGATCAGTAAGTAGCGCGTGCATGCGCGCTCTCCCTAGTTTCTTCCCAGCGCGATTGCGTAACCCCGCTCTGTACATTTCTCCTACAAGTACGTCGACGGAGTAGTTCCCTGTCGAATACAACTCGAACATCCGTCGCACAAGCGGGGCACGTTCCGTATCGATTATGTGAGTTCGGTATCCCTTGTCGCCAGTGCCCGTATATCCAAGGGGCGGCTTTGTCGGCAACCATCCCTGCGCCAACTTTTCTCTCTGCCCTTTTCGCACTTCTTCCGAGAGATTATTGGTATAGAAGCGCGCGATCGCAACCTTCATGTCCCACACAAAGTTCTCATGGGCGCGGGTGCTCTTGTTGATTATTGCGTTCTCTTTCACAAAATGCAGCTCGTGCCCATCGTTCTCCTGCACCCATTCGTTTACGATCGCTGCGTCTTTGAGATTGCGCGTGAGTCGATCGATCTTCTCGACACAGATTGCATTGATGTCGTGCTTCTGCACAAATGCGAGCATTTCGTAAAACATTGTGCGCGCCTGTTTGCCACTTGCCGATTCCGACACCTTGAAGGTCTTTACTACGACAAAGCCGCGCTTATCAGCGTATTGTGCAAGCAGCTTGTACTGCGCATCGAGCGAGTATCCGGTTTCCTCTTGTTCCTTGGATGATACACGACAAAATATGATCGCTTTGGTTGACATGATCTTTGTGCTTAAGATTATAGTTCATGTTTTACTCTGCAGCCTCTCACGATGGCGAATTTTGGCGAGCGTATCAAAATACACCGCCAAATCGTACAAAATACAATGCGCGTCAGCATAGGAGAGCTCTCTGCCGTACTCTTCGCGTACGGCTTCGACAAACTCCACTACGATGACCTGACTGATCTCCATGAGGAGCAATGTACCGGATAGGAAGGCCGACGCGCAGAGACGACAATGTACCCTTGAGACATGTCTATCTTCGTGACGGACTTAGAGCAAGCGTGCACTCGTGGCAGATACGTGAGCGGTGGCCCCGATTTTCACCGATCGGGTCGGCGGCGAGGATAGCCGACGCTCATAGCCTGCGTTTTCGCTTGAACTAGCTTCCGAGCGGCGTATGCCCGCGAGCGCCGACCCATACCTAGAATCCGGATTTTCCATTCGTAGCTTGAACGCGTCCTTGGCGCCTTCGGTAACAAGGGTACTTTCCTCTTTGACGAGCGGCTTGTCGATCGCACCAGTCATTTTAATTTGCCCGCCGGTATGGTCGCCGGCTTTCACATAATCGCAGCAGATCACTAGTTCGGCATCACCTGCGATGTAGCGGCGAATGGCTTCTCGTAGCAATTCCGAGCGTGTGCGGTGCTCCGCCTTTCTTATCGCCTCAAGTTCCGCTGCCATCTCGGGAGGAACGGAGATTGAGAAACGATCATTGAGAGACGATCGTGGTACGTGCCATGTTGGGATGCTAATGCACCTCGGAGCGATGCAATAAGGGTGGGAAACCTTGTCAGCGAGAGTGAGTATGCATTTTGCTTCGCTACAAACAGCAGGCTTTATGTAAATGCGCGGCCAGCATCCACCGCGGCCTTTAGAACTTCGTCAGCTTGCACATACTCCTTAAACCACCGGTCAAACCCCTCCTTGACGTAGATTGGCCCGTTCGATCCATCCCACAGCTCGCCGTGAGATATCCGATGTGTGTAGATGGAAAGCGTGTCGTACAACTGTCCGAAGGAACCACCTGGATAAGCAAAGAGGGCATGGTCCTTGGTGGCAGCTAGCACGGCATCACGCATGTTCCGAAAACGCGGACTGCCGTTCTTGCCGGAAACAATTGCATCGAATTCGGCCCGATCGCCGATTATCTGAAAATATAGACCAACCAGCAGGTCATCGACAGCGGCTCTAAGTGCGAGGCCCGCCGTTCTGTACCAACCGTTTACTGCATTGAAAAGCGATGCATCAAATGCCTCATATACCGCCAGCGCTTGGATATAGAGAGGGCAGTCTTCTGGCAGACTGTCAATCGTATCTAGCCAGGAGATCAGAAGTGCATGCGCGCGCTCTACGTCGGTAGCTTGAAAGTCCGTCGTTCGGATTAGTACGTCGTCAGGAAGGTTTACAATACCGTGCCATACGTCGGACGATATGTTGCCGCGTGGTTCGAACTCAGGCCCCTCGGCCAGCGCAAAATCATCGTTCACAAGATGTCGGCGACGCGCGCGTATGTCTATGGCAGGTAGTTTTCTTGGCATAACGTGATATCAGCTCTCCGGAATAAACGCACGTTCTATTTTTTCGCGCATATCGGCTCCTATCGGAGACGTCGCGTGTGGGTTTACGACGATTTCAGACTTGCTTTGACGACCTTTCGCCGAGCCGTAGCACTCGGTCAGAATCACTGCACCAACACGGGTATGTACATTCGGTTGCAATCGCCGTTCTATCAGTGACCTCCAATCTTTGCTGCCACTACCAATGACCGAGGAAAGATCGAAGACTAGAAACCCAGGCTCGTTTGCGGGAATCTGTTGAGCTTCCTTATCAAGCATATTTTTCGCTCCGACATCACTCACCGCCATAGCTACCGACGCCTTTTTCGCAGGCAGCCCCGATGCTATCGTAGTTGTGAAAAAGCGTGGTTGACCCACGTGCTGGTACAGGACATCGCCGTCATTGACACCAGTTTCAATCGGCTCCCGAGCCAGGACGGCTAAACCCTGAAGTTCGACACCTGAATGCGGGCCTGACTTAAGCCATTCGAGAATTGCATCGACTTCGAACTCCTCGGGCACACGCAGAATTGCGATCTTAGCGTGGACGCCCGGGTTCAACTCAGCAGCCACTTGCGACACGCGCATCATCACCTTCTCAGCGTACGCTTTCAGTTCCGACATCGCGCGCTGCGATACTTCAAAATATGTCCACGGGCTTCCAGCGGCTGTGCGTATCCGGCCGTCTGGCACGCGTTTGTGCATCAGCGGAAATAGTTCAATTTCGAGCCCAACGCGGACGAACTGTGCAAAGGTGCGCACCTCAGCGATAACTCCTTGTCCTCTGATTCCATACCGCCACCGATCGACAACGTTCTCTACGTTTGGAAGGCTTCGTATTAGTTCAAAATCGGACCACATCGCCATGATCGAGCGCGTGAACACTGGGCTCCGCACACCCTGAAAATATACATCAATCCACGTTCGCCCAAATATCTCCGAGAAGCCACTAAATGCAGCTAGTGCTTCATTGAGTTCTTCATTTGAAAGTTGATTGATCGACAGATCAGCGATCTCTCGGATAGAGTAGGTCATGTTATTGCCGATGCACCCCTTCCGCACGAATCGCATCGTTCTTCGCAGCTAGGCTGCTTTCGAGGTCCCGTATCCGGACGACGCGCGACGCAAGATCTGCATCATCGAGATGAAGAATATGGGTCACGATGCTAACCTTATCGTATTGGAGATACCCGTTCAAGGCGCTCTCAAGGCCTACTTGGCGAACGTGACTGTAAAAGGTCGAGAGTTGTGGGTAGCGACTCCCGTTGTCGGTTACCTCGGCCCATATTTCTTTTTTGGGCTTGCCCATGAAATATTGCGTCCAGTGAGCAGCGTATCGAAATCGCAGATGCGCCGCCAGGGCGTCCTTCAGCTCACCTATTAGAGCCTCTAGTTCTTTCAGTTCGCGCAGTTGTCGCTTTGGAAGCCAGATATAACGGGTATCACTGAGTCCTTTGTGACTCACGATGTAGCTATAGAGGCCGTGGGTTCGCGCGCATTCAGGGCAGTACATTGACCACTGTTCTTCGTGCTGACCCCAGTCGTTCGAACGAAAGGTAACGGTGAAATGGCTCTTGCCGCATGGACAAGGCTTATCTTCACTTCTGTTATCTTCCCAAGACATATAGCTTATGTTGTCCTTATGCTGACCTGACCGCGGCCAGCGTCCCGTTTTCAGTATTACTTAGTATTACCGGCGCCAACTCGTGAATGACGTTCGAACTCGATACATCAGTCGCGATCCGCAATTACTCACACTATACCAGAATTTGAAGACTCTGGAGCAGCTGCTCCCGGATGATCTGCGAGATGCTGCGTGAGAAGTTGCTCTTCTAACTCTGCGGGAAGCGGTTGCATGACGAGTTCGACGAGATCAACAAAGTTCTGCAGGCGCTGGCGAAGCTCGGTGTGTCGCTCATATCGCTGGGAATTTCTTTTGAATCAAAACAGGCGAGTAGTTCTTTGAACGTTTCGTCGCTGATTCGCATACCAGCATCTTACGAGAATGTCGCGAGTCCCTACAGGAGTGACAAAGTGCCGATCCGGCCACCTCTTAGCCTATATTCAGCGTCCCTACGTAATGGTCATCGCCAGTGACGCCTTCATCGTCGAGGAAGTCAACATCGCAGCCTGCCTCTGAAACAAACACATGAACCTTGTTTGCCTTGCATTCGAACGTGATGTCGCCGAGGGTATTCTGCGTTAAAGTATTGTACCCGCCGTAGTAGTGGAGATGCCTCGATGGCGCTTCGCCGATAACGATCACACGTGGTTTTAGTTGGTCAAGAATGCTATGTGGAATTCTCCCGCTGCTCCTGCCATGATGCGCAGCAAGCACTACGTCAACCTTCGGCCACTCTATCGCATTCGCAACCTCCTCCATGAACGCAGTTTCAAGATCGCCCATCCACAAAAAGCATGCGCCTCCGTTGATGCTGTACTTGATTACTGCCGATGTGTTATTGGGGCTTCCTCCTTCCTCCGCCAGAGCTAATGCATCTTTGTAATGCTCATTTTCAATCGCCGGCCACACTATGCTAATGCCGGAGCTCCCTCTCTCGTCGCTGGCCTCATTCATCCACTTCCTTGAGCGACCTCGACGTATGTGGAACGCCTTTTCAGAGTCACGCAGCGTGCAGTAGTGCTTGAAGTCCTCCGATTCATCTTCCTTGATTATTTCGTTGCTCGTGCAGTAGAAATTCACCAGCCCTAATCTCTCGTCCAAGTAGCGTAGACCGCGCAGATGATCTTCGTCAGGATGAGTAGAGATAAATCGGGTGACTCCTTTACCCGCACGCGCCTGCTCAATCTCGTCTACGAGGCGTTCTCTGTTTTCGTCAGAGAGGCAGCAGTCAATTATGCTGAAGTTGTCCGAACCGTGCCGTATGTAGAACATATCGCCGTTTCCCACGGCATGTGACTTTATCGTGCTCATCGGGAGACACTACCATTTGACGCTGGAACCACAAGAACGTCGCAAGATGCAAGGAGAGCCCGCGCATACAGATCACCGGCCTCGCGAACCCAGCTACGTCTGACCGTAAAAAGCCATGCAGCGAGTCCCATCACGGAAACGACTAAGGCACCGAATACAGGAAGCGGCAAGGTGACGTACGCTTCAGTTAGGAGCCGGAATAGCTGCGAGACGGACGCCCCGGGTCTGGCAAGAGTTATCAGCAGCGGAGCCACCAAGACTATACCGCAAATACCAACGCCAATCGGCTTAAGCCCAAGCAGATTTCTTCTAAATCCATAGATTGCGTTTTCCCTGTGAACGAGCGCAAAATCCGCACCACGACACTGCTCTTTGAGCCACATAACACTCGCAGCGTAGCGCTCATCGGAACTTACGGGATCTCGTTCTTCTTCTTCCTGTGTAGGCATCGCAGCAGTTGCAGGGCGGCTCGAAAGGAACGAGTGATACCTGCGCTTCACCTCTGCGGACAAATGATTATCGGAATGCCTCAACCATATTGTGGTTGGCCACCCACCCCATTCTTCCAGCAACTTCGGCTCTAGCCGTTTTCCGGCCGTACGCGCAACGTCAGACAGAAAGTAGAGGACACCGCATGCCACCGCAATCCCGATCAAAAGTTGATCGATCGTCACAAGCGCGGGGACCCACGCCAGCAACGTCAGGAGTAGTGGCAAGAGAGTCAACAGAGCGGGATAGAGGCGCGCCTGCCTGCTATATGCGTCAAACAAGCCTTTCAAATCAATCATAGTCCTCTACTCTATCGAACCAATCGAACGGCACAACGGCAACCTCGTTTGGCCGATGTGGCATTGTGCCCGAATGATGTCGTATATAGTTTCCTTGTGTTCTATACACGGGTGCGCCACGCCGCCGAAATGCATTCATAACTATCTTGCGCGGATGCTTCTCGTCGTCCTTTGGCACAGAGACCACGGCTACCCGCGCGGGCGCATCAGTCGTGCGCGTTGGACCAAGTAATCGATCCAATACGCGTGGCGTCACATTACTACGGCTCCCATGATGCGGAACTTGCACTAGATTAAGCGCAGATAAATCAATGCCGTTGCGCTCTGCACGCTCGCACGCCCACGTCAGGCCGTTGACGCCGGCATCGCCCGTTAGCAGAATGGATTGATCTCCAAATCGCCCATAGAGAACGGTGCTTGTTTCATTTTCGGCGGCAGTTACCGCACCTTCACGAAGGAGTTCCATATTCCAACTTTCGTCAATATATGTGAGCGCTTTTTCAAAAAGTCTCGAAAGGAGTCCCGGCTGCCGTATGTCGCCGAGCCAGAACTGCTCGCTCTTCAGCGCATCGACATCTGCCTCTGGTGTCCTGCGAAATTGCGGAACGAGTCGAGTATATGCGTGGCTTGTAGGCGAGAGAACGGTGAACGGACCTATCGTGCAACCTGCAAACGGTTCGTAGACAAGCGTGCCTCGTTGATTCGCAAGGGCAATGAGTTCTTCTACAATGGGATACGCCTCACGGATGTTGTCCGCGATAGCCTGCTCCGTAAGCTGCTTGTCGGCAAATAGGTGACGCATTTCGGCCACGTGGTGCCAGATGCCATGAAGCCAAAGGTTCTCTGTGCGAAAGGCGCTCAGGACCTCCCTAAGACCAGACGCGTGATCGTTATCTGGGTGCGTGCTTATCACATGCTTTAGCACGGTATTCGGCCCATAGTACGTCTTGATGTGCTCGACAAGTGTTTTACCTGAATCAGAGGTTCCACCGTCGATCACAATAACTTCATACAGCCCATTCTGCCCGTAGCGAACGGAGATGGCGTCACCAGCTCTCGTGGCGTCGCCAACCGGATGAAATTCTACTTCGTAGTCCATAGTATCTGACAATTATACCTCGCGTGACAATCTCTTCAGGTAGCCGCCACCGCACCAGCGCCGGTGCTCGAAAGCCACCACTGCGTCGAATGACATACCGCTCGGGATGAGAATTTGTACAAGTCCTGCTGTGCGCAATGCGCCCAGAAGCTGCGACGCACGCGTAGCTCGCTGCATGCGGTTTTCACATTCTTTATAGATGAGTTTCTTAAGGTTACGTTCAAGCATGAGTTCGCGTCGTTTCGCCTCGCTTGCATTACTGCGGACAAACAGCGCAGACTCTATCTTTTTCATGTGCGTTAGCAGTCCGGCGCGTTTCATCGCGTCTTGTTTTCGGATGCGGTCGCTCGCTTTTTTGAGTTGCTCCCGCATGTTTCGATGCCGCGTATTACGTAGCGGCGGCAATAGCAACTCGACAATATTCTGAAAAAAATCGATGTCGTACAGGTCGCGTTTGTTTTGTCGCAGCGCGTTTTCGATCAGCCCGTTCGTTTCCGCATCGAGATCGAACAGTTTCTTTCGATCAACCAATGACAACTCGTTCTGTTTGGGTATAGTCGCTAGAGTACGCTCAATGCGCTCGATTGAAGAAGCTGCATCTTGACTTTGCGCCTGCGCCATCAATCGCTCGTCTTCGGCGCGCAGCAGCGCAGTCGATATGGAAACTGTCTCCGCATCCTTGCGCCACGGCGCAACGATCCATCTCCCCTGCAACTCGCCGTTTAGCAACTGCCGAGTGAGGTGCTTCAGTAGTTCTCCCGGACGCTGTTCGAGCGCTTTGTTACGATCGACGAAGATTTCAAGGCATGTTACGTCCGCCTTGACAAGATCGGCATACCTCTCGTACCCGACAACGAAACTCGTCACGCCGATTTCAATCGCAACCTGCGTTCCCTGAATCTCTTTACGGAGTGATCGTTTAACCCGACCTACGACATCGGTGCGTCGCGCTCCCTTACCGATCTCGTAGATGGGCGCGCTGTGTTCTTCGAGAAGCACGTTCTCGTACTGCATCCAGAAATAAGCACCGTTCACGGTGCATTGAACGAATCCGTGTTCGCGTATGAGTTCCTGAAGGAGCCGGTGCGTCGGCGACATTCCCTCATTTGCAAGTATCGTATCGTCGAAGTGCCACTTCCCGTTCGGGCTAAACGCGAAGTAGTAACTTGTGCGGACGCCAACCGGTTTCTTCGGAAGCTTTTTCTTGTGAACGTCGCGCCACGCGACGGTGTACAGGTCAGGTCCTGGAAGTGCATCACCAGCAGTCGTACAGGTACCGTCTGGTATGGTATACCCGTAGATTTTTGGTCCTCTGATATGGCGCGGACGACGTCTATTCGAAGTCATGGGCAAACACCTCGATGGGAAAGGAGTGCGGGTGCGAGATTAGATACGAGCAGGGTCACAAAAAAGAACAGGAGAGGCGAAACACCTCTCCCGATTTCGCTACTTTTCGGGTAACGAGAGCAAGTTGTCGGTCCAGCGACCATCCGCATTGGTCTGCACGTATCGTACGCGACCGTTCGAGTTTGTGTGGACCCACGCGCCCTTTTTCTTGGGATCTCGATCGGCGCACCATACGGATTCGGTTCCGTTATTGTCTACGTACGAGACCATTTGGTCGCGCGTGTAGACGCCGGAGGCACCGTTCCCATCTTCCCACCATAGGTAGGCGATGTGCTCGTGACCCTTTCCGCCCTCCATTCGTCGGGCGACCGTCTGTAATGCCATTTTGAACTCCAGTCGGGTTCTTAGCGAACCCGTAGGATTCGGTCAGGTCGAGCAGAACCGTCAGATTGGATACTCGGGACGGATCGGCACCGGCCAGACCCACTGAGTGATGAAGGAGGCCGTTGGCTCGGCCTCCTTCCTTTATTTTACCGGCCAAGGAGCCACTACACCTTGTGGCGAACATGTGTACGACCACTATTTTCTTGTGAATGCCCTGTGAATAAACAGCCCGGGAGGCCCTTCCGGGACCCAATGCCGTCTTACCTCCCGAGCTGCTGCCATAATCACTTGGGATGTCCGTAGGGATTCCCCACTTGCCATCTTCCCGCATAGGGTTGGTGGAAGCAGCCATGATTTTGCAACGTCTCGCGTACGAGCTGCGTACCCTGACCAATACCTACGTCGGGTAGCGCGCGCGCAAGTTCGTGCGCCGATATAGCGCCGGTGCGTGATCGCGCGAGATGGTAAGCACTCGCTCTTGCAAGGATGGCACGGCGATCGTTCGTGCCACGAAGAACCTCCCACGACGGGATATCTGGAGCCATCCTACGGAATCGTTCCAAAGCTTCATGGTACGGGCTGTAGAGGTGTTCGTTCAAGCCCGAGATGGCTTCCGTTAGGCCGGAACCGATTCTTCGATACGTCTCACGCGAGGTTTGGGCCGCAAGCAGAAACAAGCCAGCTCCCAGAGCGGCGAACGTCCACGGTGACTGTTGAAAAACCCACCGAGACAGTTTCCACAGGCTGATGATCCCGGCGGTTGGGAGTGCGGTAGTAACGAAGACCAGCTTGCCGAGTTCGCCAGCGTCGCCACCATCCATAAGCACGGAAAGCCATTTCCGCAGCTCCTCGTTATTTGCACCCGTGCCGTAAACAGCTTCCCACGCCCTGCGATCCTCAGTAAGAAAGAACGCACCAAGTGCGAGCGAGAGCACGACGGACGGCACATCTTTGGAATCGCCCAGCGACGCAACACGTTCTAGTTCAATCGGCGAGAGAATACTGAGCGGCAATCCGTTTGCGTCCACGGTTCGGATAAGCGGCAGGTATTCGTCAGTCCAGCGCGCGACGTACGTTTGATGTGGAATGTCGGTCTGATTGGCCCATTCTTTAGCATGCCTGCTGACCTCTTCGAGGACGTGTTCGGCACAGAATAGTCGCAGTGATCCAGCATTTGCCGCCGTGATGAGTACCGTGCGCTGGTTCTTCCGACACGCGCGGACAATATCGTTGCGCAACACATTTGCATCGGGAACAACGAGAAGACTCTCTCCAAACAGACCCTCGATCCACCATGTCGGGAAGGCTCCGCATTGGTCGGGGCGGCGAATCGGAAGCTGCGCATTCTTCGCGTGGATGTCCGAAAGAACACCGCCCCCTACTACTCTTGGACTTTCATTCACCAGTTTTCGACTCCCACCCACGCATTAGCCTATTTCCCGTTTCCACGAATGCGACAATTGCCTGCCGCATTCACCACATGTAATACTGGCAAAAGTAACCTACTTCTCCGTCGTGCTCCCCGGTATTTTGTAAATAAATGTTGAAGACGCGATCGAATGGTTTCATTCCAATGCGACCAATGCAGAATGTCAGCTACGTGGAATGCCTCGCGATCGCATAACGTTTTTGTTATTTGCGTTTATGCCGTACACCGCTTTCCACGCTCTGCGATCCTCAGAGTAAGAAAGAAAGCGCCGAGCGCAAGCGACAGCATGACGGATGGAACATCCTTTATTCAGACTTTTCCTCATCGTTGTAGGCATCGGGATATACATATCTAGAAATCGCCCAGCGCACCCACCACATGAAGTACTGATAAAAATGACCTTCTTCCTCAATAAGATGGTGCATTTCCCTTACGTAGATATTGAAAACGACATCGAACGGATGCATGCCGACGGCAATCAATTCGTCAAGACGTTTCTTTGGAATGTTCCAGCGTTTCATGAATCTGCGCGTTTCTCGCGCTGCATACGGCAAGAGACTCCTGCGTAAACGTTCTCGCGCAGCCGGACTCAGGGCGGCTGCTCGTACGAGTGCCCGCTCTGATTCCGGCGCGTTGTCTTTTGTTGACATACTGCAGTAGTGCGTTGCTGGTCGATGTACGCCGATTCGTTACGGCATTTCGGTTTTCGTCACTTGCTCCTCTTGCCGAATACGTCTTTCATAAGCGCCCGATTCGCTTCTCTGGCGCGCGCATCAGCAGCTGCCCGTTCCGCTCGTGACATACTCGCTTCGTTCCTCGCTGCCAGCAACTCACCTGAATTATTCGGGAGATCAAGGCCCTCAAAATTCGAAGACTTGGTATCGCCCACTAACCTCACCTCCTTTCCAGCTAGCACCAGTGTAGCACTTTCGCGCACGGCCAGTCGATAGATCGTTGCTGCGTTGTCGTGCGCGCCCTGGGCCTGTGCTTTCCAGGAGCCCGACGGGAGAAAATGCTCAGGAAGCCACGCCTCACCATCGTGTTTCTCCCCCGTCCCGCAGCTATGCTGACCAGATGCCCTCGAATCCAGACGTCTCATACTTCGCCACAACCAATGGTCGCAATGGTCGCAATGCGCGAATGTTCGGCATCAAACAAGCCGACCGATTTTTCCATGTCTACGCGATCGGCAAAACCGGAACCGGGAAAACGACGCTTCTGGAAACACTGGTGCTCCAGGACATGCTGCGCGGGCGCGGCGTCACCGTAATCGATCCGCACGGTGATCTTGCCGAGCGGCTTGTCGCGCTGGTTCCGTCGTGGCGTACGCGCGATCTTATCTACATGAACGCGCCGGATATCTCCCAGCCCTTCGGGTACAATCCACTCCGACGGGTGAAGGCGGACAGGATTCCACTTGCGGCCTCCGGTCTGATGGAGACGTTCAAGAAGCACTGGGGCGAGGCCGCCTGGGGTGTCCGAATGGAGCACGTCCTGCGCAATACCTTGTTCGCTCTCATCGAGTTCGGAGACGCGACACTTCCTGACGTTCTACGGATGCTTACGGATAAATCGTTCCAGAGAGAGGTGCTCGCGCGCCTAAAGAACCCTCGGGTCCGGGACTTTTGGACTAGTGAGTTCCCACGCTACAACCCGCGGTACGCCCAAGAGTCCATCGCCCCTATCCAAAACAAGGTTGGCGCTTTTCTCGCCGATCCGCGCCTGTATCGAATGTTCACCAATCCACCCGTTGATCTCCATTTTCGACAGATCATGGATGAAGGGAAGATACTTATCGTGAATCTTGCCAAGGGGCGATTGGGCGAAGACACCGCAAACCTCCTGGGCGCGCTTCTCGTAACGACGTTGGGGTTAGCGGCACTGAGTCGGGCTGACATTGACGAGCATGAAAGGCGTGACTATCACGTGTACGTCGACGAGTTTCAGAACTTCACGACACTCTCGGTGGCGAATATGATCTCTGAACTGCGTAAGTTTCGCGTGGGACTTGTCCTTGCCAATCAGCACCTGCATCAGTTGGAAGAGGACGTTCGACACGCAGTCCTCGGCAACGTTGGTACACTCGTATCGTTCCGTCTCGGCCCCGAGGATGCTCAAATGATTGCGCGCGAATTTGAGCCGGTATTTACTCCGGAAGATCTCGTGAATCTGCCAAACCGCAACATTTATCTGAAACTAATGATTGACGGCTCCCCAAGTAAACCGTTCAGCGCAACAACAGTACACCGGAGAGATATCAAAAGACACTTCATGATCGCGGCATAAGGCGCGCGCACGCACAACTCAACAAAGGGGTGTAACAAGAATGAAACTATTGCTACGACGCGACCAGAAGTCGAGTCTCATGGGCAGGATCACGTTCGCGCTCGCTGTCCGAGCAGAGCTGACCGAAGCCGAGGCCAATAATATCCAAAAATACAAGCTCGGGGACACGATGCTCTACGAGCGCTCGACGATTACCGATAGAGGTAGCGGGCTCCTGGGTGTTGCATCGCGGCTTGCGTTCAAGATGACGAATCTCTCGGTGTCGGTCAATGATTTGTCGCGCGGAACGACAGTAGATTGCAAGGATATAGTTGAGATGCTTGCGGTTGAGGCTCAGATTAAGGAAGCTGCCCAGACGTTCAAAAATGTGCTTGAGGCTGCCTCCTCCTTTGGCGGTGAGGCAGTGCTCGAGCTCACATAAAGTGTCTTCCAACTTCAGGAACTGGGTGCAAGACTCGTTTCTCGGATCGGTTCGTGAGCGCGAACTACGGGAAACCGCCGCACTCTTCGCGCGTGTCACCACTGCCCGTGACGCGTCTCCCTTGGGGAACGACGACCAGATCGGGCACTTCCTCCTCGACTGTATTGCCGACATCTGCGAGCGGCGCGGCGTCACGCCGTCGGACCCACTCGCCGACGCATTGTGGTGGGCCATTCGAGGACTCCTCGATCTCGAAGGCTTCATTGTATCCCTTCCGGAGGAGTCGTCGCTGCCATGTCTCACGCTTGCAGAGGGCGCGGAGCTGCGCACGACGCTCAATCGGCACCTGCGCTTCCTCGCCGATCAAAAGCGCCTTCTTAACCTCTGGCGCGAGCACATTGTCTCGCTGTTCGCTACCGTACTTGAGTATTTCCCCGCATCGGCATTCACCGACATAAACGAGGATGGCGTCGCCTGCGATGACTCGGTCGTCCTCCCCGAAGCAAGGAGCTACGATCTGTGCGACAACGTGCCGGAAGCTCTCGAACGCGCAATCCTCTCGTTTTGGGACGACGACCTCATCCATGCCAATCTCTGCGAGGCACTCCGCGAGCGCCTGGACCACAACGGATGGGTGCTCTCCGGCGCACCGAAAAAGAATGCGAGTGCAACGCACAAAGTTGTTCTGCCAACCGAGCACAAGAACACGTCGCCTGATTTTCTGGTCGACGCGTATCTGGGAGGCACGCCGCTCTGGCAGTTCTTTCAGAGCCCCTTGCCGTTTGCGATTCCCTTCCCGGCACGCTTTGAGCATACGCACATCGTGGGTGGGTCGGGTCACGGCAAGACGCAGCTCATCCAGTTCCTTATCAACCACGATCTGGTGCGAGCGCAGGACGACGGCCGCTCCGTCGTCGTCATCGACAGCCAGGGCGACCTCATTCGCACGATTTCTCAATTGGCATACTTCAGTCCGTCGGCCGAAAAGAGTCTCGCCGATCGTTTCGTACTTGTTGATCCGAACGACGTGGAGCATCCGGTCTGTCTCAACATGTTTGACTTCAACCGCGATCGACTCAGCGGCTACGCGCCGGTTGACCGGGAAAAGATTCTCAACGCCACCATTGAGCTCTACGAGTATTTCTTCGGGGCGCTGCTTGGCGCGGAACTCACGCAACGCCAGGGATTGATCTTTAAGTATCTGGCGCGCCTCATGATGGAAATACCGGACGCGACCATTCACACACTGCGCGAACTCATGGAAGACAGCGAACGGTTTCGCCCCTATATGCAGAAGCTCACCGGAACGGCGCGGAGCTTCTTTGAGACGCGCTTCTTTGATCGGCAATTCAATGAGACCAAGAAACAAATCCTGACCCGACTCTGGGGCGTCTTGTCCAACGCATCTCTTGAGCGGATGTTTTCGCATCCGCGCAATTCGATCGACCTCTTCGAACTGCTGAACGAAGGCAAGATCATTCTCATCAATACGGCCAAGGAACTCTTGGGACACGATGGCTCCGCTATATTCGGACGGTTCTTCATTGCGCTCATCTCGCAGGCGGCGGTGCAGCGTGCCGCGATACCGGCATTTGAGCGGGTCCCTGGCTTCGTGTACATCGACGAGGCCCAGGACTATTTCGACGAGAGTATTTCGCATTTGCTCAACCAGGCGCGGAAGTATCGCATCGGTCTCATTCTTGCGCACCAGAATCTCGATCAACTCGGCGCGGGGCTGCGCTCCAGTGTGCTGGCGAGTACGTCGATCAAATTTGCGGGAGGCGTAAGCGCCAAAGACGCCAACGTGCTCGATTCGGAGTTTCGTTGCAATGCCGAGTTCTTGCTATCACAAAAGAAAGAGCGCAACCACACCGAGTTTGCCTGTCACGTAAAAAACTACACCAGCAAGGCGCTTTCGGTGACGATGCCTCTCGGTTTCGTCGAGTCGCTGCCAACACTCGACGCTTCGGAGCAAGAGGCGTTGCTCGAGGCGAATCGAGAGCGGTACAGCGCGCCATTTATGCCTCCTTCGTATCCGTCAGCGGTACCGCGTCGCGCAGCCCGATCCGTCGAAGTGGTACGTGAGGAGCACGCCGCGCCGACACCTGAAGCACTGGCTGCGCCTCAACCAGCACCCTCCGTTGTCGAACCTTCGCACATGAGTGTTCCTGTTGCGCGAAAGCCGACAACGCAAGCAAAGGCAAAAACGAAAAAGGCCCCGCGCGCAGTTGCGGACTCAGGACGAGGCGGACCGCAGCACAAGTATCTGCAACATCTCATCAAGCAGCTTGCCGAGGAGCGCGGGTTTCGGGCATCGCTCGAGGAATCAATTCTTGATGGTGCCGGCCGGGTTGATGTCGCGCTCGTGCGCGGCGAACAGCGCATTGCTTTTGAAATATCGGTGACGACGAATAGGGACCATGAGCTCGGGAATGTTGAGAAGTGCTTGGCGGCGGGATACGCTGAGATAGTATTGGTTGGGAGTAATGAACGCCATGTGAACTCGCTCGGAAAGTTCATCGAAGAAAATCTGGAAGAGAGGGATCAACGCAAAGTCAGATACGTCACGCCGGAGGGGCTGATGCAGTATCTCGATTCATTGGGAGAGCATCCACAGCCGACGGAGGAAACCGTTCGAGGGTACAGGG
>Ga0307373_10007704_pt1 | contig 16702 bp, 17 predicted proteins | sample OX2MG_FD_202534 | JGI IMG/M metagenome (GOLD analysis project Ga0307373, IMG submission 202534) | Soil microbial communities from Risofladan, Vaasa, Finland - OX-2 | ecosystem: Environmental > Terrestrial > Soil > Coastal area > Acid sulfate soil | place: Finland: Risofladan, Vaasa | collected... | reverse complement strand
GGGCCACCATTGTCTGGTATTCGAAGACCGCCTGCAGCACCCCTTGGGCCACCTCGGGCTGATAGGGGGTGTACGAGGTGACGAACTCCGAGCGCCCGGCCAGTGATCGGGTCACCGGTGGGATCTCGTGGTCGTAGGCGCCGCCGCCGGCGAAGCAGATCAGACGGTCCGATCGGGCCCGGTTCTGGTCGGCGAACGCCTCCATGCGGGCCATGACATCGGGCTCACCGACACCGTCGGCCAGCTCGAGGCCACGCTGGAGCTTGAGCGCTTCGGGGACCACTGCGAAGAGCTCCTCGAGGGAGGAGAGACCGAGGAAGGCGAGCATGCTCTCCACTTCGTCATCGGTATGCGGGATATAGGTGCCCACGGGGCCGCTCCTCGAACGCTGTTTTAAATGTGTCCAGTTGAACGTGTCTAGTTGACGGCGGGCCTGCAGGCCCAATGAGCGAGATGACCGCCGCTCACCGGGCGGATGCCCACTGGCCGGCGCGGACGAACGGGGTCTTCACGACGGTGGACGGCAGCACCCTCCCCCGCTGTTCGACCTCCACCGCCATGCCCGGGTCGGGCCCGAAGGAGGCATCGATCAGCGCCAGGGCGATCCCGTGGCCGAGCATGGGCGAGTAGTTGCCGCTGGTGACTCTTCCGGCGGTCTGACCACCCACCTTCACCGCCGAGCCTTCGCGGGGGGGTTGACGGCCGGCAGTGACGAGACCCACCAGCCGCCGCTCGACGCCGCGGTCGCGCTCGGCCCTCAATGCCGTCCGGCCGCGAAACCGGGACTTGTCCCAGCCGACCACCCAACCCAGTCCGGCTTGCAACGGGGTGATCCCCGGCCCGAGCTCATGACCGTGCAGGGGAAGGGCGGCTTCGAGCCGGAGCGTGTCACGCGCCCCGAGCCCGGCCGGCTGTATGCCGGTGGCCAACAGGGCCGTCCACATGGCGTCAGCGGCATCGACCGGCACCGCGCACTCGACGCCGTCCTCGCCGGTATAGCCGGTCCCGGCGACGACGCACGGCACGCCTTCCCAGATGAAGGGGACCACCCCGAACCGGGGAACGGTGGCAGCCTCCGGGGCGACGGTGGCCATGCGGGTCCGGGCATGGGGACCCTGCACGGCGATGATGCACCGGGCGTCGGTGGTGTCCTCGCCGCCGATGGCCTCCACGACCCGGTTGGTGTTCGAAGCGTTGGGCATGACGTCGAAGGTGTCCTCGGAGACCCACCAGACGATGATGTCGTCGACGACTGATCCGTCCCCGTCGTCGAGAAGTTGGGTGTACTGGGCGCGGCCCGGGGCGACCTTGGCGAGGTCGTTGGAGAGTGCCGCCTGCAGCCGCTCGAGGGCGTCGCTGCCCGCCACCCTGACGGTGCCCAGGTGGCTGACATCGAAGACCACCGAATCCTCGCGGCAGGCGCGGTGCTCGGCGATGGTCCCGGTCCCGTACGAGAGGGGCATCTCCCAACCGCCGAACCCGACCAGCTTGGCCCCCAGGCGGCGGTGGGCTTCGATCAATGCGGTGTGGCGGAGCGGTTCGCCGGGCCCGGTTGGAGATGCTCCGCCGGGTGCCGTCGAGGTGTCGCCCACGTCGAAAGGTTACCGGCGAGGGCGTTCAGGCGGTGCGGGCGATGGCCGGACAGCCGGTTCCCTCGCCGGCCAGGCCGTACTTGGCCAAGAGGGCCAGAGTGTCCCGCTGGTAGAGGAGTGTCACCCTGACGTCGGGGTACAGCTGCCCCATCCGCCGTACCTTGCCGTTCTTCTTGGTCACCAATCGCTGGTTGAGCGTGGTCAACTCGACGAAGAGTCCGGGGTCGGGGAGCCAGAAGTCGGGCCGGAACCCTGAGGTCGGCCGGCCGTCCCCATCCCAATCCAACGCAAACTCGACCGGCTCGTACTCCCAGAGCACACCGTAGAAGTCGAGGATGCGGGCGAACCGATGCTCCGACTCGTGTGCGAAGCGGTTCACCTGGGCCAGGGCCGTCGACTCGTTTCCGGCGGCCGGACTGCTCACTGATCGGCCGCCTTCTCCGCTGCCAGGTGGCGAGCGGCAGGATGGCTGGGTGCGGGCTCGGTCGGGGTGGCCTTGCGGATCTCCACGATCGCGGCCGCCAGCTCGGACACGACACCGGAGAGCGGCAGGATGTTGAACACGCCCTGTCCTCCGGCCAACAGGTCGACGACCTCACCGTCGGATTGGGCCAACACCGATCGGCTCCCGACCAGCACCAGCTGGGATGAGGCCAGATCCGCACCGAGGTCCCCCCGGAGGCACTCGACCGCCTGGCGCGCCTGTTGCAACTTCAGCCCGGCATCGAGGAGTCGCTTGATCACCTTGAGCTCGAGCACGTCACCGTACGAGTAGCGCCGCTGGCTGCCACTGCCGGTGGCATCGGTGATCGACGGCCGCAGCAGACCGGTGCGGGCCCAGTAGTCCAACTGGCGGTAGGTGATGCCGACCAGCGAGCAGACCTGGGAGCCCCGGAAGCCCTGACCGGGTTCCGCCTGGCGCTGATCGTGACCGCTGTCGATTCTCCCGTCGGGCACTGCCGATCCTCCACCTCGATCAGAGGTTGACCGTAAACCGAAACCTCACGGTCAGCCTGCGCAAATAAGGTATCACACAACCGTAATTACGTGGATGTGACCATCGGGAGGCGGGGGTAGGGCCTGATTTGGGTCCATCGGGCGCATCCGGCAATGATCGGACCATGACCGTCGTCAAGATCAACGCCATCACCGTCCAGAAGGACTCGGGTGACGAACTGGCACGCCGGTTCGCCACGCGGGCCGAAGCCGTCGACGACGCTGACGGCTTCGAGGGCTTCGAGCTGTTGCGACCGAGCGACGGGCGTGAGGTCTGGTTGGTGCTCACCCGGTGGAGGGACGAGGAGTCGTTCAACGCCTGGGTGTCCTCTCCGGCCTTCGCTCACGGCCACCGGGGGGAGATGGAACGCTCGCGCCGGACGACAGCCGGGTCCGGGGCGCCGGCCGACGGTGATCCGCCGCCGGTGGGTGCGCACAGCGAACTGTGGTCCTATGACATCGTCGACCTCCCCGCCCTCGGATGACCACCGATCACCAGCTGGCGGGCGAACCGCTCCCCCTCCACCGGCGGTCCATCGACTACGAGGCCTTCGACTTCGGGGACGCTCTGCTCGTGGTCGGGAAGCTGCAAGACACGCGACCCTGGGCCGAAGAGGGTCACGCGGTGGCCATGGTCCACGACATGGCGCTCCGGGTTACCGTGCGAATCACCGACATGACCATCACCGAGGCCACGGCGGAGATGCACACCTTCCCCCATTCGGAGTGCCCGGCCATCGTCCAGGCGTTCTCCGGGCTGACCGGCTTGAGCGTGGCCCGCGGCTATTCACGGGAAGTCCAGAGCCGATTCGGGGGCCCCCGGGGATGCACCCATCTCGAACAGCTGGCCCGCTCCCTGGGACCGGTGGTGATCCAAGCCGTGACCTCGAGGCGGGCGCTGGCCGTCAGCCGGGGGGAGTCGGACGACCTGCTGTCGGGCCCGGGCAGCCCGTGGGCGAGAGACTCCTGCCATGTCTGGGCCGAGGGTGGCGTGGCCGATCAGAAGCTGGCCGCGGGTTGGCGGCCGGGCACCGGACCGTACCCGTCGCTCCCGGTGGAGGACATCCGCCGAGCCGGCGCTGCGCCGTGACCCGTCGGGTACCAAAACCTCACCGGCGGGGAGGCATCATCCGGCGCACCCCGGTGGCGGTGGCCGCGGTGGTGTTGTTCCTCGTCCTGCCGGCCTCGGCGTGCACGAGCTCGGGGACGGCGGTGACGGCGCCATTCAGCACTTCACCACCGACGCTCGAGCACAACCCGGTCTACGAGGTCATGGCCCGGAGCGTCAGTGGGCTGGGGCCATTGTTGGTCGACGGGCAGGGGCTCACCCTGTACATGTTCACGACGGACCAGCGGGGCTCTCCATCCCGCTGCTACGACATCTGCGCCGTGCAGTGGCCGTCGCTCACCCTGGCCAAAGGGTCGGTATCCCCGCTCGCCGGCCCTGGCATCGAGACCCGGCTGCTCGGAACCGCCCCCCGGAGTGACGGGACCACCCAGATCACCTACAACGGTTGGCCGCTGTACCTGTGGCCACCCGACCGATCCCCGGGCAAGGCGACCGGTCAGGCACTGACCAATGCCGGAGGGCGCTGGTACGTGGTCGACCCGGCCGGAAACCCCGTCCAGCAGCACTGACCGCCCGGGCGCCCTTCGACCTGTTCTCCCGCCGGCCGCCGGCGGCGGCCATCTCAGGTGCGACGGTCCGCCCAGCCATCCGCGTTTGCGGAAGAGGTAGAGCAGACCGGCCGCGGACACCACCTCCAGGCCGACTCCGAACATGAAGAAGGCAAAGCGGCCGGTGATATGGGCGATCAGAAACGAGAAGTTCTGACCGAAGAATCCGGTCAGGAAGCTCAGCGGGAGGAACACCGTGGCAATGATGGTCAGTTGTTTGATGACCACGTTGAGCCGGTTGGACACGGTGGACAGATGGGTGTCATCACTCCACTCAACAGGTCGCGGTACCCGTCGATCAGATCGCCGATCCTGATCAGGTGGTCGTCGGCGCTGGCCGAAATGCTGGACGTCCTCCACCGCCAGGCGATGGACCTCGAAGTCGTCGAGGGGCAAGTCGCGAGCCTCGGCGTCGACGCCGTTGAGATCCAGCCAGAAGAACTCACCGGATGCGAGCAGTTGGATGACGGAGTCTCCCTGGTGGCCGCCGGAGACCGCCCCACCCGAGGTCAGTATTCCTTGCATCGTGAGATTCTCCCGCTCCGGAGTCGTGGTGGTACGGATAGTCGGAGGGAGGATGAGCGGAGCGCCGTCAGGCAGGAGCTGCTCAGCCGATACGGCTGAGCAGCTCCTGGTACCGGCGGCTGTTCGAGACGTACTCGGCGGCCGAAAGCTGGATCATGGCCAGGCTCGACCGCCCGGGCCGGACGGCGGCCGGCACGCCGACGGCCAATGCCCCGGGCGGTACCTCCATCCCATTGGGGACGACGGCGTTGGCGCCGACGGTGGCACCGGTGCCGATGACGGCGTGGTGGAGCACGACCGATCCCGAGCCGACCAGGGTGTCGTCCTCGAGGGTGCAGCCCTCGAGGTGGGCGAGATGGCCGATGACACAACCATCGCCCACGATGGTCGGAAATCCGGGCCCGGCGTGGATGACCGTCCCGTCCTGTACGGACGTCCGGGCCCCGATGGTGATGGTTCCGAAGTCACCCCGCAGGACCGTGGTGGGCCAGACGCTCGACTCGGGCCCGACGGTGACATCGCCGATGACCACCGCATCGGGATGGATGTATGCCTCGGGGTGGATGGCCGGGACGAGGTCCCCGAGCCGGTAGATGGTCATGGACTGACCCTACGGCACGCGCCCGGATCGTTGCAGAACGACATGGCGCTCAGGGCGGTCCCGATCGCCCGCGGTTGACGGGCCGACACGGAGACGACCGGTGCGGACCCGCCTTAGTATGGGGCGGCCCGACAGACCCGGAGGCGAGGAGGCGGTGCATGAGCACGATCGAGGAGCTCGGTCACCCGGTATTCGATGCCGACAACCACTACTACGAGGCACTGGATGCCTTCACCCGCCACCTCGACCCTTCGATGGGGTCGCGGGTCATCCAGTGGAGTGAGATCGACGGACGGCGCTACCACGTGATCGGTGGACGGGTCAATCATGCGGTCACCAATCCGACCTTCGACCCCGTTGCCCTGCCGGGCGCCATGTACGACTACTTCAGAGGCAACCCCGACAAGCGCAATCCGGTGGAATTCCTGTCCGTTCGGGAGCCGATCCGGACGGCCTACCGCGAGCCCGGGGCTCGGCTCCGAGCCCTCGACGCACAGGGGCTGGCAGGGTGTCTCCTGTTCCCCACCCTGGGCATGATCTACGAGGAACCGCTGGCACACGACCCGCCGGCGGTGTGTCATCTGTTCCGGGCCTTCAACCGCTGGATGGTCGAAGACTGGTCCTTCAACTACCGGGATCGGATCTTTGCCGCGCCGTACCTGACATTGGCCGATCCACTCTGGGCCGCCGAGGAACTGGAGTGGGCCCTCGACCGGGGTGCCCGAACCGTTGTGATGCGGCCGGCTGCACCGACCACGGCGGTAGGCCGGCGCAATCCGTTCGATCCGATGTTCGATCCGTTCTGGGGTCTGGCCAATGAGGCCGGCATTGCCGTGGTGGTCCACGCCGCCGACAGTGGCGGCAGCTCGAACGGCTACGCCGTCGACGGGTTCGGTGCCACGTTCTCCGGTGGTTGGAAGCCGTCCATCAAAGCCTTCGCCATTGAGCAGGCGATCAGGGACTTTCTGCTCACTCTCATCTTCGAAAACCACCTCGAACGGTTCCCCAACCTGCGCTTGGCCTCGGTGGAGAATGGTGCCGAATATCTTCCCGACCTGATCAAGAAGATCCGGTCGATGGCGGACAAGATGCCCGGCTACTGGAAGGCCGACCCGGTCGAGACGTTCCGGCACCATGTGTGGATGAACCCGTTCTGGGAGGACGACGTCCACCGGGTGGCGGAGTGCATGGGCCCTGACCGGGTCATCTTCGGATCGGACTGGCCCCACATCGAGGCGTTGCCCGAACCGCGGGACTACCAGGTGGAGCTGAAGAATTTCAGCTCCGGTGACCGTCGGATGATCCTCCATGACAACGTTGCCGAGCTGATAACGCTGCGACCCACCTGACGGACGGGAGATTCCCCGGCTGCCGCAGTCACCGGGTTCCCCCTTGGTCGCGCTCCTCCATCTTGGCCAGGACGCCCGCGTGGATGTGGCCGAGCTCTTCTTCGCAGGCGGCAATATCCCGGGCCAGCTCCTCGAGCTCGGGAACACCACCCGGGAACAGATCAGCTCGAGCTCCACGCTTTGCCTTCTGGCTCATCACGTCCCATGCTGCTGGCCCCCCGCGCTCGGACGTCAGTGACCAGGCGCTGTGGATGGCTTCGTTGCGGCGCCTCCGGTACTTGTTGGCGCTCCTCCTCCACGCCCTGAAGGCCGCCAACTCCTCGGCGGTCGCGTCGCCGTAGGCGGAGAGCAGGGACTCGATCGTCTCCCAGACGTTCTCGACCCGCTGGCCGGCCACCACCGCCCGGGCCAGGGTCTCGTCGGGGGTGCCGACCAATCCCATGAGAACGAGCCCGGAGGCGATCTCGGTGAGCGACCAGTTGGCGGCGATGCGACCGAGCGAACGGTGAAGCTCATCCTCGTCCTCTGTGCCGTGTATCCCCGAGCTGCCCGCGGGACTCGGCGACCTCTTCTTGCCCGAGAAGCGCAAGACCCGGTCGCCTGCGGTGAAGGGCAGGATGTTCCTGACCCGTCGCCTCACGGTCGCGAGCCTGCACTGTCAACCGGACAGCGCAGTTCCTCTGCTCTCCGCCCCGCGTCGACAGGGGTCGTCGGGTGCCGCCGAGAAGGGACCTGTGGGAGCTGGGCTCGGGCGATGGTCGAATGTAGCTGACGGGGCCGACGGGATCCCGTGTTGACCTCAGCGCTCACGGACCCAGGGGGACGCTGGACGAGGCCGTAGATGAGAGGGGGGCCGAAGGAGTTGCGGCCGTGGCCGAACCCATGGCGACGATCAAGCACCGGCAACGGAAATCTGGACGCTTCGTGCACCGGGTCCGGGGGCCCGAAGGTCCCCGGACCCGAATGCCTCGGCTATCCGAGGGCCATCCCGACCACGGGCTGGTTGAGGCGGATGGCCCCGGTTGAGCCCTGGAAGTGGGCCCCGGTTCCGAAGGTGAAGATCCCGCCGTCGGCGGCCACCAGGTAGTAACCGTCGCCAGTCGGCGCGGCTGCCATTCCGACCACCGGCTGGTTGAGCTTGAGGCTGCCGGTCGAGCCGAAGAACGGGGCATTGAAGCTGAACACCCCGCCGTCGGACGCCACCAGCCAGTACCCGCCGGTCGCCGGATCGACGGCCATGCCGACAACCGGCTTGTTGAGGGTCACGCCGCCCATCGAGCCGTAGAACTTGGCCCCGGGCCCGTAGGTGAAGACCCCCCCGTCGGAGGCCGCCAGGTAGTACCCGTCCCCGTTCGGGGTCGAGGCGATCCCGACCACGGGCTGGTTGAGGTGGATGGCCCCGGCCGAGCCGTAGAACGCCGCGTTCGACCCGAAGGTGAACACGCCTCCGTCAGAGGCAGCCGTCCAGCAGCCGTTGCCACCGGGCACAGGCGCAATGCCCACGATGGGCTTGTTGAGGGTGGCGTTCAACCCGGCGCAGTCAGCCGCCAGGGGGCCGTGGCCGTAGACCGCTCCGTTGGCATCGGCGAGGTTGTAGTTGCTCCCCCCGGGAACGGTCCCCATGCCGACGATCGGCTGGCTGAGGCTCTGGCCGCCCTGCGAGCCGAGGAACGGGACATTGAAGGAGAAAACCCCACCGTCCTTGGCTGCGAGCCAGTAACCCGGAGGAGTCCCCGGCTTCGAGATGGGGGTGAGCGGTCCGGCCGGTACCGGCGGAGGCCCCGGGCTCGGAGCCGGGTTCGGCACCATGACGCCGAACGCACACTCTCCGGTGGCGAAGCCGCCGACCGTGTTGGGCGTCCCCTGCGCGTCCCCGTACTGGGCCGCCGGCGAGTTCCCGCTGCACAGGAGGTTCCCGGCGATCTGGTTGGTCAGGAATTCGCTGCCGTCAGGGTCGCCCAGCTTGTTCCCACTGAAGGTGGCGCTGCCGCCGATGTGGTTGCGGAAGCTCCCCAGCCAGCACGAGTTGAGACCGGTGATACGCAGGTTGCCGCCGATCGTGTTGTCCTCGTAGTCGCTGTAGACCGGAGATCCGCCCCCAGGGAAGGTGTTGAAGACCCCAGGGTAGGGCGGCGCGAAGCAACCAGGCCCTTCACCGGCGACACCCCCGCCCCCGCCCGCCTGGGTGGCGTCTCCGCCGATGGTGCTGTTCGTGACCACCACTCCCAGCGGACTGGTGGCGTTGATGCTGCCCTGGATGGTGGAAGAGGAATTGAGCGTCGGCGTAGTCGGCGCGGGATCGTCGAAACAGGCGCCGTCGGCCGCCTTGCACCCGAGGATCAGGGTCCCTCCGCTGGCGATGTTCACATTCCCGTCGACGGTCAACCCCGAGGTGGTCGAGGCAACGCCGCCGTTCAGGGCGTAGGCCGCCAACACGGAATTTGAGCCAGCCGGGATGGTCACGTCGCCGGTGACGACGACCTGTCCGGCACTGATTTGGCACGTTCCGGAAACCGTTACCGAGCTGTAGGTCCCGGCCGCCAGGGGGCCGGTGCAGGTGACCGGCCCGGGGGTGGCCGCCGAGGCGGCACCGGTTGCCGCCACCAGTCCGAGCGGCACAATCATGAACGCCGCGGCAATCAGTGAGATTGGCAGCATCCGGATGCGGGTGCCCTCCGCCCGTACGGGCCCCGTCCGGTCACCCCGGGTCCTTCCACCGATCGTCGCCACGCCTTGCCTCCAATGTTCATGGGCGGGTCTCCAGCCGCGCCGACGCCGACGGAGCGATCCTCCGGCCTTGGGTCCACCCCGAGGTTCCGACGGAGACACTCGCACCCACGTAGCCGACTTTCGAAATCCACCGTCCAGTCGCCCCCTCCGGCAGTTTGTCGGGTCGGGACGCGCCGGTCAAGCGCGCACGGCCAAGTGGACCGCCGTAGGCACCACCGATCCTCTCCGGAGCCGGTCTGATGGTATGGACACCGGCGGGCTCGCATCCGAGAACCGGTGGATCAGTGCCCGCGGCCACGTCCACGTGATCGGCGGGCTCCCCCGCCGTGGTGCGTTGTCGGGTGACTGGAATTTCGTGTGACTTGTTCGCGTTGTCGACTCCGCCGGCTTCGTCCGACGAAGCCGGCGGCGACAATCACCACCAACCCGATGGCCATCAAGATCCAGATCAGCATCGGCGTTCCATTCGTGAATCGAGCCCCCGGTCCTTGGTGGTCGCCTCAAACTACCATCGGCAACCTGGCGGTCCCCCCTGTTGCGAACGGGCCGAGTGCAAGGGCCCGAGGTCTCGGCCGAATTGTCTCGCCCGGTGCCAGTTCGGCGGCCCGACTCGATTCCGCGCACCGCTCTCCCTGCCGGCGATGGCATACTTGATCGGTGGCTCGACGCAGGCCAAGCCCGGCGGCCATCGGGGTCCTCGTGGTCGCGCACCTTGTCGTCACGTCAGTCACATGGCGGGATATTCGCCACCGTCCCGCAGAGCAGATCCGAGGAAGCAAACGGCTCTGGCGCGCGTTGAGCGCCACGAACATGAGTTGGTCGCTGGCCTACCTTCTGTTCGGTCGGAAGCGGAAAGCGCCTCAGGGAGGCGGCTGAGTCAGACGGTGGGCGACGTCACCGCCGCACCGACGGGACCCACCTCGGCCCGATCGGTTCCATTCCCTGGGTCGTGGTCCACCATCCCGCTAGTCTCTGGTGGTGGACAGCCGTCCGTTTTGGCGGGTCGGTGTTCGAGGGAGTCGACATGGTTCAGCAGAGTCCTGGAGGAAACAGCTCCCGGGCACGACTCAGCGGCGGCGCCATCGCCTCGCTGACCGGAGTCGGACTGCTCGTCATCTTCATGGTCCAGAACACCGAGAAGGTGACACTTCACTTTCTGGTCTGGAACTTCACCTGGCCATTGTGGCTGCTTACTCTCTTCACCGCCATCTTCGGAGCGCTGGTTTGGTTCGGACTGGGTGTGCTTCGCCGCCATCGGCGTCGCGTGGCCCGCCGGGAAGAGCGACGGGACTGACCTGAGTGAGTCAGAAGGTGTCCGACCTGGTCCCCGATCGAAGCGGGCATGGAACTCCGCGATGGTGCTCGACCGTGGTGCTCTCCGGAGGGCTTGGCGCGGTGCCCCGTGCGCTGACCGTGTGGAGGCGCGTTGTCGAGGCGGTCCGCGTTCAACCGGCGGTGAGCGCTATAGGCGGTCGGCGGAGGACCTCACCCCAGGAACGAGTAGCCCAGTTCGTTGAGGCCCTGGACCTTCCATACCAGGGTCAGCTGGCCTGAGACGACGGTGAACGCCGGGCCGCTGTCCGCCAGGGCCTGAGGATGGAACGACTGGGGTGACCACGTGGATGTGGAGGGATCGTACGAGGAGTACCCGACCGGGCCGGTGTGGGTGGTCCAGGCGGCGTAGACAAGTCCCGACGCCGCGGTGAGAGTCGGGCCCGCGCGGATGCTGGCCGCCTGGGGTTGGACCGTCTGGCTCGACCAGACCGAGGTGGTCGGGTCGAAGGACGAGAAGCCAAGCTGGTGGGTCGGCGTCTGCCAGTCGAGGTACAGATTCGTGCCGGTGGCCGCCAGTGCCGGCCGATGCAGGGTCGTCGCCTGGGGTTGCAGGGCCGGGGTGGACCAGACGCCTGTGGTCGGATCGTACGACGCGTAGCCGATCTGGTCGGTCGCGGTCGCCCACGCCACCCACAACTGGCCGTTCAGCACCGCCAGCGCCGGATCGTGCGTGGACACTACCTGAGCGTTGTAGGTAGCCGCCGTCCAGGCCGAGGTGGTGGGGTCGTAGGAGGAGATGGCGAGCTCGGAGTTGTTGGCGGTCCACGCCATGTAGAGCTTCCCGTTCAGTGCGGCGATACCGGGAGCGTTGCGGGTGACCGCCTGGGGCTGGAGCGCTTGAGGGGACCAGGTGGCGGTGCCCGGGTCGTAGGCGGAGTAGCCCACCTGGTTACTGAGGGTATGCCAGGCCACCCACAGCTCACCGTTCAGCGAGGTGGCCGCGGCACCGGCGCCGGTTACCGCCTGAGGCTGGATCGCCTGGGGGCTCCACGTCGGCCCCGGATTGACGGTGAGTGTCGCGATTCCGTGGGCCGGGCCGTCGGTGCCGGTCACGGTCTGATTGCCCACTGTCGAGGACGTGCAGGAATTACCCGTACACGTTCCGTTGGTGATGCCGAAGGTGGTGGCGGCCGTGACGTCGCCGAGACTCTTGCCCGAAGCGTCGTAACCCGTCGCGGTGTAGGTCTGGGCGCCCCCGGCGGCGATGCTGCTCGCGGCCGGCGACAAGGTCAGCGACGCCACCGGCGCTGACGGCACCATGACGGCCAGGATCTGTTCGCCGTCCGGGCCGGCACTGACCGCGTCCCCATGCAGGCCCGTCGGCAAGGGGGTGGGTGCCGGGACGAGCTGCTGATGGTGGCCGCCGGCGTCGGCTCCCCAATAGTAGATGCCGCCGTCGGTGGTGAGTGCGTGACCGTAGTTGGGGCCGGCCCCGATCGCGCTGGCCGTGACCCCGACGGGCAGATGGGTGAGGACGGGGACGTCACTGCCCGAGGTACCGCCGTTGCCGAGTTGACCGTTTCCGTTTCCACCCCAGCCGTAGACGGTGCCCGTCGATGTCAGGGCCAGGCTGTAGTCGCCACCCGGCACTTTGGCGGTCGGCGACACTCCCCCGGCCACCACCGCGGTGGCCGCGATCCCCGCCGGAAGGGCGACGAGGACCGGCACGTTGCTCTCGTTGGTGCCACCGTCACCCAACTGTCCGAACGTGTTCTTGCCCCATGCGTAGACGGCGCCCGTCGACGTCACCACCAAGCTGTGGCTGTCGCCGGCGCCGACCGCCGTGGCCTTCACTCCTGTCGGCAACGTCACGAGGACCGGGACGGTGCTGTTGGTCGTGCTGTTGTCCCCCAACTGGCCGGTGGCATTGTCTCCCCATGCGTACACGGCACCGGTAGAGGTCACGGCCAGGCTGTGGTACTGGCCAGCCGCCACCGCGGTCACGCTGACACCGGCCGGCAGGTGCACGAGCACGGGCACGTCCCGCTTCTTCGTGGTCCCGTCACCCAGTTCGCCGTACTTGTTCATACCCCACGCGTAGAGCGCGCCCGTGGAGGTGACTGCCAGCGTCTGGTCCCATCCGGATGCGATGGCTGTGATGGTGACTCCCGCCGGTAGATCGACCTGGACCGGAACGGTCGTGTTGACCGTGCTGTTGTTCCCGAGCTGACCCTCACCATTCCGTCCCCAGGCGTAGACGGTGCCGGTCGAGGTGAGCGCCACGCTATGGCTCTGGCCGGCCGCCACTGCCGTCGAGGTAACTCCCGGCGGCATCTGACTTGGCACCGGAACCTGGCTGTTCGTGTAGCTACCGATGCCAAGCTGCCCGGCGTCATTGTCGAACCACGCGTACACCGCCCCGGGCGTTGGCGAGGCCGCATGCGACACGGCGACGATCGACGTGGAAAACGCGAGGGCGACGACAAGAGCCGACAGGACCCGTCCGACGACCCGGAACGAGCCGAGACGTGAGCCCGCCACCGCTACCACACGCTCCATGGCTCTCCTCTTACTATGCCGGGTCACGCTCAGGTGCCCACTCCGAGCCGCCCAGTGCCTTTCGACATCCTCACACAGCCGTCTTCTTCAAGCATCGTCAATAGCGACGAAATTCCCGGAACTGCTGGCCGGAATTGCTACAAACAGTGGTGCCCATATCACCCAAAGCTGGAAAAGTACCGCCCCTGTTGCTCAGCCGGGCTCGATCGATAGGGCCGAGCAATGGCAGAGAGCAGGTCCACCTTCACTGCATCATCGCTAGGGCTATGCACTACCGCGTCACTCTCATGAATGACCTCTCCGATCGCAGGAACGGGGATCGTGCCCGATGCCACGGACAAACCGTCAGGCATTATTCACCGACATGGTGCGGGGCGCAGCCCGGCGGCCACGACTGGCAGGCGTCGGTGTCGATCTGCATTCGAAAGAGTATGAAGGAGGCGAATGTTGTGCACTTTCTCATTCGGACCAGCATCATCCGGCGGCTGCATCTCTTTGAGAGTGCGATCGCTTGAGGAGTGCGATCGCGCCGTTCACGTGCCAGTGGTATGGGCCCAGCGTGATGGGTCGTGGCCCTCGTTAGCTTGCTCTCCCCGAGGATCGCTGATTCCTGCACGCCTCACCAGATCCCCGGAGAAATCGAGCGACGGTCCGCATGCGGCAGATCGTTGAGCGGCGCCTGTCAACCTTTGAGAGACAGAAAGTTTGGGCAATCACTGTGCCGTCGTGGTCACCTCCTCGGGTCGGTTGATCCACGCCACGGTCGGTAGCTCCGGGGGCGTGGGGACCTTGCGGACGAAGCGCTCGGGATGAGCGGCGTAGGCGGCGTGGAGCACCTGGCCGCGCCGTTCTCGGACCAGTTCCGCCCTGCCGTAGTGGACGTCGGCCGGAGTGTGGAACCCGATGCCGGAGTGTCGGTGGTCGTGGTTGTACCAACTGAAGAACCGAGCGCAGTGGGCATGGGCGTCCTCGAACGACCCGAAGGCCTTGGGGAAGTCCGGCCGGTACTTGAGGGTCCGGAAGTGGCTCTCCGAGTAGGGGTTGTCGTTACTGACATGGGGTCGGCTGTGGGACTTGGTGACCCCGAGGTCGGCCAGCAGGTGGGCCACCGGCTTGGCGATCATCGGTGATCCTCGATCGGAGTGGATGGTGAGCTCGCCGGCACCAATGCCCTGCTTCTCGATGGTCTCGGCCATGAGGGCCTCGGCCAGGCTGGCCCGCTCGGCTCGGGCCAGCATCCACCCGGGCACGTAGCGGCTGTAGATGTCGATGATCGAGTACAGGTAGTAGTAGGTCCACTTGGCCGGGCCGAGGAGTTTGGTGATGTCCCACGAATAGACCTGGTTCGGTCGGGTGGCCACCAGCTCGGGTTTCACCCGGGCCGGGTGGGTGGCATGGCGCCTCCGGTCGCCCACCTCCCCGTGCTCGCGGAGGACCCGGTACATGGTGGAGACCGACCCCAGGTAGACGCCCTCATCGAGGAGCTTGGCGTACACGGTGGCCGGCGCCTCGTCGATGTGCTCCTCGCTGTCGAGCACCCGGTGGATCTCCTTCTTCTCGACCTCGCTGAGCGCTCGGGGCTGGGGAGTTGCCACCCGCTCGGGCCTGGGCGGGGCCGGACTCTTCCGGTGTCGGCGGTAGTGGCGGGCCCGGGGTTCACCGAGGGCATGGCACGCGGCCCGCACCCCGACCACCAGGGCCAGTTCGTGGATGGCGTCGTCGATCACCTGGTCTCGCCTCTCTCGTCCGGCGCGCTGTCGGTGGCGAGTTCCTCCAACAACGCGGAGAGTTTTCCCTGGACTTCGATGACCTTTCTGGCCTTGACCAGCTCGGTCTCGAGCTTCTCCTTGTCCTTCTTCAGCCGGGCGATCTCCTTGTTCCGGGAGTCCGTCGCCTGGCGGCCCGACGGTCGGGCCAGGGCCTCTTCGGCTCCCCGGTCCCGCTGGCGGCGCCACTCGGTGAGGAGCGAGGAGTAGAGGCCCTCCCGGCGCAGGAGCGCTCCCTTCTCGGCCTTGCCCAGGGTGTCGTACTCGGCCAGGATCCTCGCCTTGTAGGCGGCAGGGAACCGTCGTGGCCCTCGGGCTCGTTCGGGGACCTCGGGGTCCGGGTCGGTGGTGTCGTCCATGCCACCAGCATGCTGGCGCGTGTCGTCAGAGTGGGTGATTGTCGTTGTCATTTCGGGGCTCGTTTCCCCGCCCTCAGTTCAATGAATCACCAGTTCGATCTGCCTCACTGAAGGTTGACACAGAGGGCTTCGGGGACTTGACGACAAGTGCTCCGATTGCGGTCAGCGGAACCCAGCAAGGTTTCCCTGTTGCCGGATGAATCAGCTTCCTCCATCAGTCAGCAATCGACGGCCCTTCTCGAACTCGGACCTGTTCAGTGCGAGGTTCCGATGCCAGCCTCCCGTGCGGAGAACTCCAACTCGGACTGGATGTCGTCCATGTTGTCCTCGTTCGATTTGTCCGCCCAGAACTCGTCGAACGCATAGGTGTCATGCTGGTAGACGGTTACTTCAGTGATCTTCCCGTGGTGAACCTCGAACTCGACAGCGGCGATCACGTCCAGGGCCTTGCCCTTCTTCGTTGCCGTCTCTCGCTGGAGGACAACCGCCCGCTCCGGTTCACTGAGCACATCCAAGACCTCGATCTTGAAAGTCCCGCCGCTACGGGCTTTCAACTGTCCGAGGAAGCCAAGCACCTCCTCGGGACCCTTGTAGTGACCGGCAAGACTGCTTCGTCCTGGCTCGTGCCATACAACGTCCTGGGCCATGACCACTCCCAGGAGGTCCAGGTCACCTGACTCAAAGTCCTGGTACGTCCGTCGCACCAACGACTCATATGCATTTTCCGGCATCATGTTCCATCCCCTTCCATCTGGTCCATCTTCGCCCCGGTGAGCCGAGTGGGTAGAGGAGAAGGTCACAATCCGACGGGTGCGAACCCGAACGTGCTTGTGTCTGGGGCCCACTGGAAGCAGGGGAGTACGCTTCGGGGCACGGCCGGAAGGGGGTTCGAGCATGGAACTGACGTTCCACTATTCGGCGACCCGGGCGGAACTGGTGTCGTCAGAGAACTCCTGGTACGTGACATTTGTGATGGTCGATTCTGCCCCGATCGTCCACGAGTTCTCCTCACGCCATGACGTTGGCGATCCCACGTTTGATTGGCGGCTCGCTGATCAAACGGCGGTGATCGACCACTTCGAGGAGCGTCTTCGGGCAGCCGGATACCACCCTGTGCGTAGTCAGGCTCGGCTGCCGCCGTTGGTCGTGGCATCGTGGACACTGAGTCCACCGGACATTTAAGCCTCGCCCTCCTGCATCCCCCCTGTGCCGCAAATGGCAAGACATCTACGTTCGAAGCTCCCGGCAGCCTGCCCCCGAACGCTTAATACAC
>Ga0307373_10007699_pt1 | contig 16707 bp, 22 predicted proteins | sample OX2MG_FD_202534 | JGI IMG/M metagenome (GOLD analysis project Ga0307373, IMG submission 202534) | Soil microbial communities from Risofladan, Vaasa, Finland - OX-2 | ecosystem: Environmental > Terrestrial > Soil > Coastal area > Acid sulfate soil | place: Finland: Risofladan, Vaasa | collected... | reverse complement strand
CCACGAGCAAAGCGCGAGGACGCCAATCTTCCCGGCGAGGATTGATCCTCATGCGGGCGCACGGCGATTCCTCCGCAAGTTCAGCTGGCGATACCTTCGCTGAAGCGTCAGACAATTCACAAGCAAAATCTCTATGGGGGCTTGCCGCGTCACGCGGCCCTTGGCCAGGTAAAGGAGTCCTGTCCGGCGGGCCGCTGAGCGACGCCGGCTTCGCATTCCAAAATCTTTAGCCACCCAACTCCTCCGCCCCGCGAAGCTTTCCCCCTCGCCCTCCAATTTTTTTGAGAGGGCGAGGGGGAAAGTGTTCATTTTCAACTTGCACCATTTCAACCAGAGAGGCCCTCCTGACCGTCGCGAATGAGCGATGCGAGTCAGTGCACTTAATACAAGCGAGCGCACGAAAGGAGCGATGCAAATGGACGTGTACGCGATTGTTACCGAGAAGATCATCAACATGCTTGAAAGCGGAGTGGTGCCGTGGCGCAGGCCGTGGACCTCGACTGGATTGCCGCGCAATCTGGTGTCGAAGAAGCCGTACAAGGGCATCAATTATTTTCTGCTTTCCGCGTCAAAGTATGTTTCGCCGTTCTGGCTGACCTACCGCCAGGCAACCGAATTCGGCGGGCATGTACGCAAAGGCGAGGAAAGCACGATCGTCGTTTTCTGGAAAGCGGAACACGTGAAGCAGAGCAGTGAAGCTCTCGAAGCCGAGGAGACCGACGACAAGAATAGACGCCGATTCCTTCTGCGATACTATCGCCTTTTTAATCTCGAACAATGCGAACTGCCGCAAGCCGTGCTCGACAAGCTTCCGAAGATCGAGACGCACGAGCACGATCCGATCGAAGCGGCCGAACGGATTATCGCTGGAATACCCAACCCACCCGAGATTCAGTACGCCGGCTCAAGAGCCTTTTACAGTCCGATTACCGATCGGATCACCCTGCCGCCACGCGAACTTTTCAGCAGCGCCGAGGAATTTTATGCGACTCTGAACCACGAGGAATCACACGCAGTGGGGCATCCGAAGCGACTCAACCGTAAGTCGATCACAGAAGCCGCGCCGTTCGGCTCGCCCACATATTGTTTCGAGGAAATCGTCGCGGAAATGTCCGCCGCGTATCTGTGTGCGGAAGCGGGAATCTCGCCGGCCGTGATCGACAACGAAGCGGCGTACATTCAGGGCTGGCTCAAGAAAATCCGTAGCGAGAAGCGGCTTGTCGTGAGCGCCGCGGCTCAGGCTCAGAAAGCGGCGGACTTCATTCTGAACCGTACGCCAGAAAATTAGTTTGGTGCGGCGCCCTCGCGAGGCGCGGGCGCCGCTTTCGGCCACGCGGTCGGAGGTCATAGGCTCGGCGCGAAATCTAATCTAAGCCTCATCGAGTGCCGTCCAACCTTCTTTGTTCGCCTTCTCGACTGCCGAATCGTAGAGCTTCCAGAAGCGCTTGTTCTGCGAGAGCGCGACGACCTCCACGTCGGTGTCTTTGGTCATCGGCATCAATAGGGCGCATGGGCGGCCATTCTTAGTGATGATCACCGATCCCTCGGTCGGAAGCTCGCTGACGATTCGGTTGAACCGCGCCTTGACCTCTTTGATATTTTCGACTTTCACAGCGTAAACCTCTTGCCGTCTATGACGAGGTGGTTTCCCTTTTTCTCTCCGATTAGGACCACCTGAACCTGATCGACTGCGACCCGATAGAAAACGCGTAGATCGTCCACCCGGAACTCGAAGTCCGCGAACTCCGAAGGCCGGCGCAACCGGAACCGATTGCGTGCCTCGACGGTCGCGTCATCTTCACCCAAGCTTGCGAGCATCGCCTCACGGAGACGCGAGCGATCTTTCGCGCGCAGCTTCCGAAATTGCCGAAGAGCGTCTGGCGAGAGAACGATTGCGCGCTTCACACGGTCAAAGTAGTCTCAATCAAGACTCCTCGCAACGAGTGCAGGAAGACTGATGATGAAATCGGAACGCTGCGCGAAGCGGCGCAGATCGAAGGCGAAACCCCTGACGGAAGCGCTGAAGGGCGCTATTCTATGGCGAAACAGGGAGGAGGCGGAGATGGTGGAAGGCGCTGACTGGACGGCATGAAGACCTTTGGCCAGCTAATTACCGAAGCCCGCAAGCAAGCGGGACTTACGCAAAAGGAGGTTGCCGGACGCCTGAAGCGCGAGGATGACCGCGTGGTTGATGCGCCATATCTGAACGCGATGGAGCACGACCGACGCTATCCGCCGTCGAATCATTTGATTGACCAGCTCGCCGAGATCCTCGGAGTGCCCGCCGACTTGCTCTACTTTCACGCGAAGCGATTGCCGGGTGACATCAAACGGGACGTGGACAATCAGCAGGTTGAGGCGGCATACCAGGCTTTCCGCAAAGCGCTGAAAGGCTCCAAGGCCGGCAACAAAAAGAAATGAAACCGCTTCGCGATCCGCTTGGTCGACCGATTCCGCGTCTCTACTTCAAGACAGAGGAGCTGGACGCCAGGTGCGAAGGGATCATCAGAGATTTCATGGAGCGCCGATCCGGCGGCTTCCGCTTGCCGATTCCCACTGACGAGTTGACACGTCTTATCGAAGAACAAGCCGACGACCTCGATATGTACGCGGACCTGCCCGAAGGAATTCAGGGCCAGACGCTGTTCTTCCTCGATCGGCGGCCCAAGGTGCAGATCTCGGAAGCGATCCACAGAACGAAAAGCGACCACCGCGTTCGAACGACTCTGGCTCATGAATTCGGCCATGTGTGGATTCATGCGCCGCTGTGGCGAAAGGACGGAGCGCCGACCGCCGGCATACCTTCGGGGCCGGTGTGGAAATGCGCGTGGGACACGATCGTCGACGCTCCCGAGCAAGACTGGATGGAATGGCAGGCGGGCTATAACTGCGGAGCGTTGCTCATGCCGGCGACCGTGGTCCGCGTGTGGGCTCGGGAACTCGCGGAACGATCCGGAACAAAGCCGCCGTTCGCGGCGGAATCGGCGTCGGGGGCTGAGCTCATTTCGATCGTCGCCAAAGGATGCGATGTGTCAGACTTGGCGGCGCGCGTGCGGCTCTTGAAGCTTGGGCTGCTGTCGGAATCCTGAAGACGGCGCACCACCAGACTCTCGATTCTGATAAAATTCTGGAATTTGACAACTGAACGCCTGCGGACTATCGTGACTCGTGAGGGTAGCCCGCGGGTCGCGTTTAACTTGCCGGCATCGCGAGCTTCCCAGCGGCGTAATTTCAGCCTCTAAGGCGCGAGTCGGAGATATTGTCATGGATTCGCTGGTACTCGAACGTTTGGAGAGCGCCCTTGGCGAACTCGCGAGGACGGTGACAGAGCTCAAGGCTAGGGCACAAGACCAAAGTAACCGCGAGGTCAAAGCGGCGCGCGAATATCTCTCGGTCAAGCAACTCGCTCTTGTGATCCCGTACCGAGAGCAGACCATCCGCAACCTCATCAGCGCGGGCGAGTTCAAGGAAGGGGTACATTACTACAAGCGGCGCCGTATGGTGATTTTCAAGTGGTCGGCGGTTGAACTCTGGCTCAGTGAACGCGGCGAGCCCGACGAGGGCGACGCTCCTTTCTATCCGGTGCATCATGCCCGTACGCGCAAAACGTGGAAATCTGTTCTTTGATTTTTACTGGCGCGGCGTGCGCTGCAAGGAGTACACGGGCCTAGCCGATACTCCGGAGAATCGGCGTCGCTGCGCGCAGAAGATGCACGCTGTTGATCGCGCGATCGCGCGGGGCACGTTCGACTATCGCCAACACTTCCCGCGCGGCAGCCGGCTTCACGTGTTCTTTCCCGAGGACCGCGCACATGAAGGCGCGGCGACCACCTTCGCGGATTACATTGCGCGGTGGCATAAGCGGCGCTCTCCGTTTCTGCCGGACGGGAGCGTCGGGACGGACGCTGAACTTCATCCGTCAACCTGGATTCACGACGAAAGCATAATCAGGCGCCATTTTATCCCGGCCTTCGGCCCGTTGCGTCTCGACGAGATCGACGTGGCGCGGTGCCGCGAGTTTCGTCGCACCATAGTTGATGTGGGGCTGGGCGGGAAGACAGTCGGGAATATCGTCGGTCTTCTCCACAAAGCTTTCAACGACGCGGTGGAAGAGGGACTAATTGAGCGGAATCCAGTTCTCCACGCTTCAAGCAGACGGCTCCGGCATAGCCGCCGACAGAGGTTGACGGCCGACCCGCTGACACCCGACGAGATTCAGCGCTTTCTTTCGAACGTCCCGGATTTTTTCTGCGACTTTTATTCCGTCTGGTTCCAGGTCGGATGGCGTTCCTCAGAGATCGTCGCGATCCGCTTCGGCTGGCTCGACTTCAGCCGCCAAACAGTTGTGCTGCAGCGCGCGCGGATTCCGCGCTGGGGCGGCATCGAGGCGGAACCGAAGACCGGGCGGCGTTTGGTGGACTGTTCGTATGCGCCCGAGATTTTCAGAGTGCTCGAACGAATCCGCGATCGTGAAATTGACGCCGGCGCCGAGGATTTTGTGTTCGTCGATAGCCAAGGTCGGCCGCTATCTCAGGAGTGGCTGAACAAGCGCGTATGGAAGCCCACACTTAGGCAGGCCGGGATTCGAGAGCGCGGCCAGTATTGCATCCGCGACACGTTCATCACGCTGTCGCTTTCCGCAGGCGAGGATCCCGGATGGGTTGCGCGCGTTTGCGGCACTTCAGAGCAGATGATTTTCCGCCATTACCGGAACTGGATTCCGGGTTTGCAGACTGGTGCCGGTCGCAAAATCAGCGCCGCTCTTTCGTCGGTTATCGGGCCGCGAGAGGCCGATTTACCGTCCCCCAAACCGTCCCCCGATGGTCCGGGAGAGCCAGAAATCGAACGAAATCAAGCACTTAAGATGGTGGAGGCGGGGGGAATTGAACCCCCGTCCGAAAACCGCCGAGCGGTGGCCACTACACGCTTATTCCGCGATTTAATCTCGCCGCATCATCGCCCGCGGACGGGCTGTGCTGCGGCCAGCCACTTTGCGTTTCGGGTGCGCGCCCAAGTGGCCGACGGCGTTTCCCTAGCCCACTAAATGACGCCCCGACCCGCTGCCATGGGCGAGCAGCGGCGGGACGCTAGCGGCCCTTAGGCCGCCAGAGCGTAACCGTTATTGTCTGCGGGTAAATTTCGCAGTCTGTTTGTTTAACGGGATAACAGCACCCCGGCGTGCGACCACGGCTTTCTTGTTTCCGTCGAACCCGGTTCGCCCCCAATCTTTGGGCAAGCCTTGCGACTCGCGTCAGCCGTTACGCTGACTCCAATGTAAGGCTTGCGGGCGCCGGGCGCAATCGCAGACCCGCGCGGCGACGCAGGGCTCCCGTTTGGCGCGAGGCCGAGTTCGTGTAGCCTAGATCGTCAAGCGAGAGCGAAACCGCGCCCCTCACGTGTGCCGAACTGGCACTATACGTGTGCCAGGGCAGCGCGAAACGATGGCAAAACGAATCCTCGGCATCTCCGCCTATTATCACGATAGCGCGGCCGCGCTCGTGTGCGACGGTGAAATCGTGGCCGCCGCGCAGGAAGAGCGCTTCACGCGCAAAAAGCACGACGCCGCCTTTCCGCGTCACGCCGCCGCCTGGTGCCTCGGCTCGTCCGACCTCAGGCTCGAGGACCTCGATTCGATCGTCTTCTACGATAAGCCCTGGGTGAAGTTCGAGCGCATGATGGAGACCTACCTGGGCTACGCGCCGCGCGGACTCGGCTCGTTTCTGACCGCGATGCCGATTTGGCTCAAGGAGAAGCTCAACCTGCGCTCTGCGCTCAAGCGCGAGCTCGCCGCGCTCGACGGCGGCAAGCTGAACGATCTTCCGCCGCTGCTCTTCACCGAGCATCATCAGGCCCACGCCGCTTCGGCCTTCTTCGCGAGCCCCTTCTGGCGCGCCGCCGTGCTTTGCCTGGACGGAGTGGGCGAGTGGGCGACGACCTCGCTGTGGCTCGGCGAGGGCAATCGCCTCACTTCGCAGTGGCAGATCGATTTTCCGCACTCGCTCGGCCTGCTCTATTCGGCTTTCACCTACTACACGGGTTTCCGGGTGAACTCGGGTGAGTACAAGGTGATGGGCCTCGCGCCATACGGCGAGCCGCGCTACGCGAGCGCGATCCGCGACCATCTGATCGACGTCAAGCCCGACGGCACGTTCCGCCTCAACACCGGGTATTTCAACTACGTCACCGGCCTGACGATGACCAACGAGCGTTTCGATGCGCTCTTCGGCGGACCGCCGCGCAAGCCCGAATCGCCGTTGACGCAGCGCGAGATGGACTTGGCGGCGTCGATCCAGCAGGTCACCGAGGAGGTGGTCTCGCGCCTGGCGCAGACGGCGCGGCGCGAGCTTGACGCGGACTATCTTTGCCTGGCGGGCGGCGTGGCGCTCAACTGTGTCGCCAACGGGCGGTTGCTGCGCGAGAGAACTTTCCGCGACATCTGGATCCAGCCGGCCGCGGGCGATGCCGGCGGCGCGATCGGCGCGGCGCTAGCCGGATGGCATCTCTACGGCGGCGCGCCGCGCGAGGTCACCGGCGACGATCGGATGCACGGCTCCTTTCTGGGCCCGAGCTTCGGCGAGGCCGAGATAAAGGACGCGCTCGATCGCGCCGGTGCGCGCTACCGGCGCCTGCCCGAGTCCGAGTTGCTCGAATCCGTTGCCGCGACGCTGGCCGAGGGTGCGGTGGTCGGATGGTTCCAGGGGCGGATGGAGTTCGGGCCGCGCGCGCTCGGCAACCGCTCGATCCTGGGCGACCCGCGCAACTCGAAGATGCAATCCGTGATGAACCTCAAGATCAAGTACCGCGAGTCGTTTCGGCCGTTCGCTCCCGCGGTGCTGGTCGAGCGCACCGCGGAATACTTCGAGCTCGATCGGCCGAGCCCTTACATGGCACTGGTCGCCAACGTGCGCGAGGAGTTGCGCCGGCCGATGAGCGACGAGCAGCACCGGCTCTTCGGCATCGACAAGCTCAACGTGCCGCGCTCGAGCATCCCGGCCGTCACCCACGTCGACTACTCGGCGCGCATCCAGAGCGTCGACGCGCGCACCAATACACGCTTCCATCGCCTGCTCGAACGCTTCGCCGCGCGGACCGGATGCGCCGTGCTGGTCAACACTTCGTTCAACGTGCGCGGTGAGCCGATTGTGTGCACGCCCGAAGACGCGTACCGATGTTTCATGCGGACCGAGATGGACGTGCTGGTGCTGGAAGACTTCGTGCTCGCCAAGGCCGATCAGCCCGAGCGTCCGCGCGACGAGAGCTGGCAGCGCGAGTTCGAGTTGGACTGACGGGCGGCGATGGAGCCAAAAGCAGGGGAGCGACTACCCAAGTCGGAGTTGCGCAATTTCGGACTGGTGCTGGGGGCGCTGTTCGCGGCGCTCTTCGGAGCGCTGCCCCTGCTGCGCCATCACATGCCCGCGCGCTGGCCATGGATCGTTGCCGCCGTGCTGTGGCTGGCGGCGCTTTTGTGGCCGCGCAGCCTCACGCTGCTGCATCGATGGTGGACGCGGTTGGGGCATGCGATGGGATGGTTCAACACGCGGGCGATCCTGACCCTGATTTTCATGCTGGTGATCACGCCGTTCAGCTTCGTGATGCGGATGTTCGGCCGCGACCGGATGAAACGCGGCTTCGACCCCGGGTGCGAGAGCTACCGGGTGCCGAGCCCGCCGCGTTCGCCGCAGGGGATGGAGAAGCCGTTCTGAGCTGCCGACGCCTCGGGGCTCCAATCCGCTCAGAGCTGGTCGGATAAACCTTTGGCGCGACGCGAGCATTCTTGCGAACGTCGCGCTCCAGCGCGGCAGACGCTGCCGATCAGCGCCTGAGCAGATGCTCCCGCAGCGCGCTCAGATGCTTCGCCGCCTCCTCCCGCACCACCGCCTCATTTTCCGGCTCCCCACCGACGGCCCATGCCGAAACGGTGGCGACGGAGATAAGAATCAGCGCCAAGGTGAATTTCCATGCCATAATTTAATTCTATCAGGTTCAATTCAGCGAGACGATATAGGAAGACGTCACAGCATGACGGTCGGCACCGAACCGGTCGCGTTTCCGTCGATCGTTTTCGCCGATCAGACGACCTTGGACGGTTCCGCGCCGACCGCAAGCGAGTAACGCCCGCCGTTTGCGGCCAACCGCAGCGGCGCGTCGAAGGCGTGGCTCAGCGTCGCCGAAGTCATCACACTCTCCCGCGAGCCGGCGGCGAGCACCTTTCCCGCGCGCAGCACCAGGACGTGAGAGAAGCCGGCGACGATTTCCTCGACGTGATGGGTGACCAGGACCAGCGTGGGAGCGTCGGGGCGGCCGAGCAGCCGCTCGATGAAGGCCAGGAAATGCTCGCGCGCGACCGGGTCGAGCCCGGCGCACGGCTCGTCGAGCACCAGGAGACGCGGATCGGCCATCAGGGCGCGTCCGATCAACACCCGCTGGCGCTCGCCCTGGGAAAGGAAGCGCCACGGGCGCTCGCTCAGGTACGCGGCTTCGACCTCGCGCAATATTTCGGCGGCGCGTCTTGAATCGGCCTCGCCGACTTCGCCCCACATCCCGATCATCGCGCGCCGTCCGCTGGCTACTGCGTTGAGCGCGTTCTCGTGCGGCGGCATCAGTTGACGGATCGACGAGCTGACCAGTCCGATCCGGGTGCGTAACTCGCGCCAGTCGGCGCGTCCATAGGTCTCGCCCAACACCCTTATCGTTCCGGCGGTGGGCGCGAGATAGCCGGTGAGCACGCTCAAGAGCGAGGTCTTGCCCGAGCCGTTCGCGCCAAGGATGACCCAGTGCTGGCCGGCCGCCACGCGCCAGTCGACCGAGTCGAGGATCAGCGCGTCGCGATCGACGCGGAGGCCGCTTACCTCGATAATCGCGCCCCCAGCTTCGGGAGTCGTAATGGAAGTTTTGGAAGACATCGCAAGCAACAAGATTCGGCGCGCGCACCAACTCTAATAGATCGCGGAGCGCTCCGACAGACGCCCCGGCCCAGACCAATCATAGAGTAGGCATGCCAAAGTACTGGCGGTTGCCGTTAATCTCGGTCTTTCGATTTTCATCGATGTGAAGCTTCGCGCTCATCGAGCGGTAGGTGCTGCTTGCTCCAGCATAGAGACGCCCGAGGATTCCCGCCGCCCGCTTGGCGCAATCGGACTGCCAGGGCGACAGCGCGATCCCTCCCGCTATGCTCTCCGCCGCGACGGATGACAAGGCGCTGAGGCTCTCCACCTGCAAGGAGGCATAGAAGAGGTTGCGGTGATAGCAAGTGAGGTTGGGCGCTCCGGGTTGGCCGAAGTAGGCGGGGAACCAGATGACGCGGCCGCGTTTACTCGCGTAGAGCGCATGGCTGGGAGGACTGTTCCCTTTGGTCGGTATGCGGCGCTTTGCGAATGGGGGCAGTGGCGAGTCCGCCTGCCAGGTTGGACTCCACCGCGTGAGGGCCTCCAGCACCTGGTGCACCGGGCCTTGATCCACGATAGGCGCGTTCACCGCGACCTCGTTTGCTCGCATGATGGTCGCGATCGAAAACGGTTGGTCCAGCGTTACGCGCCTGGCGGCCGCCGCAGCGCCGAGCGCATCCGCGCGCAGCTTGGAGAGACACTGCGCCGCGTAGTCACCGAGCTTCAGGCTCCCACCACGCGCTTGTGCGCCCGGCGGCACCAGCCTGCGCTTTTGCTGCAAGTCAATAAGCGCATTGACGACAGCCTCGATCGGTTGGCGCTGGGTCAGCTCAACCGTAATGCCGAGGCCGAAGCCATGTGGATATAGAAAGCCTTCCGCGAAAACGGTGAGCGGCAGTTGGCTCAATTCGAAGGACGCGGCCAACTTGAGCCGCAAGGGCACCAACGCGCGCCACGATTCGGTGCCCCGCACGGAGCCCGGCTCCGAACCCTCAAGATAGTAAGTCCAAAAGAGTTGTCCCGCCGGCTTGGGCCAGGGAGGCTCCAGACCGTTGGGCTGCTGTCCTCTTTGGGCTAGTTCAAACTGGGCCCCAAAGGTATCGTCACGTCCGAGAAAGCGCATCGGCGCGTTCGGAAGAGCCTGTTCGGCGAGAAGATCCAGCGTCGGCTGCATCCACGCAAATGAAACGCGAAGGGCTTCAACCTCAATCATTGACGGTCTCCCGCTGAAATGCTACTCGAATAGTGACTACTGCGGGATATCTCAAAGCGATATCTGCGGGCGGTGGCTTAAGAAGTCCCTGAAGGGATTTCTCACCGTCTTGGAGGTCCGTCCCCGACGGACCTCTTCCTTTACCTACTTCTTCAAGCTTCGATCTCGACCTCATCGATGAGCGGTGCAGTCACCCTGAAATCCTGCAGGTCGTTCTCATTGATCTCTTTCGGACCGCTTAGATCGGCGCTAATTTGCCAACGTCCAGTGATCGCGCCATCCGTTATCAGCCTGGCTAAAGCAGCGGGATTTCCACTCCTGCCGCGCTGACTGTCGACCTGCGCTTTCGTGCCGGCGGGTGCGTCGCGCTTCACCTTTAGCACTATCCGAGGCACTACCCAGCAGCGCTGGTCCGGCGGCTGCCGCGGCGCGAAGAAGCGAAAGCAAGGAGTGTCCGTACCTTTGATGCCCAAGCGTGGAAGGTATACGCCTCTCTTCAGACGCCCCAGCTTCTCCAATATTTTGCGCGGGTCATCGTCAGGCAGAGGCTTCTCGCGCTCTTCGTGCCTGCGCCGGGCACGAAGGACCGCGCTCCAGGCAAGGTCGCAGGCGATGAAGACGCTCCCGCCAACCAGCGCGGAGAGAAACCAGAGCCACATGAGATCCGAGAGCTGGTATATATTCAAGTAGGGGCGTTGAAAGACCCAGCGCCCCACGAGTACGGCGATGAATGACAAGGAAACCGCGAATAGCCAAAACTCGGGGGTCTTGGTTTGGTAAGGGAACTCGGCTGTCGGCTGCCCGAATCGAACGCCTGCCTTCCACAGCATCCCAAAGACCAGCATCACGAGTACTCCGGGCAGCACCAGCAACGACGGGATTCCAAGGGCGGTCAGGATTTCCGACTGACCAAAAATCCCAACCTCCAAATCCTCAGTTGCGACCACCGTCGCCGTGTATCCGCATCCGCGATCATTCCATGACAGGTTGGTTTGGAAGGCGACCTTCCGCTTTCCTGGCGCCGCTCCATCTTTTGTCGAAATACTGATCGGAACGGGCACAGCCTCACCCGGAGTCAAGTTGAATTTCCTTGTGACAGAGTCTTTGCAGGCGGGGCCATCTTTACCGTTGATACACGAGCAATCGCGCAATCCCTTGCTGGCCAAAGCGGGGAAGTCGAACGTCAGCCGGTCGCTCGTGGGGCAGACGATCTCGACCTCGAGGCCACGTTCGGACGGGTTGGTGACGGTCAGATAGCCATTTACCGGCTGCGACTCGTCAAGGACCGAAGACGCCAGACTCACTGCGGCGGTAGCCACTTGCGCCAGCGGTTCGCGCGAGCGTTGCTTTACCTCGAGTTGCGCCGTGGCCGTACCTTCTTTCTTTCCGGACCGATACTCAAGACGGCAGTAGACTTTTCCCGCAATCACGCCGTCCTGGGGCTCCGCGGCGGAGAAGGTCCATTTCGCGGACGAGCTGGGAGCCAGCCGAGCGATTCGCGCGGGCGCGGGGGCGAAATTAGCCCGCGTATCGTGGATCAACTCCAGCTTCAGATCGCTCACGGGCGTCGCGCCGTCATTGCGCGCCACCACCTGGAACGTCTGGGGCGACTGCCCACACAGCTCGACCTCTCCAGGCTCGACCTCCAGGGAGATCGTCGAATTGTCGGCAAGCGTCGTGCTGGACACGAGACACCAGGCCGATAGAGCAAGCGCAGCCCAGAGTGCGGATGCCCAGATGCGTGTCATCGGCTCACTACCTTCGCAAAACCACGAGATACGTGTGCTTCGGTCCGCTCGGAATTCTGACCGCCGCGGCAGGATTGAGCAACGCTTGGCAGTATCGATACTTGACTTTTTTTCAGGTTCGGGGCAAAGCATGGCCCGGGATTCGCCGCTCAGGGCTCGGCGGCTTTGGTGGCGATGCGACGAGATAGCTTCCCGATCAGCGCAACAACGGAGGTATGGCATGTCATTCTTGGCTGATCGCGCGTTCCAGGAACGATTCGTTTCCGCGCTCAATGCGCATCCGGGCTTCAACGAACAGGCGCAATGGTTCGATGGATCGGTCTTGCTCGAAGTAGGGACCGACTTGCTGTGGCTGAAGATTTACAAGGGAAAGGTAATCGACCATCAGCCGGCCGCCGCTCCTTTCGGCTACACATTCAAATTCTCGGGCAGCGAGGCTTCCTGGGATTTGCTTGTCAGCGCACAAAGGCTGTGGGCGGACCTTACCTATCCCGGAAAACGGTACTTCGATGACGACCCGGCGCTTTCGACCGCAGGCACGCCTCACGTCGAAATCCGCACCGAGGGAAACCTGCTTGAAGCCGGGCGCCTGTCAGAAGCGATGTTCCAAATGGCTTACGTCCTGCGCGATTGTGTGCGCGGAAGTGCGCGTTGAAGGAATAGGATTATGGCAAGCACTGAAGATATTCGCGGGCACTACGTCAAAGTCAACGATACCAGGATTTTCTACGATGAGATTGGCGAGGGGTATCCAATAGTCTGTGTCCATACTGCCGGCGCATGCTCGCTGGAATATACATACCTGTTGCCTTTGCTGGCCGAGCGAGGCTTTCATGCCTATGCGCTGGATCTTCCGGGCCATTTCCGTTCTTACCCGGTGAACTGGAAGCCGCATCGCACTATTCATGAGCACGCCGAATTCGTTCACGCGTTCGCGAATACCCTCGGCTTGAAGAAGCCCGTAATCATGGGATGCTCGATCGGCGGCGATATCACGCTCGATTACGCCGCGCATCATTGGCGCGAAATGGCGGCGGGAATACCGATGGAGGGTTTGTCGCGCTCGCCAACCTTTCCGAGCCCCGCGGGAGTGACTCACCCTGCCTGGGGGCCGGGATGGCAGGACCAGCTCGAGCGGGCGGCGACCGAGTCGCTCAATCGCAACTGTTCGGCGGAAAAGATTATGGAGTTGCGCTGGCAGCACCGAGGTCCACAAGTCAGCGCGGTGGGCGACCTGGTAGCCTGGGCCACGCATGACGTGCGCGCCCTGCTTGGCGGTGTCGAATGTCCGATGCTGGTTATACGTGGCGAAGACGATTTCTGGGTCCCGAAGCCGCTGGTTGAAGAAACCGTCAAGCTTCTGAAAAACGCCGAGGTGGCCTATCTCAAAGGTATCGGCCACTATCCGATGTTCGAGGATCCATCGCTTACCGCAAAACTGGCCACCGACTTTTGCCGCAAGCATTCGATATTGAAGTGATCTGAACCGGGGCATCCGGCCTGAGCGATCCAGCGCGCCGGCTCTGAAGTTGGCAACGTTGCAGCGTTGTCGTTTGGGTCGTGAAGGCTGGTTAGTTCCGCGCCGCCGGTGTGGCAACCGGAGCGGGAGCCTCGGATTCACTCGAGACCGGATGTGAATTGACCGGCGTAACCTTGAGTCGAGCCACACCCTTGTGGGTGATTCCGACTTTCTCGGCCGCGTGCTTCGAGAGGTCGAGGTCGCGGCCATGAACGAAAGGACCGCGGTCGTTGATGAGCACCTTCACGGAGCGGCCCGTGGCAGGGTTGGTCACTTTGACAGTCGAGCCGATCGGTAAAGTGCGCGAGGCGGCCGTGAGACTGTTGGGATTGTACGGCTCGCCGCTGGCGGTCAGATGACCAGCGGTGCCGCTGCCTTGATAAGAGGCCTTGACCATCTTCGATGGTTTGACACTCGTTTCATGAGGCGCAGGTAGAGCACGCGGTGGCTGAGCCACTGCGACGGGCGCCGGCGCCTGCGGCGACCCTGTTTGGGTGGCGCATGCCCCCAGCGACACAGCGAGACAAGCGCCCATTCCCACAAGTGCGCCGCGGCCATTGCGCCGCAAACCACCGAGCCTCAACGGCCAGAGCATCACGAAGCGCCACGTCAGGCGGCTCGCGTTCTCTGGCATAGTTGTGCGTGGAGCCATCATGCGTCGCTACCAGAACCTTGACCAATGCCAATTCTACTCCAGGGCCGCCTTACGCGTCTTCGCCGACCTTGGCATAGCTTTCTTTCTGAGCAAACCATATCGAGGCAATCGCCGCCATCCAAAGCATCGCTCGAACGGCACCGAGCTATGGACTCCGCAAGCGACGGTGTGTAACTGAGATTATTCGCTGATACCTGCGCGCCGGCCGGGAGAGCGCGTCAACGTGGGAGGATCGAAATATGGATCTCGAGGGAATCGAGCGGCGGCTGACCCGCCTGGAAGACATCGAGGCAATCAAACAGCTCAAGGCCAGATACTGCGAAATCTGCGACGACGATCATAATCCCGAAAGAATCACGTCGGTATTCGCCGAAGACGGTATCTGGGAGAGCACCGAGTTTGGGACTGGCAGAGGGCACGCGGAAATCCGCAAACTTTTCCAGGGATTCCAAAAGCTGATCGAATTCTCGCAGCACAATGTCATGAACCCAATCATCGAAGTCCACGACGACAGAGCGACCGGCGAATGGTACTTCATGGGGCCTTTCAAGTTTCGTCAGGGCGAACAGGCGAGATGGATAGCGCTGCAATACAAGGATGAATACGTAAAGGTCAACGGCCAGTGGAAATACAAGCACCTGCGGATCAACCTGAGGATGCTGGCTCCGTACGACGAAGGGTGGGCCAAGCATCTGATCGTCGAAGTCAAGTAGAAGTCGCGCCGGAGAGAGTATCCGGCCGAAATAGTACCTGGCCGAAATAGTACCCGGAGTGGAACGGTCGGGTGTGAGACCGGCAATCCTGGCGGCGCCGGCTCACTTATTCTCGAGCGCCCGGCCGATCGCGTCGAACGCGGTAAACTGTTCGATTCCGAGCGGCACGTTCCAGAAATCGTCGTACGCGCTGGCTTTCGCGATCACTACGTTGTACTTCGGCATCACGTAGACGAACTGAAAAAATACGCCTTCGGCCGAGTACGGATGCCGCGGGCCCGGTTCGATAAGCCACCATTGATAACCGTACCCGCCGGGGTCGTCGGGAAAGAGATGCCCCCATTGCACCGCAGGACTGTGCGGAGCGGTCGCCTGCGCGACCCACGACGCGGGAACGACCTGAGCTCCGCCCGCCCTTCCCTGGTTGAGGAACAGCAGACCGAAGCGTCCGTAATCCCGCAGCCTCGCGTTGATGCAGCAATACGCAGCCTCCATCGCCCGAGGGCCCGGATGGTCGGTGAGCCAGGTCGCGTCACCTTCCATCCCGAGCGGCTGCCAGATTCGCCGGGAGAGCATGTCGGCCAGCGATTCGCCGGTTACCCGCTCCACCAGCATCCCGAGCACGGCCGTATCGACGCTGCGATAGACGAACTTCGTGCCGGGCGGCTCGGCGCGGCCCAGCGACTTCGCGTAGGCGGCAAGCGTCTCGGATTCCTCGTCCATCGTCTTGCGCCACATGATCATGACGTCCGAGGTGCCTTTTCCATACTCCTCGTTGAACTTCACGCCGGACGACATTTCGAGGAGGTCTTCGATCGGCACGCCGTCATAGCCTGAACCCTTGAGTTCCGGCAGGTAATTGGTGACCGGCTCGTCGAGGCTCTTGATCTTGCCGTCGGAGAGCGCCAGCCCGACCAGCGTCGAGGTGAACGACTTTGCGACCGACCAGGAGGTGAATTTCGATCTGTCGCTGGCGCCGTTGAAATAGCGCTCATCGACGATCTTGCCGTCCTTGATGACCAGAAAACCCTGCGTACGGGTGCGCGCCAGAAGCTCGTCGAGGCTGTGCTGCTTGCCCGCAAAAGTGTAAGTCACGTCGAGCTTGCGCGGGGCGCGCGGAAGCTCGGCGACGGGACCGCCCCGCTTGATCACATGGTACGGATACGCCGTGTCCATGCTGCGAAACCCTTGGGCGCGTCCCTGGGGTGTGAACAGCGCGGCGCGCTTCGCAAGCGCTTCCGTATCGCCGGCGCGCGCCAGAGCCGGCAGCGCGGTAGCGGCCACGATCATGAGCGCAAGCTGAACTCGACGGTCCATATCCGCCTCCCCCGGATCGACTTGCCTCCCGGATCGAAAACTTGTCGGCGCGCGTCGGTTGTTGTAGTGGTTTGAACAATAGTGGAGGCTGCCATGTCAACCTGCCCGCTGGAGTTCGACGGAATCGATCACACTGTGCTGCGGGTGACGGATATAACGCGCAGCCTCGGCTTCTATGTGGACGTGCTGGGACTCAGCCTGGAAAGGATCATCGAGGACATCGGCATCTATCAGGTCCGATGCGGCCGCAACCTGATCGATCTGTGCGTGCTGCCCGCGGGCGCGAGTCTGGCGCCGGCGGCGCAGCGGGGCATCGATCATCTCTGCCTGAGCGTTCGCGGCGACATGAACAAAATCGTCGAATACCTGGCGGAGCATCAGGTTGAACTGGCTTCGCCGCTGCGCGAACGATATGGCGCCACCGGCTTCGGCACCTCGATATACATCCTCGATCCCGACCGCTACATGATCGAGCTCAAGGCTAACTATTCTCAATACCCGGTCAAAGTCACCGCGGCACAGGCGATGGGAAGCACGACCCGTCCGTCGGCAAAGCAATAGGAATCGAGGCGCTTCGCAACTCCGATCGATATGAAGCACGATGGCACGGCTATGATGACCGCTCGAATGATCATGCTGGTGGCGTTGGTCTACCTG
>Ga0307373_10007698_pt1 | contig 16708 bp, 13 predicted proteins | sample OX2MG_FD_202534 | JGI IMG/M metagenome (GOLD analysis project Ga0307373, IMG submission 202534) | Soil microbial communities from Risofladan, Vaasa, Finland - OX-2 | ecosystem: Environmental > Terrestrial > Soil > Coastal area > Acid sulfate soil | place: Finland: Risofladan, Vaasa | collected... | reverse complement strand
CGCGCCTTCGGGCTCGATTTCGTCCCGATCGCCCAAGAGCCCTATGACCTCATCATGGAGCGCGCCACCGCCGAGTCCGCACCCCTGCGGCCGCTGTGGGAGCTCATGCAGACACCGGGCTTCCGCACTGCGGTCGAGGCGCTCGGCGGCTACGACACCAGCCAAATGGGATGGCGGATCCGCTAGCCTGCCGCTCGCTTGTACGCGACGCGCTCGATCGCGGGCGGCACGCATCCAGGGTTCCAGCCTGCGCGAGTTCTAGTTCGTCTCCGTGACAGCCGGCGTGGCGATCTCCTCCTCCCCCAGGTGACCGGCGACATGGCAGGCAACCTGCACTGGGCCGAGCGGACGCAGGCACGGTGTGACGGTCTGGCAGGTGTCGATCGCGTACGGGCAGCGCCAGCGGAAGCGGCAGCCCTCGCCCGGGTTGATCACGCGCGGCGGCTCACCGGTGTCGGCCGAGAAGTCGGTGTCGGCGTCGCGCGGATCAACGACCGCTGACAGCAGCAGGCGCGTGTACGGATGCTGCGGATCCGAGAGCACGGTCTCGGTGGGGCCGGCCTCGACGATCTGACCCGCGTACATGACGAGAATGCGATCCGCGACGTATCTGGCGCTCGCCAGGTCGTGGGTGATGTAGAGCAGCGACACGTCCTCGCGGTCACGCAATTCGACCATCAGGTTGAGGATCCCGGCACGGATCGACACGTCCAGCATCGAGACGGGCTCGTCGGCGAGGATCAGCTTCGGCTGCAGCGCGAGCGCCTGCGCAAATCCAATGCGCTGGCGTTCGCCGCCGCTCATCTCGTGCGGGTAGCGAGCGAGCATGCGCTTGCTCAGCCCAACGCTTTCGCAAACGCGCTCAGCTTCGCGCCGTCGCTCCTCGCCGCTCAGCTCGCGTCGGTGCAGCGCAAGGTTGCGGATGATGCCGTGCGACATCCGGTGGACCGGATTGAACGCGCTGAACGGATCCTGGAAGACCATCGCGACCTCTCCGCGGTACCTGAGCACGTCGCGACGCGAGCGCAGCTCGCGCACCGGGCGTCCGCGGTAATAGATCTCGCCGGCGGTCGGCGCATAGACGCGCGCCAGCAACCGGGCGACGGTGCTCTTGCCGCTGCCGCTCTCCCCCACGAGCGCCACGATCTCGCGCTCGTTGATCGTCAGGTCCAGGTCGTCAACCGCGTGCAGAACCTCCTTGGAGAACATCCCGCCGACGCGGAAGCGGCGCGTCAGCCCCTCTGTGCGCAGTAGCGGCTCACGTTTTGCCGGCCCCGCTGGGCCGGCATCCACCGTGCCGTCACCCTGGGTTGCTTGCGACCGGTCAGCCATCAGCCCGTCTCTCCAGCCGGTCGACGTCCGTGTACAGCAGGCAGCGCACCTCGCTTGAGTCGACCGCGTACAGCTCGGGCTCGACCTCGGCACAAACCGGCATCGCCACCGGGCAGCGCGGCTGGAAGCGACAACCGCTCATTGGCTCCGCCAAATCGGGCGGTGAGCCGGGGATCCCGACCAGCTCCCGCCGCGGACCTGTGACCGTCGGGAAGGCGTCGATCAGGCCACGGCTGTAGGGATGCATCGGCCGCTCGAAGATGTTCTCGGTGGCTGCCGACTCCACCACCTGTCCGGCGTACATGACGAGCACGCGGTCGCAGTAGCGGCTGACCACATGCATGTCGTGGGTCACGAAGATCACGGCGAAGCCGAGCGTCGCCTGAAGCTCCCGGATCTTGCTCATCAGCGATCGCTGCGCGACCACGTCGAGCGCCGAGGTCGGCTCATCCATCATCACCAGCTGTGGCGTGAAGAGCAGCGCCATCGCGATCATCGCCCGCTGGCGCATGCCGCCGCTCAGCTGATGCGGGAAGCTCTTCAGATGGGCCGGGTCGATCCCGACCATCTCGAGTACACGGGCCGAGCGCTCGTGGATCTCCGCGCTCGAGAGCTTCTCATGGGCCTGCAGCGCATCCTTGAACTGCGCGGCGATGCTCTTCATCGGGTTGAGCGCGTTCATCGCGCTCTGCATCACAACCGAGTAATCGCGCCAGCGCATGTGGCGCAGCTCGCCGGCGCTCAGCTTGACCATGTCCTGGCCCCGGAAGATCACGCGTCCGGCCGTCACCTCGCCGGGCGGCGAGAGCAGCTGTGCGACCCCGAACAGCATCGTCGACTTACCGCAGCCAGACTCCCCCACGACCCCGACGAACTCGCCGGCTCCAACCGAGAAGCTGACGTCTTCAACCGCTCGAACGTCCGCGGCATCGGTCAGGTACTCGATCGTCAGGCCGTCGACCTCAAGCAGTGGGTCGGGCACGCCGCCTCCTCCGTATCCGTCGCAGCGCCGGGTTCCCGATCTCGTCGAACGCATAGTTGAGTAGCGCGAAGCTCGCCCCCAGTAACGCCACGGCGGCACCGGGCGCAAGTGCCCACCACACGTTGCCCGACTCGAGCGCCGCGCCCTGGTTGGCGTTGTAGAGCATCGTGCCCCACATCAACTGGCCGCTGTTGCCGAGCCCCAGGAACTGCAGGCTCGCGGCGAACCCCACGACGTACACGGCCAGCGAGAGGAACGACGCGACCAGCAGTGAGGTCATCGTCGGAACGATCTCTCGGAGGACGATGTAGAGGCCGCGTTCGCCGCGCACTCGCGCCGACACCAGGAAGTCCCGGTTGCGCAGCGACAGGCCCTGCGAGCGCAGCTGCCTGGCCTGGAACGCCCAGCTGGTGATGCACAGGACGATCGTGAGCGAGGTCACGCCCGGTGGCAGGTAGGCCGCCAGCAGGATCAGCAGCGGCAACACCGGCAGGATCAGGAAGACGTCGATGATGACCGTGATCACACGGTCGGTCAGACCGCCCACGTAGGCGGCCGTCACCCCGACGATCATTGACAGGAAGGTCGCGATCACGCTCACGAGCAGCGTGACGAACAGTGTTTGGCGGGTGCTCCAGATGAGCTGGGATAGGACGTCCTGTCCGAGCTGCGTCGTGCCGAGCAGATGCGCCGACGAAGGGCTCGCGTCCTGCGCATAGACAGCCGCCGAGGGACTGTCAGGTGCGAGCAGCCCTGGAAACACCGCCACGAAGATGATCAACAGCAGGATTGCCGCTCCAACCGTGGCCTTGCGGTTGCCTCGGATCGCGCGTCGCAGGCGCGAGGTCGCGCGGGGTGCGGGCGCGTCGCCGCCGACCGGGACCTCAGCACCCGCGATTTCTGAGCCTGGTACCGGGAGCGCCATCTCAGGCCTCTCGCGTGCGTGGATCGATTGCTGCGGTGACCAGGTCGGCAAGCAGCACGCAGATCAGAACCGCGAGTGTGTAGAACAGGAACAGGCCCTGCATCAGCGGCAGGTCGTGATCGGTGGTCGCGGTGTAGAAGAGGTACCCGACGCCGGGGTAGGAGAACAGGTACTCGATCACGATCGCGCCGCCGAGCACGTAGCCGAGCTGCATCGCGAACCCGGTCAGGTTCGGGAGGATCGCGTTGCGGGCCGCGTAGTCGAACATCACCCGCATGCTGGAGAGACCCTTGGCGCGGCCCATCTTGACGTAGTCCTCAGAGATCGTCGTGACCATGTTGTTCCGCATCGAGTAGACCCACAACCCGGCGGTGACGACGACCAGGCTGAAGGCCGGCAACAGGGCGTGCTTGATCACGTCCCAGATGAATGACAGCGAGAACGACGGCGTCGCGCCGAGGTCGTAGTTGGAACTGAATGGCAGCCAGTTGAGCTTGATCGCGAACAGATAGATCAGCAGCAGGCCGATGAAGAAGACCGGCACTGTGGAGACGATGAACAGCATCGGCGGCAGTAGCGCGTCGAGTCGGCCGCCGCGCCACCAGGCGCTGAGGATGCCGGCGACGGTCCCGATCACAAACGCGATGACGGTCGTCACACCGACCAGCCCAAGTGTCCACGGCACGGTCGAGACGATCTGGTGCAACACGGGAACCCCCTGAGCCGTGTAGCCGAAGCTGCCGGTCAGGGAGTTCCCGAAGTACTGCAGGTAGCTCTGCACGATGTTCTGGTGAACATTCACGCCGAACTCGAGGTCGAGCGCGTGCACGGCTGCCGGATTGACGTTGCGGAAGGTGGCCAGCACTGCCGCCGCTTCGTTCCCGGGCATGAAGCGCGGGATCGCGAAGTTGACGGTCAGTGCTGCCCATAGGGTGATCAGAAACAATCCGCCGCGCTTGGCGAGGTACCTCATTTCTTTTAGTTACCGAGCCTCACCGGCGCCGCGCTACGCCCCACTCACTTCGGGGTCAGGTGCGTGAGCACCACGCCCATGTCCGGAGCCTGGTACGGCGACGGCTGGGCGTACGGATCGGCAGGCGTCGGCCAGCCACTGAACGCGGCGGTGTTGTACTGGAACCAGTCGACACCCTCGGTGACGGGGATGAACGGAATGTCGTCGACCATCACCTTTTCGATCTTGTAGATCACCTGCAGCTGCTGAGCCGCCGTGTCAGCGGGGTACTGATCGAACAACGCGTCGGTCGACGTCGACTTGAACCGCGAATAGTTGGTCGATCCGATATTGCCGCCGAACAGCCAGCCACGGAGCTCGTAGTACGGGCTCGGCCCTGGGCTCGGTGCGGGACCACCGCTACCGGCGTATGCCAGCTGGAAGTGACCGCCTTGGATATCGGACGTGTACGGACCGGAGTTCTCATCCTGGACCGTGACCGAGATCCCGACCTGCTTGAGCTGATGCGTGATCAGCTGCAGCGATGCATCCCAGTCGGAGTAGCCGCTGATCGTCTTGATCGTGAATGAGAGCGGCTGGCCGCTCTTGCTCTTGAAGATCCCGTTGGAGCCGCGCTTGAAGCCCGCGGCCTCCAGGGCCTTGATGGCCTTTGTCGGGTTGTACTTCGGCTGAGACAGGGACTTGTCGTACCAGTGGGAGTACGTCGGCACGATCACACCGGTCTGGTTGGCAGGGGCCTGATAACCGGACTCGCCGCGGCTCGAGACGACGGAGCGGTCGATCGCCATCGCAATCGCCTTACGCACCGCGAGTTGCTTCAGCAGCGGGTTCGTCAGATTCGGCACCAGTGCGACATTCAGCACCGGCGGGAACCAGTAGTGGTTGGCCGACGGGTTCTTGTCGATGTAGAACGACTTGATGTTCGGGATGTACTGACCACCCCACTGAGCCTGGCCCTGCGAGAGCGTCAGGTTGGCTGAGGTGTTGCTGAGGAACGACGGGTAGTCGACCTCACGCACAGCCGGTACCGGATGACCGGGCTTGCTCTGCCAGTACCCCGAGTTGTTCAGGTACTTGATGTTCTGCGGGGTGCAGGCGGACACCTTGTACGGGCCCGTGCCGACAGGGCTGGTGTCGGTGTATGTCTGCAACTTGGCCTGGTTGAGCTTGGACCAGACGTGCTTTGGCACGATCGGCGTCTGGTCGGCGACGTAATAGAAGTACGGCTGCGACGCGGACTTGAACTTGAAGGTGACCTTCGATCCGCTCTGCGTCACGCTCTCAAGCGGCCCGCCGTCGGCGGTCCACAGGGCGTTGAGGTCGATTGCGTGGTCCTTCTTCATCGCGTTGAACGTGTAGGCGACGTCGGCCGCGCTGAACGACTGCCCGTCGCTCCACTTGACGCCGCTACGGACGGTGAACGTGAGCTTCTTGAAACCGTCCGACCACGCCGAGGACTTCGCGAGCCAGGGGGTCACCTGGCTGCTGGTCGACTTCGCGAGGATGTCCACGAACTCGAGCGGCTCATACACGAAGCCGTACGAGGTCAGCGTCACCGCTGCGTTGAACGGGTTGAACTGACAGGTCCACGTGGCGCCGCTCTCGTTATCGATGACGATCTTGCCCGACGCGCCTGCAGCGACAGCGTTCGCGGACGCACCGAGCGAGACAACTGTGGACAGACACAACACGGCCGGCAATGCGGCCCACCTAAAGCGTTTCATCCTCACCCTCCATTCCCCTTTCCGACGGTAATCGCTTCACGGCCGCTCCGCTACGCGCGTGGCCTCCGTTCGGATCAGCCTCGCGCCGGTCCCCGGCCGTGTCGAGATTTTGGAAAAGACCTAAACAAAATGACTGTATCGCGCTGATAGACGGAGCGCAAGGAAGCGCGGAGATTGGCGCCTGCCTTTCCCAAAAGGCAAAACGCTGGTGGCTGTCAGCGGCCGCGCGCAAGCGCGGCGCCCGGCCGGCTCCGCGCTCCCGGAGTGCCTCCTCGGGACAGCAACGTCGTGCGCGCCGAGTGCAGGGCAACGGCGACGGCGCCCTGCAGGGCTGCCCGGTCGCCCAGGCGGCTGGTCTCGATACGGGCCGTGATCGGGACCAGGGACGCGGCGGCGCCGCGCACCGGGGACAGCAGCAGGGGGCTCGATCCGATCCCGCCACCGAGCACCACCAACTCGGGATCGAGAATCGCGCAGACGGTGGCGATCGCAGTGCCGAGCCTGGCCGCAACGAGATCGACGATCGTCTGGGCGGTTGCGTTGCCGCTTGCCGCGAGCTCGAAGACATCGTGAACCGCCGATAGCTCCGGATCGCCGGCAGCACGACGCTCGTTGAAGGCCGCAACGATGCCGGCCGCACCGATCTCGTCCTCGAGCCCGCCGTGCAGGCGGTGCCGAGGGTTGAAGGGATCGCCGACCAGCGGCAGGTAGCCGATCTCACCTGCAGCACCGTGCGCTCCGCGGACGAGCTCATCGTCGATCACGACCCCCATGCCGATGCCGGCTCCGACGGAGATGAAGACCATCGTCGACACGCCTCGCGCCAGGCCGAACCACTTCTCGCCGACTGCAGCCACATTGACGTTGTTCTCAACGAGCACGGGCATGTCGAGGCGGTCGCGGATCACCTCGAGCGGGTCAAAGCCGCCCTCAGGCGCGACGTTGTAGGCCAGCGATGTGACGCGCCCGGTCGTCTGATCGATGATGCCCGGCGTTGAGATCGCGAGTGCCAGCGGCCTGCCGTGGAGCTCGCTGGCCCGATCGATCACCTCGTTGGCCATCTCCAGCAACTGCATCCCGAGCGCTCTGCTCCCGCCCTTGGTCGTTGGCTGCTTGAGGTCGCAGATCGGCTCTCCGAAGAGGTCTGCCGCAGCCACGCGCAGGTTGCTACCACCGATATCGCCGCCGACCACGAACCCAGCCTGTTTGCTGACCGTGTACGCGACCGGTTGGCGGCCACGCTGGCCGGCTCGCCGGCCGGCCGCCCGGATCAGCCCGCCGTGCTCCAGCCGGCTGACGGCAGCCGAAACGGTCGGCTTGGACAGCTCGGTCGCGGTCGCGATCTCGGGCCGAGTGATCGGCCCCTTGCGGAAGATCGTCTCCAGCACCGCCTGCTCGCCGAGTTCGCGCAGCAGGCTCAGCCGCGATTCGGCTCCGGGATTGCCGTTTTCTCGCATGGTTTCGTAAGGAAGCTTACCAAAGCCGCGGCTGTCTCGAAGGTCTCATTTCGCTTGACGCATAGGGAGAGAGACAACTACGATGGTAATCTAGTTAGGAGCCTTTCCTAATTACTCCACACCACGGCTGACAGCCGTGGAGAATCGGCTCGGAGGGCCGGACGGGATGTCGAACCTGGGGCAGAGATGGCGCCGGTAATCAGATGAAGCTCGCTGTTATCGGCGCCGGTTCAACTTACACGCCTGAGCTCGTCTCCGGGCTGATGCGCGAGCGCGAGCGGATCGCGATCGACCAGCTCGTCCTGCACGACATCGACGCCGAACGGCTTGACGTCGTCGGCGCGATGGCGCGGCGGATGCTGAAGCGGCAGGGGTACAACGGGGCGCTTGAGTTGTCGGGCCGCCTAGACCGCGCGCTCGACGGTGCCGACGCGATCCTGCTCCAGATCCGCGTCGGCGGTCAGGCCGCCCGCCTGCATGACGAGCAGACCCCCGCTCTGTGCGGCTGTGTCGGACAGGAGACGACCGGCGCCGGCGGACTGGCGAAGGCGATGCGAACCGTCCCGGTTGTGCTCGATATCGCACGGCGCGCTCGGGAGATCGCCGCCGACGGGGCATGGATCGTCGATTTCACCAACCCGGTCGGGATCGTCACGCGCTCGCTGCTGGACGATGGCCACCGGGCCATCGGCCTCTGCAATGTCGCCATCAATTTCCAGCGGCAGATCGCCGCGCACCTCGAGGTCGCGCCCGAACGGGTGCTGGTTGACCAGGTGGGACTCAACCACCTCACCTGGATCCGCGCCGTCTGGCTGGACGGCCGGGACGTGCTGAGCGATCTGCTCGACGGCTTCGGCGGTCACCTCGCGCAGGAGATCGGCCTGCCACGCCAGTTGCTCGAGGATCTCGGTGCGATCCCCTCCTACTACCTGCGGTACTTCTATGCGGAGCGCGCCGTGGTTGAGCAGCAGCGGCACGAGCAGCCTCGGGCCGCCGTGGTCGCCGAGATTGAGCGCGGCCTGCTCGATCTCTACCGGGACCCCAACCTGGATACCAAGCCCGCGCTGCTCGAGCAGCGGGGCGGCGCCTTCTACAGCGAGGCTGCGATCCAGCTGTTGGCGGCGCTGTTCTCAGACAGCGGTGAGACGCTGGTGGTCGACACCCGCAATGGCGACACGCTCGCGGGTCTGGCGGCCGATGATGTCGTCGAGGTTCCAGCGCGTGTGGGCCGTCAGGGTGCCGTGCCGCTCCCGCAGCGTCCGCTCGCTCCAGAGCTCCTCGGTCTCGTCCAGCACGTCGCCGCGTATGAGCGGATCGCGGCGCGCGCGGCGACCGACGGCGACGACGAGCTCGCTCGGCTCGCGCTGATGACAAATCCGCTCGTCCGCGAGTACGCGCTCGCCGGCGAGCTGCTCGGCCAACTCTGCGGGACATGAGCGTCCCCGTGGAAACGCATGTCGTCCTGGCGATCGACGGCGGCAACATCAAGACCGACGTGGCGCTCGTCGGCTCGGACGGGCGGCTGCTCACGCTGGTGCGCGGCGGTACGAGCTCGCCACATGCGCTTGGCTTCGACGGATGCGTCTCGGTGCTGTCGGAGCTGGTTGCCGACGCCGCCGTAGGCGCCGGCCTGGCCGGAGAGGGTCAACCGGTCGCTGATGTGGCCCGCGTCCTACTTGCCGGAGCCGACCTGGACGAGGAGGTCGATGCGCTCCAGGCGGCGCTCGGCGCGCTGGGTTGGGCTCCAAGTCTGGTCGTCGAGAACGACACGCTCGCACTGTTGCGTACCGGCACGAACCGCGGGTGGGGTGTCGCGGTCGTCTGCGGCGGCGGGATCAATGCGGTCGGCATCGCCCCGGACGGGCGCGCCGTCCGTTTCCCATCGCTCGGCGCGATCACCGGCGACTGGGGTGGCGGCCATGACGTCGGGCTCGCCGCGCTCAGCGCGGCCAATCGCAGTGCCGATGGGCGCGAGCCGCATTCAACACTCGAACATGCGGTCCCCCAGCACTTCGGGATGACGTCGCCGCTCGAGGTCGCCCGCGCAATCCATTTCAAGGAGATATCGCTCGAGGCCCTCGCCCAGCTGAGTCCGGTGGTCTACGAGCAGGCCGCGGTCGACGACGCCGCCCGCGGCATCCTCGAACGTGTGGCTGATGAGGTGGCCGTCCTTGCCGGCACGGCCCTCAAGCGGCTTGACCTGGCTGACGCGGGTGCCGACGTCGTCATCGGCGGCGGTCTCATGCGCCCTGCGCCCCAGTGGATGATCGAGCGCATCGAACGACGCGTGCACGCCACCGCCGCGAGCGCGACCGTGGTGCTCGCCCACGAGGGCCCGATCGTCGGTGCGGCGATCCTCGGCCTCGACGCGATCGCCGCCACCGCAGAGGCCATCACCCGCGCCAGAGCTGAGCTCCAGCACGCGATCGGCGAGCTCAGCCAGCAGCCTGTGGCCTGATCCGAAGGGCTGTGACCGAGGACGGTCGCTCGCCGCCGGTCGGCATAATCGTGACCAGTGAGCGATCAGCCCGGGCACCCGGAGGGAGGGTCCAAACGATCGTCTGACCCGACTCCGGACGCGACGGTCACACCCGACGCGCAGCTGCCGGCGCTGGACCATCGGCAGATTGAAGCGCTGCGCGCGGTCGGTCGTCAGTGGTCTGGCGTGACGCGTTCGCGTGAGTCACTGCCCGTCGATCCAAGCCTCCGCTTTCTGCACGCCGAGGATGCGTTCGCGGGTCGTTTCCTGCGTATACGGAGCGCGCGCGGGGACGCGGGCGATGAGCTCGAAGTCGACTTGACCGCGGACCCGGAGTCGCGCCTTGGACGCATCGCGGTTGCAATCAAACAGCGAGTCGTAGGCCCGCCGTTACGCAGCACGGCACTGGCCGAGGAGCGGATGGGCAAGCTGCTGGCGCTACCGGTCCTCTCGCCCGACGCGCTGTCGTCGGTGGCCTACGGCCCGGAGGCGATGATGGCGATCCTGGTGCTGGCCGGCAGCTCACGCCTGGGCCTGTCGTTGCCGATCGGCGCAGTCCTGGTCGTGCTGATGATCTCGGTCAGCCTCGGCTACCGGCAGGTGATCCGCGCGTACCCGCACGGTGGCGGGTCCTACATCGTGGCCCGTCACGAGCTGGGCCCGAACTGGGGTCTGCTCGCGGGTGCGGGCTTGATCCTCGACTACATCCTCACCGTGGCCGTGTCAGTGGCCGCCGGGGTCGCCGCTGTCACCTCGGCATTGCCGTCGCTGACTTCCGCGACCGTCCCGATCGGCCTGGCGATGATCCTGTTGCTCGTGCTTGCGAACCTCCGTGGCGCGCGCGACGCGGGGGCACTGTTCGCCGCCCCGACCTACATGTTCGTGCTGTCGATCGCCCTGGTCGTGGTCGTCGGGTTGATCAAATCCGCCGGTCACGGGTTTCCCACGATCGCCCCGCCCGCTCATCATGCGACAGAGGCGCTTGGCGTGTTGCTGATTCTCCGCGCGTTCTCATCAGGCGCAACCGCAATGACGGGGATCGAGGTGATCTCCAACGCAGTCCCGGTGTTCAAGCCTCCGGAGGCCGACAACGCCCGCACGACGCTGTCGTGGATGGTGTTCCTGCTGGTCGCGATGTTCGTCGGCGTACTGGTCGTCGCCCACCTCGACGGCGCCAGCCCCGGCAACACAACGGTGCTCTCGCAGATCGCGCACGACACCGTCGGGGGCGGCGTCCTCTACGCATTCGTGCAGATCTCCACGACACTGATCCTGCTGATCGCCGCCAACTCCGCGGTCAACGGTTTCCCACGGCTGTTGTACTTCATGGCCCGCGATGGCTATGTCCCGCGGCTGTTCCTGCACATGGGCGACCGCCTCGCGTTCTCCTCGGGGATCATCGTGCTGGCGATCCCCGCCGCGTTCCTGTACGTGGTCTTCAACGGCCGGACCGAGCCGCTGATCCCGCTGTTCGCGATCGGCGTGTTCGTCGCGTTCACGCTTGCGCAGAGCGCGATGGTCGCCCACTGGTGGAGCGACCGCGGGCAGGGGTGGCGCAGAGCCCTGCTCACCAACCTGGTCGGCGCGGTCTTATCAGGCGGCGTCGTGCTCATCGCCGCCGCGACGAAGTTCGCCGCCGGCGCCTGGATCGTCGTGATCCTGATCCCGGTGATCGTCGTTGGCTGCCGCCGCATCCGCCGCTACTACAGGCACGCCAGCCGAGCGCTCGCGCTGCACCCGGACGAGGAGGCGGCGACGCCTCATGAGGCTGCCGATGACACGGCACCAGAGCCCGTGTCACCCCAGCCCGTTCCGACGGGCCTCGAAACCGAGGACTGCCCCGACGAGGTCAGACACCTCGCGGTCGTGCCGATCGCGGTGCTGGACCGCGCCGCGCTACGCGCGCTCGCCTACGCCGCTTCGATGGAGATTCCGACTCTGGCACTACACGTCAGCCCCAGCAAAGACGAGGCGGAGCGGTTCGAGCGCTACTGGCGAGCCTGGGGAAGCCACCTACCGCTGGAGGTGCTGGTGTCCCCCTACCGCTCCACACTCCCGCCGCTCGCCAACTACATCGAGGCGCTGCACGACGAGCGCCCGGACATCACGCTTACCGTCGTAGTCCCCGAGCTGATCCCCAAGCATCGCTGGCAGCTGGTCCTACAGAACCATGTCGCCTCACGACTGCGACGAATGCTGATCCGCAGCCCCGGGATCGTGATCACAAGCGTCCCGTTCCATCTTCCGGGCTGACACCAGCCCCGGGGCCGCGACAGCATTTCACTGCCGGTCAGCGCCGGTCAGCGGCCGTACCAGCTGCGGCGCCCGCCCGACTCGACCGCGCGTACGAAGAATCCGAGCACCCAAAGCGCGAGCGCCACCAGCAGCACGATCCAGAGGATGTGGGCGGCAAACCCTAACCCGCCGAACACGGCGAGGATCAACAGCAATACAACAAGAGCAAACATTGGTTTCTCTCCTTTTTCTTGGCCGACTTCGCAGCCGGTGCGGGTGATCTACCCGGTGACGGGCCGCTCAACCGTCGGTAGGGGTGAGACCGCCCAGTTGGGTGGAGTCGGGGTTCAGATCCACGCAAGGCGGGCAGGTTTAGCTCTCGACCGAGCCAACGGTTGCTCGGGAACGAACCGAATGGAGAAAACGGATGGGACTTGGAGGCTCACTACTTCTGATTGCTGTCGGAGCAATCCTGCGCTGGGCGGTGAGTGCGACGACCTCTGGCGTGAACCTGCAAACGATTGGCCTGATTCTGCTGATCGTCGGTGGCATCGGCCTGGTCATCTCATTGGTGTGGATGGCCTTTATCGCCGATCGGACGCCGCGAGCGTCCAAATATCCGGACGGCCCCGGGAACGTGCCGCAGCCGCCGCGGGTATGAGATCCGTGCTCCAAAACACGCCGTCGCCGGCGTGATCACAACTGCCGTGCCTGCCTAGTCGGACCAGCCACGGGCAGCTGGCCGATCCGGCCCACCTGCCGGACGCCTACGTAATACAGTCACTGCGGTTTATCCGAGGTAGGCAGAGACGCGCAATCGTGGATCGCGACAGCCGAACGCAACTCGCAAGGCAGCTGGGGCCGTTCGCGGTGACGACGCTGGCGGCATGGGTTGCCGTCCTGGTCGGCGCACATACGAACTGGGTGCAGTACGCCGTCTCGGTAGTGCTGCTGGCCTTGTCCTGGTCGTATGGACTCTGGGCGGGGCTGCGAGGGCACATGCGATCCGGGACGGTCATCGGCTCGCTCGGCTTCCTCGCCGCGCTCGCGTTCGCGCGCAACGCGGTCGGCGGCAGCACCGCCGGCATCAGCATCGTCTCCCTGCTGCCGGTGTTCCAGACCGCGCTCTATGTGCGCGACCGCCGGGCACTCTGGATCGTGCTCGCGGCGGTTCTGGGCTTCTACCTGGCGCCACTGGTGATCGTCGGTCCGCCCGAGTATCCGAACAGCGGCTACCGCTCGGCGTTGTTGACGTTTGCGGTGAGCGCGATCGGCGGGCTCGTGACCCACAGCCTCGTCGCCGACATCCGCCGGCGTGCCCGTGAGGCACGGCATCGCGAGCGCATGCTCGTCCGAATCAACGAGACGGTTCAGGAACTGTTCGAGAGCCCCCACCCGAGACGCGATGCTTGTCATGCGGTGAAGGAGATCAGCGAGGCCATCGTCGCAGGCCTGTTCGAGCCCGAGCCGGGATCGCAGGCACTGAAGCTGAGCGCGATGACGGCGGAGACGGACCGCGCCAAACCGCCCGCTGCCGAGGAGAGCGCCGTCTACGACGCGTTCCGCTCACACCAGCCGATCCTGATCACAGAGAACGTCGAGCGCCATGTCGCAGATGTCGAGCTGTGGCGCGCGAGCGGCGTGCCGGCGTCTGTCCTGTACCAGCCGCTGCTGAAAGGCGATGGTCCGGTCGGGGTCCTGGTCGTCGGCTGGAGTGACGTCGCACAGCGGGACGAGCCTCGCGTCGTCGCAGCGTCACTGCTGGCGCACGAGATCGCGAGCGTGATCGATCGCGCCGACGTGATCGGTCAGCTGACGGATGAGGCGTTCACGGACGCGTTGACCAGGCTGCCGAACCGCCGTGCATGGGACGCGGAGATCGACCGGGCCCTGCAGGGCCGCGGTCCGGTCGCGGTGGCGATGTTGGACATAGATCACTTCAAGCTGTTCAACGACACCCAGGGGCACCCGGCCGGTGACCGCCTGCTGTGTGAGGCCGCATCCCGCTGGCGCGCCGAGATGCGGACGGGAGACTTTCTGGCGCGGCTGGGCGGTGAAGAGTTCGCGCTGCTCGTGACGGGCGCCGACGTCACCACGATCGCCGCGATCACCGCACGCTTGTGTGCGCGAATGCCTTCACAGGCAGACCTGCTCTGCCGGAATCGCTCGGCGCACTGCCGGGGACACGCTCGAGCAGCTGGTAGCTCGAGCCGACGCAGCCCTCTACGAGGCGAAGACGGGCGGCCGCAACCGCGTGATCTTCACTGAGGCAGACCGCCCCGGGGCGTCCGCGTAGAGCGCACGTCGAGCTCGGCCAGGCAGGGCCCGAGGTAGTCGGTGTGGAGCCTCGCCGCCGGCTCCCACAGCGGATCCTTGCCGATCTCAACGTCCGTGTCGTGCTCACCGACTGTCTGTGAGCGGATGAACAGTGGCTCGGCGGCGCCGAGCAACAGCACGTGCAGCGCCGGCCGAAGCGGCCGCGGCTCGAGCGGAGCGCCGGCGAGCGCCGCGATCGCCCCGGCGACGACGTCGGCCTGGTCGGCCGACAGACCAGCGTGCTTGACGGGGCTGTCAATCAGGTCACCTGCTGCGTAGACGCGCTTGATGCCGTGGACCGCGCCGTACTGATCGACGGTCACGAAGCCGCGCTCAGCGCTGGTCGGGACGCCCGGGACCGCGGGCGCGTAGAGCTCGGGCAGAGCGATGATCCGGTCGACGCTGAACGATTTCCGCAGCGGGTAGAGGTCGATCTTGCCCGGCTCCCGGATCTGGGAGTTGGCCGAAGTGATGGTCGTGACGCCTGCTTCGGACAGCAGGCGCCCCACCTCCGCGCTCGCGTTCACGCCGAGCGCCGCCAGGGGCGCGTCTTCGGGAGTGATCAACAGCACGGTCACCTCGCGCCCCTGATCGGCGGCGCGGTTGGCTGTCATCAGCGCCAGCTCATATGCGGGCAGCGACCAGATCGGAAGCGACGGCACGACGAGCGCGACGCTGCTCACCAGGCCTCGATCCAGCGCCTCGACGAACTCCGCGAGCTGCTCACCCAGCCGACTCTCGTCGAGCGTCAGTGCGTCGCGGAAGCGCGGGTGCGCCCTCGCGCCCAGCGCCAGCAGTGCGGCGTCGTAGTGGAGCGTGAGCCCGTGATTGGTATGCAGGTTGCGACCGCTCGGATCGAGCCACTTGAAACGGTCGACCAGCAAATGAGCGCCTGCCCGGTCCGCGATCTCGGAGAGCTTGTACCCCGACGTGGGGGCCGACGTGAACGGTTCGCGAACGACCAGTGGCCGGTAATGGAACTCCGCGTTCGGCGCAACCAGCGTGATCGCGACGCGGTCCCCTGCAAGCGCGCGCAGCGCGAGCGTCGCCTCCAGCGCGGCGACGCCGCCACCGGCGATCACCACCTCAAACGCCCCGCCGTTCGAATCAGGAGCGACCATGACCGTCAGCCCGAGTGGACGCTGACGCCCGCCTGCCGCTCGTACTCCTCGAGGAACGCGAGCCACAGCTCGCTGCGTGTCGGGAACGGCGCGACGGCGTGCGCCAGCTTCGACAGTGGCACCTCGGCGGTGACGGCGACGCTCGCGGCCTGCAGGAAATCGTTGACACCGGGGCCGACGAACGTCACGCCCACCAGCACCTGGCGGGCCGTGTCGACCACGAAACGCGACGTGCCGGCCGCACCTCGGCCGACGAAGCTCGCGCCCGCCGACGTCCCGGTCGGGAGGTCCACAGCCAGCACCTGGACACCCGCCTCCCGCGCAGCCGCGAGCGTCATGCCGACCGCCGCGACCTCCGGGTCGGTGAACACGACGCGCGGTGATCCGCGCCCGTCCCCCACCGTCCGCGCACTCGACGAGCCAAGGATCCGGTCGGCGGCGATCCGCGCCTGGTACTTGCCGGCGTGCGTCAGCAGCGAGCGTCCGTTGACATCCCCGACCGCGTAGAGCCACGGCAGCCCTGGAACCTGCAGGGCATCGTCGACCTCGATAAAGCCGCCGTCGCGCAGCCCGACGCTCTCGAGCCCGATCCCTTCGCTCAACGGCCTGCGCCCGACCGCGACGAGCAGCCGGTCGCCGACGACCGCGGAGCCGTCCTCTAATTCGATCGTGATCTCGGGCGCCTCGCGACTGACCGAGTCGGGCGCCTCGCGACTGACCGAGACTGGCGCCTCGCGACTGACCGAGACTGACACCGCCTTGGAGCCGAACCGCTGCTCGACACCAAGCTCCAACAGCGCCTGACCGACCTCCCGTCCCACAAACGGCTCCTCGTTCGCCAGCAACGAATCGAGCGCCTCGATCACCGTCACCTTCGACCCGAGCGAAGCCCAGGCCTGAGCCATCTCGACTCCTACAACACCACCGCCCAGAATCACCAGCTGACGTGGCGGCTCACGAGCGGTGGTGATCTGACGATTGGACCACGCACCGGCCTCGGCCAGGCCAGGGATCGGTGGCATCGCCGCGGTGCTGCCGGTCGCCAGCACGACGGCGTCACGCGCCACGAGCACATCCTCACCGACAACGACGCGGCGCTCACCGTCGAGTCGCGCGCTCCCGCGAAACAACTGGATCCCGCGGTCTTCCAGCCAAGGCAGCTGG
>Ga0307373_10007697_pt1 | contig 16710 bp, 17 predicted proteins | sample OX2MG_FD_202534 | JGI IMG/M metagenome (GOLD analysis project Ga0307373, IMG submission 202534) | Soil microbial communities from Risofladan, Vaasa, Finland - OX-2 | ecosystem: Environmental > Terrestrial > Soil > Coastal area > Acid sulfate soil | place: Finland: Risofladan, Vaasa | collected... | reverse complement strand
GAACACCAAACGCACAGAGCGCCCGGTATGGGACACCTTGTGGAAGGGGTGGGCACGTCTGCAGGAACGGATCCAAGGCTATTGGCTGGCCCAGGAAATGACGGCTCAAATGTGATCAAGAGACAGCGGCTCTGCCGGGGGATACTTACTATGTTGGCGCTACGCTTCAACACGTTGACGGTAGGAGACCGATCATGGATTTTGCCCATTCCGCTCGCACGTAGGACTATCTCAAGCGTATCCGCAACTTCATCAACGACGACATCATGCCGGTGGAAGTCGTGCATCTGTGTGAAACGCAGGAACGCAAGTACGGCGCGGACTGGACTCAATGGCAGGTGTCGCCTGAGGTCGAACAGCTCAAGGCCAGGGCGCGCGAGCAAGGCTTATGGAATCTGTCCCTGCCTGATCCCGAGCTGGGCGCGGGCCTGAGCACTGTCGAATACGCGGCCTTGGCCGAGGCGATGGGCCACAGCTTTCTGGCACCGGAAATCTTCAATTGCAACGCGCCCGACGCCGGTAACATGGAAGTGCTGTGGAAGTACGGCTCGCCCGAACAGAAGGAACGTTGGCTCAAGCCGTTGCTGGCTGGCGAGATCCGCTCGGCGTTCTGCATGACGGAGCCAGAGGTCGCTTCCAGCGACGCCACCAACATGCGCGCGACGGCAGTCGTCGACGGTGACGAAATCGTGCTCAACGGCAGGAAGTGGTGGTCGTCCGGCATCGGCCATCCCCACTGCAAGGTTGCCATCTTCATGGCTCTGAGCGATCCAGAAGCTCCTCGTCATCAACAGCACAGCTATGGTGCTGGTGCCGCTGGCTGCGCCGGGGGTCACGATTAAGCGCATGCTGCCGGTATTCGGTGGATACGACGTGCCGTTCGGCCACGGCGAAGTCTGGTACGACAACGTCCGCGTGCCGTAGTCCAATCTGCTTCTGGGCGCGGGCCGTGGCTTCGAGATCGCACAGGGCCGGCTGGGGCCAGGACGTATCCATCATTGTATGCGCTGCATCGGGGCGGCTGAACGCGCGTTGAGTCTGATGATCGAACGCGGTCTATCGCGCCAGGCGTTCGGCAAGGATCTGGTCAATCTGGGTGGCAATCGTGAGCGGATTGCGTACCTGCGCATCGCCATCGACCAAGCCCGCTTGCTGACGCTATATGCGGCGTGGAAGATCGACCAGGTCGGCGCGATCCCGGCGTTGACCGAGATCTCGGCGATTAAGGTGGTGGTACCCAATGTGTTGCAGCGGACGGTGGATGCGGCGATCCAGATGCACGGCGGCGCTGGCCTGACCTATGACTTCCCGTTGACCGCGATGTTTGCGTGGGCGCGAGTGCTGCGTCTGGCCGACGGGCCCGACGAAGTACATCGAGGTTTGATCGTGCGTATGGAACTGGGGAAGCATGCAACGCGAGGATCGAAGCGTCCTGCCAGGGAGAAACGATGAACGCTAAACGCATTTTCATCACCGGTGGCGCTTCAGGGTTGGGGCGCGCGTTGGCCGAACGCTATGGACGCGCCGGTTATCGGGTGTGTATCGGTGACATCAACAAAAAGCGCGGCGCCGAAACCCTGAGCGCGCTTCGGGGGCTCAGCGTGGAAGCACATTTCATCGACTGCGACGTCACTGGCGAAAAAGATCTGCAGGTGGCGGCGAAATGGCTGCAGGTCGAATGGGGCGGCGTTGACATTGTCGTCAACAATGCCGGCGTGGCCGTGGCCGGCGGCATCGACGAGCAGTCGCTGGCAGACTGGCAGTAGGCGGTGAACATCAACCTGCTGGGCGTGGTGCGCGGTTGCAAGGTATTCACGCCAATGTTCCGATGCCAGGGCGGTGGCTATTTCGTCAACGTTGCGTCGATGGCCGGGCTGATCCATCCGCCGATGATGAGTGCGTACAACGCCACCAAAGCCGCGGTGGTGGCGTTGTCGGAGACGCTGAAAATCGAGTTGGCGGATGACGCTATCGGCGTATCGGTGGTGTGTCCCGCATTCTTCCGTACCCATCTCAATGAAAGCCTGCGTGCCGGTAATCCGCAGGTCGAGATGATGTCGCGCAAGCTGGTGGACAATGCCAGGGTCGGCGCCGACGAAATCGCGGCCAAGGTCTATCGCGGCGTGTCGCGTGGCTATTTCTACATCCTCACTCACGCCAAAGAGCGCAATATCTGGCGCTTCAAACGGTTGGTGCCGTTCTCGATCTACGCCGCCAGCATGCTGAAACAGACGCGCAAGATGATGCCGCGGCGTTCGGCCGAATCAACCCATACGTGAGCGCGATCTATCTGATCCGCCACGGTCAGGCGTTGTTTGGCGCTCAGGATTACGACGCGCTGTCGCCGCTGGGCGGAGGGCCGGCACGATCAGGATTATCGTGAATCGTGGCCAGTATTCCGCAACCGGCCGAGCGGGCGTTGCAACGCGTGCAACAGTGGCTGGATCGCGGTCAGACCGCGTTGGTGTTTACCTCCGGCGGTGCCATCAGCGTGATCTGTCGGCAACTGCCGGGATTATCCAGCCGGCGCGCACTACGCCTCAACTGGACGCTGACCAATGCGTCGATCAGCAAATTGCTGGTCGGCCGCGGCGGCTTGCATCTGAGCAGCTTCAACGAACACGCCCACCTCGAACAGGTCGGGCCGGGCTCAACAAGCGGTTTGATCAGCTACCGCTGACTCACCGGCCCGCTTGCCATCATGGTACTCGTGAAAGTAGCCTCCAACCATGCTGACCGCACGCCAACGGCAGGTTTACGAGTTTCTAAAGCGCTACATTGCGCGGGAAGGTTTGCCGCCGACCCAGGCTGAAATCGCTGAAGCCTTCGGATTCACTCAGAAAGCCGCTGCCCAGCATCTGCACTTGATGGCAGCCAAGGGCGTGCTGGAAATCAGGCGCGATATTCCGCGCGGTATCCGGCTGCGTCTGGAACCGCGGTTGCGTGCGGTTGCCGAAAGCGATTTTTTGCCGCTGGTCGGCCGTGTCGCAGCCGGGCCCGCGGTGCTGGCGACTGAAGAAATCGACGAGATGGTGCCGATCTCGCCATCGCTGTTCCGCCCGCGCGCGGATTACCTGCGCCGGGTGGTGGGGACTTCGATGATCGACATGGGTGTCCAGGACGGTGATCTGATCGGCGTCAAGCGGACTGCCGAAGCGCTGAACGGCCAGGTCGTCGTCGTCAGGTTGTCCGGTGCCGCCGGCGTCGAGTTGACCGTCAAACGCTATCGTCGTGACGGCAATATTGTTTATTTGATTCCACACAACGCGACGCTGGAGCCAACGGTAATCGATCTCGGAGGGCTGAAGGACGGATCGGATCAGCAGGAAGGTGGTATCGAAATCGAAGGTTTGTACTGCGGTCACTTTCACCCGCATACCGGATAGCGATCAGTGATTTTGCCGCCGCCGAGTCAACTACGGATACAATTCTGGATCACAGCGTCGCGCGTTATTCGCGGCGCGACATTTGGACGCAGGTACGCACATGAGCACTCCTCCCACACTCAGACAGCATCTTTCCAGCCAGTACAACGCCGAGCTGGAGGATATCCGCCAGCGGGTGATGGCGATGGGCGGCCTGGTCGAACAGCAGATCATCGACGCCACGCATGCACTGGTGGAACGGGATGGCGAACTGGGCGAGATCGTGTCGCGGCGCGACGTCAAGGTCAACCAGTTCGAGATGTCCATTGACGAGGAATGCAGCGGCATCCTCGCGCGGCGTCAGCCCACCGCCGGCGATCTGCGTCTGGTCTATGCCATCATCAAGACCATTACCGATCTCGAGCGTATCGGCGACGAGGCCGAAAAAATCGCGCGCATGGCCGAAGCGCTGGCCTCGCACGACCGCAGCAGTGCACCGCTAGTGGAAGTGGGCCATCTTTCGCGCCACGTCTCGCAGATGGTGCACGATGCGCTCGACGCGTTCGCGCGGATGGATGCGGACGCCGCGCTACAGGTCGCGCGCGAGGACGCGGCGGTGGACCGCGAATACGAAGCGCTGCTGCGCCAGTGCATGACATTCATGATGGAAGACCCGCGCACCATCCGCCGGGTGATGGACGTAATCTGGTCAGTACGGGCGCTGGAGCGCATCGGCGACCATGCGCGCAACATTTGCGAATACGTGATTTATTTCGTCAAGGGCAAGGACGTGCGCCACATCGGGCTGGACGAAATGGAGCGGGAGGTTAAAGGCCGGTAAGCGGCCGCATTCCGCATCATTGTTTGTCAGGATGGCAAAAATCTTTCGTCTACCGGCTCCAGAACGGCTACCATAGCGCGCTCAATGGCGCGCAAATTCTCTTCAGTCAGGCGGCGGTTCTGGATCGCCCTCATCATCGCCTTGTGCGTGATGTTGGTGTTTTTCTCGCTGTATCTGTTGCGACTGGATCGAAGCGTGCAGGAACGTTTCGCGTCGGTGCGCTGGGTGCTGCCGGCACAGGTGTATGCAGCTCCTCTGGAGATCTATCCAGGGTTGACCCTGTCGACTTCCGAATTGGACCATCAACTTGATCGGCTGGGCTACCGCCGGGTGACGCAGTTAGCGGGCGCCGGCAGCTATGTCACGGCTCGGCGCGAAATCGACATCGATACCCGGCCGTTCACGTTCTGGGACGGACCACAAGCGCCCATCGGCGTCAAGGTACGGATTGCCGATGGCACCATTAGCAGCATCCAGGATATCGGCAGCGGCAAGATGCAGCCTCTGGTGCGCTTTGACCCGCAGTTGATCGGCAGTATCTATCCCAGCCGCGGCGGTGAAGACCGCATTCTGGTGAAGCTGGACCAAGTGCCGTCGCTGTTACCGAAAACGCTGATCCTGGTCGAGGACCGTGATTTCTACAGCAACATCGGCATCAGTTTCCGCGGCATCTTCCGCGCCGCGGCAGCCGATCTGATGGCCGGGCATATCGTGCAGGGCGCCAGCACGCTGACCCAGCAGCTGATCAAGAACCTGTTCCTGAGCGATCGCCGCAGTTTTGCGCGCAAGATCAAGGAAGCGCTGATGTCTGTTTTGTTGGAACGCCACGTTAGCAAGGATCAAATCCTGCAGGCTTACCTCAACGAGGTTTATTTGGGGCAGGACGGCCAACGCGCGATCCACGGTTTCGGCCTGGCCAGCAAGTTTTACTTCAACAAGCCGCTGGCCGAGCTTCAGCCCCACGAAATCGCCATGCTGGTGGCGATCGTCAAGGGGCCGTCTTACTACAACCCGCGACGTTGGCCCAAACGGGTGCTGGCGCGTCGCAACCTGGTGTTGCGGATGATGCAGAGCACCGGCTATCTCACGGCCGATCAGGCGTCACAAGAAATTCAGGCGCCGCTGGGCGTCACCGCGGACGATACCGGCGGGGCGGGGCGCTACCCCGCTTTCATCGATCTGGTCAAGCGACAGTTACAGGGCCAGTACAGCGAACAGGACCTGACGCTGGAAGGCCTGCGCATTTTCACCACGTTGGACACCCGCGTGCAGCGGCAACTGGAGAAGCACATCAGCAAGGATCTGCCGAAGATTGAGCGGGATCACGGCATCAAATCGGGTACCCTGCAGGCGGCTGGTGTGGTCACTTCAGTCGACAACGGCGAAGTGCTGGGTGTGGTCGGTGGCCGTGATTCGCGCTACGAGGGTTTCAACCGCGCCCTCGACAGCGAACGCCAGATCGGCTCGATGGCCAAGCCGTTTCTGTATCTGGCGGCACTCGAACAGCCGCAACGCTTCAATCTGGGCACGCTGCTGGCGGATCAGCCGATCTCGATCAAACTGCCTAACGGTACGACCTGGAAGCCGCACAATTTCGAGAAAACATTCGGCCCGCCGGTGCCGATGTACATGGCGCTGGCCAAAAGCATGAACGTGCCGACCGTCAACCTCGGTGTGCAGGTTGGGGTGGAGAAGGTGCAGAAGACGTTTGCCCAGGCCGGCTTCGACAAGGCCCCGGCGCTGCCATCGATATTTCTGGGCGCCGTCGACATGTCACCGCTGGAAGTGGCGCAGACGTATTCGACCATCGCCGGCGGCGGTTATCTGACCCCGCTGCAGGCGATCCGTGCGGTGATGAACGAAGACGGCAAGCCGTTGCAGCGCTATTCCTTGAAAATCCATCAGACCTTGCCCGCAGGACCGGTGTATCTGATTACCTGGGCGATGGAAAACGTGATGCGCATCGGCACCGGCCGCTGGTCACAGTCGGTATTGCCGGCGGGCACGGTGCTGGCCGGCAAGACCGGCACCACCGATAACTTCCGCGACAGCTGGTTTGCCGGCTTCGGCGCCAATCGGGTGACCGTCATCTGGGTCGGTCGCGACGACAACCAGCCCACGCGTCTGCAGGGTGCCACCGGCGCGTTGCGGATTTGGGCGCCGCTGATGCGGGATCTACACGTCAAATCACTGGATCCGACGCCGCCGCCTTCGATCGAACTGGAATCGATCGATCCGGGTACGGATCAGCGCGCCGACAGCGGTTGCCCGGATGTGGTGACGCTGCCGTTCATCAAGGGCGAAGCACCGGTGCAATACGCGCCCTGCGCCAATGGTTCACAATCGCCTCCGAGGGACTGGTTCCGGAAGTCATTCGAATGATCACACGTTTCACTACCCCCCGCGGCGCAGTGCCACTGCGCCTGTTATTGGTCTGCCTGTCGATGGTGATCGGTGGTTGCGCCACAACTGAAACCGGTCAACGTCAGATTTATATCCCGCCGCCGAATTCCGGTGTCACCACCCAACCGGAAAATGGTCTGGCCCCGTTTGCGCCGCAAGCGTTGCCGCAGGCCGCGCCGGCGCAGCCGCTGATGATCTATCCGCGCAGTATCGAAGATACGAAGTCGAATTCCGCGGTGCTGGCCTTGTACCAGCAGGCGCAACAGGCGCGCAATGCCGGCAAGCTGGATACCGCGGGTGGCACGTTGCAGCGCGCGCTAAGGTTGGATCCGCGCAATGCGTTCTTGTGGAACGCCATGGCCAGCCTGCACCTGCAGCAGGAACAGCCGGATCAGACTGAAGGCGAAGCCAGTAAATCCAACTCTCTGGCCGGCGGCAATCCCTATCTGGAAACATCCAACTGGCATTTGATCGCCGCGGCTCGACAAGCGCAGGGCAACGCCGCCGGCGCACGGCAGGCGCAGGCACAAGCCGAGCGGGCGATGCAGGGCCAATCTGCAGGCCCGTGAACGAGGCCGCCGCTGCGCTGGGCGAAGACGGCGCCTTTCAACATCGACTGGAAGGGTTCGTTCCGCGCGCACCGCAGCAGACCATGGCCGCTGCGGTGTCCGAGGCGTTGATTACCGACCGCGCCTTGATGGTCGAAGCGGGTACCGGCACCGGCAAGACTTACGCCTACCTGGTGCCGGCGCTACTGTCGGGCAAGCGCGTAGTGATCTCCACCGGCACCAAGAATCTGCAGGATCAACTCTACAGCCGTGACCTGCCGCGGGTGCGGGAAGTGCTGGGCTCGTCCGCCCGGGTCGCGCTGCTCAAGGGTCGCAGCAATTACCTGTGCCTGTACCGGCTCGAACGCGCGCAACAGGACCCGCGTCAACCGTATCGGATCAAGCTCGCCGAACTGCAGCTGTGGGCGCAGCGCACGGTCGGTGGAGAGCTGGCGGAAACCGGCGAGCAGACCCCCGCCTTGGCCGCGCTGGTGACCTCCACTGCAGATAATTGCCTGGGTGCCAAGTGTCCTGTTTTCGAACGCTGCTTCGTGGTCATGGCGCGCCGTGCGGCGCAGGCTGCGGATGTGGTGGTGGTCAATCACCATTTGTTGTTCGCCGACTTTCGGTTGAAGGAAGAAGGTTTCGGCGTCTTGCCCGGCGCGCAGACGATGATTATCGACGAGGCGCACCAGTTGCCCGAACTGGCACCGCAGTTCTTCGGCGAGCGTCTGTCTACGCGACAACTGGCGGAACTGACCCGCGACAGTGTTGCCGAGTGCAGCAGCCACGGCGATATGCCCGATCTCGTCGACGCTGCACAACAGCTGGCGGATGCGGTGCACGAGGCCGAGACCCTGTTTGTACCGCTGGCCGGGCGCGAAGCCTGGCCTGCGTTTCTGCAGCGCAACGCGGCCGCCGACGTACACGACGCACTTGGCACGGCGCTGGAGCAGCTCCAGGTGCAACTGCGTACCGTTGGCTGTCGCAGTCCGGGATTGCAAAACTTGGCCGACCGCGCGCAATTGGCCTGTGAGCGCTGGCGCTTGTTGCTGGCCGCGCAGGCGCCACTGGGTTGGGTGCGTTGGGTCGAACCGCTGGGACGCGGCGGGATCTGGCATGCCGCGCCGGTAGACAGCGCCGAAGCATTTGGGCGATTGTTCGCCGCCTACCCGGGCGCCTGGATCTTCACGTCGGCGACGCTGTCGGCACAACCCGCATTCGAGGATATCCGCGGCGCGTTGGGCCTGCCCGAGGCGCAAGCGTTGCGTGTCGACAGCCCGTTCGATTACGCCCGGCAGGCGCGACTGTATCTGCCTGCCGGATTGCCCGATCCGAACCGCGAAGGCTACCCCGAGGCGGTCGCCGGGTCGCTGTTGCCCGTGTTGCGCGCCAGCGGCGGCGGCGCCTTCGTGCTGTGTACCAGTTATCGAGCGCTGTTGCGCATTGCCGCTCTGCTACGACAGACTCCGACCGGTTTCGGTCCGGTGTTGACTCAGGGTGAAGCCGGCAAGGCAGAACTGCTGGAACGCTTTACGACTTCCGGAGACGCCGTGCTGGTCGCCACCAACAGCTTCTGGGAGGGTGTCGATGTGAAGGGCACGGCCTTGCGGGTGGTGGCGATCGACAAGTTGCCGTTCCCGGCACCGGGCGATCCACTCTACGAAGCGCGGTTGCAGGCGATTCGCAAGGCTGGCGGCAATCCGTTCAACGATTATCAACTGCCGCGCACCATTCTCAGCCTGCGTCAGGGCGTCGGCCGGTTGATCCGGGATGTTGATGATCACGGACTGGTGGTGCTGTGCGATCCACGCCTGCGCAGCCGCGGCTATGGCCGTCGTATCCTGGCAAGCCTGCCACCGATCCCTGTAGTCGGTGACCTCGATCAGGCTTGCGACTGGCTGGCGAATGCGGTGCCCGCATGAAACTGCTGGCACTGGATACGGCGACCGAGGCCTGTTCGGTGGCGCTGGATGTGGAGGGCCGACGTCTGCATCAATTCAGGCTGGCCGGACGTGAACACTCACGTGTTCTGCCGTCGATGGTACAGGCCATCATGGCGCAAGCCGGCTTGAGCATGACGCAACTCGACGCGCTGGTCTGCGGCATCGGTCCAGGCAGTTTTGCTGGCGTGCGGATTGGCGTGGCTTACGCCAAGGGTCTGGCGGCGGGGCTCGATCTGCCGGTCGTGGGGGTGTCTTCGCTGGCGTTGTTGGCGCAAGCAGCCATCCGTCGAACAGCGGTGGATTGTGTGCTGGCCGCGATCGATGCGCGCATGGATCAGGTTTACTTCGGTGTTTATCGGGCGGTGAACGGCCGTGCCCAGTCATTGATGCCAGACCGAGTCTGCGATCCGCAGCAGGTGTCCACAGTGGACGTGCCTGCGGCAGTCGCCGTCGGCAGCGGCTGGGGCCGTTACGCCACTGTGCTGCGCAATGCCCTGCCGGCACTACGGCTCGATTGCGTCGACGGTGCCGCTCTTCCGGACGCGCTCGATGCTCTGGATCTGGCGGCCTCCATCGATGTCGGTGATCGATCCTTGAGTGCAGCACGATTGAGTCCGCAGTATCTGCGCAATCGCGTGGCCTTGACCAGAATCGAACAGGCCGCTGCGCGTCGAGGGCAACGGTGATTGCGTCTGCAAGCCCGGCCGGGATTCGGCGAGAATACCCTGATGGCCTGTTGCGTCAGCGCCGCATGTTTCGGTACCCACATGTCTGGACCAGCACCGGTGCATGGTCTTCGCGGTCCACGTTGTTATGGCATTATCGATGGGCAGATCGGCACGCCGTCCGCATACGACCGCTAGCCCGAACGTGCAGGGGAAACCTGAAGTGGCCGCAGAAAATTACTGGCTGCTTCACCAGCAGTCACCGAGTGCCTGGACGCAGGAATTGGACCTTCGGCCCCATGTCGAAAAATTTTAAGTTGTGGGTGTACTGTGATGAGCAGGGCGAAGTGCTCACGTCAATAAGCGCCGGTTCAACGAGATCACTTTGCTGGAGCACTTTTGTGCTGCAGTCGATCTGAATCAACATGCCACGTTTAGTACTGATGAGTGTGTTGTTGCTGTTGACGCTGAACGTCTGGGCGGACGACAGTCTGTCTGCGGCAAATCTGGCGCGTATTCGTGATGCGGCGATGGCCTCGGATTACGCCTACAAGGAGTTGTCCATCCTCACCGATCAGATCGGCCCACGTCTGGCGGGATCGGCACCGGCCGAGGCCGCGGTGAGACAGACGGCGATGGCCCTCGAACAACTGGGATTGAATGTGGGTTTTGTAGCGGTCACGGTGCCGCATTGGGTGCGCGGGCAGGCGCAGGCGACGTTGGTCGATTATCCCCGCCGGCCGTCAGGCGTGCAGCAACGGCTCGTGATCGCCGCGCTGGGCAATTCGCCGGCGACGCCGGAAAATGGCATTACCGCGACGGTGCTGGTCGTCCACAATTTCGACGAATTGCAGTCGCAAGCCGCACGGGTGAAGGGTCGCATCGTGGTCTTCGATGTTCCGTTCGATCAGCATCTGGCCGACAACGGCTATGCCGATACCGCCTATCAACAGGTGGCGCAGTATCGCTTCAACGGGCCGGCGCAAGCCGCCCGTCTTGGTGCGGTGGCGGCGCTGGTGAGTTCTGCCGGCGGCGACGATCACCAGCCGCACACCGGCATGACGGTATGGCCGAGCGGGGATCGTCGTATTCCGGCAGGCGCGCTGGCGGCAGCGGATGCCGCCTTGATCGACCGTCTGGCACGACAGGGCAGGGTACGGCTGCACCTGATTATGACATCTCGCACCCTGCCGGACGTGCAAAGCCACAATGTGGTGGCCGACTTGCGTGGCAGCAGCGCGCCGGACCAGGTGGTGATCGTCTCCGGGCATCTGGATTCCTGGGATCTGGGCACCGGCGCGCAGGACGATGCCGTCGGCGTTGCCGCCGCCATGGGCGTGGCCGCGGTGTTCAAGCAGCTCGGCCTGCACCCCCAACGCACACTGCGAGTGGTGGCCTGGATGAACGAGGAAAACGGACTCAGCGGCGCGCAGGCGTACGCGCGTGATCTGGCCGCTTCGATTCCTAATCACGTTGCCGCCATCGAAAGCGACAATGGCAGCGGGCGGCCGTTTGGAATCGCCGCAGATATCCTACCGCAGGATGCCTACAGTCTGTCGCCGGTGTTCGCGGCGCTCCGCCCGTTGGGAATCAGCGTCTTCAGCCTGTTGCACCGCTCGCCGGGCGCAGACATCGCACCGCTGGTGGCGGGCGGCGTGCCCGGGTTCGCCCCGTTGGTGGACACGCGCCACTACTTCGATGTGCACCACAACGCCAACGACACGCTGGACCGGGTCGATCCGGACAATCTGCGCCGTCAGGTCGCGGTGATGGCGGTGCTGAGCTGGTGGCTGGCCAACGCCGACCCGTTTTCGCGTTTGCCGACGCGCGTGTTTGAACCCGGCGGCGATTAACGTCCCGACTGCGGCCAGAAGCGTTGTCGGAGCAGGGCTGTAGGTTGTAGACGAGATTGCCGTGCTGTGCTCGCAATGACGCGTTCTACAAATCCATGCAGATTTGGCTTCAGAACATCGCCGAGGGATCGATTTCCGTATCGCCCGCATCGTCGCGCGCGGCAATCCAGTCGCCGGTAATCATCTGCGCGTAGCCCATGCCGGGGCCGACCATCGGGTAGACTCCGGCATCCGGATCGATGACGACTTCGAGAAACGCCGGGCCGTCGAACTCAATGAACTCGGCAATCATCGCCGTAAGATCCTGTTTGCGCTCCAGACGTTTGGCCCACTCGTAACCATCGGCCTGCGCGGCCTTGACGAAGTTTTTCTTGTGCAAGCTTTTGTCGCTGGCGGAGAAGCGGCCTTTGAAAAACAGCTTCTGCCACTGCCGCACCATGCCGTCGCCATAGTTGTTGAACACCACCACCTTGATCGGCAATCTGTAGGTGGTGACGGTCTCCAGCTCGCCCAGATTCATGCGGATACTGCCGTCGCCATCGATGTCGAATACCAATTTGTTGCGCTGCGCGAATTGCGCACCGATCGCCGCCGGCAGGCCGAAACCCATGGTGCCCATCGATCCCGAGGTCAACCACAGACGCGGCTGCTTGAAGTCGAAATACTGAGCGGCCCACATCTGATGCTGGCCGACGCCGGTGCTGATGACGGCCTCGCCTTGGGTGTGTTCGTTGATGGTTTCGATCACCGCATAAGGTTGGATCAGCGCACTGTCGTGATCGTAGTTCATCGCGTACTTCTGCTTGAGTTCCGCGCAGTGCTGGTGCCAGGCCTTGTAGTCGGGCACAAAGTTCTGCTGCTGCGCGTAACTGCGCAGCGCATCCAGCGCCAGACTGAGGTCGCCGACGTGGTGCCAGTGCACGCGCTTGACCTTGTTGATCTCGGCGGCGTCGATATCGAGATGGGCGATGTGACGTGCGCTGCGAGCAAACTTGCCAGGCACGCCGGCGACGCGGTCGTCAAAACGGGCTCCCACCGCGATCAGGAAATCGCAATCGTCGGTCGCGTAGTTGGCGAAGGCGGTCCCGTGCATGCCGAGCATGTGCATCGACAGCGGCCGGGTGGTGTCCACCGCGCCGATGCCCATCAGCGTGGTCACGCAAGGAATACCGAAAGCGTTGGCAAACTCGCGCAAGGCGCGGCTGGCGTTGCCGCGGACGACGCCGCCGCCGACGTAGAACAGAGGGCGTTTGGCCTGGCGCAACATCGCGAGAAATTTTTCTGCCGAGGCCGGGCCGATGCGGCTGTCGGCGACAGTGCGCAAGCGTGCGCGATAACCCGGGATCGGCAACTGACCGTCGTTTCCGGTATTACCGTTGAACAGACCCATCCAGTTCTGCACGTCCTTGGGAATATCCACCACCACCGGGCCGGGCCGACCGCTGCGGGCGATCTCGAAGGCGGTGCGCAGCGTGGCTTCTAGTTTGGCCGGATCGGTCACCAGAAACACATGTTTTGCGCAGGCCCCCATGATGCCGGCCACCGGCGCCTCCTGGAAACCGTCGCTGCCGATCGCCGCTGTCGCCACCTGACCGCAGATCACCACGACAGGGATGGAGTCGGCCATGCAGTCGCGTACCGGCGTCACCGTGTTGGTGGCGCCCGGGCCGGAGGTCACCACGCACACTCCGACCTTGCCACTGGCGCGTGCATAACCGGACGCCATAAAGCCCGCGCCCTGCTCGTTGGCGGGCACGATCAGCGGCATCGGGTCGCTGCCGTCGGCGTTGGAATGCGACTGGTTGTAGCGGAAGATGGCGTCGTAGGTCGGCAGGATAGCGCCGCCGGAATAGCCGAACACCACGTCCACGCCCTCGTCGACCAGCACCTGCACGACGATGTCGGCACCCGACAGGGTGTGACCGGCGAGGGGGTGCTCGGAGAGAGTTGTGGCGGGCGCGTTCATGCTTGAATTCCGGATGGCGCTGGGTTGAGTACTGCGGATTTTACATCATGCCGCCGTGGTTCCGAGGCTGTTTGCAGGGCGGATGACACCTGCAGAGCTTGATTTAGCGTGCGCCGACCGCTATTTTGCCCGGCTATGCGCCATATCATCTCCATCCTATTGCAGAACGAAGCGGGCGCGTTGTCGCGCGTGGCCGGCATGTTCGCCTCCCGCGGCTACAACATCGAATCGCTGTCGGTCGCGCCCACGCAGGATGTGTTGGTGTCGCGGTTGACGCTGATGACCAGCGGCAGCGCCGCCGTCGTCGAGCAGATTCTCAAACAGCTCGGCAAGCTGGTCGACGTGGTCCAGGTGTATGACTACGAGGGGCACGAGCACCTCGAATTCGAGTTGTTGTTGCTCAAGCTGCAGATTGACGGCCCGAGTGCGCGCGATGTAGTCGAGTGCGTGCGCCGCCACCGCGGCCTGATCCTTGACGAGAGCGACAGTACCCGCACCGTGCAGCTCACCGGTACCGGTGCCGAAATCGATGCCTTTCTCGATGAAGTCGGTAATATCGCACCGATTCTCGAAGTGGTGCGCACCGGCACCGTCGCCATCGAGCGCGGCCCTACCGTATTGCAGGCACCCGTGCTGATCTGAGCGGCAGCAGTGGTGCAGCCGATCCATTTTTCCCAGCAACACTCTTAAACGGAGTCACCCGTGAGCATCAAGGTTTATTACGATAAAGACGCAGACCTGTCCCTGATCCAGTCCAGGACGGTGGCCATCATCGGTTACGGTTCGCAAGGCCACGCCCATGCCCTCAACCTCAAAGACAGCGGCGTCAAGGTCGTCGTCGGCCTGCGCGAAGGGTCCGCATCGCGCAAGAAAGCCGAAACGGCCGGCTTGACGGTGGCCAGCGTCGCGGACGCGGTGAGGCAGGCAGACGTGGTGATGCTGCTGGCGCCGGATGAAAGCCAGCGCGACATCTTCGCCGGGCAGATCGCTCCGCATCTGAAGCAAAACGCTGCGCTGGCGTTCGCCCACGGTTTCAACGTGCACTTCGGCCTGATTGAGGCGCGCGCCGATGTCGACGTCATCATGATCGCGCCCAAGGGCCCCGGACATACCGTGCGCAGCACCTATACCCAGGGCGGTGGTGTGCCCTGTCTGATCTGCGTGCAGCAGGACGCCACCGGTCAGGCCAGGGCCATTGCGTTGTCCTATGCTTCCGCCAATGGCGGCGGCCGTGCCGGCATTATCGAGACCACCTTCCGCGAAGAGACTGAGACGGATCTGTTCGGCGAGCAGGCGGTGCTGTGCGGCGGCTTGACTTCGCTGATCCAGGCGGGTTTCGAGACGCTGGTGGAAGCCGGCTACGCACCAGAGATGGCCTACTTCGAGTGCCTACACGAGGTCAAGTTGATTGTCGATCTGATCTACGAAGGCGGCCTGGCCAACATGCGCTACTCGATCTCCAACACCGCCGAATACGGCGACTACGTCAGCGGTCCGCGCATCGTCACCGAACAGACCAAGCAGGAGATGAAACGCGTGCTGACCGATATCCAGACCGGCAAGTTCGCGCGCGATTTCGTGCTCGAAAATCAGGCGGGAATGCCGATGATGAAAGCGAACCGCCGTCTCAGTGCCGAACACCAGATCGAACAGGTCGGTGGCAAGCTGCGGGCGATGATGCCGTGGATCGCCAAAAACAAGCTGGTGGACAAGAGCAGGAACTGATCTGCAAGGGCTTCTGGCATGGATGAAATACCGCAGTTGACCAAACGCCCGCGCAGGGGCATTTATCTACTGCCCAACCTGTTCACCACCGGGACCTTGTTCGGCGGCTTTTTCGCGATCGTGTCGTCGATGGGCGGACGCTTCGATCTGGCAGCCATCGGTATTTTGCTGGCCATGATCGCCGACTCATTGGACGGGCGCATCGCGCGCATGACCAACACCGCGACCGACTTCGGCAAGGAATACGATTCGTTGTGCGACATGGCCGCGTTCGGCATCGCCGCCAGCATCGTCGTCTATGCCTACAGTCTGCATTTCTTCTCGGATTACCGCTGGCTGTACGGCAAGCTCGGTGGCGTCATTGCGCTGATCTATGCCGCCTGTGCGGCGTTGCGTTTGGCGCGCTTCAACGTGCACGCGGCGATCAGCAGCAGCAACAAGGATTTCTTCGGCCTGCCCAGCCCGGCGGCGGCAGCGGTGGTGGTTTTTTTCGTCTGGAGCAGCTACGACGCCGGTTTTGAAGGCCAGGACGTGATGTGGCTGACCGGGCTGATCACGCTGGGCAGCGCGTTCCTGATGGTCAGCAGCATTCGCTACAACAGTTTCAAGAAACTCAAGCTGTCGGGACGGGTGCGCTTCGTGACGTTTGCCGCGGTCATCGGTGTTTTCGCTCTGGTCTCGATCGACCCGCCGCGACTCCTGTTTTTTGCATTCCTGGTGTATGCGCTGTCGGGGCCGGTCAGTGCAGTGCTTCGGCGTCTGCGGCGCAAACGCGGTGATTCCGTCCATTGATCGACAGCCTGCGCGCGTGCGCTTGCTGTTCTGCGCACTGCTGTTCTGCGCACTGCTGTTGATCGCAGTGTCGTTGCCGGTGTGCGCTGCGCAATCCGCGAGCGCTGCGGTCACCGCCGTTTCTCAACAGATCGATGCCGGGCATTACCGTGCGGCACTGCAGGCGCTGGCGCCTTTGCTCGAACGCAATGCAGCCGATGCTCAGCTACTGGCGCTGCGCGGCCGTGCGCAGTTGGCGTTACATCAAAATGCAGCGGCGGCCGACAGTTTCAGGCAGGCGGTCAAACTGTCGCCGCGCAATGGTCGCTATCGTTTCTGGTTGGGGCAAGCCTTGGTCAAGCTCATTCCACAGGTGAGTGTATTTTCCAGAGCACCACTTGCCAAAGAGCTGCGCGGGGCTTACCAGCAGGCCGTCGAACTGGCCCCGGATTTCATTCCGGCTCACGAAGCCATGTTGGATTTTTACGTCCAGGCGCCGGTTTTTTTTGGCGGCAATCTGGCCAAGGCGCGCGAGCAGGCCACCATGATTGCCAAGCTCCACCCGGCGCGCGGCGCACGAGCGCAGGCGGTGATCGCTGCTGCTGAAGGTCATGCGCAGACTGCAAT
>Ga0307373_10007696_pt1 | contig 16711 bp, 12 predicted proteins | sample OX2MG_FD_202534 | JGI IMG/M metagenome (GOLD analysis project Ga0307373, IMG submission 202534) | Soil microbial communities from Risofladan, Vaasa, Finland - OX-2 | ecosystem: Environmental > Terrestrial > Soil > Coastal area > Acid sulfate soil | place: Finland: Risofladan, Vaasa | collected... | reverse complement strand
CGAACCTGAAGCCTTGAGGGCCTTCGCCGCGGCGCTGCAGGCCGAGCTGAGGGCCAGGGAGCTGAAGATCGAGAAGCTCGAGCATCAGCTCGCCGTCCTGAAGCGCGCACGCTTCGGCGCCTCGTCGGAGAAACTGGAACGCCAGATCGCACAGCTCGAGCTGATCTTGGGCGATCTGGAGGAGGGCGTGGCGGCGGCCGAGGCGTCGACGGACATGGCGGCCAGGGCCGCCGGACTGCCGGCGCCCGATCGCAAGGTCCGGGGGCCGAAGAAGCCGCTGCCCGCCGATCTGCCGCGCGAGGTGATCCGCCACGAGCCGCCCGCATGCTGTCCGTCATGCGGCGGGACCAGGCTCTCGGTGATCGGCCAGGACGAGCGCGAGGTGCTGGAATATGTGCCGGCGCACTTCAAGGTCGTGGTCCACGTCCGGCCCAAGGTCAGCTGCCGCGCCTGCGAGACCATCGCTCAGGCGCCCATGCCGTCCCTGCCCATCGAGCGGGCCCTTCCCGGTCCCAAGCTGCTCGCCCATGTGGCGGTCGCCAAGTTCTGCGATCACATCCCGCTCTATCGCCAGAGCGACATCTATGCCCGCCGCGGCCTCGATCTGGACCGGGCGATGATGGCCGAATGGATGGGGCGCCTGGCCTTCCTGCTCGCTCCCCTCGCCGAGGCGATCGGCAGGCACGTATCCGCCGGCCGCTCGCTGCACGCCGACGACACCACCGTCCCCGTGCTCGATCCGGGCCGCGGCAAGACCAAGACCGGTCGGCTGTGGGCGCTTGTGCGCGACGAGCGGCCCTGGTCGGGACCGGCCCCGCCGGCGGCTCTGTATCTCTACTCGCCCGACCGCAAGGGCGTGCACGCCGCCACCCTGCTCGAAGGCTGCGAGGGCTTCCTCCACTGCGACGGCTATACGGGCTTCGAGCGCCTGTTCGGCGCCGATCCGGGGGCCGCAGTCCCGCGCCTCGCCGAGGTCGCCTGCTGGGCCCACGCCCGGCGCAAGCTCTACGATGTGCGCGAGGCCTCGCCGGCGGCCGATGCGGCGGTGGCCAGGATCGCCGAGCTCTTCGCCATCGAGGCGACGATCAAGGGTCTCCCCCCGAAGGCCCGCCTGGCCACCCGCCAGCGGGAAACCGTCCCCAGGCTCGCCGAGCTGAAGACCTTCCTCGACGCGACTCTCGCCAGGATCAGCCGGAAGGGCAATGTGGCCGACGCCATCCGCTACTCGACGGCCCGCTGGCCAGCCCTCTGCCGCTTCACCACCGATGGGCGGTTGGAGATGACCAACAACGCCGCCGAGCGCGCCATGCGACCTCCGGTGCTCGGTCGCAAGAACTATCTCTTCGCCGGCTCCGACGAAGGGGCGTCATACTGCTCATCTCGTCATGCCATTGATAGTTCAGGAAGATTTTGTTGGCGCTCATCAGGCGCCGGGCGTCGCGATCGCCGCGCGTCAGCCTGGCGGCGTACTTCCTCGCGCTCGAGATCGGCGTGCAAGATGATCCAGGGCCCGCCCTTGCAATGCTGTCGCGCCGGCAGAAGGCCGCTGGCGATGAGGCGACGGACAGTGGTCCTGCTGACCGCGAGCGCCGCCACCGTTTCGTCGAGTGTGGCCTCGCCGCGCTCGGCGCGCTCGCCTTCACGATAGATGGCGATGTCGTACTGACGGCGAAGTGAGCAGATACGTCCCCGCGTCCAGCTGTTCCCGTGGCTGGTAGCCTTGCCGGACCTGTTGAGCACCGCCGCGATCGTCTCGTCGGGCATCTGGCGCGCCAGAGCGCACACCAGATCGACCACCTCGGCGTCCGTGGCCCAACGCGACTGGCCGGCGCGGTTGCGCTTCACCACCAGGCGGCTGTGGTCGCCGCCTTGCCAGTGGATGACCAGGTCCAAGTGGTCGCCGACGCTGTCGACGATGATCTCGTGGATCACCGTGCGGATGATCTTCTTGCGCGTCTCCGGCGTGGCGCCGGGACTCTCCCATGCTCTGGCCAGGTCCAGTCCTAGGTCCATCAGGCGCTCGCGATCCGCCGCGGTGTTGGCCGGCTCGATGCTGGTCTCAAGCTGGTCGATCTCGAACTCGAGACTCTGCACCGCAGTCAGGCGTTCGTTCCACCGCCGCTCCAGCTCGCCGGCCACCAGGCGGTTCTCGGGGTCGGCGGCATCGTACTGGCGCTGCGCCCTGGCCGCCGCGTAGCGAGCTTGCTGCAAGGCGAGCTCAAGCTGACCTCTCTTCTCTGAGCGCTGCTGGCCGCGCGCCTCGATGGCCGCCAACGCCGCCTCCACGCCTAGCGGCTGAAGCTTGTCCAGCACCTCCTTGGCGAGGACGCGGTCGACGCGCATGCCGCCGAAGGTGATGCACCGCGCCGCCGCCAGCTGGTTGAAGGCGCCCACGCACTCGTAGCGGAAGGTGTCGCCGCCGTAGCGGACGTGAAGCTTCTTGCCGCAGCGGGCGCAGCGGAAGAGCCCGGGCAACAGGGCCTCGCCGGGGCGGACGGCGCCCCGGCTCATGAACCGCTTGCCGTTGGCGTTGTCGGCGATCAGCCGTTGATTCCTCTCGAACTCGGCCCAGGCAATGTAGCCTTCGTGACGGTCCGGGATCAAAATCTCCCAACTGCGCCAGTCCCGCTGCATGCTCCGGATGACCCGCTTGCGGCCGTTCTCGATCGTCACCCGGGCGGTGCGACGGCCGAAGGCATAGGCGCCGGCATAGACCGGATTGGTCAGCATGTGATGCACCGTCGGATAGACGGGCAGACGCCAGACGATCCGATCGGCGCCCGCGCCGACCCCCAGGGCGGGCAACAGGACCTTCTCCTGCCTGAGCCACAGCAGCACCTGGCGAATCGTCTGCAGTTCCGAGAACTTGCGGAACACCAGCGCCACGGCTTCCTGGACCCGCCGATCCGCGTCCTTCTCGATGCCGTCGTCGCCCGTCTTCACGTAGCCGACCGCAACGGTGAGGAAGAGTTCGCCCCGTCGCGCCTTCTGCTTCATCGCTTCGGCCGAGCGCTGCCTGAAGACCGACAGCTCCATCTCGCTCATCGTGCCCTTCATGCCGAGCAGGAGCCGGTCGTTGGGCGAGCGTGGGTCATAGACCCCGTCTTCGTCGATGATCAGCGTGCCGACCAGGCCGCAGAACTCCAGGAGCGTGTGCCAGTCGCGTCCATTGCGCGCCAGGCGGGAGGCTTCCAGCGACAGAACGGCGCCGACGCGTCCCTCGCAGATCGCAGCCAGGAGCCTCTCGAACCCCGGCCGCCGCGCGCCGGCCCCCGACCGGCCAAGATCGTCGTCGATCACCTCGACGTCGGACCACCCGAGCTGCTGGGCCCGGTCGGCGAGGCTGTACTGCCGCCGCTGGCTCTCCAGGTTGAAGTTCACCTGAAAGGCTGTCGACTGGCGGACGTAGACGACGGCGGCGAGCGCGAGGTGGTCAGGCGTGATCTTGGTCATCGCCCGGTCCCCTCTGGCCCGTCAGGGTCGCTTCGATCAGCAGCGCTTGAAGTTGCTCTACGGCCTTCGCCCGCTCCGCCGGCGCCAGCGGCGCGCCGGGCGGCGATGCCTCGAACAGGTCCTGCTGCGCGGCCGTCCACTTCTTCGCCATTGGCGCCTCCCTCGGGGATCCCTTCCCGGAGGGCGAAGGCTAAGCCTGAGTCCAAGAAGGCTCGCAGCTCCAGCAGGCTGGCGACTGACAGGCACGGAACATCAACAATCTTGCTAGAGGCTGCTTCCGGCTCGATCATCCACGCCGGAACCAGGAACGAAGGCTCGTCGCCGCGGCGCAAGGTCAAGTGGCGGATGCCGTTGTGGAGCTGATCGGCCACCACCATCGCCGGTCGGCCGAACAGAGGGTGGAACGGATAGGCGACCTCCACTTCACGCCCCAGACTCCGGGCATCATGAGGTCGCCTCGGACCAGGGCGGGACCAGGGCCGCGATCTTCTACACCCTCGCCGCCACAGCCAAGCTCAACGGCCTCGACCCCGAAGCCTGGCTCGCCGATGTCATCGATCGCATCGCCGACCACCCAATGAGCCGGCTCGACGAGCTGCTGCCCTGGAACCGGCGGGCCGCCGAGCAGCGCCAAGCCGCCTGACCAGGAAAGTGTCCACTTCTCAAGAAGCGGACACCTGCGCCCGCGGCCCAAGAGGGACGCTTACTGAACAGGGGGTTCACGACGCGAATCATGGGGCTCAGCCGCAACGAGAGCAACACCATCTTGTAGATGCTCTTCCGTCACGTCGAGACGCTGGAGCTCAGCGTTCCGTTCCATTGGCGGCCAAACTCCTTGGCGTGCTGGGACAATCGCTGCGCCCAGCACCATGCCCTCTTCGATTATTTCCCTCATCGTCGGTACGGGCATCGCGTCACCATCCAAGACGACAAGCCGTTCTATCGCGAGCACGATCCTGAATCCGCCCGCGGTTCGGCACGGGCGTGCGCATGAGCCATTGAACACTTGGCGGTGGACGGGCGGGAGGCGACCTTGAATTACCTTTTTCAGTCTGCGCTGGGTCAGCCCGTCAGTATCACCTATGCAAGTCTGTGGCGGCGTCGCCGGTTGACGCGCGCTCAGGCGGAGTCCTAGAAGACCGACTCGTGGAAACACGTTACCGCCAAGAAAACGCGGCGGGCTCAGGCACCGTCTGCGCGCTCACCTCGTCTCGCAGACCGTCGCCAGACGGCGCGAGCAGGCCGGGAGGACAAGACTATGGGTCGCATCTCCAGCGGCGCGTGCAGCCTCACGACGGCTGAACTGAACGAGAGGGCCGCGCGGGCGGGCTCGGCTTTCGCGTCGATCGGCGTACAAGCGGGCGATACCGTGGCGCTCTGCCTGCGTAATGAGCTCATCTATTTCGAGGCCAACTTCGGCGCAAGCCTGCTCGGCGCCTATCCGGTAGCTGTGAACTGGCACTACACCGAGGACGAGGCGCGATACATCTTCGAGGATTGCGGCGCCAAAGTCCTGGTCATCCACGCAGACCTTCTGACCGATTTCATCCGGCGCGCGATCCCGAAGGACGTAGCCGTGCTGGTGGCGCCCACGCCGCCGGAAGTCGCTGGGGCTTACGGCGTGCCGCCCGGCGGCGTCCCCGCCGGTGAGACCGACTTCGGCCACTGGATCTTAGGCTTCGAGCCGATGGCGCCCAAGACCCAAGGCGCCTCGACCATCATCTACACCTCCGGCACCACCGGCAGGCCCAAGGGGGTCCGCCGCCCGCCGGCAACACCCGAGCAGATCCAGTTGTCCGGCGCGATCCTGCGCCGGTGCTACGGCTTCGATCTCGACACGCCGGACACGATCACCACGGTGACCGTGGGACCGCTCTACCACTCCGCGCCCAACGCACATGGCAGCATGGCCGCGCGCATCGGCGCCAACCTGATCATCCAGCCGCGCTTCGACGCCGAGGACCTGCTGCGTCTGATCGAGGAAGAGCGCGTCACCAACCTCAACATGGCGCCGATCATGTTCAACCGGCTGCTGCGCCTGCCTGCGGAGGTGAAGCGACGCTACGACCTGTCGTCGCTAAAGTTCGTGGCCCACGCCGCCGCTCCGTGCCCGCCGCCGTTGAAGCGCGCGATGATCGATTGGTGGGGGCCGATCATCAACGAGTATTACGGATCTACCGAAATGGGGAACGTCACCTTCTGCACGGCGCAGCAGTGGCTTGCTCACCCCGGCACCGTCGGCAAGCCTTTCCCTGAGGCGGACGTGCGAGTCATCGACAGGGATCTGAACGAAGTTCCGGTCCGCGAGGTGGGGGAGGTCGTCGGGCGCATCCGCGGGCTGGTGGACTTCACCTACCATGGAGACGATGAGAAGCGACGGCGAGTTGAGAAACGCGGCCTGATCGCGCCTGGCGACGTGGGCTACTTTGACGAGGATGGCTTCCTCTACCTGTGCGACCGCGCCAACGACATGATCATCTCCGGCGGCGTGAACATCTATCCGGCGGAAATCGAGGCTGAGCTGCACAAGATGCCGGAAGTGGCCGACTGCGCGGTGTTCGGCATCCCCGACGAGGAATACGGCGAAGCCATCTGCGCGGTGGTGCAGCCCTCGCCCGGCGTGAAGGTTGCGGCGGGCGAGGTCCAGGCGTTCCTGCGCGAGCGCATGGCCGGCTTCAAGGTGCCGCGCCGCGTGGAGTTCCAGGCCGAGTTGCCGCGAGAGGATTCCGGCAAGATCTTCAAGCGAAAGCTACGCGAGCCGTTCTGGGCGGGGATGGAACGGCGAATCTAGCCGACCAGGCCAAGGAGGCGTGGTGGTGGACAGCACCTGATCGATCGACGTCCGGCGAGACGCTGATTGCGTTGGCGCGCTCCGGCAGGAACTGCGCCCGGCCACTGACACGCCGCCACTCGATCACCGAGCGGCTGCGAGGCGCGTCCATCACCGATCCCCAGCTCCGCGGGGGCAGACGTCAGCGGCGTCGCCTACTAAATCTCCGACATGGGCTGGAACAGGCAGGGAATCCCTCCACCCTGGTAGGGTGCCGCGGGAAGTTGAGCCTGTCGCGAACCGGGGGCGTCGTACGGGGGCTGCCGGAGAAAGCGCGCCTCAAAGTGCGTGCCCGCGGCGACAGGATCGGCAGCATGCCCTGCAAGGTCGCGACGCCGGCCGTCAGGCAGAAGCGCTCGAAACTCTCATCGACCAGTTGAGAAGCCCCTTCGACAAGCGCTGACGCATCGACGGGCGTCGCAACCGTGGTATTCCTCTTCATGGCGTTGCCTTTCTTTCGTGGAATCAGCACCCCGAGCCTAGCGGCTCAAGGCGGGCAACGCCGACCTCCCATTTTCAACATTCAGCGGGACATCCCCCCGCGCAGCGTGTCCCGCCTGTTCGGCGTCTCGATCTTCGAGCGCCGCGCGAATCGCCGCGTGGCGTGTCGCGTCCAGCCGGTATCCGACGAATACACCGCCGCCCATCAGGACGAACAGCACGGGGGCGAAGAGATAGCAGTATTCAAGTCCTTGAATAGCATGTGAGGTATTAGCGGGGCCCAGCGAGGCCTTGAACCCCACGAGGTCCAGCACCAAGAAGCTGAGGCCCACACTGACGGCGCTGCCGATCTTCTGGGTGACGGAGACGAGGGCGTAGAGGAGCCCGATCCTCTCTCGCCCCAGTTCGAGGCGCACCTCATCGCCGACATCCGCCACCATGGCCCGCACGAGCAGAATGAATCCAGCTCCGCCAACGCCGACCCCGAGCATTCCAGGAACGGTCAGCAGAAAGTCCGCCCGCGGCGCGAGGACTACATAGGTCTGCGCGATCGCATAGCACACGGTCGAGGCGATCAGGGTTCTATGTTTGCCGAATCGTGTGGCGACGTTGCCCCAGATTGGCGAGGCCACCAGTGAGGTGGCGATGTAGATGACGAGCAGCAGATTGGTCTGGTTCGACGTGAATCCCTTCGCCGCTGTGAAGAAGAACAGGAACAGAGCCGCCGTGGTGCCGGGGCCGAGCGCCAGGGCGAGATCCGCCACGATGATCCGTCCCATCGAGGGGCGAACAAGCAACGACCAATATTCGCGAATGCCGACGCGTTCGCGTCTGGTTTGAGGCGATGGCCGCTCAGGCGTGCGTACGGCGACGTAGACGACGGCCAGCGGCAAGGCCACGATCACGAACCACCCCGTGGCGTGGATCATGCCCGCCTGGCCAGACTGAACCCCGCCAATCCCCGCCAGAACGGCCAGAAGCGGCACGAGTAGCGATCCCATGAGGCTGACGGCAGCCATGAGACTGAACAAACGCGATCGCTCATGGTAGGCGGTGGCGAGGTTGGCCGCCCATGCGCTGTGGGCGATGCCGAGCGTTGATAGACCGCAGTAGAGTACTAGCAGCCAGATGACGAGGAAGGCTTGGCCCACGCCACGTTCGGCCATGAGCAGCATCCAGGTGGCGACGAGGATGACGGGCAAGGCAACCAGCATCCACGGCCGGAAGCGGCCGAAGCGCGTGCGCGTCCTGTCCATCACCATCGCGATCATCGGATCGAATGCGAGGTCGAGCAGGCGAACCAGCGTGAATGCGGCCCCGACCGCAGCCAGCCCAAGGCCGAGTTTGCTGGCCAAATAGCGGGGGAAATAGACGCCCAACGTCAGGGCGAGTGAAGCCACGGGCAGCGCTACCGTGGAGAAGCCTAACACTCTGAACAGAGGCAGTCTCGGCGGTTTGACCGCTTCGGCGGCGTTCAGCGGCGTGGCGGGCATGAATTCCTCTTCAATCGCCATGCCCTCTTGCACGACTGACCCAGCGCACGTCGGGCGCTGCGAGCGGTCCTGAGGCGCCCTTCGGCTAGGCTGCCCAGAGAACCTAGCAGGCTGTTGAAAAAGGATTTTGGGCCTCGGTCGCGCGCAAAATCGATTCTCCCTCACCCGGTTCGGCGGAAAAATGATTCAAGAAATGGCGCAGATCGCGTTGCCCTTTGCGCGTCCATGGCCAACGATCCGCTCGGCTCCGCCTTTTTCAACAGCCTGCTAGTGCACCGACTCAGTCGGACGGTTCAGCAGAAGGACGGTCATCGCTTTGATATCCGCGCACTTTCGTTGAATCCTCCTATTGTGCCAGTGCACTAGTATCGCATTTTACATGCGAGACTGAAACGCGTTACCGAGACACTGTCAACGGGCTGGGTGGCTGCGGCAGCTTGCGTTTGCCCCATCGGAGAACCGGAACTACCGCCGCGCCCGCCTGCGGAAGTAGGTGGTCTCCGTCACAGCACTCGTCTTCATCGCCTGGTCTCCGTGGCCCCGCCCCGTCGGGACATCTTCTTGGGATCTGGACCAAGCCCGCTCGGTCAGATTTTCCGCCAAGATCGCGCACGCCGCCACTCAGAGGCAGTTACGCCTTGTTGCCAGATGGCAATTAGGCTTCAATTCCGGTCGAAATGGCGGCAGCCTCACGCTGTCATTTCTCACACTGTCGCGAGGGTGCAATCAGCTATGACCGGGTCCTTCTACGAGCAGCTATTCAGCGTGCGCGACAAGGTTGCGCTGGTCACAGGCGGGACGCGCGGTATTGGCTTGATGATCGCTGAAGGTCTCGTTCGATGCGGCGCGCGGGTTTATGTGTCGTCGCGAAAACCAGCTGCCTGCGAGCAGGCGGAGGCGAACCTCGAGAAGCACGGTGAATGTCACGCCATCGCTGTCGATATCAGCACCATCGACGGCTGCGCTGCGCTCGCCGCAAAGATGGCGGCGCGAGAATCCCGCCTCGATCTGCTGGTGAACAACGCCGGAGTGACCTGGGGAGCACCGATAGACGAGTTTCACGAGAAGGCGTGGGACAAAGTCATGGCTCTCGACCTGAAGAGTCCGTTCTTTCTCACCCAGAGGCTACTGCCATTGTTACGCGCCGCCGCGGCTCCGGAGCAGCGTGCGGTAGTAGTCAACGTCACGTCGATCAATGGCTTGAAGCCGAGTGGGTTGCAGAACTACTCCTACGTGGCAGCCAAGGCTGGGCTCGGAATGCTCACCGCGCAGATGGCGAGGGACCTGAATGCCGATCACATCAATGTCAACGCCATAGCGCCCGGTCCGTTCAAGTCGAAGATGACAGCCCCGCTGTACGCGAGTGAGGAGGTTGAGCAGCGCACGATACAGAGTTTCCCCATGCGCCGCTGGGGCGCTCTGGAGGATGCCGCGGGACTGACCATAATGCTCGCTTCGCGAGCCGGGTCTTTTCTGACTGGCCAGGTGATCCCCTGTGATGGCGGCGCCACCACTATCGGATGAACGAAATCGCCGCCGCAAACGTGCGGGAGACGGGCGTGAATTTACTGTTGATGTGCGCCGCTTCGCGACCGCGGCCCGACGAATCGGATCGGCCATCTTGACCTCGGCGGCCCCCACCTGCCTGACCTCTTTCAGGCCAAGCTCCAACTGGTTTAGGAGAAGGGTCTCGGCCCGGCGTCCGAAGCGGTGACGCTGCACTTCCTTGATGATCTGGCGCAGACGTTCGGGCACGGCCGGGTCGGCGGCGCGCTCGGCCACGATAAGCGCCTAAATCTTCCACATCTCTCGGCAGAGCGTCGGCCAAGCCCGTTCGCTGGGGCTTACAAGACCCTATTAGTACGATGTCGGACGGCCGGGGGTTCCGTGTGTAAACCAAGCTGCCAAATCCAGTCGCACAAGGCTCAAGGCTTGCGCCTCTACGCCGGCGCTCGAGAGCGTCGGGCCGCTATAGAGTCCGGTGATCACCAGTTTGAAGATGGCCGAATGGGCTCGGAGCCTGCACCGCGAAACCGCGCTCGCTGACCTGGGACGGCACAGGGCCAGGCGGGTCGGTGTCGCCGGGCGGTCAGCGCTTCTCGGGGTGGATGGGCGCCAAGCGGTCATCGCCAGTCGCAATGGAGCGCGCGCTAACGCCTCGGAGAACTTTCCGAACCTCGCCTAGATGGGGTAACGGGCCGGCTGGAGCCCCATCTAGACTTTGTAGCCGCCGTCTACGCTGATCACCTGACCCGTGATGCCGGCTGAATCCTCCGACGCAAGCAGCACAGCCATCGGCCCAAGTTCCTCCGGCTCGAGCACCCGGTGTTGAAGGTTCTCGGACTCTATAATCGCCTTCGCACCGGCGGCGTCGGTACCATAGGCCGAGGCCAAGGCGTCAAAGTTGACAAGGGTCGTATTTGTCCAGCCCGGACACAGACAATTGACCGTGATGCCGAACGGCGCCGTCTCGGCGGCGAGCGCGCGAGTGTAACCGACGAGGCCATGCTTGGCCGCGGTGTAGGCAATCAGGCCGCCGCTCCTTTTCGCGTAGCCCGAACCGATCGAAATGACGCGGCCGTAGCGGTGATCGCGCATGTGCGGGAGCGCCTCAGACGTCGCCCAGTATGCCGATGTGAGATTCAGGTTGAGGTTCTGAAGGAATAGGTCGTCATCGTGGGAAAACGCCAGAAGGTCCTTCATCCCACCGGTCGCCACCACGCCGCCTGCGTTGTTCACCAGAATGTCGAGTTGGCCGAAGTATTCAATCGCCCGCCGGACCGCCGCGCGTTGCTCCGGCGCACGCGTCGCATCGGCTCGGATGGCCAGGGCCCCGGCGGCCCCGCACGCCGCTGCCTCCCCTGCGACGTGCTCCAGTTCCGACAGGGTCCGCGACGAGACCGCTACGGCAGCGCCCTCCCGCGCCAGCGCGAGCGCTATGGCACGCCCGATCCCGCGTCCCCCGCCCGTCACCAATGCGACCTTGCCCTTCAATCGATCCATGTCTTTCCCCCGCTCGGAACAGCATCTCTGGTCATTTGTGGCGAACCGTCAGCCGTTGGGCTGGTTGGGCACATCCCGGTACAACCCTGCTGGGTGTCTGGGCAACTTCGGGTAACTTGTTTCCTAGCATGAATGCAGGAGGACGCTATGGCCTATGAAGGATATCGCCGGATCCACGTCGCACGCGAAGGAGCCATCGTCACAGCGATGGTGGACAACCCGCCAATCAACCTCATCACGCTGGAGCTATACGCAGAGTTGGCGCGGCTATCCGAAGAGCTGGAGGCGGACCCCGACGCCCTGGTGTTCGTGCTGAAGAGCGCCAATCCGGATTTCTTCCTTGCCCACTTCGACGTGGGCGCGATCCTCTCGTTCCCGGTCGACCGGCCGGCTTCGCGCGACGCCGCAGGGGCGAACGCCTATCACGCCATGTGCGAGCGCTACGCAACCATGGACAAGGTGACCATCGCCCAGATCGAAGGCCGCGTGGGCGGCGGCGGCAGCGAGCTTTCCATGTCGTTCGACATGCGTTTCGGGGTGAGGGGCAAGACCATCGTCAACCAGATGGAGGTGCCGCTGGGCATCCTGCCCGGCGGCACGGGCACCCAGCGCATGCCGCGTCTGATCGGCCGGCACCGGGCCCTGGAAGTCATTCTGGGCGGCATCGATCTCGACGCCGAGACGGCCGAGCGCTGGGGCTACTTGAACCGTGCCCTGGGGCCCTCTGAGATCGGTCCGTTCGTCGACGCGCTCGCGCGACGCATCGCCTCGTTCCCCGCCGAGGCCGTGCGCTTGGCCAAACAATCGGTGAACTCGGCGACCAAACCGCTGGCGGAGGGCATGGCCGACGAGAGCTACCTCTTCCAGCAGCTGATCCGCACCGACAGCGGCCGGCGCAACATGGCCCGTTTCCTTGAGATCGGTGGCCAGTCCCGCGAGGGCGAACTCCGCGTAGCCGAGTTGAATGGAAAGCTGGGGCAGGTCTAGGTCGGGGTTCAGCTGCGTCGGGTGTCGCCAGTCGGGCCGGCCAAACCCCGAAAGGCGGCGACCGGCAGGCGGTCTATCTTCTGTCAAGCAACAGCCATGATCTCATCGTTCCACTCCTGCAACGGCATCGCCGCCTTCGGCAGCCGCGAGTATCTGATTGGCAGCGCCAACAATGTCCTTAGAGGCCGTATTGAAACTCGGCCGTAGGAGCTGGATGGCCGGGTTCGAATGTGATTCCAAACGGTTGCGAAGCCAGTTTGGAGAACCTCATGTGGACCCCGGCCACCCGGCGGCAGCATAGCCGCGATCACCTGCGTTACGGAAGCGATCTGACCGATGCGGAGTGGGCGATCATCGCCCCGTTCATGCCGCCGCCGGCGAGAACCGGGCGCCCGCGCGGCTGGACGATGCGCGAGATCATGGACGCCATCTTCTATGTGCTGCGGGCCGGTTGCGCCTGGCGCTTGCTGCCCAAGGACTTCCCGCCGATGACCACGGTCTACGGCTGATTCCTGCGCTTCCGCCGAGCGGGCCTGTTCGAGACCCTCAACCACCATCTGGTCCAGCGCGACCGCGAGCGGGTCGGCCGAGAGCCCAGGCTCTGACGCACTTTCGATGAAGTTGCGGCGCCGGCTCCCTTGAGCAGCAAGGGAATCAGCACATGGCGCGATCACTTCGACCGTCGGCATTGGCGCCGCCGGGTTTGGTGTTCGACGACGTTCGTCTCGACGGGGCGGTGGCGGAGATCACGGTTCGGTCGGGAGCGGTGGACGCCGCATGCCCCGATTGCGGCGTAGTCGCGTCGCGTGTGCATAGCCGCTACTGTCATCGGTCCTGCCGCTTGGCGGCCGGGCAGTGCGGCTGAGGCTGGCGGTGCGCCGGTTCCGGTGCGACGAGGCTGGGTGCGGCCGGCGCATCTTCGCCGAGCGGCTGCTGGCGGTGACACCATGGGCGCGGCGGACAGCGCGCTTGGACGAGCTGGCGCATCACCTGGGGCTGGCGCTCGGCAGGCGACCAGCGGCGAGCATTGCGCAGCGGCTGTTGCTGCCGGTCAGCAACGACACCCTGCTGCGGCTGGTGCGACGACGCGGCGCGGCGATATACACGCCGCCCCGGGCGGTGGGGATCGACGACTGGGCCTGGAAGCGCAACCATCGCTACGGGACCCTGATCTGCGACTTGGAGCGCCGCCGCACTATCAGTCTCCTGCCCGATCGGGAGCCGGCGACTGCGCAGGCCTGGCTCGCCAGGCAGCCGCAGATCGAAGTGGTGACGCGCGACCGGGGTGGGGCGTACGCGCTGGCTGCAGCGCGGGCGCTGCCGGACGCCATGCAGGTCGCGGACCGCTGGCATCTGATGGAGAACGCCAGCCAAGCCTTCCTCGCCGCCACGCGCCAGTCCATGCGCCAGATCCGTGCGGCGCTGGGCGCCGCGACCATCGACCCAGCGCTGCTGACGGCGGCGGAGCGGCTGCAGTACGAAGCCTATCTCCGACGCGAGGACGTCAACGCCGCGGTGCTCGAACTGCACAAAGTCGGCGTCGCCATGAGGGAAATCGTGCGGCGCACCGGCCATAGTCGCGGGCTGGTGCGCAGGGTGCTTCGCGGCCAACGCTCGGAGGTCTTCCAGCCTCGCGAGACCTCTCTGGAGCGCCACTTGCTCTGGCTCGACACCCAGTGGGCGCTGGGCAAGCACAACGGCGCGGCGCTCTGGCGTGAACTCAGGAACCTCGGCTTCAGAGGCTGCCGCCGGGTGGTCACCGAGTGGGCCACCCGACGGCGCCGGGCCGACGAGGCGAACCTTGAGCGACTCCAGCACACGCCTTCGGCTCGGACGATCGCACGGTTGATGACCGGGGCTCGGGACGACCTCTCGCGCGCGCAGACAGTCACGGTTGCCGCCATTGAAGCCGCGGCGCCGGCGCTGGTGGAGGCGCGCGATATCGTTGACGCCTTCCATACGTTGATCCGTCAGAAGAGGGCCGCTGCGCTCGACGACTGGCTGGATCGGGCTGGCCAGAGCCTGGTGGCCCCCTTCGCCCGAGGCCTCGCCCGCGACCGCGCCGCCGTCGACGCCGCGATCGCCACCGCTTGGTCCAACGCTCAGGCCGAAGGACAGATCACCAAGCTGAAGCTCGTGAAGCGCCAGATGTACGGGCGCGCCAAGCTCGACCTGCTGCAGGCCCGCCTCACTGCTGGCCGATGACCGCCTTCACCAAAAGTGCGTCAGAGCCAATCTTGGGCACCGGTTGACATAATTGCCCCCCGTCCTTCGTCGTCGCGCTCGGCGCCGATGCGTAACCTCCTCAGACCCCCTGCTTCGCGATCATCCGCTGGGCGCCTGTCGGCAGTTGCGCCGATAATGCGGCGATCTCGCCGTCCGACATCCCCACGGAGCGCAGCAGCTCGACGTTGTGCTCGCCGGGGCCGGGAATCGACGTCTTCGCACTCGCCGGTGTGGCGCTGAACCCGACGAGGTTGCCGATGATGCGGCGGCGACCGAGTCCGGAAACGTCGATCTCGGTCACGTAGTCGTTGGCGAGTACCTGCGGATCGGCGAGGACCTCATCGTAGGTCTGCACTACGCCGTAGACGATGTTCGGTCTGTCATGAAGGAATGCCACCCACTCCTGAAGGGTGTGGGACCGGACGCCTTGCGCCAGAAGGTCGCGCAACTCGCCGATGTCGACGTTGCTGAATCCCGATCGGAGCAAGACGTTCGACCAGACGGGATGGTCGGCCAGATCAGCCAGGCCGCAGAACGCGCAGAAGTCGGGCCAGTCCTTGGCGCGCACCATCCCGAGCACAATGAGCCGATCGTCGACAGTGGCGTACGCCCCGTACATGCCGTTGATATTCGAGCTGAACCGCCCCTGGCGCGAGAGGCAGTGCCCGGTGAGGCCGGTGTGGTCGATCTCCATCGCCTGAAGAAACAACTGGGCGCCGAGGGCCGAGGTGTCGACGCGCTGGCCCACGCCGGTCCGCTCTCGCACGACCAGCGCTGTCATGACACTCAGCGCTAGCAGCATGCCGCCGGCGGTGTCGCCGATGACCGAGCCGACGACATAGGGCGCTTCGTCGGGAGGGCCGATCATGTTCAGGAGGCCGCCGCGCGCCTGCACGGCGACGTCGAGCATTGCCGCGGCGGCGTCGGGGCCTCTCGGCCCGAAGCCGGAGCAGAGCGCGTACACGAGCCGTCGGTTGACCGACCTCAGCGTGGGCTCGTCGAGGCCCATATGGACGAGGCCATCCTGGCGGAAATTCGTAAGGAACACGTCGGCGGTCGCGATCAAACGGTGAACGGCGGCTTGGCCCTCCGGCGTGGCGAGATCGAGCTGAAGCGACTTCTTGCCGCGATTGGCAGCGACCATCCATGGCCCAGGCGCCTCAGGCGGGTTCTGATTGCCGATCCCTCGGAAGCTGCGAGTGGCGTCACCGAGCGGCGTCTCGATCTTGATGACCTCGGCGCCCATGTCCGCGAGGAACACTCCGGCTATCGGCCCGACCACGGCGATGCCGGCTTCCACTACTCGGATGCCCTCAAGGGGCTCAGGCATCACAGCCTCCTTCGTCCGGCGCGGCAACCAACAGCGCACCGGCAAACGCTGGGCCTTGGCCGGTGCTCAACGACCTCGGAGGAGCGGAGCTCCTGGACGGCCACTGAGAACGTGATGCTAGCAGAACACACTCTTCTCGGATACCCGTCGGGCCCGTCGGGCCAGTATCCGGAGACACGACCCGTTTGCGGAACACGGTGGCTCTCGCTACATCAGACTGCAGCGGCATCGATTGAGGGTGAGCAGATGGCTCCGTTGGGGCTGCGGGAGCGCAAGAAGGCGCGCACCCAGAGGGACATCATGAGGGCGGCCCTCAATGCATTCATCTCGCGGGGCTACGAGAACACAACTCTGGACGAAATCGCCGAGGCTGCTGAGGTCCACAAACGCACATTGCTAAGGTACTTTCCGACAAAGTCCCACTTGGTGCTCCGTGGGCAATACGAGGCGCTGAGTTCATTCGGAGAAGACATGAGCGCCCGCGGCGCGACTCCAGTAATGGATGTTTGGGAGCGGCATGTGCGATTCTATACGGACTTGAACCTGAGAGCCCGCTTTCACAAGGAATTAGCTAATATCATCGAAAATGACCCGAGTGTTAGTGCTGAAGTTCTGAGAATAAATAGAGAATACCTGGAAATCCTTGCTTCTGCATTCGAGCAAGAACTCGAGGCCGTCCGTTCGCCAAAGGTTGTCTCCAAGGTCGTCGCGGCGGCGCTTGTTTTCGGAAACGGCGCCGTCTACCGCTCGCTGATAAAGGATGACCTTTTCGACACCCAGTCCGACAAGATGCTGGAGGTCGTCGAGTTGATTCGGGGTCTTCTGCCGGCCTGACAGTTCGATTCCCGCTGCCGGGCCATCTTACTTCAGGCTCGTCCCCGGCGACCGGCCGGCGATCTAAGAGTCCGTTTGGAAATTCATGGATGGGCATTTCAGCGTAGCAGATTT